>Ga0209594_1001157_pt1 | contig 13508 bp, 11 predicted proteins | sample AshMeaCrysSpring_FD_184126 | JGI IMG/M metagenome (GOLD analysis project Ga0209594, IMG submission 184126) | Groundwater microbial communities from Big Spring, Nevada to study Microbial Dark Matter (Phase II) - Ash Meadows Crystal Spring... | ecosystem: Environmental > Aquatic > Deep subsurface...
AGACCGTGCACCTGGAGCGCACCGGGATCGATCGCACGATCCGGGCACAGGTACCGGTGGAACACCCTGCCCGAGCGACGCCGGTTCACGACCTCGATGCAGCCGATCTCGATGATGCGGTGGCCCTGCTCGGGTTCGAGGCCGGTGGTCTCGGTGTCGAGGATGATCTGGCGCATGGGTCGTAGCGGATAGTGACTAACGGATGGCAGCGAGTGAATGGTGGACAGCAGACAGTGCATGGTGCAAGAAGAAGAGCGGCCGACGGTCCTTCACTATCCGCCATCCACCAGTCACTATTCGCTTCCTCCGACCGATTGCCGCAGTGCCTCGACCACCCTGCCCTGCTGCTCTTCCGTCAGGTACGGGTGCATGGGGAGGCTGATCACGCGCCGCGCGGCCGCCTCGGAAACGGGGAACGTGCCCACCGGCTGCCCGAGGTGCTCGAACACCGGTTGCTCGTGCAGCGCGATCGGGTAGTGCACGGCGGTGGGCACGCCCATCGCCTTCATGCGCGTCTCGACGATGTCGCGCCGGTCGACCTCGATGGTGTACTGGGCGTAGACGCTCGTGTTGAAGGGCTCGACGTACGGCGCACGGACCGCGCCGCTCGCGCCGAACGCGCTCCCGATGAGCCGCGCGTAAACGCCCGCGACCCGTTCACGCACCGCGACCTCGTCCGCGAAGATCTCCATCTTCGCGAGCAGCACCGCGGCCTGGATCGAGTCCAGGCGGCCGGTCAGCCCGAGCCGGGGGTGGTGGTAGCGGCGATCCTGCCCGTGCACGCGGATCTCGCGCATGAGCCTGGCGAGCGTCTCGTCGTCCGTAAAGAGCGCGCCGCCGTCACCGTAACCCCCGAGCGGCTTCGAGGGAAAGAACGAGGTCGCGCCGATGAGCGACAGTGCGTTCGAGCGCCGCCCCTTGTAGGTGGCGCCGAAGCTCTGCGCCGCGTCCTCGATCACCGGCAGCGCGTGCCGGGCCGCGATCGCGTTGATGGCGTCGAAGTCCGCGCACTGGCCGTAGAGCGAGACCGGCATGATCGCCTTCGTGCGAGGCGTGATGGCGGCCTCGAGCCGCGCCGGGTCCATGTTGTAGGTGCGCGGGTCGACGTCGACGAACACCGGACGCGCGCCTGCGAGAGCGATCATCTCCGCGGTAGCGAAGAACGTGAACGGCACGGTGATCACTTCGTCGCCCCGACCGATGCCGAGCGCCATGAGCGCGATCAGGAGCGCGTCGGTGCCGCTCGCGACCGCCACGCAGTGCCGCGTCCCGCAGTACGCGGCGAGCACCGACTCGAGTTCGGCCACCTCCGGACCCATGACGAACTGGCCGTGCTCGAGCACGCGCGCGATGCGCGAATCCACGGACGGCTTGATGCGTCGGTACTGGCTCTTGAGGTCGATGAAGTCCATGGCGGGTGGCGGCGGGGGAACGATGGTGGTGGGGAAGGCTACAAGAAAAGGGAGTAATGATCAGGGGGTAGGGGGTAGTGTAGGAGTTGCGGCCGCTGCATCAGAGGCAGCACGCCTCCTCCACTACCCCCTACCCCCTACCCCCTGCCCCCTAGTCACTAATCACTTTCCCCTCTCATCGATTCCCTTGTTCGCCAGCGCGTCCGCCCGCTCGTTCCCCGCGTGGCCGGCGTGCCCGCGCACCCAGTGCCAGTGCACTTCGTGTCGGGACATCTCCTCCTCGAGCCGCACCCAGAGGTCCGCGTTCTTGACGGGCTTGCGGTCCGCGGTCTTCCAGTCGCGCTTCTTCCATTGCGGCAGCCACTCGGTGATTCCGTTGCGGACGTACTGGGAGTCCGTGTACAGCTGCACCTTGCAGCGACGCTTAAGGGCCGCAAGCGCCTCGATGGCCGCGGTGAGTTCCATGCGGTTGTTGGTGGTGTGAGGCTCGCCGCCGCAGAGTTCGCGTTCGTGCGCGCCCGAGACGAGCCACGCGCCCCACCCACCGGGCCCCGGGTTGCCCCGGCAGGCGCCGTCCGTGTAGATCTCGACTTCGGTCACGCGGCGTTTCTCGACGTGGGCTCGGCGAGCCCACCGACGACGGCCGGCGCGCGCTGCCAGACCGGCCGGATCGGGGTCATCGCGCGCACTCGCTTGCGCGCCTTCACGAGGTAGGCGCCCGCGAGCGGCGGGAAGAGTTCCGGCCCGCGACGATCGAGCCAGCCGGCGCGGACCGGCTTCGTGCGACGGGTCCACGGCGGCGCGAAGAGGTACCAGGTGGTCGTGACGATCTCGAATCGCAGGAGCCGCAGCCAGTCGCGGATGCGGTGGTCGGTCAGGAGACGCGTCACCGGCGGCGGGAACGGGTGGCGGCGCGCGAACATGTGCCGCACGCCCCAGGGACCGAGGGGATTGAAGCCGCAGATGACGAGGTGGCCGTCGCCGCGCAGCACGCGCTCGACTTCGTTCAGCAGCCCGTGCGGATCCGCGGCGTGCTCGAGGGTGTGCGGCAGCAGCACGGCCTCCACCGAGCCCGTCGCGATCGGCAATGCGTCATAACTCGCGCGGATCGCGCCCTTGCCCCGGGCATCGGGCGCGACGCACCAGTGATGCTGTGTCCGGGCCGAAGAACTCAATTCCGCGGCCTCGCCCCAGCGGCCTACCTGGAGGGTCTCGAAGCCGAAAACATCGGCCAGCGATTCCTGCAGGACACGGGTCTCGGTCTCGAGCACGGAGCGCCCGAGCGGGGTCGCGAGCCAGTCGTGTGCGGCGTCATCCGTCATCGGCGGCAAGGATAGCGGCAATTCGTGTGGATCCGGTCGAAAATCGCGCGACATATTCTGGAGTTTTCCGCCACGAAACGGTCTAATACGCGCGCCCGGACTCAGGACCCGATGACTGCGGGGGTCGAGATGCTCGATGTGAGCCCGGTGCGGGCCTTTTCGGACAATTACTTCTGGCTGATCCGCACGCCGGGCGACCGCGGCGGTGCAGCCGTGGTGGATCCGGGGGACGCCCGTCCGGTCGAAGCAGCGCTCGAGCAGCACGGACTCAAGCTCCGTGCGATCCTCGTCACGCATCACCACCTCGATCACGTCGGGGGAGTCGCGGAACTCGCCGCAAGGCATGGGGCCGAGGTCTACGGACCGGCCCGCGAACGAATGCCTTGCGAAGTACGGACACTCGACGACGGAGACACTGTCCGCCGTGACGATCTCGGCCTGGAATTCTCAGTGATGGCGGTGCCCGGACACACGCTCGGTCACATCGCGTATCACGGCCACGACGCCCTCTTCTGCGGCGACACGCTCTTCAGCGCCGGCTGCGGCCGCCTGTTCGAGGGCTCGCCCGCACAGATGCACGACTCGCTCGCACGCCTCGCCGCCCTGCCCGAGGCCACACGAGTCTTCTGCGCCCACGAGTACACGCTCGCCAACCTGCGCTTTGCCGCGGCCGTCGAGCCTGGCAACGCCGACGTCCTCGAGGCCCTCGAGGCGACGCGGGCCCTGCGCGAGCGCGACGGCATCTCGCTGCCCTCCACGATCGGCCGCGAACGGCGGATCAATCCGTTCCTGCGCAGCCACGTGGCCGAGGTGCGTGCGGCCGCGGAAGCGCACGCCGGCCATCCGCTCGACAGTGAGGTGGCGACCTTCGCCGCCCTGCGCTCGTGGAAGGACGGCTTCCGATGAGCCGCCGCAGCCGGCCCCTCCCCGTACTTGCCGCATTGCTCGGCCTGCTGGCCCTCGGACTCGGCGGCTGCGCATCGACCCCGACGGACGAACCCTACTCGAGCGTGCCGCCGGTCGGTCGCACGGCGACGAGCACGGCCCCATCGCCCAAGGCCCAGGGCCGCGTCTCGATCGCACCGCTCTACCCGGAATTCCAGCACCTGCCTCCGGACCAGTACACCGACCTGCTGGACCGGGTGCGCGAGGGCTATGCCCTGCCCGACGTGCAGCACTTCGCGGTCGACCGGGAGGTCGAGGGCTACCGTGCGCGTCCGGACTTCCTCGACCGCACGTTCCGCCGCGGAGCGCGTTACCTCCACTACATCGTCACCGAGATCGAGAAGCGCGGCATGCCGCTCGAGCTCGCGCTGCTGCCGGTCGTGGAGAGCGCGTTCAACCCGGTGGCCTACTCCCGCAGCCGGGCGTCGGGCCTCTGGCAGTTCATCCCGAGTACCGGCAAGCACTACGGGCTGCAGCAGAACTGGTGGATCGACGAGCGGCGCGACGTGATCCGCGCGACGGACGCGGCGCTCAACTACCTGCAGTACCTGAACAGGTATTTCAACGGTGACTGGTACCTCGCGATCGCAGCGTACAACGGCGGCGAGGGCACGGTGAGCCGGGCCGTGGCCCGCAATGCCGAGCAGGGCCGGCCGGCCGACTTCTTCAGCCTCGACCTGCGCGCAGAGACGCGGGACTACGTGCCGAAGCTGCTCGCGATCAGCCGCATCGTGGGCAACCCGACTGCCTACGGGCTCGAGTTCGCGCCGATCCCGAACGAACCGTACTTCGACGTCGTCGACCCGGGCCGCCAGATCAACCTCGGCGAGGCGGCCGTGCTCGCCGGCATCACGCGCGACGACATATTCGCGCTCAATCCCGCGTTCAACCGCATGTCGACCCCGCCCGAGGGGCCGCACAAGCTGCTCATTCCTGTCGAGCGCGCGGAGCCGTTCCGGCAGGCGCTCCTGACCGACGACGGCAGCGCACGCGTCGCCGCGTCGGCGCTCGAGCCTCCGCAGCCGCGCACGACGACCCACCGCGTGCGCCGCGGCGAATCGCTCACGACCATCGCACGCAAGTACGACGTCGCGGTGAGCGACATCCGCGCCACGAACAACCTGCACGGCTCGGTGATCCAGCCGGGGCAGACGCTCGTGATCCCGCGCGGCTCTCCGGCCGGCTCGGGCGTCGCGCCGGTCGCCGAGGCGCGGTCCGAGATCGCGGCGCAGCTGCCGGAGAACCAGCCGGCGCAGCGCGCGTCGGCCGCCAGCGGGTCCTCGAGCCTGCCGCGCGTGCACGTGGTGAAGCGCGGCGACACGCTGTACGGCGTGGCGCGACGCTACGGCGTCAGCATTCCCGAGCTCGCCGCGGCCAACGGCCTGAGCAGCAAGAGCCACCTCACCGCCGGCGCGCGGCTCGAGATTCCCGGCGGTTCGGGCGGCGGGTCCGCCCGCGATTCCGGCTCGGACAAGGAAAGCACGCGCATGACCTATCAGGTAAGGCGCGGCGACACCCTCTCCGAGATCGCCGACCGTTTCAACGTGTCGGTGACGCAGCTCAAGAGCTGGAACCGCCTGCGACAGTCCACGTCGCTCAAGGCTGGCCAGAAGCTGGTCGTATACGCCGACCCCCGCAAGGTCAACGGAGGCTGAACGCGTGGCATTCCTGAACGGCAAGCGGGCACTGATCGTCGGGCTCGCGACCGAGCGCTCGATCGCCTACGGCATCGCCGCCGCCATGCACCGCGAGGGAGCCGAACTCGCCTTCACCTACCAGAACGACCGGCTCAAGGATCGCGTGGTGGCGATGGCCCGCGAATTCGGCTCGGACCTCGTCCTGCCGATGGACGTCGCGAGCGATGCCGAAATTGCGCAGGCCTTCGACGGTCTGCGCGCACACTGGGACACGCTCGACGTGCTGGTGCACTCGGTGGCCTTCGCGCCGCGCGAGCAGCTGGCGGGCGGCTTTCTCGACAGCATCACGCGCGAGGGTTTCCAGGTCGCGCACGACATCTCGAGCTACAGCCTCGCCGCGCTGGCGAAGGCGGCGCGCCCGATGATGCTCGGTCGGCCGGGCGCGATCCTCACGATGTCGTACCTCGGCGCCGTGCGCTCCGTGCCTAGCTACAACGTGATGGGCCTCGCGAAGGCGAGCCTCGAGGCGAACGTCCGCTTCCTGGCCGCCGACCTCGGCCCGCAGGGGATCCGCGTCAACGCCGTCTCCGCGGGACCGATCAAGACGCTTGCGGCGGCCGGCGTGAGCGGCTTCCGCAAGATGCTATCCCACGTCGCTTCGTACACGCCGCTCAGGCGCAACGTGACCATCGACGAGGTGGGCAACGCCGCCGCGTTCCTGTGCTCCGACCTCGCCTCCGGCATCACCGGGGAAGTGCTGTACGTGGATGCAGGCTACAGCCACGTGGGGATGGCGTTCCCGGACGAAGATAAGAAAGGGGGTAGTGACTAGGGGGTAGGGGGTAGTGGAAGAGGTACGGCGCTGGCATCATCTGCAGCGCCACTCGGTCACTACCCCCTACTCCCTAGTCACTACCCCCTTGCCTCCCCCCTCTTCCGCTACTCGAACACCTTCTCGTTCACCGTCACCTTGGCGGTGCGGACGAGTTCGTCGACGTAGGCGTTGAACTCCGACCCGGCCAGCTGCCCGGCCGCGCGCTGCGCGATCTGCGACATCTGCGCGGCGGAATCGGGGGTCATCGGCAGCGTGCCGCTGGTGACCGAATTCACGACGAAGAGCGCAACGTCTCCGTTCGGCAGGATCGCGGTACCGGCGGTGGGCTTGCCGCCCGCCGGCCGCGGCGCTGCGAACGCAGCCTTGAGCAGCGGCGGCGGCACTTCCGCGGCGGTACGACTCACGGTGACGGCGCCGGCGGGCGCGAGGCCGAGACCCCTGGCGACGTCGGCCAGGCTCGTGCCGGCGGCAACGCGAGCGGCATCCGCCTTCGCCGCCGCTTCCGCGGCCTTCTGCGCGGCCTCGGCCTGCAGACCCGACTCGATCTGCGCGCGCACGGCATCGAGCGTCTGCTGCGTGGCGGGCTTGTAGTCGGTCACGCGCAGCACGACCGCGCTATCGTCGCCGACGTTGATCGCCGGGCTGTTCTGGCGGTCCTGCAGCACGTCGTCGCTGAAGACGGTCTCGATGACCTTGCGATCCGCGCCGAACGGCCCGCCGCCCTGGCGGGTGTATCCCTCGACCGCCTGTACCTGCAGGCCGAGCTTCTTCGCAGCCGAATCGAGCTCCGAGAGCGAGGCGAACGCCTCGTCGGCCAGCTGCTGCGACTTCTCGTAGAAGAGCGACTGCGCCTGGTCGTTGCGGTACTCGGTCTCGAGCTCGGCGCGAACCTCGTCGAAGCTGCGCTGGTGCGAGGGCTGGATGTCCTCGAGGAGGATCACGTGGTAACCGAACTGGGTCTTCACCGGCCCGCGGACCTCGCCCTTCTGCATCGCGAAGAGCGCGTCGGCGAACGGCGCGACGAACGAGTCCCGCGTGGCCCAGCCGAGCTCGCCGCCCTGCGCCTTGGAACCCGCGTCGTCGGAGTTCGCGGCGGCCAGCGCAGCAAAATCGCCACCGGCCTTCGCCTTGGCGAAGAGCTCCTCGGCTTTCTTCTTCGCCGCCGCGTCGTCCTTGCTCGCGTCGATCAGGACGTGGCGCGCGCGCCGGCGCTCGGCGTCTACGAAGCGGTCGGGCGCGACCTGCTCGTAATACTGGCGCAGACCCTCCTCCGTCACCGGCACGCCGGCCGCCACGTCCGCGAGCCTGAGCTGCACGAACTGCAGGTTGGCGGTCTCGGGCGTCATGAACTTCGACTTGTTCTTCTCGTAGAACGCGGCGACGTCGGCCGGGTCCACCGTGGCAGTCGCAGCGTATCGCGCGGTGGGCAGGGCCACGTAATCGATCTCGCGCGCCTCGCCTTCGAGCTCGAGGCGGCGACGGACTTCGCCCGGCGTCGCGAACGCGGAGATGCCGATGCCGTTCTGCAGTTGCTGGATCTGGAGGTCGCGGCGGAAATCGTGCTCGAAATCGGCCTCGGAGCGCCCCTGCTGGCGGAGCAGCGCCGCGTAGCGGTCACGGTCGAACTTGCCGTCGACCTGCAGCGCCGGGATCTCGGCGAGGCGGCGGACGATCTCCTGGTCCGTGACGCGATAGCCCATCTCGCTCGCGTGCTGCAGGAGCACTTCGCGGCGCACGAAGTCCTTCAAGAGCCGCTCCTGCTCCGACTTCACGACCTCCGGCGACAGCTCGTCGCGCAATGCCTGCTGGAGCTCGTTCTGGCGGTCCTGCCAGGCACGGCGGACCTGCTCGACGGGAATCTTCTCGCCGTTCACCTTCGCGGCCGACATGGTCGCCGCCGATTCGAACTGGATGCCCCAGAAGACGAACACGACTGCGATCGCCCCGAGGAATACGGCGGCGAACCAGCCGGTGATCTTGTCGCGAATCTGCTGCAGCATGGGAAGTGACTGGTGACTGGCGGTTGGCGGTTAGTGGACCGAGGGGCCTTGCGGCCCGTCTTTATACAAGAAAGCCCGCGTTGGCGGGCTCACGGCGACTGAAAAAGGTTGGCGGAGCGGACGGGACTCGAACCCGCGACCCCCGGCGTGACAGGCCGGTATTCTAACCAACTGAACTACCGCTCCGCGTTGTCTGGTGGGTGCTGAGGGGATCGAACCCCCGACCTACGCCGTGTAAAGGCGTCGCTCTCCCAGCTGAGCTAAGCACCCGCACCCCTGGGGAGCAGGCTAGTTTAGGGCATCTTTCAAGCCCTTGCCAGCCTTGAACGTGGGCGCCTTGCTTGCGGGGATCGCGATCGACTCGCCCGTGCGGGGGTTGCGGCCTGTGCGGGCCGCCCGGGTCTTCGCCACGAAACTGCCGAAACCCGACAGCGTCACGGTCTCGCCCTTGCGGAGCGCGTCGGTCACGGCGCCGAGCAGCGCCTCTACGGCCCGTGCGGCATCCGACTTCGCGAGCCCTGTCCGCTCGGCCACTGCATCGACGAGGTCATTCCTGTTCACTGCGTTCTCTCCTTTCTTGGGGGCACGCGCTTCAGTGCGCGTGCACTTGCTTGGCCGGCCGCCGGCCGGTGCGCTTGGTGGGCTTGGCCCCGGCCGTCTCCGCGACGACCGCCGCCGGCTGGGGCATGTTCTTGAGCGCGATCTGCAGCACCTCGTCGATCCACTTCACCGACTTGATCTCGAGGTTGCCCTTGATGTTGTCGGGGATCTCGGCGAGGTCCTTCACGTTCTCGTCCGGGATGAGTACCGTGCGGATGCCACCGCGGTGCGCCGCGAGGAGCTTCTCCTTGAGACCGCCGATCGGCAGCACCTCGCCGCGGAGCGTGATCTCGCCGGTCATCGCCACGTCGCTCCGGACCGGGATGCGCGTCAGCGCCGAGACCAGCGCCGTGCACATGCCGATGCCGGCGCTCGGGCCGTCCTTCGGCGTCGCGCCCTCCGGCACGTGGATGTGCACGTCGGCCTTCTGGTAGAACTCGGGCTCGAGCCCGAGCACGTTTGCACGGCTGCGCACCACGGTCATCGCGGCCTGGATCGACTCCTGCATCACCTCGCCGAGCTGGCCGGTGTGCGTGAGCTTGCCCTTGCCCGGCATCACCGCCGCCTCGATCGTGAGGAGTTCGCCGCCGACCTCGGTCCACGCGAGGCCCGTCACCTGCCCGACCTGGTCCTGTTCCTCGGCACGGCCGTAGCGGAAGCGCTTCACGCCCAGGTACTTCGCGATGTTCTTCGGCGTCACCGCGACCTGCTTCGTCGCGGGCTCGAGCAGCAGTTCCTTAACCGCCTTGCGGCAGATCTTCGAGACTTCGCGCTCGAGGTTGCGGACGCCGGCCTCGCGCGTGTAGTGGCGGATGATCTCGAGGATCGCCGGGTCGCTCACCTTGAGCTCGTCGTTCCTGAGGCCGTTGGCCTTCACCTGCTTCGGCAGCAGGTAGCGCCGGGCGATGTTCGACTTCTCGTCCTCGGTGTAGCCCGGGAGCCGGATCACTTCCATGCGGTCGAGGAGCGGCGCCGGGATGTTCAGGCTGTTCGCGGTGCAGACGAACATCACCTCGGAAAGGTCGAAGTCGACCTCGAGGTAGTGGTCGTTGAAGGAGACGTTCTGCTCCGGGTCGAGCACCTCGAGCAGCGCAGAGGACGGGTCACCGCGGAAGTCCATCGACATCTTGTCGACTTCGTCGAGCAGGAAGAGCGGGTTCCTGACGCCCGTGCGCGCCATGTTCTGCACGATCTTGCCGGGCATGGAGCCGATGTAGGTGCGGCGGTGGCCGCGGATCTCGGCCTCGTCGCGCACGCCGCCGAGGGACATGCGCACGAACTTGCGGTTCGTGGCACGCGCGATCGACTGCCCGAGCGAGGTCTTGCCCACGCCCGGCGGGCCCACGAGGCAGAGGATCGGGCCCTTCAGCTTCTGTACGCGCTGCTGGACGGCGAGGTACTCGACGATGCGCTCCTTGACCTTCTCGAGCCCGTAGTGGTCCTCGTTCAGGACCTTCTCGGCGCCGGCGAGGTCGTGCTTGACCTTCGTGCGGCGGCGCCACGGCACCTTCACCAGCCAGTCGATGTAGTTGCGGACCACCGTCGCCTCTGCGGACATGGGCGACATGAGCTTCAGCTTGGCGAGCTCGGAGTTGGCCTTTTCGCGGGCTTCCTTCGGCATTCCGGCGCGGGCGATCCGCTTCTCGAGTTCGGCGATCTCGTTCGGGGCGTCGTCGAGTTCCCCGAGCTCCTTCTGGATCGCCTTCATCTGCTCGTTGAGGTAGTACTCGCGCTGGCTCTTCTCCATCTGCTGCTTGACGCGGCCGCGGATGCGCTTCTCGATCTGCAGCACGTCCATCTCGCCCTCGATGAGCGCGAGGATGTGCTCGAGGCGCGAGCGCACGTCCTGGATCTCGAGGATCTTCTGCTTGGCGTCGAGCTTGAGCGACATGTGCGCCGCGACGGTGTCGGCGAGGCGGCCCGGCTGCTCGATGCCGGCGAGCGAGGTCAGGATCTCGGGCGGCACCTTGCGGTTCAGCTTCACGTACTGCTCGAACTGCGAGACGACCGAGCGTACGAGCACGTCCATCTCGCGCTCGTCGTAGGGTTCGCCGTCGCCGAGCGTGTTCACCTTCGCGACGAAGTACTCGCCGGCGGTGAGCTCTGCGACGCGGGCGCGCTCGACGCCCTCGACCAGGACCTTGACGGTGCCGTCGGGGAGCTTCAGGAGCTGCAGGATCGTCGCGACCGTGCCGACCTCGTAGAGGTCCTTGGCCGCCGGGTCGTCGACGTCGGCCTGCTTCTGCGCGAGGAGCAGGATCTGCTTGGAGACCTTCATCGCCTGCTCGAGCGCGAGGATCGACTTCTCGCGGCCGACGAACAGCGGGATGACCATGTGCGGGTACACGACGACGTCGCGCAGCGGCAGTACCGGCAGCGCGTCGGCGGGAAGCGTGGTCGGGGGAGTGGAGGATTCGGTCGTCACGTCGGGATTCTCCGGCGCCGGCGGCGGGCGCGAACGGCAGCGATATTCAATTTGCCCAGTGTTGGGGAGGTCCGGCGGAGATTCAATAGGGAAATTCGGTGCCAGGCACCGATTTTTCAATCGGTGCCTGGCACCGAATTTCCCTATTGCGAGGCGGTGCGGCGCTCTTCGACGGCGGCGAGCCGCGGCTCCTCGGCCCCGTACACGAGGTACGGCTTCGACTCGCCCTGGATCACGTCCTCGTCGATGACGACCTTCTGCACGTTACGCATGCCGGGCAGGTCGTACATGATGTCGAGCAGCACGTTCTCGAGGATCGTGCGCAGCCCGCGCGCGCCAGTCTTGCGCTGCATCGCCTTGCGGGCCACGGCGCGCAGCGACTCCTCGCGGAACTCGATCTCGACGCCTTCCATGTCGAAGAGCTTGCGGTACTGCTTCGTAAGGGCGTTCTTAGGCTCGGTGAGGATCTGCATGAGCGCCGCCTCGTCGAGCTCGTCGAGCGTCGCCACGACGGGCAGGCGGCCCACGAACTCGGGAATCAGGCCGAACTTGATCAGGTCCTCGGGCTCGACGTCGTGGAACAGGTCAGACCCGTGCGGCCGCGCGCTCTGCTCGCGGACGTCGGCGACGAAGCCGATGCCGCTCTTCTGCGTGCGGTTCATGATGATCTTCTCGAGTCCCGAGAAGGCACCTCCGCAGATGAAAAGGATGTTGCCGGTGTCGACCTGCAGGAACTCCTGCTGGGGGTGCTTGCGACCGCCCTGAGGCGGCACCGAGGCGACCGTGCCCTCGATGAGCTTCAGCAACGCCTGCTGCACGCCTTCGCCCGACACGTCACGCGTGATCGAGGGGTTGTCCGACTTGCGCGAGATCTTGTCGATCTCGTCGATGTAGACGATGCCGGTCTGCGCCTTCTCGACGTCGTAGTCGCACTTCTGAAGGAGCTTCTGGATGATGTTCTCGACGTCCTCGCCGACGTAGCCCGCCTCGGTGAGCGTCGTGGCGTCCGCGATCGTGAACGGCACGTTCAGCAGCCGCGCCAGCGTCTCGGCGAGCAGGGTCTTGCCGCTGCCCGTGGGGCCGATCAGCAGGATGTTCGACTTGGCGAGCTCGACCTCGTCGCGCTTGGCCTCGGTGCCGCGCGTCTGCAGCCGCTTGTAGTGGTTGTAGACGGCCACCGAGAGGACCTTCTTCGCGCGGTCCTGGCCGATCACGTACTCGTCGAGGACACGCTTGATCTCGTGGGGCTTCGGGAGCTTCTCGCGGGTCTTCTCCGCCTTCTCCTCGAGCTCCTCGCGGATGATGTCGTTGCAGAGTTCGACGCATTCGTCGCAGACGAAGACCGACGGCCCGGCGATCAGCTTGCGGACCTCGTGCTGGCTCTTTCCGCAGAAGGAGCAGTAGAGAAGCTTGCCGTCGTCGTGCTTGCCGCGAGAATCGTCTGCCATTCGTCGACCTTGCCGTTCCGCCCCTCGAGGCTTATACCACGCAGCCGAACCGGCCGCAAAAAGCCCTGACTCGACAGCGACTTAGGTACTGTCCGCGGGTCAGCTGCGCTCGGCCGTGCCGGTCGCCCCGCGCTTGGCCAGGACGGCGTCGATGAGCCCGTAGGCCACCGCCTGCTCGCCGGTCATGAAGTTGTCCCGGTCCGTGTCCTGCTTGATCTTGTCCATGGACTGGCCGGTGTGGTGCGAGAGGATGCGGTTCAGCCGCTCGCGCGCGTCGAGGATCTCGCGGGCGTGGATCTCGATGTCGGTCGCCTGGCCCTGGAAGCCGCCGAGGGGCTGGTGAATCATCACCCGCGAGTGCGGCAGGCAGAAGCGCTTGCCCTTCGTCCCGCCCGCGAGCAGCACGGCCCCCATGCTGGCCGCCTGCCCCACGCAGATCGTGCTGATGTCGGGCTTGATGAACTGCATCGTGTCGTAGATCGCGAGGCCCGCGCTCACCGACCCGCCCGGCGAGTTGATGTAGAGCGCGATGTCCTTCTCGGGGTTCTCCGACTCGAGGAACAGCAGCTGCGCCACGATCAGGTTCGCCATGTAGTCCTCGACCGGACCCACGATGAAGATCACCCGCTCCTTCAGGAGCCGCGAGTAGATGTCGTAGGCGCGCTCGCCGCGGGCAGTCTGCTCGACCACCATCGGGACGAGGTTGAGGGCGGTCGGAGCGGTGATGGGCATGGGGAGGGACCAGAGGTGAGCGGTTAGTGATCAGCGGTTAGTGGTTAGTGTACGGGAAGGAAGAAAAGGGGGTAATGATCAGGGGGTAGGGGGTAGTGCAGAGGCGCGCTGCGGCCCACGGGACGCCGCCCCTCTTCCACTATCCCCTACCC
>Ga0209594_1001159_pt1 | contig 13494 bp, 10 predicted proteins | sample AshMeaCrysSpring_FD_184126 | JGI IMG/M metagenome (GOLD analysis project Ga0209594, IMG submission 184126) | Groundwater microbial communities from Big Spring, Nevada to study Microbial Dark Matter (Phase II) - Ash Meadows Crystal Spring... | ecosystem: Environmental > Aquatic > Deep subsurface...
TGGAAACAAGAAATGAACTTGGGAAAAAAGACGAATCAAAACTTCGTTCAAATTCCTCATGCCAAGTTCATAGAAATGTTATCTTATAAAGCCAAACTAGCAGGGATTCAGGTAATTTTAATCGAAGAATCATATACCTCAAAAGCTAGTTTTATTGATAATGATCCCATTCCGGTGTACAAAAAGGGTGAGAAAAATCAGTGGACTTTCAGTGGAAAAAGAGTCAAACGGGGTTTATACCGTAGTGGTAGTGGACGATTGGTTAATGCCGATGTTAATGGTTCTTTGAATATCATGAGAAAAGCAGTCCCAAATGCCTTCGGTTATGGGATAGAGGGTGTTGTAGTTCACCCGGTTCGGGTAACGCCGACAAAGTAAAGGTGTGTCACATTTGACTATATTTTTATGAACTATAGACAACAAAGAACAGGGAACAGATATACTTCCGGAGGATGGGCTACACCCAAAGCAATCGGGAGAAGAAGGCTTCTGACTCTCCTCGTCACCTCATCTCTCTAACATAGCACTAGAGTTTTTGCATAAGCTGTCATTGAAATTGAAAAGATTGGGTACTCTACAAGTATTGAACCTCAGTTCTATGTGCATCTCCAGTCAGTTCTCACAGCATTTCTTGAGGGAGAATGTAGCCAAAGCCATCTCTCCAGTTTGTATAACACTTCAACTCTGAAGTGCTTAACCACTCTAGTTGTAATCTTGTCCTCAACAATTGGGCAAACAACGGATTAACTTGGATGCTGCGGGTCGAACCGCTGATGTGGACGGTACTATGGGCTGAGGTTAAGATAAGGGAGAGTTCAGGAGTCTCAGCCGTGTCCGAACCTGTTATTTCTGTTGTTATTTGTACTCACAATCGCGATCGCTATCTCGGCACTGCTTTAGACAGTGTTTTGGCGCAAGATTTTGAGGATTATGAAATTGTTGTAGTGGATAACGCTTCCACAGATAACACCCGTCAAGTGGTGGAAAAACGTTTACCCCATCCCCGCCTACGATATGTTTATGAACCGAAACTCGGCTTAAATGTGGCGCGTAACCGAGGGGCAGTCGAAACCACAGGCACGATTATTGCCTATTTTGATGATGATGCCATTGCACCCCCCACTTGGCTACAAGCGCTTCATGAGGCTTTCCAAAGTAACGAAAAGTTGGGAGTCGCTGGGGGAAAAGTTACCCTGATCTGGCCGGAAGGATATACTCAACCCAAATGGTTGTCACCCTCTCTGGCTGGGAATTTAGGGGCTTATGATCTGGGAGACAGTGCCGTGAATATCACCAACCCAGGAGATACCCCTAGAGGTTTAAACTATGCCATGCGCCGCAGTGTCTTGGAAGCCGTGGGAGGCTTTCAACTGAATCTAGACCGAGTGGGTAAGAACCTGTTATCTCACGGAGAACTGTACATGACTGAAGTGGTGCTCAAAAAAGGATGGCAAGTGACTTACCTGCCGGAAGCAGAAGTGGGTCATCAGGTTTCTTCCGAACGCCTCAAACAAAGCTGGTATTTCCGTCGCGGTTGGTGGCAAGGCATCAGTGAATGTTATCGGGAACAAATTGCTGGTTCAGCAGGCTTACAACAATTACCCCGTGGCGGTGAACGACTGATTCGAGGCTTGTATAACACCGTGAAATATATTAGCGATCCCGCCCGTAGTTTTGATAATCTCATCTATGCTTACGGTCAACTGGGTTATTTAAGTGCAGCCGTCAAAGGAATGGTCTCTAAACCCAATTCAACGCAACAGCCCCATACCAGTTAATTGCATCTGCTGTTGATCAACGTACTGTATACCTTGTTAGTTGTTTAAAATTTTATCATGATATCCACCGCCCGTAAAATTCCGGTTTCGGTTTTAATTCCCGCCAAAAATGAAGAGGAAAACTTACCTGCTTGTCTCGAAAGCGTCTCTCGCGCTGACGAAGTCTTTGTTGTAGACTCTCAAAGTAGCGATCTCACCGCTGAAATCGCGCAACAATATGGGGCTGAAGTGGTACAGTTTCACTTTAATGGTCACTGGCCGAAAAAGAAAAATTGGTCGATTCAAAACTTACCGTTTCGCAATGAATGGGTGTTAATTGTAGACTGTGACGAACGCATCACACCTGAATTGTGGGATGAAATTGCCACAGCCATTGAACAACCCAATTACTCCGGTTATTATCTGAATCGGCGGGTGTTTTTCCTCGGCACTTGGATTCGTCATGGGGGTAAATATCCGGATTGGAATCTACGATTATTTAAGCATAAAGAAGGCTATTACGAAAACCTCAAAACAGAAGGGGTTCGCAATACAGGAGATAACGAAGTTCATGAACACGTTGTGATTTCTTCTGAAGGTCTAGTGGGGTATCTCAAAAATGACATGATCCACGAAGATTTCCGAGATATGTTCCATTGGATTGAACGTCATAACCGTTATTCTAATTGGGAAGCCAAAGTTTACTATAATCTCCTCACCGGACAAAATGAAAATGAAACTATCGGTGCAAACCTATTTGGAGACGCGGTTCAACGCAAGCGATTTCTGAAAAAAATTTGGGTACGCTTACCCTTCAAGCCCTTCTTAAGATTTGTCTTATTCTATTTCATTCGCTTAGGATTTTTAGATGGACGCGCTGGCTATATTTATGGTCGTTTACTCAGTCAATATGAATATCAAATTGGCATCAAACTCTATGAATTAAGTCAGTTTGGCGGTCATTTGAATGTGTCTCAAGCCAAACCCAAACCCCCAGTGGTTCCCCCAGTGGTGCAAGCTGTAGGACGGGAGTAACATCTAATTAGAGTTGAAGCGGGGAGTAGGGAGTAGGGGGTAGGGAGTAGGGAGTAGGGAATTTTAGATTTCTCCTCATCTTCCTTGTCCCCCTCATCTCCCTTGTCTCCCTTGTCTCCCTATCTCCGCATCTCCCTCTCAATCTGAGGGAGCAAATATTGAAGTATTTTATATAGCCAATAACCAATAACCAATAACTAATGACTAATCATACAACCCCTTGGATAGACTTGCGTCAGTATGATCAATCCTGGTTTGATCGCGGAAAACCGGGTTGGTTTATTATCCTATGGTGGTTTGTTCAAGCCATAACATTTCCCCTGACGTTGCATTCCATGCATGGCATCCGATGCTGGATTTTGCGATTATTTGGTGCTGAAATTGGTACAGGTGTTGTCATTCGTCCAACGGCTCGATTTACTTATCCTTGGAAAGTTAAAATCGGGGATTATAGTTGGATTGGGGACGATGTGGTTTTATATAGTTTAGATCCCATTACCATTGGTCAACATTGTGTCATTTCTCAAAAAAGTTATCTGTGTACCGGTAGCCACGATATTCATGACCCAGCCTTTGGCTTAAAAACCGCTCCTATCCACGTTGAGAATGGCGCTTGGATTGCGACAGACTGTTTTTTGGCACCGGGTGTCAATATTGGGGCTAACACGGTTGTCGGCGCTCGTAGTAGTGTCTTCAGTGATTTACCCAGCGGTTACGTGTGTTTAGGAACTCCCTGCCGTCCTAAATCTCCGAGAGTCATGAATTCTGCTTCTTCTCAAGTTGTTGAACAGGGGGTAGGGAGTGGGGTATAGAATGTAGGGAGTGGGGTGTATGGAAACCGGATTAGAATTAGAAATAATACAATCTTGGGCGATGGGTTACGACACGAATTAAACCTTATGGATTTTTTTTCAAAATTCATTCTGTGCCTAATCCACCCTACTATATATAAGAGAGACATCTCTGTGATCAAAGCGTTAATTCATGTCTTATTTTCACTCTCTATTCTTAACTGTTGCGCTTCTGCTGGCTCAAACCAGTTCTGAGGAGTTAAATGAGCAAATTGAAATCCTTTCAGAAGTTACCCTCCTTAAAATTATTAAAGCAGTTATCGTTATTTTTGTTACCTACTGGGGAACTTTAACGATTGAAAAAATTCTCAATTGGTTTTCCGAACGGGTGGCGTTACGATTTCGGTTAACTGTTAAACAATCCTTACCCTTTTGGCGTGCTTTATTATTAACCGTTGCAATCACCTTTTTAAGCAGCTTATTTTTAAACCTTTCCCCCAATAATGTCATTGCTGTTACCGGAACTATTGCAGTTGCTTTAGGGTTTGCGTTTAAAGACTATGCTAGTTCAGTCATTGCGGGTATTATTGCCTTATTTGAACGACCTTACCAAGTGGGCGATCGCGTTAAAATTGGCGATCATTATGGGGAAATTATCAGCTATGGTTTAAGGGAAATTCGGATTAAAACAGCCGATGATAATGTGATCTCAATTCCTCATAATAAAATTTGGACTGAAGCTATTTCTAATGCCAATGATGGCAATATTGAAGCCCAAGTTGTCACTGATTTTTATTTCGATCATCGGGTGAATGTCGAAAAAGTTATCCAGATTTTATATCGGGTCGCTTACACCAGCAAATACACTCAACTGAAATTACCCGTGTTAGTCATCATGGATGAAAAACCCTGGGGAACCCATTTTAAGCTCAAATGTTATCCCATTGATGCCCGTGATGAATTTATCTATAAAACTGACTTAATTCGACGCGCTAAACAAGCCTTTTCTCAACTGAACTTAAATTATCCAACCTTTGCAGCTCGTGATTTAGAATCTCTTGAATAACATTCTCTGTGTCCTCTGTGCCTCTGTGGTTTACTATTTTTTCTCCAAATCTCCTCGCCGCATTCTCAATTGAATTTCCTCTAAAAGCTGACGATTTACTGCCATTAAATCCGCCACTAACGCTAAAATCCATAACTGAAATCCAATTAACATTAAAATCGCCGCTAAAATCAAACTGGGAATTCGAGTCCGTTCAGTTCCCAATAAAAAGTAAATTAACCAACGAATTCCTAATAAAAAACCTGCTGAAAATGGAATACTTCCTAAGATTAAAAATGACCGCATGGGTTTATAGGTCATAAAAATTCTTAGAATCGTAAAAACCGAACGTTTCACATAAGCTGGAATACTTTTGACTAACCGCGATCGCCGCAATTGCGGATTAATTCTAATGGGAACAGAAGTGATAGCAATCCCTTTTTGTCCGGCTTGAATAATCGTTTCTAACGTATAAGTATAATCATTAAAAACATTCAATTGTAACGCAGCATTGCGACTCATTGCCCGAAACCCACTCGGTGCATCTGGAATTTGAGTATTACTCGCCATTCTCACCACCCAACTCCCCAATTTTTGCAAGGATTTTTTAATGGGAGAAAAGTGACGAATTTTACTAATAGGTCGCGCCCCGATGACAATTTCTGCTTCACCCCATAAAATCGGTTGAACTAAATAAGGAATATCTTCTGCACAATACTGATTATCCGCATCCGTGTTAACAATGATATCTGCACCCGCTTTTAGACTGGCTTCTAAACCCGCCATAAATGCCCTGGCTAAACCCTGATTTCTTGAAAACTTAATGATGTGATCGACACCATATTTTTCAGCCACTGCAACGGTTTGATCTTGACTACCATCATCAATTATTAACCACTCAACAACATCAATTCCAGGAATTGTGCGGGGTAATGCTGCTAATGTTACGCCTAATGTTTGTTCTTCATTGTAACAGGGAATTTGGATAATCAGTTTTACCAAAATTGACCTACTCCTGTAACGCTTTCAAAACCGTTTCATGAATAATGCCATTACTCACAATTACGCCTCGGTTGTCAACCATCTTACTATTAGAGGCAAAGTCAAGGGGTTTACCATACATATCTGAGACTGTTCCACCCGCTTCTTCTACCACAATGGCACCAGCGGCATGATCCCAAATATTCTCCCGGTAGTCGGGATATTTCGGGGACGGTAATCGTAAGTATAACGCCGCTTGTCCAGAGGCAACCGCACCATATTTGGCTTGGGAGTCCATGCGGATAGAAGCAGAAGTAATGCCAACGGCTTGGGCAATTTTATTCTGGCGATCTTGATCGCCGTGACTCGACTCCACGCTTTCAACAAAGCGCATATTGGCCGTATCATTCGCTTTAACCACTTGAATGGTTGTCTGTTCCCCAGTGGCAAAGGGCATCATCGTCGCCCCTTCACCCCGAACTGCCACAAACAACATTCCCGGTTCTTGGTTGTCTACGGGATAAGCAGGACAGCCTAAAATCCCAAATTTCACTTCACCGTCTTCAATTAACGCCAGGGCGATCGCATATTGATCTTGACGCAAAAAGCCTTTTGTCCCATCAATCGGATCAAGCGTCCAAAATCGTTTGCCAATTTTACCATTACCCCGATCAATCCAGGAAGTGACTTGTTCTGGGTTTGCATCGGGTAGAACCTCTTGAACATACTTGGTGACTTTTGTCAGGTTTTCTGCCATTTCCGGTTGACGGAGTTCGGTGGCATCTTCTTCCCCGACAATGGGGTCGTCTGGAAACGCTTCCCCGATAGCTTTACAAATAATTGCCTGGGAACCGTAGTCCGCGACAGTGACAGGACTTTTATCCCCTTTTTCCATAGCGGGGGGAATATTTTGGCGGACTTGTTCACACAACTTGGCAGCGGCGAGGGTGGCATCAATTGCAACTTGTTTTTCGCGGTCGTAGGCCATAAAAACTCCTGCTAGGGTCATTCGACGATTTGCATCAACATAGTGACACGACTAGGGGCGGTCTCATGATGTATACAAAAAGTCTCCTTTCGAGTATAGCCGAGAAGTTGAAACACTTATCCTTCCTCTATTCCCTACACCCTAAACCCTACACCCCTTAAAACTGCTACATCCTTTTGATGAGAAAAATACATAACCTCCACATTTTCATAACTATTAATTAATAGAACAGGCAATTCAGCAGCGCATCCCTGAAGCATTAGATTGTGAGATTCACTCAGCGGGCGCGAGTTCTGTTTCATCAGCAATATTTTTGACGTACATGGGAGGATAACCACAATGATTAAGTTTACTTTAACGGCTTTACTCATTCAATTTCCGGCATTATTCATTCATACCGTTGCAGTGGCAAGCCCTCAAAATGTTCAGGAATTTTTACCCCAAAATTCGCTAGCAATTGAGGAATTAAATATTAGTTTAGAAGACGATGTAGTTCCTCCAAGAAATACAGATGATGGGGATGAGGTGGTTCCCCCCCGATAAGCAGTAAATTATGCACTGTTTGACATTTCTAAATCCTCAAGCACTTGCAGCTTACTGTTGCCCGTTGCCCGTTGCCTGTTGCCTGCGCGTAGCGCTATATTCAGATATTTGAAGACGTTGATGCGCCATAGCCCTCCAGCCTTCTAACTCAGGCAATCGCCAACCTGAATTTTGATCTTTTTTGCCAAAACGATCGTATGTTAGGGCATTTGACCAAAATTGCTTTGCTTTTTCGACTTCTCCTTTGGCTTCTAACACTTTTGCCATGAGATAATGAGCAGATGCATATTCTTGATCCAACTCTAGGGCTTTTTGTAGAGACTGTTCAGCTTCATCAAAATGATTTTTCATCAAGTAAGCCCATCCCAGGTTTTTATAAATAGTGAGTTTCCACTGGTCTTCTTCCACTTGTTCAAGGGCAGAATTAATCCAATCCATTGCAGCTTCAATTTTTCCATCCAAAATCTCTAAACGCCCTAAATTATTTCGAGCCAGAATAGCAGCTATTTCAGATCCGATTGCAGCTTTTTGATAATGTTGGCGAGCGGATTGATAATCTTCCAGTTCTTCGTATGTAGAACCGAGATTATAATGGGCTGCGGCAAGATTAGGATTAAATTGAATTGCCCACAATAAATACTTTCTGGCAACAATAAAATCACCACTCAGATATTTATTCTTGCCCATTTTATTCAGATGCTTGGCAACTTGACTGTAGGGAAACTGTTGATTTTGGTGTTCATCGGCTGCAATTATATCGGGGTTAATCAGACCTAAATCTGTTAAAAATTCAAGCTGATTCATGTCTTCTGTTGTTTTACGGGAAATCAATTGAGCCATTTTTTCTCGGACTTGATGAATCACAAATTGCTTCATCATCGGTTGTATAGTCCATTGCACTTCTTCATTTTTGGTAACTGTTTCCAGTAGCGATCGCCGCTTAAGAGATTCTAAAGTTTTTAGAACATCGGATGAATTGCCTAAATGGGAAAAATGAGATTGTAATTGATGGGGACTCACCGGTTCTTGATATAAGGCTAAATCATATAAAATTTGGCTTTCTAAACTGGATAAACGCTGTAGCTGCTGATTTAAGGCTTGAGTTAAAATATCCCCTAAAAACAAATCATGTTGGAGGAATTGACTAATGTTTCCATTAAATAATTCTCGAATTGTGGTAGCCACCGTTTTTAGCGCTAGAGGATTTCCACTATATCGTTTAACCAGTTGAGAAACCGCTTCCGATGAAACAGTTGAACCCAAAATAGATTCGATAATCATCTGTGCATCGGTTTCAATTAATCCCGTTAATGATAATAACCGAACGGTTGAAAAATTACCTGCAATTCCCAGTAATTCTAACGGTTTTTCTTGGGTGATAATCATCACACAGCTTTGATGTTGATACTCTCCCAATCGTTGCAAAAGTTGTTGATAATCTTGATAGCTGGGTTGATAGTTTCCTGCTAATTGCCCTGACTGAAACAGGGATTCAAACTCATCTAAAATCAATAAACAACGAGATTTTCTAAAACATTGAATTAATTGGTTTAATTGTTCATCCAGTGTTTGAGGAATAGAAATGAATTCATCTTGAGAAAAATATTGTAGCCACTCTGGTAAAACTTGACTGAGAGGAGGAGTTTCTCGTAAATTCCACCACAGAATAAAATCAAACTCATCTTTAATTTGTTGGGTAAAATAAACGGCGAGGGCTGTTTTTCCCACCCCCACCATTCCCGACAGTGTGACAATGGGACAACGATCTTTTATTATCCATTGGTTTACGGTGGTGAGTTCTGCCTGACGACCCCAAAACCCCGATACACGAGGTGCATTTCTCCAGTCATAGCGAGGATGTTGAACCGTTGACGCCTGAGATGTTGCAACCGGGAAAATCGTTTGCGGTGGCAGATGTTGTTCCAGTTTATAGCGCAGCGCCGCTAATTTTCCTGGCCCTTTGCCTGTAATTTCAAATTTACTATAAACCTGACCCAGACGCTTCCGCACCGCATCAGGACTACAACCTAACTGCGTGGCAATTTTTGCCGTAGGTAAGCCATCCAACGCCAAGGATAAAGTCGCTAATTCAGTATCAGAGATCTGATGAGCGTCCGCAATAGTTTTCAGAGGAGTGTCCATGTCAGCGCCAGCTAAACTCTGAGTGAAAGGTCAATTCTTCCATTATAGTCACAATGTGAGATATTAGCCTCACGCTGTTACCCGTCTAACTCACAATCGATATATGTGAGATTTAATCTCACGTTAACTCTTTTTGACGGAAAAAATATGATGTTTAATAGCCTGTATTCCCTATTAAAAGGAGTTCAAAGGGTAAGTGAGCACAACTTTTCTCACAATTATCCGTTACCCCCTTGACTAAATCTCACAATGTGTCTATGATTTTATGTGAGATGTTAAACCACAGTTGTGAGAAGCAACAGCTCGCTATTTCTCACTTAAGTTCTATAGTCACCCCTAAATTCCTATGTCAACTTATCAAGATCCTTCTGAACCCATTAAACAGTTATTAGACCAAGTCCAAACGATTCTGTTACAGACCTGGACAGAAACGGGATTTGGACATATTGAAATCGATAGCGAACGAATTAGACAGGATAGAGTGGCTGTTACCCTCAAGGGGTCTACATTTTATCGCTACGTGATTCGTCAAACCGATATCGAACAATGTGCCACTGATCCCGGTGATGCCTGCAATCATCATTCTTCATAAAAAACGATTATTTTATCTCAAGCTTGATCTCACATCAAACTGCACAGTCGAGAGGACTGGCAGATTTGGGGTAACGAACTAAAAACAGACAGCAATATAGGGTCTGGTGATTGATGAGTGAGATTCTCACACGCCAGCGAAGTGCAACAAACGAATGCGCCTCGCTGGTTTTTTTGTTACGAGTTATCAGCTTCACACAGGAGAATTCTTATGGTGTTTCTACCCGATAATACAATTACCGGTTTACCGACTGACGACGTGATGATCGGTACTCCCGATAGCGATGAGATGTATGGCTTCACAGGTGGTGATGTCATCATCGGTGCAGAAAACATTGATCTACTTCACGGGAATGAAGACGCTGACCTACTTTACGGTTCCCAAGCCGACGATACACTATATGGTGGTCAAGGGGATGATATCCTGTTTGGCGGTCAAGGCAATGACTTCTTATCCGGCAATAAAGGCAATGATACCTTGTATGGAGATCAAGGCGCAGATACCCTCACGGGTGGTGACGGGAATGATGTTGTGGTTATTGGTCGAGGAACAGGGGGTTCTAACCTGCTGACAGCCGATGTCATGACCGATTTTGATGTCACGCTTGATCTAATTCAACTATTAGATGGTTTATCTTACAATGATTTAACCATTGAAAGTACCGAAACAGGCGGTACAGTTATCAGTGAGATGGTAACAGGAGAAGTCCTGATTGTTTTAGAAGGGGTGGCCCCAGAAGCGTTAACACCGGATCGTTTTATTCCTGAACCTCCTATTGTTCGTGGAGGAGATGGAGAAGAAGATTTTGAAGATCCCCCTGTTAGTCCAGAAGAAGGCTTTGAGGATGTTGAACTTACCCCCCCTGTAATTGAGGCACAACTCGCCAACGATAACGGAAATAGTAACACAGATAATATTACGTCTGACCCCACAATTACCGGAACCGTAACAGATAGTTCAGGTCTAAGAAATCTAGAAGCCAGTTTTGGTGATGAGGATGAGTTTGTAGATGTTTCCGATGCACTGGAAGCAGATGGTACATTTACCCTTAATTTAACTCAGTTAGAAGAGGTGTCTGGCGGTGAATTAGCCGATGGAGATTATACACTGCGGTTGCGATCGCAAGATACAGAATTAAACACCTCTGAACCCACTTTAGTTAGCTTCAGCCTCGATACTACCGCGCCAGAAATTACGGTTGAATTAGCTAATGATGATGGTGATAATAATAGTGATGGTGTGACTACAGATCCAACTGTTACCGGAACTATTACGGATGCGGGTGAAATTGTGGCGTTACGCGCTGGCTTTGACGGCAACTTAACCGATATTTCCGATGAATTAGGCGCAGATGGCAGCTTTGAACTGAGTCAACTTGACTTACAAATTCTTCAAGGTACACCGTTAGTTGATGGAGATTATAGCCTGGAAGTGGAAGCCGAAGATGAGTTTGGTCAAGTTTCCGGCACAACTCTCAGCTTTACGTTAGATACCACAACTCCGCCACCGCCACCACCAGGAGATGATGATGTAGATGATGGTGATGATGTAGATAATGGTGATGATGTAGATGATGGTGATGATGTAGATAATGGTGATGATGTAGATGATGATGATAATGTAGATGATGATGATAACGAGGATGTTGAGGATGTCAGACCTGATCTCCCAGACGAAGATGAAGACATTCCTGTTGTGATAATTGACGACCCTGTAGTCACTCCTCCAGAGGATGATGTCGTAATAGAAGAAGAGGTGACAGAAGATCCAGGTAATACCCCAGCAGACGCACTGGATATTACCGTGAGTTCTGATGAAACCATTTACAGTCAGGAATTAAGTGCAGAAGATCTCGATGACTTCTACAGCTTTACCATTGGTGCCAACAGCAGCGTTAACATTTCCCTAGATGGTTTTGATCAAGAGGTAGACCTATTCTTACTCGATAGCAGCGAAACCGTTATTGCAAGTTCCGAAAGCCTCGCTTTAACCGCCGAGTCAATTACTCGACCTTTAGCAGCCGGAACCTATTTTGTTCAGGTTACATCCATTGATCAAGAACCCACAGACTATAATCTCAGTATTACCGTTACACCCAATATTCCTGGCGTTTCTACCACAGGTTCAGATGACGTGGTTGTTGGTGGGTTTGATACTGATGTTTCCAGTGCATTAATTGGTTTAGAACCTCCTGCATCCGATCCGACAATGGATGCTTTCCGCACCGATCCTCGGTTTGAAGATATTGACGGCAGTGGATATGCAGTCGTTGTTTTAGATACGGGTATGGATTTAAATCACCCCTTCTTCGGGCCAGATAGCGATGGAAATGGGGTGGCAGATCGAGTGGTTTACCAATTTGACTACGGTAACTATGATGCCGATGCCAGCGACTTTATCGGACATGGTACAGGCATGACCAGTATTATTGCCTCGGAAGATGGAACTTTTACAGGAATGGCACCGGGAGTTGATATTATCCATCTGAAGATTAGTAACGATTTCGGTGAAATCCGTATTGGTGCAGTCGAACAGGCATTGCAGTGGGTGGCGGATAACGTAGATGAATACAATATTGCCAGCGTTAATATGTCGTTTAGTCTGGCAACTTCCCTGGAGTTACTCAATTCTTCTGAAGCACAAACCCCTGCTTCTATTGGTATTTCCGATGAATTAGCAGAAATAGCCTCTCAGGATGTGATCGTTGTTTCCTCTTCTGGAAATGGTTTCTTCGAGTTTAACAGTACTCCGGGTGTATCTTATCCCTCTTCTGATCCCAATTCTCTCTCTGTGGGTGCAGTTTGGGAGGAAGATCAAGGAGGGTCGTTTACGTTGCGAGACGCTATCGACTTCACCACCGATGAAGATCGCATTGCTGCCTTCTCTCAACGTGATCCCAATTTAAGCGATGTATTTGCACCTGGCGGTGTCCTCAGCGTTGCCTCGGCAGAAGGAGAAGTAACCACCACAGGCGGAACCAGTAGTGCTGCTGCTCATGTTACCGGGATTGCCGTTTTAGCACAACAGCTTGCCGAACAAGAACTCGGTCGCCGACTGACATTTGAGGAATTCCAAACTTTAGTGAATGAAACCGGTGTCAGCATCTTGGATGGTGATGATGAAGATGATAACGTCGTCAATACCTTTGAAGAATATCAACGGGTGGATGTATTGGCATTAGCAGAAGCCATTACAGAACTAGATGCACCGCCGCCGCCAGCACCTCCCGAACTGATGCGGTATGATTTTGTCTACACTTATGACGGTGCAACCCTAGATAATGATTTCTACGTCGGTTATGTCTACGATGAACCCGGTGCATTCAATGTCAATACTTACTACGATCTGTTCAATATTCCTAACGAAGCAGGCTTTAACGGCTTGTACTACATTTCTGGTATGAGTGAAGCGCCAGAGAATGCCCTTGAAGATGCCGTCTATGTCACCGACTACTTCGATGCAGATTTTAGTAATCAACTGTATAGTTCATAAAAATATAGTCAAATGTGACACACCTTTACTTTGTCGGTGTTACCCGAACGGGGTGAACTACAACACCCTCTATCCCATAGCCTAAAGCATTTGGGACTGCTTTTCTCATGATATTCAAAGAACCGTTC
>Ga0209594_1001161_pt1 | contig 13466 bp, 11 predicted proteins | sample AshMeaCrysSpring_FD_184126 | JGI IMG/M metagenome (GOLD analysis project Ga0209594, IMG submission 184126) | Groundwater microbial communities from Big Spring, Nevada to study Microbial Dark Matter (Phase II) - Ash Meadows Crystal Spring... | ecosystem: Environmental > Aquatic > Deep subsurface...
CGGCCATGCGGCGGCCGCTGTACGCGTACTCGCGCACGATCCCGATCGGGATCAGCTTCGGCAGCCGCTGCAAGGTGCCGAGGTCGGCGGTGACGCCGATGTTCGTCTCCTGGATGCAGAAGAACGCGTCCGCGCTCGCGTAGCGGACGTCGCAGGCGGCGACGAGGTCGACGCCGCCGCCAATGCAGCCGCCCTGCACTGCCGCGATCACGGGGACGCGCAGGCGTTCCAGCGCGGTGAAGGCGTCCTGGAGCGCGAGGACGACGTCGTGCAGCGCGAGACGGCGACCCGGCGTGCCCTCTGGGAGCGGGTTCGCCGCGAACACCTCGAGCGCCATGCCGGAGGTGAAATGCTTGCCGGCGGAGGAGAGCACGACCACGCGCGCCGTCGCCTCGCGATGCAGACGCGTGGCCGCGTCGCGCAGCTCCGCGAAGAACGCCCCGTCCATCGCGTTCATCGTCTCCGGGCGGCTGAGCTGCAGGTGGGCGACAGCGCCTTCGATCGTGAGGGAGAGCGTGCGGTATGTCATCATCTCGGCCGTCCGTTGCAGATCGCCCCATCATAACCGGCGGCCCACGCCGGATCGGTCCATGCCCCTGCCGCCACCGCTCGATCGCCTCGCCCTTCCCGTCATCGGCTCGCCGCTCTTCATCGCGAGCAACCCCGACCTCGTGATCGCCCAGTGCACCGCGGGAATCGTGGGCTCGTTCCCGGCGCTCAACGCACGGCCGGAGGACGAGCTGGAGAAGTGGATCGACCGGATCGAGCGAGCGCTCGACGACCACCGGCGTGCGCGACCCGACGCGATCGTGGCGCCCTACGCGGTCAACCAGATCATCCACAAGTCGAACGACCGGCTCGACCACGACCTCGAGGTGTGCATCCGCCGCAAGGTACCCATCATCATCTCGTCGCTGCGCGCGCCGAACGAGATCATCCCCGCGGTGCACGCCTACGGCGGCATCGTCCTGCATGACATCATCAGCCTGCGCCATGCTGAGAAGGCAATCGAGGCCGGTGTGGACGGGCTGATCCTCGTCTGCGCGGGCGCGGGCGGCCATGCAGGCGCGCTCTCGCCGTTTGCGCTCGCAGGCGAAGTGCGGCGGATCTTCAAGGGGCCGCTGGTCCTCGCCGGCGCGATCACCACCGGCGCGCACGTGCTCGCCGCGCAGGCGCTCGGGTGCGACCTCGCCTACCTTGGCACGCGTTTCCTCGCGACGCCCGAGGCGAACGTCCCGGACCGCTATCGCGAGGCGATCGTGCAGTCGACGGCCGCCGATATCGTCTACACGGACCTCTTCACCGGAGTGCACGGCAACTACCTCAAGTCGAGCGTGATCGCCGCGGGCTTCGACCCGCAGAACCTGCCGCGATCGGACCCGAGCAAGATGAACTTCGGCTCCGGGGGCAACGCCGGGAAGAAGGCGTGGCGCGACATCTGGAGCGCAGGCCAGGGCGTCGGGCAGGTCGACCGGGTCATGCCCGCGGCCGAAGTGGTGGCGCAGCTGAAACGCGAGTACTCGGCCGCGAGAGCAGCGCTCTGCGGATGCTGAGGGGCGCCCCGCCTACGCCGTCGCAAGACTCCTCGCCGGGAAACGCGAATGCGCAGCGATCCGGGGTCCTAAAGAGCCTGCGAGTGATCACTTAGGAAGGCATCGTGTCGGGAGCCATCGACTTCTACTTCGACTTCGCCTCGCCCTTCGGCTACATCATGAGCGAGCACATCGACGCGGTCGCCGCGAAGTACGGCCGCGTGGTCGTCTGGCGTGCGATGCTGCTCGCGCCCGCGTTCAAGGTCTCAGGCACCGTGCCGGTGCTCGGCATGCCCGTGAAGGGCGAGTACTTCAAGATCGACTTCGCGCGGAGCGCCCGGTATCACGGCGTGGCGTTCCGGCTGCCATCACGGTTCCCGCTCATGACGACGCTCGCCGCGCGCGCGTTCAGGTGGGTGAACGACCGCGACCCGGCGAAGGCGAAGCAGCTCGCGCACGCGATCTTCCGCGCCTACTTCGTCGATGATGTCAACATCGCGGAGGAGGACAAGCTCCTCGGCATCGCGGCGGCGCAGGGCCTCGACCGGCACGAGATCGGCGACGCGATCCACGACATCGACGTCAAGAACCGGCTGCGCGCCCTCGTCGACGCCGCGATCGCCCGCGGCGTGTTCGGCTCGCCGATGGTGTACGTGGACGGGGAGCCCTTCTGGGGCACGGATCGGCTGCCGCATGTGGAGAAGTGGCTGGCGACCGGAGGGTTTTGACGGATCTAGAGATTCTCACCGCAAAGACGCAAAGGCCGCGAAGGGAGCGCAAAGATGCTCTTGGGTGAAAGGGTGCCGTCTCCCGGTTCGATTGGGACAGCTCCCGTCTTCCCGGGAAAAGGATTCATGGTGACCGCCAACAAGATGATCGAATGCCACGCGCACCCCTGACGTCTCCTTTGCGTTCCTCTGCGTCCTTTGCGTCTTTGCGGTGAACGATCTTCTGAAATCCATCTGCGTTTTCTGCGGCTCCAGCGCCGGTCACGACCCGATCTACGCCGAGGTCGCGCGCCGCATGGGCGAGACGCTCGCGCGGCGCGGCATCCGCCTCGTCTACGGCGGCGGCCGCATCGGGCTGATGGGCGAGGTGGCGCGCGCGGCGCTCGCCTGCGGCGGCGAAGTCGTCGGGGTGATCCCGGAAGCGCTGATGCGCCGCGAGCTTGCCTACGACGACCTCACCGAGCTGCACGTCGTCGCGACGATGCACGAGCGCAAGGCGCTTATGGCGGAGCGCTCGGAGGGCTTCATCGCCATGCCGGGCGGGTTCGGTACCTTCGAGGAGTTCTGCGAGGTGCTCACCTGGTCGCAGCTCGGCATCCATGCGAAGCCCGTTGCGCTTCTCGACGTCAAGGGCTACTACCGGCCGCTCCTCGCCCTCTTCGACCATGCGCTGACCGAGGGCTTCGTGCGTCCCCTGCACCGCTCGCTCGTGCTTGCGGACCCGGACCCCGACCGCCTGCTGGATGCCATGACGCGTTTCGTGCCGCCGAAGGTCGAGAAATGGGCGACTCCGGACCAGACGTAGCGCTCCGGCCGGAACGCCCGCGACCATGAACGAGCGCGTGGTCCGCATCGGAGGTGCCTCCGGCTTCTGGGGCGACAGCGGGCTGGGTCCGCCGCAGCTCGCGCGTCACGGCGAGATCGACTTCCTGGTCTTCGACTATCTCGCCGAGCTGACCATGTCGATCCTCTCCGCCGCGCGGGCGAAGGATCCCGAGGCGGGCTACGCGACCGACTTCGTCACCGTGGCGATGAAGAGCGTGATCGGGGAGGTGGCCCGGAAGGGGATCCGCGTCGTCTCCAACGCCGGCGGCATGAACCCGGCGGGCTGCGCGCGGGCGCTGGCGAACCTGGCCGCCGACGCCGGCGTCACCCTGAGGATCGCCGTCGTCGAAGGCGACGACGTGATGCCGCTCGCGCCGAAGCTCCGCGAGGAAGGCATGCGCGAAATGTACAGCGGCGCACCGCTGCCGCCGAGGCTCGCGAGCGCGAACGCCTATCTCGGCGCCCTCCCCATCGCCCGCGCGCTCGACCGCGGCGCCGACGTCGTGATCACCGGCCGCTGTGTCGACAGCGCGGTCACGCTCGGGGCGTTGATCCACGCCTTCGGCTGGGCGAGCGATGCCTACGATCGGCTCGCGGCCGGGAGCCTTGCCGGACACCTGATCGAGTGCGGCTGCCAGGCGACCGGCGGGCTCTTCACCGACTGGGAGGAGGTGCCGCGCTGGGAGGAGATCGGCTACCCGATCCTTGAGTGCAGCGCCGACGGCACGTGCGTCGTCACCAAGCCGCCCGGAACCGGCGGCCTCGTGATGCCCGCGGTGCTCGCGGAGCAGTTGCTGTACGAGATCGGGGATCCTGCAGCGTACGTTCTGCCCGACGTCGTGTGCGACTTCACCGGCGTGCGCATGATGCCCGCCGGCGCGGATCGTGTGCGTGTCACCGGCGCCCGTGGCCTGCCGCCCACCGACCGCTACAAGATCTCGGCTACGTACGTCGATGGCTTCCGGTGCTCGGCGCAGCTCACGATCATCGGCATCGACGCGGTCCGCAAGGCGAAGCGAACGGGGCACGCGATCCTGGAGCGCACGCGCGCCTTGTTCCGGACGCTCGGCCTGTCGGACTACACCGCCACGCACGCCGAAGTGCTCGGCGCCGAGAGCGCGTACGGTCCCCACGCGCGGGCCCGATCGTCGCGCGAGGCGGTGCTGCGTCTCGCCGTCCATCATCCTTCGCGGGAGGCGCTCGAGCTCTTCGCGCGCGAGATCGCACCCGCAGGGACGTCGTGGTCCCCGGGCACCACCGGCGCGAGCGGCCGGCCGACGGTGTCGCCGCTCATCAAGCTCTACTCTTTCACGCTGCCGAAGACGACGGTCACGCCGACGGTCACGATCGACGGGGAGACGGAGGCGGTACCCGTGCCGACCGCGGGCGGCTACGCGGGGCGAGTGCGGGAAGAGCCGGCGTCCCCCGTCGAGCTGCCGGCGGACGACGCAGTCGAAGTGCCGCTCATCGCCATCGCGCACGGCCGCAGCGGCGACAAGGGCGACTCGGCGAACATCGGCATCGTCGCGCGCGATCCGGCGATGCTGCCGCTGCTTCGCGCGCAGCTCACGCCCGAAGCGGTGAAGAGGTACTTCGCCCACGTCGTCACGGGCGAGGTCGAGCGTTTCGAGGTGCCCGGCATCCATGCGCTCAACTTCGTGCTGCACGGCGCGCTCGGCGGCGGCGGCATGGCGTCGCTGCGCAACGATGCGCTCGGCAAGGGGCTCGCACAGATGCTGCTCGACTTTCCGGTGCGGGTGCCGGCGCGAGAAGCCTCAGGGATCGGAGGTCCGTGAGCAGGCGGCGGGTAGCCCCTGCCCGCGGGTTGCTACCATTGCGCGATCCCCGACGGCTCGGTCACGCCTTTCCACGGGGAAGGCCGGAATGGGCGGTTCGGCGCGATGCTCTCGAGCTCGGCACCCCAGCCCTTCCCTCCCCTCGGAGGGGAAGGGAGAAGACGCATCAACGGAAGCGCGCATGCCCGCTCTCAAGTCCACCCTCAATGCCCGTAGCGCCGAGTTCCGCGCCAACGCCGAGGCGATGGCCGCGCTCGTCTCCGACCTGCGTGCCAAGGTCGAGCGCGTCGCGCTCGGCGGCGACGAGGCGGCGCGTGCGAAGCACGTCGCCCGCGGCAAGCTCCTGCCACGCGAGCGCATCCGCACGCTGCTCGATCCCGGCTCGCCGTTCCTCGAGCTGTCGCAGCTCGCCGCGTTCGGGATGTACAACGACGACGCGCCCTCGGCCGGCATGGTCACCGGCATCGGCCGCGTTTCCGGCCAGGAGTGCGTGATCGTCGCGAACGACGCGACGGTGAAGGGCGGCACCTACTACCCGATGACGGTGAAGAAGCACGTCCGCGCGCAGGAAATCGCGTGGGAGAACCACCTGCCTTGCGTCTACCTCGTCGACTCCGGGGGCGCGCACCTCCCATCGTGGGACGAGGTGTTCCCCGACCGCGACCACTTCGGCCGCATCTTCTACAACCAGGCGAACATGTCGGCGGCCGGCATCCCGCAGATCGCCTGCGTGATGGGCTCGTGCACGGCAGGCGGCGCGTACGTGCCGGCGATGTCGGACGAGACGGTGATCGTGAAGGGTCAGGGCACGATCTTCCTCGGCGGCCCGCCGCTGGTGAAGGCGGCGACGGGCGAGATCGTGACGCCGGAAGAGCTCGGCGGCGCGGAGGTGCACACCCGGCATTCGGGGGTCGCGGACCACTACGCGGTGAACGACCAGCACGCGCTCGCGATCGTCCGCCGCATCGTCGCGAACCTCAACCGGCGCAAGGCGATGCCGCTTGCCGTGCGCGAGCCGGTCGAACCGCTGCTTCCGGTCGACGAGCTGGGCGGCGTGATCCCGACCGACACGCGCAAGCCCTACGACGTACGTGAGGTGATCGCGCGGCTGGTCGACGGCTCCGAGCTCGACGAGTTCAAACAGAACTACGGCATGACGATCGTCACCGGCTTCGCCCATCTGTGGGGCTATCCCATCGGCATCGTCGCGAACAACGGCATCCTCTACTCCGAGTCGGCGCTCAAGGCCGCGCACTTCATCGAGCTCTGCGCGCAGCGCGGCATCCCGCTCCTCTTCCTGCAGAACATCACCGGCTTCATGGTCGGCAAGAAGTACGAGGCCGGGGGCATCGCGCGCGACGGAGCGAAGATGGTGACCGCCGTCTCGTGCGCGAAGGTGCCGAAGCTCACCGTGATCATCGGCGGCTCGTTCGGCGCCGGGAACTACGGCATGTGCGGCCGTGCGTACTCGCCGCGCTTCCTGTGGATGTGGCCCAACTCGCGCATCAGCGTCATGGGCGGGCAGCAGGCCGCGAGCGTGCTCGCAACCGTCCGCCGCGACAACATCGAGGCGAAGGGCGGCACGTGGTCGACAGAGGAGGAGGAGGCGTTCAAGCAGCCGATCCTCGAGCAGTACGACCGGCAGGGCCACCCGTACTACGCGACCGCGCGGCTCTGGGATGACGGCGTCATCGCGCCCGAGGATACGCGCCGCGTGCTCGGGCTCGCGCTCTCTGCGGCGCTCAACGCGCCGGCGGAGGAGACGCGGTTCGGCGTGTTCCGGATGTAGGAACTACGCCGTGGGCCGACCGAACCGGATCCGGCCCCGAAAGGTCGCCGCGGTGGAGTGGTACGCCCTTCACGCGGGTTCCAGCGGGAACCGGACGAAGTCGCGCTCGAACGCGCCGGCCGGAAGAACGTGCTGACCCTGCCGGCTTGGCGGTCGACGCGCTTTGCCCGGTGATTTCCTCGCGAACGAGACCGAGCGAGGCCCTCCGCAGAGGCGGAAGCGCTCGTAGTGCGCGTCGCCTGTCGGAGTTGCCCACGTGCGCGTCACTCCAGCCGGAAGTTGATGTCGATCTCGCCGATGAGGTCGACGCCCTCGGGCTTGAAGCGCCACTGCATGAGCGCCGAGCGTATCTCGCGCGCGAACAGATCCTGGTTCTCGCCGCGGACGATCTTCACGTCGCGGACAGTGCCGTACGGATTGATGAAGAGATGGCAGGTGAAAGTCCCCGCGATGCCCGCCTGCTGCGCCCGTCGCGGGTACTTCGGCTCCACCTTGTGGACGGGCACCAGGCCACGCACGACCTCGCCCGCGGGCCGCGTCGGCGCCGGCGCGGCGGCAGGCCTGGGGGGTGCCGCCGCGCCGACCTCGGTCGGGATCGATGGCGCGGCCGAAGGTGCAGGCGACGGCGCAGGCGCCTCGATCGGCACCGGCGACGTTTCGGCACGGGGCGGCTCCTTCGGCGTTTCCTGCGGCGGCGCGACCGGTGCCTTAGGCTGCGGCACCGGCTTGCGCTCGACCTTGCGCACTTCCGGCGGCGGCTTCTTCTCGGGTGGCGCCGGCTCCGGCTGCGGCTCGTCGCGCTGGATCTGCTGGATCGGCGGGGGCGGAGGCGGCGGCGCGAGCGTCACGCTCATCGGCGCGCGCTCGCGCTCGTGATGTCGCAGGTCGAGCTGGCCGATGCCCCACCCGATCGCGAGCGTCGCGAGCGCGCCGAGCAGCATTGCCATGCCGAACGGCAGCCGGCGGTCGTCGGGTTCCTCGAGGTTTGCCCAGAGCGGGCCGGGGTAGCGCGGCGCGGACGCCATCTGGAAGAGCGGGGTCGAGCGGATGCGGGTTCGCCGGTCAGCAGCGCTTACGGACGCGGGCACGCGCCAGGTCCCCCGCTCGTCGGTGCCGGAAGAGCGGCCTGCATGGCCTCTCTACGAGCCGGGCGAGGCTTCGGCCCGCGCCGCGATCGCGACGGCAGTGATGCCGACCTCGCGGCAGAGGTCCATCACCTTGAGCAGCTGCTGCAGCGAGACCGCCTTGTCGCCGGCGATGACCACCTCGACCTTCCCGGTCTTCTGCTCCGCGGCAAGGCGTGCGCGCAGGTCGGCCTCGGTGGTCGGCTCGCCGTTCACGCTCAACGCACCGCTCTTCTCGACCCCGAGCGTGAGCTTCACCGTCGGCAGGTCCTGCGTGGTGGTCGAGCCGGGCAGGTCCAGCACCATGCCGGTCCCCTGGATCATCTTGAGCACGACGATCATGAAGAACACCAGCAGGAACATCATGATGTCGATCATCGGGATGATCTCCAGGCGCGGCTTGTCGACCTGGAAGTAGGCGAGTCCCCGTTTCACTTTGCGCTCCCGTCAGCCCGCGCGTGCGAACTTGCCGGGCTCGCTCGCCACCGCCACCGCGGCCCGCGAGCCGCGCGCCTTGCCGTGCTGCTCCGAGCCGCCGCCGTGGAGGCGGTTGATCAGCATCACCTTGAGCAGCTCTAGCTGGTGCATCGCGAGCCGGAGGCGCTTGTTGAAGTAGTTGAGGAAGACGATCGCGATGATGGCGATGAAGAGGCCGCCTGCCGTCGCGACGAGCGCGTGCGCGATGCCGCCGGTGACCGCAGTCGGGTTCGACGTGCCGGAGGTGCCGAGCACGCTGAACGATTCGATCATGCCGATGATCGTCCCGAAGAGGCCGAGCAGGGGGCCGAGCGTCACCGCCGTGTCGAGCACCCACATGAAGCGGTCGAGCTTGGGGACCTGCCACATGACCGTCTCGTCGATCTGGCGGTCCATCGCGTCGGCATCCTCGGCGCGCGTCGCGAGCGCGGTGTCGAGCACCGCCGCCTGCACTGTGCCGGTGTAGTGCTTCGCCACTGCGCGCAGGTCGTCGACCCGCTGGTAGCCGACGAGCTGCACGTCGTGCTCGATTGCGCGCCCTGCCGAGAGCACGCGGTTGAAGAACCAGAGCCGCTCGATGATGACCGCGATCGTCACCACCAGCAGCACAGCCATGAGCGGGATCAGCCCTCCGGAGAGCAGGCTGATCTCGACGATGAAGTTCCACATTTCGTGCCGACTCCGTGAGGCTGGGCGCTGCCGGCATGCGGCTGGAAGCCCGCGGCACCGGGAAAACTCGTGATTATGCGCAGATCCGGCGGCGCTTGGCCGATCCGCGCCGGTCCGGCGCGCGGCGTCGCCGGGACGGCGCCGGGCCGGCGGCAGTACGCCATTGCCGCACTAACGGTAACACGTTATCGATAAGGCGAAGCGGGGGCGGGACTCGCGAAGCCGTGGCGCGGCGAAGCGAGGCCGACGGGTGCCGGTCCGGTGGAAGGGCGTCACGGTAAGCCGCGGCGGGCCGGCGGCTGCCTGGCCCGGAGGCGAAGGAATTCCGGCGCCGCGTGGCGTGGCACTAGAATGCCGCGTGCGGCGCGGAGGCGCGACGCGGTGACCGCGAGAACGACCATGACCCAGCCGACGACCCTCGAGATCCAGCTGCAGCAGGGCGTGGCCGTGGTATGGCTGAACCGCCCGGAGCTCCGCAACGCGTTCAACGACACCATGATCGCGGAGCTTTCGGAGGTGCTGGAGGAGATCGACGCCGACAGCGAAGTTCGGGCGATGGTCCTCGCCGCACGCGGCCCCGCGTTCTGCGCCGGCGCCGACCTCCAGTGGATGAGGCGAATCGCCGGCTATTCGCGCGACCAGAACCGCGGCGATGCGCTCAGGCTCGCGGAGATGCTCCACCGCCTCGCCACGCTGCGCAAACCGACGATCGCGCGTGTGCACGGCGCGGCATATGCGGGCGGCATGGGGCTCGTTGCCGCCTGCGATATCGCCGTCGCATCGACCGAAGCGCAGTTCTGCCTCTCGGAAGTGAAGCTCGGGCTGATCCCGGCGACGATCTCGCCGCACGTGCTCGCCGCGATGGGCGAGCGGATGGCGCGGCGTTACTTCCTCACCGCGGAGCGCTTCGACGCCGCGGAGGCGTACCGCATCGGCTTCGTGCAGGAGCTGTCGGCGCCGGAGGAACTGGACGGCACGATCAACGCCATGCTCGGTCATCTCGTCGCCGCGGGACCGGAGTCGCTCGCGCGAACCAAGGACCTGATCCGCAGCGTGGCACGTCGCCCGCTCGACGCGGACCTGCTCGCGGACACCGCGGACCGGATCGCCGACACTCGGGCATCGCCGGAGGGGCGGGAGGGCGTCGCCTCCTACCTGGAAAAGCGGAAGCCGGCGTGGGTGACGGCGAGGAGCGAGGGGCAGGTGGAGACAGGAGGGACGGCGGCGGGAGACGGGGCGTGAGCGGGCGCCGTATCGATCGCCGAAGCCCGACCCCGGCCTTCCTCCCGGGAGGGGGAAGGAGAGACGCAAGCGGTCTCGGCAGCGATCCCCTCTCCTTCGTGGTGGCAAGTAGCGAAGAGGTTACGAGTCCCCTCCCCCTTTCAGTGGAAAGGAGCGCGGCGGGCACGGGTTTCCTCTCCCTGTCAGGGGGAGGGCTGGGGTGGGGGTTCAGCGGTCGCTCCCTCCCTCTCACGAAGAGAGGGCCGGGGCGCGAATGGAGCGGCTGCAGAGACCCTCGTCGCTCTGCGCGGAGCGACCTGCTCTCCTCGCGACCCACCTGACCTCATGTTCGCGAAGATCCTCATCGCGAATCGCGGCGAGATCGCCTGCCGCGTGATCCGCACTGCGCGGCGCCTCGGCATCGCCACCGTGGCGGTGTACTCCGACGCCGACGAACGCGCCCGGCATGTGCTCGCCGCCGACGAGGCGTACCGCATCGGCGCTGCCGAAGCGAAGGACAGCTACCTGCGCGGCGACCGCATCCTCGAAGCGGCGCAGCGCTCGGGCGCGCAGGCTATCCATCCCGGCTACGGTTTCCTCTCGGAGAACGCCGCGTTCGCCGAGGCGTGTGCCGCGGCTGGGGTCGTCTTCATCGGCCCGCCGGCGAGCGCGATCCGCGCCATGGGATCGAAAAGCGCGGCGAAGGCACTCATGGCGCGCGCGAAAGTGCCGCTGGTGCCGGGCTATCACGGCGACGACCAGGATCCGCAGCGTCTCGCGCGCGAGGCGGAGCGAATCGGCTTCCCGGTGCTCATCAAGGCCTCCGCGGGCGGCGGCGGCAAGGGCATGCGCACCGTGAACGCTGCCGGCGAGTTCGAGCCGGCGTTTGCGTCCTGCAAACGCGAGGCGGCCTCTGCCTTCGGCGACGACAGGGTGCTGATCGAGCGCTACGTCGTCCGGCCGCGGCACGTGGAGATCCAGGTGTTCGCGGATACGCGCGGCGATTGCGTCTACCTGTTCGAGCGCGACTGCTCGGTGCAGCGCCGTCATCAGAAGGTGCTCGAGGAAGCGCCCGCCCCCGGCATGACGCCGGAACGGCGCGCTGCCATGGGGGAAGCCGCCGTCGCGGCGGCGAAGGCGATCGGCTACGTCGGCGCGGGCACGGTCGAGTTCATCGCCGACCCGGCGGGCACCTTCTATTTCATGGAGATGAACACGCGCCTGCAGGTCGAGCACCCGGTGACGGAGATGATCACCGGCGAGGACCTCGTCGAGTGGCAACTGCGCGTCGCCGCGGGCGAGCCGCTGCCGAAGGTGCAGGACGAGCTTCAGCTCCGCGGCCATGCGATCGAGGCGCGCATCTACGCCGAGGATCCCGACAAGGGTTTCCTCCCCGCGGTCGGCCGCATCACGCACCTCGCCACGCCTGCAACCGACGCGGACGTGCGCATCGACACCGGCGTGGCGAACGGGGACGAGATCTCGCCCCACTACGATCCGATGATCGCGAAGCTCATCGTGTGGGGCGAGGACCGGGCACGCGCGCTCGCCCGGATGCGCGCCGCGCTCGAGGACTTCCAGGTGAGCGGCCTCGCGACCAACGTCGCCTTCCTGCGCCGGCTCGTCGCTTCGACGCCGTTCGCGGCCGCCGACCTCGACACCGGGCTGATCGAGCGCGCGCGGAGCGAGCTGTTCCCGCCCGCGTTGCCCGTGTCGTCCGAGACGCTCGCGCTCGCGGCGCTCGCCGAGCTGGCAGACCACGAGGCGACGGCGCGGGCTCGCGCCCTCGCGTCGAACGATTCCTGGTCGCCATGGGGCAGGTGCGACGGCTGGCGGCTGAACCAGGACAACCACCACGTGCTCGTCTTCCGCGACGGCGACCAGGAGCACGCGGTGACGGTGCACTACCGCGACCGCGGCTACGAGATCGAGCTCGATGGCACGCGCCTGCCGCTCTCCGGAACAGTGACCGGCAGCGCGGTGCGCGCGTGGTTCGGCGACGTGGCGCTCGCCGCGACGGTGATGCGCAACGGCACGCGCATCGAGGTGTTCCGCGGCGGTGAGCGGCGCACGCTCGAGCTGCACGATCCGATGCTCCACGAGGTCGAGGCGGAGACGCACGGGGGCGGCGTCGCCGCGCCGATGCCGGGCAAGGTGATCGCCGTGCTGGTGAGTGCCGGGGCCAAGGTGGCGAAGGGCACGCCACTGGTGATCCTCGAAGCGATGAAGATGGAGCACACGCTGATCGCGCCCGCCGCGGGCACGGTGCGCGAGATTCTGTTCGTCGCGGGCGATCAGGTGAGCGAAGGCGCGGAGCTGATCGCCTTCGAGAGGGAGAGCGGCGCCGAATAGGGCAAGGGCGGCGGCGTCGCGTGGATGCCACCCGGCGTCACTCAGCGCGGCGGCTCGCGGCTCCCCCAGCTAGCGCGCTAAACGCAGCCGGGCGTCTTGTCCGCGTCCGTGGGTTTCTTGGCTTGCGGCGCCGGTCGCGATCGCCCTCCTTCCCCCTCGTGGGGGGAAGGTCGGGATGGGGGTGCGGCGCTCGATGCCCCGCGACCTCGCAGCCCACCGCTGCCCCCTCCCCAACCCTCCCCGTGAGAGACAGTGGGAGACTTGCGCCGACCCTGCTGGCAGCGCGGGCTCTCGCTCTGCCGCGCTGCGATAGACTCGACTCCATGTCGCTCCCCCGCTCCGTCAAGGTCGTCGAGGTCGGTCCGCGCGACGGCCTGCAGAACGAGAAGGCGCTCATCCCCGCCGACGTCAAGGTCGCGCTGATCGACCGCCTTTCCGCCTGCGGTTTCCGGAACATCGAGGCGACGTCCTTCGTGTCGCCGCGGTGGGTGCCGCAGATGGCCGACGCGGCGCAAGTCATGGGGCGTGTTTCGCGCGCGCCCGGGGTCGTGTACTCGGTGCTGGTGCCGAACATGAAGGGTTTCGAGGGCGCGCTTGCCGCGAAGGCGGACGAGGTCGTGATCTTCGGCGCGGCAAGCGAGGCGTTTTCCCGGAAGAACATCAACTGCTCGATCGAGGAGAGCATCGAGCGCTTCGCGCCGGTGGCGGCAGCGACGAAGCGGCACGGGATGCGGCTGCGGGCAGCGGTCTCCTGTGCGCTCGGCTGCCCCTATCAGGGCGAAGTGACGCCGGGCGCCGTCGCCGACGTCGTGCAACGGCTCGGTGCGCTCGGCTGCGACGAGATCGGCATCGCGGACACGATCGGGGTCGGCACCCCGCAGCGCGTGAAGCGCGTCGTCGAGGCCGCGGCCGCGGTGTTCCCGCGCGAGCGACTCGCCGTGCACTTCCACGAC
>Ga0209594_1001162_pt1 | contig 13462 bp, 4 predicted proteins | sample AshMeaCrysSpring_FD_184126 | JGI IMG/M metagenome (GOLD analysis project Ga0209594, IMG submission 184126) | Groundwater microbial communities from Big Spring, Nevada to study Microbial Dark Matter (Phase II) - Ash Meadows Crystal Spring... | ecosystem: Environmental > Aquatic > Deep subsurface >...
GCGCTGATCGAGCGAAGGCCTGCCTGACCGGGCCGGGTTTCCCTGCATCGGGGAGTTTCCGGCTCCTGGCATGGTTGGTTGATCGGCTAGGCTAGCGGGAGCGGGTCGTCGCGGCGTATCTCTTGCTTGACTCGCGGCGGGGAGGGGTGCCATAATTTCACCTCTCGACGCTCTGGATTCTATAGCGTTACGGATCGGGGCGTCGAATCGGGCGCGGGGTGGAGCAGTCTGGCAGCTCGTCGGGCTCATAACCCGAAGGTCGCAGGTTCAAATCCTGCCCCCGCAACCAAATCCCAGCAGGCTTCATGCGCGGCAAGGGATGTCGTACGCTCTTTAAAAAGTTACAGCCGATAGAGGTGGGTGCTGTGGGGGATTTGCTGGGTTCCGAGCCGTTTTTTGGTGAGGGGCTTTAGGAGATACTTGCAGTGCTCACGAGATGGATCCATGTGATTCTTTTGTGAGTTTTTGGGATTGAACTCAAGAGTTTGATCCTGGCTCAGATTGAACGCTGGCGGAATGCTTTACACATGCAAGTCGAGCGGCAGCGCGGGGCAACCTGGCGGCGAGCGGCGAACGGGTGAGTAATGCATCGGAACATGTCCAGTCGTGGGGGATAGCCCGCCGAAAGGCGGATTAATACCGCATACGCCCGGGAGGGGAAAGCAGGGGACCGCAAGGCCTTGCGCGATTGGGTTGGCCGATGTCCGATTAGCTAGTTGGTGGGGTAAAGGCTTACCAAGGCGATGATCGGTAGCTGGTCTGAGAGGATGATCAGCCACACTGGGACTGAGACACGGCCCAGACTCCTACGGGAGGCAGCAGTGGGGAATTTTGGACAATGGGGGCAACCCTGATCCAGCCATTCCGCGTGAGTGAAGAAGGCCTTCGGGTTGTAAAGCTCTTTTGTCCGGAGCGAAACGGGCGCGGCTAATACCTGCGTCTACTGACGGTACCGGAAGAATAAGCACCGGCTAACTACGTGCCAGCAGCCGCGGTAATACGTAGGGTGCGAGCGTTAATCGGAATTACTGGGCGTAAAGCGTGCGCAGGCGGTTTTGTAAGCCAGATGTGAAATCCCCGGGCTTAACCTGGGAATGGCATTTGGGACTGCAAGGCTGGAGTATGGCAGAGGGGACTAGAATTCCTGGTGTAGCAGTGAAATGCGTAGATATCAGGAGGAACACCGATGGCGAAGGCAGGTCCCTGGGCTGATACTGACGCTCATGCACGAAAGCGTGGGGAGCAAACAGGATTAGATACCCTGGTAGTCCACGCCCTAAACTATGTCAACTGGTTGTTGGGGGTTTGACACTCTCAGTAACGAAGCTAACGCGTGAAGTTGACCGCCTGGGGAGTACGGCCGCAAGGTTAAAACTCAAAGGAATTGACGGGGACCCGCACAAGCGGTGGATTATGTGGATTAATTCGATGCAACGCGAAAAACCTTACCTACCCTTGACATGTCCTGAAGCCTGGTGAGAGCCGGGTGTGCCCGAAAGGGAACGGGAACACAGGTGCTGCATGGCTGTCGTCAGCTCGTGTCGTGAGATGTTGGGTTAAGTCCCGCAACGAGCGCAACCCTTGTCATTAGTTGCTACATTCAGTTGGGCACTCTAATGAGACTGCCGGTGACAAACCGGAGGAAGGTGGGGATGACGTCAAGTCCTCATGGCCCTTATGGGTAGGGCTTCACACGTAATACAATGGTCGGTACAGAGGGTTGCGAAGCCGCGAGGTGAAGCCAATCCCAGAAAGCCGATCGTAGTCCGGATTGCAGTCTGCAACTCGACTGCATGAAGTCGGAATCGCTAGTAATCGCGGATCAGCATGTCGCGGTGAATACGTTCCCGGGTCTTGTACACACCGCCCGTCACACCATGGGAGCGGGTTTCACCAGAAGCCGGTCGCCTAACCGCAAGGGGGGCGCCGACCACGGTGAGATTCGTGACTGGGGTGAAGTCGTAACAAGGTAGCCGTATCGGAAGGTGCGGCTGGATCACCTCCTTTCTAGAGAAGCAGCTTCTCTGCAGTTCCCACCATCTATCGGTTGTTTCCAAGGCGGTAGCTGCTCCCGGCAGGGTCTGTAGCTCAGTTGGTCAGAGCACACGCTTGATAAGCGTGGGGTCGATGGTTCAAATCCATCCAGACCCACCACTTACCAGACTGGGCGTGGGGGGCGACGAGAAGGGGTCGCGGGGCCATAGCTCAGCTGGGAGAGCGCCTGCTTTGCAAGCAGGAGGTCACCGGTTCGATCCCGGTTGGCTCCACCAGTCTTGGCAGACGGGTCCTGGCGGACAGCAGATCCTGGCGGTCCTGGCGGACAGCAAGTCCTGGCGGACGGCAATAGCGTGCGGGCTGGGCGATCAGAGCGAGAGGGTAGAAGAGAGACGAATCGGGATTCGTTTCTCTTCTGGCTTCTTCGGAAGTTGGACTAGGTGGTTGCGAGGGCGAAGGCTCTTCAACTGCCGTCCCGCAAGGGACCGGCTGATCTTTAACAATTCGGGAAAAGAAGGTAGTTCTTGTGGGAGGTTGCCCGTGCATTTGGGGCTGCCGTCCGCAAGGACACTGGGTTATGTATTGCATCGCGTGCTCCCGTATTGAAAAGGGCGGGGGCGCGCACAAGCGCTTACATGAGAAGCCTTATGGCGAGGCGGCCTGGCAACAGGCGGCAGAGTTATAGGGTCAAGCGAATAAGTGCATGAGGTGGATGCCTTGGCGATAACAGGCGATGAAGGACGCGACAGCCTGCGATAAGCTGCGGGGAGCCGGCAAATGGGCTTTGATCCGCAGATTTCCGAATGGGGAAACCCGGCCCGCAAGGGTCACCGACATCTGAATACATAGGGTGTCAGGAGCGAACCTGGAGAACTGAAACATCTCAGTAACCAGAGGAACAGAAATCAACCGAGATTCCCAGAGTAGTGGCGAGCGAAATGGGACCAGCCTTCGAGATTTAGCACGCGCGTTAGCGAAATGGTCTGGAAAGGCCAGCCGTAGAGGGTGATAGCCCCGTACGCGAAAACCCGTGTGTGGAACTGAGCTCGAGCCAAGTAGGGCGGGACACGTGAAATCCTGTCTGAAGATGGGGGGACCATCCTCCAAGGCTAAATACTCGTTATCGACCGATAGTGAACCAGTACCGTGAGGGAAAGGCGAAAAGAACCCCGGGAGGGGAGTGAAATAGATCCTGAAACCGCATGCATACAAACAGTCGGAGCCCAGCATTAAGCACCCTTCGGGGTTCTTTGTTGCCCGCTCGCTTGCCGAGCGACGCAACAAAAGCCTGTGTGGAGGGGAGTGAAATTACGCTCATGATCGACCGCGAGTCATGAGGGTGCTTAATGCTGGGTGACGGCGTACCTTTTGTATAATGGGTCAGCGACTTACGTTCAGTTGCGAGCTTAAGGCTTGGTGCCGGAGGCGCAGCGAAAGCGAGTCTGAACAGGGCGTTCAGTAGCTGGGCGTAGACCCGAAACCGGTTGATCTATCCATGGCCAGGCTGAAGGTGGGGTAACACCCACTGGAGGGCCGAACCCACGCCCGTTGAAAAGGTCGGGGATGAGCTGTGGATAGGGGTGAAAGGCTAAACAAAACCGGAGATAGCTGGTTCTCCTCGAAAACTATTGAGGTAGTGCGTCACGTATTACCTTCGGGGGTAGAGCACTGTTATGGCTAGGGGGCCGCTATAGGCTTACCAAACCATGGCAAACTCCGAATACCGAAGAGTAGAGCGTGGCAGACAGTCCCCGGGTGCTAACGTCCGGGGACAAGAGGGAAACAACCCAGACCGCCAGCTAAGGTCCCCAATATTGGCTAAGTGGAAAACGAGGTGGGAAGGCACAGACAGTCAGGAGGTTGGCTTAGAAGCAGCCATCCTTTAAAGAAAGCGTAATAGCTCACTGATCGAGTCGTCCTGCGCGGAAGATGTAACGGGGCTCAAGCCAATAACCGAAGCTGCGGATCGCTGCAATCCACCTGATTGCGTTCAATGGAGCCCTCACCGACTGGTGAGCGTGTCTCCGACCTTCGAAGCAACGCTCATGGGAATTTGACGGCCTGGCTGCCATTGGCGGTGGCGGGCCCGCTCGTCTCATGGGGCGGTTTGGCGCGTCGATCGCTTTGTGATCGGGCGCCAGCCTTGGGCTTCGTGGGGGGTGAGCGCAATCAGGGGATTGCAGCGGTGGTAGAGGAGCGTTCCGTACGCCTGCGAAGGTGTGTCGAGAGGCATGCTGGAGGTATCGGAAGTGCGAATGCTGACATGAGTAGCGATAAAGCGGGTGAAAGGCCCGCTCGCCGAAAGCCCAAGGTTTCCTGCGCAACGTTCATCGGCGCAGGGTGAGTCGGCCCCTAAGGTGAGGCAGAGATGCGTAGCTGATGGGAATCCGGTCAATATTCCGGAACCGCCGACGGGTGCGATGTGGGGACGGAGAAGGTTATGCAGGCCAGGTGTTGGACGTCCTGGCGAAGCGTGTAGGTGGATCCCTTAGGGAAATCCGGGGGGTCAACACTGAGGCGCGGGACCAGGGGGGTTTTACCCCCCGAAGCTGCAGATACCCTGCTTCCAGGAAAAGCCACTAAGCTTCAGCCCGTCGGGACCGTACCGCAAACCGACACAGGTGGGCAGGATGAAAATTCTCAGGCGCTTGAGAGAACTCAGGAGAAGGAACTCGGCAAATTGACACCGTAACTTCGGGAGAAGGTGTGCCTTTGGTAGGTGAAGCGGCTTGCCCGTGGAGCCGAAGAAGGCCGCAGAGAATCGGTGGCTGCGACTGTTTATCAAAAACACAGCACTCTGCTAAGACGTTGGAAGTCGACGTATAGGGTGTGACGCCTGCCCGGTGCCGGAAGGTTAAGTGATGGGGTGCAAGCTCTTGATCGAAGCCCCGGTAAACGGCGGCCGTAACTATAACGGTCCTAAGGTAGCGAAATTCCTTGTCGGGTAAGTTCCGACCCGCACGAATGGCGTAACGATGGCCACACTGTCTCCTCCTGAGACTCAGCGAAGTTGAAATGTTTGTGAAGATGCAATCTACCCGCGGCTAGACGGAAAGACCCCATGAACCTTTACTGTAGCTTTGCATTGGACTGTGACGCTGTCTGTGTAGGATAGCTGGGAGCCTTTGAAGCCGGGATGCTAGTTCCGGTGGAGGCGACGTTGAAATACCAGCCTGATGACGTTGCGGTTCTAACCTGGGCCCCTTGACGGGGTCGGGGACCGTGCATGGTAGGCAGTTTGACTGGGGCGGTCTCCTCCCAAAGGGTAACGGAGGAGTGCGAAGGTCACCTAGGTACGGTCGGAAATCGTACTCATAGTGCAATGGCATAAGGTGGCTTGACTGCGAGACTGACAAGTCGAGCAGGTGCGAAAGCAGGTCATAGTGATCCGGTGGTTCTGTATGGAAGGGCCATCGCTCAACGGATAAAAGGTACTCTGGGGATAACAGGCTGATTCCTCCCAAGAGTTCATATCGACGGGGGAGTTTGGCACCTCGATGTCGGCTCATCACATCCTGGGGCTGTAGCCGGTCCCAAGGGTATGGCTGTTCGCCATTTAAAGTGGTACGTGAGCTGGGTTCAAAACGTCGTGAGACAGTTTGGTCCCTATCTGCCGTGGGCGTTGGAGATTTGACGGGGGCTGCTCCTAGTACGAGAGGACCGGAGTGGACGCATCCCTGGTGTACCGGTTGTGACGCCAGTCGCATTGCCGGGTAGCTAAATGCGGAAGAGATAACCGCTGAAAGCATCTAAGCGGGAAACTCGCCTGAAGATGAGATCTCCCGGAGGCTCGACCTCCCTGAAGGGTCGTCCTAGACCAGGACGTTGATAGGCTGGGTGTGCAAGGCGGGCAACCGCTTGAGCTAACCAGTACTAATTGCCCGTGCGGCTTGACTCTATAACTCTGCAAGAAAGCCTGTGCGCGACACCCGCGCGAGGCAGTACCGACCCAACCTTCGACTCCCGAACAAGCGCGTGGATGCGTCCCGCGAAGCACCGCATCCACGACACCGAATTCCTGGCGACCATAGCGCGTTGGAACCACCCCTTCCCATCCCGAACAGGACCGTGAAACGACGTCGCGCCGATGATATTGCGGATTGCCCGTGAGAAAGTAGGTCATCGCCAGGGCCACACCCAAAAACGCCCGACCCCACCATAGGTCGGGCGTTTTGCTTGTTGCGGCGCCGACTCGCGTCCTATTGCCCGCCGTCGACGATCGCGCTCGCGAGCCGCGCCAGGGTCAGCGGCGCGGAGCCCTCGGCCTTGTTGTTTGCGATCACCCAGGCTTCGCTGCCGCTCGCCGCGCATTCGCGGCACAGGCGGGCGATGGCCATTCGCGTTGCGGGGTCTTCGTCGACGAGCTTGTCGAAGGGGGCGTAGCGGGCCTTCGCCTCCTCATAGGCAAAGCCGGCGTGCAGGTTCCAGCGCACGATGAGAGGTCCCGGGCCTAGCGCCGTGGCCGCCGCGGCCTGGACCTGCACGGGGGGCATTCGCGCATGGATGCTGAGGCAGAGCCGGGTGCCGGACGGGGCAAGAGCCTGCACGATCTCGGCGGCCAGCAGTTCGCGATCGCGGAACTCCACCGCGTAGAGGGGCCCCCGCGGAAGACCACAAAGAAAGCGCGCCAGCCGGGAGGCGAAGTCTCCTCTTCGCTCGCGGGTGAATCCGCGGCGCAGCGGCGGGAACTGAAAGACGAGGGGCCCCGCCTGGGTGCCCAGGCCGGCCATGCAGGGATCGACGAAAAGGTCGCGCGCGGCACGCGGGTCGAGAAAATGGGGGCTCGCCTCGCGCGTCTCGAAGAGGTAGTCGGAGGTCAGGGCCTGCGGCGCCTTGACCAGGAAGCGGAACGTCTCCGGCACCTGCTCGGCATAGCGCCGGAAGTCCGCCTCGGGAAGGGGCGCGTAGAAGGACCGGTCGATGCCGACGGTTCGCAACAGCGGGTGCAAGGCGTAGGCGGCCAGCCCTTCGCGCGCAAGCAGGCGCTCCGGCAGAGTCCGATCGTAGACCGTGCCGGCCCAGCCCGGAAACGCCCATGACGACGTGCCGAGACGGATCGCGTGCGGCAGCAGGGACGCAAGCCGCTTCATCTCCGGGTCTCCATCGGCGGCGCTGTGCGCCGGCGCGGCCGGCACGGGTGCCGGAAGGTCTCCGAACAGGTCGGCTTGCCGGTTCATCGGGAGGCTCGGAGGGGCCTCAGGCGAGTGCCGAGGCGCGCCATTCGCGTGAGGCCAACGGTGTTATTCTTCTGCCCCGCTCGAAGCCGGGTGACACGATCTTCCGGTTCCCCCACGCAGTGCCCCCAAAAGCACCTTTTTTGAGGAGCTCTCGATGTCCGATGCACCTCTCTCGCTGGACGACAAGTATACGCGCGCGTCGGGCAGGGTCTTCCTGACCGGCACGCAGGCGCTGGTGCGCCTTGCGATCGTTCAGCGCGACCGGGATCTTGCAGCCGGCCTGAACACCGCCGGATTCATATCGGGATACCGCGGCTCGCCCCTGGGCGGATTCGACCAGGCGCTTTGGCGCGCGAGGAGCCACCTGGAATCCCGCCACATCCACTTCACGCCCGGCGTGAACGAGGAGCTGGCCGCGACGGCGGTCTGGGGCTCGCAGCAGACCGGCCTCTTTGCGGGCGCCCGATACGACGGGGTGTTTGCCATGTGGTATGGCAAGGGACCGGGGGTCGACCGCTGCGGCGACGTGTTCAAGCATGCGAATGCGGCGGGAACGGCCCGGCATGGCGGCGTCCTTCTGGTGGCCGGCGATGACCACGCCTGCAAATCCTCCACGCTGCCGCACCAATCCGAGCACGCGTTCGATGCGGCGATGATCCCGGTGCTGTATCCCACCGGGGTCGACGAGATCCTGGAGCTCGGGTTGCACGGCTTCGCCATGTCCCGATACTCCGGATGCTACGTCGCCTTCAAGACGATCTCGGAGACCCTCGATTCGTCGGCGTCGGTGGATGTCGATCCGGCCTTTCCGGACATCGTGATTCCCGGCGGCTTTCCTCTGCCGCCCGGTGGCGTGAACATCCGATGGCCGGATTCGCCCCTGGAGCAGGAAATGCGGCTCCAGCGCGACAAGATCTACGCGGCGCTGGCCTATTGCCGCGCCAACGGGCTGAACCGCATCACGATCGATTCGCCGCAGCCGCGACTGGGCATCATCGCGTCGGGAAAGTCGTACCTCGATGTCCTGCAGGCCCTCGAGGACCTGGGGATCGACAGGGGCCACGCCGCCGAGATCGGCATCCGGCTTTTCAAGGTCGGCATGCCGTGGCCCCTCGAACCCAACGGGATCCGCGAGTTCGCCCAGGGCCTCGACGAGATCCTGGTCGTGGAGGAAAAGCGCCAGCTCATCGAGTACCAGATGAAGGAGCAGCTCTACAACTGGCGCGATGACGTCCGCCCCCGCGTGATCGGCAAGTACGACGAGCACGGCGAATGGGAAGTCCGCCGCGCCGAATGGCTGCTCCCCGCCGCCGGGGAGCTCACCCCTGCCATGATCGCGCGGGTCATCGCGGCGCGCATCGGCAAGTTCTACACGTCCCGCATCATCGCGGCGCGACTGGCGTTCCTGGAGGCCAAGGAGGCCGCGCTGGCCCGACCGAGGGCGAAGGTCGCCCGCATTCCGTACTTCTGCTCGGGATGTCCGCACAACACCTCGACACGGGTCCCCGAGGGATCGAAGGCGCTGGCGGGGATCGGCTGCCACTACATGGCTACCTGGATCCGGCCGGAACAGACGATGACCTTCACGCAGATGGGCGGGGAGGGAGTGCCCTGGGTGGGAATACAACCTTTCACCGACACCCGGCACGTGTTCGCCAACCTCGGCGACGGGACCTATTTCCACTCCGGCCTGCTGGCGCTCCGGGCGGCGGTCGGTGCCCAGGTGAACATCACCTACAAGATCCTCTTCAACGACGCCGTGGCCATGACCGGGGGGCAGCCCGTGGACGGGCAGCTCACGGTTCCCATGATCACGCGGCAGGTGGCCGCCGAGGGTGTGGGGCGCGTGGCGGTCGTGACGGACGAGCCCGGGAAATACGCGCGGGTTGGGGACCTGGCGCCGGGAACGACCATCCATCCCCGCGAGGACCTCGACAAGGTCCAGCGCGAGCTCAGGGAAGTTCCCGGCGTGACGGTCCTGGTCTACGACCAGACCTGCGCGGCGGAAAAGCGCCGCCGCCGCAAGCGCGGCAAGCTGCCGGACCCGGCCGTTCGCGTGGTGATCAACGAGGCCGTCTGCGAAGGATGCGGGGACTGCGGCGCAAAATCGAACTGCCTGTCGATCGTCCCGGTCGAGACGGAATTCGGCCGCAAGCGCGCCATCGACCAGAACAGCTGCAACAAGGACTACTCGTGCATCAAGGGCTTTTGTCCCAGCTTCGTGACCGTGGAAGGCGGGCGCCTGCGCCGAAGCGCCGCGCGGTTCCCGGAGGCTGGGGCGCCGATCCCGGAACCCGCCCTGCCGGCGCTGGATCGGCCCTGGGGAATCCTCGTCACCGGTGTCGGCGGCACCGGCGTCGTCACGATCGGTGCGCTGCTGGGCGTGGCCGCACACCTCGAGGGCAAGGGCGTCACGGTTCTCGACATGACGGGCCTTGCCCAGAAGGGTGGGTCCGTCTACTCGCACATTCGCATCGCGGCGAAGCCTTCCCACATCCATGCGGTGAGGATTGCGGCCGGCGAGGCCAACGCCGTCATCGGCTGCGACATGGTGGTCGCGGCCTCGGACGAGGCGATTGCCAAGATGCGGGCCGGCAGCACGCGTGCCATCGTGAATCTCAATGTCGCTCCCACGGGCGACTTCACGCGAACGCCTGACCTCCAGGTCCCGCACGACGGCATGGCCGAGGCCCTGCGCGAGGCCTGCGGGCCCGGCGGCGCCGACTTCGTCGATGCGGGAGATCTGGCGACGGCCCTCCTGGGGGATTCGATCGCCACCAACCTCTTCATGGTCGGCTTCGCGTGGCAGAAGGGTCTGGTGCCCGTCGGTCGCCAGTCGATCGTCCAGGCCATCCAGATCAACGGCGCCGCAGTGCAGGCGAACGAGGCCGCGTTCGAGTGGGGCCGCCGCGCCGCTGCCGATCTCGCCTCGGTGCGTGAGGCCGCCGCGCAGGATCGGACGGTCCCGGAAAGCCATCGGCGATCAGCGAGCCTCGACGAGATGGTCGACCGACGGCGCACCGAGCTGGCACGGTACCAGGACGACGCCTATGCGCAACGCTACGCGGCGGCGGTGCAACGCGTCCGCGAGGTTGAATCGGCACGGGTCCCGGGATCGAGCGTCCTGGTGACCGCCGTGGCGCGCTACCTGTTCAAGGTAATGGCCTACAAGGATGAGTACGAGGTGGCGCGGCTCTACACCGACGGCGAGTTCCTCGCGCGCATCCGCCGCCAGTTCGAGGGCGACTACCGGATCCGGCTGCACCTCGCGCCGCCGGTGTGGTCCTTCGCCGATCCCGCGACGGGGGAGCCGCGCAAGCGGCCCTACGGGCCGTGGATGCTTGCGGCCATGCGCATCCTTGCGCCGTTCAAGCGCCTGCGCGGCACTGCCCTCGATCCCTTTGGCTACGCCAGGGAGCGGCGCGACGAGCGTCGCCTCATCGAAGACTACTTCGCGACGCTGGAAGAGGCGCTGGATCGCCTGTCCCCGGAATCGATCGCCATTGCGGTGGACCTCGCCAGCCTGCCCGAGCATGTTCGCGGCTTCGGCCCGGTGAAGGCGCGCCATCTCGCCGAGGTTGCCGAGCGCCGGACTGCGCTCCTCGCCAGCCTGCGGGATGCGGGCAGGCGGCCCGTGGCGCAGGCGGCCGCGCAGAGGGTGGCGGCCTGAAGCGCGCGGCTACCGGCCCAGTCCGGGCCAGCGAAGTGTCCAACCGGATGCGTGCAGCTGCAGCTCCGCCTCCACGCCGAAGGGGAGGGTGAGCTTGCGCGCGACGTGGCCGATGGGCAATCCCGCGAGGACCGGGCAGGGAAGGATGGCACGCAGCGTGCCGATCGCCTCGTCCATGCAGTAGGGGTACCGCGCCGTGTTGGTCGGCACGCAATCGCGGAAGTCCCCGAGCAGCACCGCCCGTTGTTGCTGCAGGATGCCGGCGTGGAAGAGCTGCAGCAGCATCCGCTCGACCGCGTAGGGCTCCTCGGCGATCTCCTCGACGTAAAGGATTCCGCCCGCCACGGCGGGCATGTACGGCGTGCCGGCGAGGTGCGCGAGCAGCGACAGGTTGCCGCCCCACAGGGGCCCGCGAAGGGCGCCGGGCGCAAAGCCGTGGGCTACCTCCACCTTCACGGCGTCCTCCGCCCCGAAAAGGGTTGCCTCGAAGTGGCGCACCATGAATTCGTCCGGCTCGCCATCGCCGAAGTCGCTGGTGAGCATCGGCCCGTGCAGTGTCGCAAGCCCCGCCCGTGCCAGCGCCGCGCAGCTGAAGGCCGTGAAGTCGCTGAAGCCGACGAACGCCTTGCCGCTTGCGCCGACGCGATCCCAGTCGATGGCCGGCAGGATGCGCGAGAGGCCGTAACCGCCCCGAGCCGCGAGCATGATATCGATCCGCGGGTCCTCCAGCAGGCGATGGAAACCCGTCAGGCGTGCCTCGTCCGGGCCGGCGAAGTACCGCCACTCGCGCAGGACTTCCTCGGCGATGACGACGCGGTGACCTGCGGACTCCAGCCGCGCGATGCCTTCCCGGAGCCTTTCCGGATCGACGCGGCCCGATGGGGCGAAAATGCCGATGCAGGCTGGCCGGGCGGGCGCCCGGGGCATCCGCGCTGCGCTACCCCTCACGTCCATTCTTGCGCTGGGCCAAGGCGTCGACGGCGGCCACCGCCGTCATGTTGATGAGGCGGCGCACGGTCGCTGTCGGGGTCATGATGTGCACGGACTTGGCGGCGCCGAGCAGGATCGGGCCGATGGTGATGCCGTCGCCGGCCGCGGTCTTGAGCAGGTTGAACGCGATGTTGGCCGCGTCCAGGGTGGGCATGATGAGCAGGTTCGCCTCCCCGCGCAGGCGCGAATTGGGGAATGCCGCCTGCCGGACTTCCTCGGATATCGCGGCATCGCCGTGCATCTCGCCATCGACCTCGAGAACGGGCTGCCGCTCCCGGATCAACGCGAGGGCGGCGCGCATCTTGGCCGCGGAAGGCGCGTCGCTGGTGCCGAAGCTGGAGTGCGACAGCAGCGCGACCCTCGGCTCGAGGCCGAACCGCCGGATTTCCTCCGAGGCGAGACGGGTCATCTCGGCGATCTGCTCGGGAGAGGGGTCGACGTTCACGTAGGTATCGCAGATGAACACCGTGCGCCGCGGAAGCATGAGGATGTTCATCGCATAGTAGTGCCGGACGCCCGGCTGCAGGCCGATCACCTGGTCGATGTAGTGCAGGTGAAGGCCGTGCGTGCCGAAGGTCCCGCAGATCATTCCTTCGGCCTCGCCCTTGTGCATCATCATCGCGCCGATCAGCGTGTGGCGCCGGCGCATCTCGATCTTCGCGTACTGAACCGAGACGCCGCGGCGTTCCGTCAGGCGGTGGTACTCTGTCCAGTAGTCGCGGTAGCGCGGGTCCCACTCGGGGTTGACGACGTCGAAGTGCTCCCCGGCCTTGAGGCGCAGGCCGAATCGCTCGATGCGCCTTTCCAGCACGGCCGGCCGTCCGACGAGGATCGGGCGCGCCAGCTTCTCGTCCACCACGACCTGCACCGCGCGCAGCACGCGCTCGTCCTCGCCCTCCGCGTAGACGATCCGCGCGGGCGTCGCCTTGGCCGCGGCGAAGATGGGCCGCATGATGTGGCCCGAGTGGTAGACCCATTCGTTCAGCTTCTGGACATAGGCGTCGAGGTCCCCGAGGGGGCTCGCGGCGACGCCGCTGTCCATGGCGGCCTTTGCGACAGCCGGGGCGATCTTCACGATGAGCCGCGGGTCGAAGGGCTTCGGGATGAGGTAGTCGCGCCCGAAGCTCATCTGCGCCTGCCGGTAGGCCATGGCGACGACGTCCGACTGCTCGGCCATCGCCAGGTCGGCGATCGCATTCACGGCGGCGAGCTTCATCGGCTCGTTGATGGTCGTCGCGCCAACGTCGAGGGCGCCCCGGAAGATGAACGGGAAGCACAGCACGTTGTTCACTTGGTTCGGGTAGTCGGAGCGCCCGGTGGCGATGATCGCGTCGTCGCGGACGGCCTTCACCTCGTCGGGCATGATCTCGGGCACGGGATTGGCGAGGGCGAGGATCAGGGGGTTCGCGGCCATCCGCCGGACCATGTCCTGCTTGAGGACCCCGCCGGCCGAGAGTCCGAGGAAGACGTCGGCCCCCGCGATGATGTCCCCCAGCGCCCGCGCGTCGGTCTTCTTGGCGTACCGGGCCTTGTTGTCATCCATGAGTTCCTGCCGGCCTTCGTACACCACGCCGGCGATGTCGGAGACCCAGATGTTCTCCACGCGCACGCCCAGGGCCACGAGCATGTC
>Ga0209594_1001164_pt1 | contig 13460 bp, 13 predicted proteins | sample AshMeaCrysSpring_FD_184126 | JGI IMG/M metagenome (GOLD analysis project Ga0209594, IMG submission 184126) | Groundwater microbial communities from Big Spring, Nevada to study Microbial Dark Matter (Phase II) - Ash Meadows Crystal Spring... | ecosystem: Environmental > Aquatic > Deep subsurface...
TAATTTTTAACTTGAAATAACTAAACCTATTGTAATCTCGTAAAAATTGAGCAGCTTTTAGTTTGGTGTTTTATGATCTCAAAACTGCTTACAGTAATGCTTTGCCTGTTTTCGGAGAAGTCTAATGACTAAATAATCCTATTATTTCAGCCGCCTTATACTCCTCAAGTTAATCCAATAGAAAGATTTTGGAAAGAGCTTAAAAAATTAATGAAATGGGAAATATTTGATGATTTAGAGGAATTAAGATTAAAACTAAGTAAAAAATTAGAAAAATTAACACCATTAATGATTCAATCTGTTACGGGTTGGGACTTTATTCTTGAGTCTTTATTTAGTACTATTATACCGCTTGATAAATCTTAAGTTAAGAAATATATAATGTATTTTTAGCATTTTTATTTCCATTTGATATAACTATCTCTTTCTTGGCTTTTTAAATATATAACAAATATGACTGGCAATGGGCTCGAGGCTTATTGTCTATGTCCTAACTATCTCTTTCTTGGGTATATAATATAGCAGTGAAAGATCAAGCCCTGCTTTTTTAAGGGGGGTTGAGGGGATCAAAATTGCTATATCTTTTTGTTATCCCTTGATTTTTGTGGGTAATACCCGCCCTTTTCAACTAAATCAAACTAGAAGAATGTTGCTCTAAACTTTCTGTAAAATATGTTGCTTCTCCAATAGCATGAATTAAGGGATTATCCCCACTTATACTATCATTAATTGCTGCAAAAGTTGGGGTTCTTGCTCCACTGGTAAAAAGGGATTCACCAACATCATTATTGATTAATTCTACAGATTTAGTAGCTAACAATCTCTCATTTTCAGGAGTGTTATTAAAATTAGTAATCACATCATTAGCTGAAAGTGAAGTGGTTTGACTAAGGGTGGCTTTATAGATTTCCCAATCATTACCATCCCAACCCTGCCAGACTATTTTATTACCAGAAAAATCGAGATTTGTATCCTCATAATTGTTATTAGTTACCTGAATAACACTACTCCCATCATAACAGTAAATTTCACCATCATTACCATCCCAAGACCACCAAGCAATCTTGTTATCTGATATTTTTGGAGTAGCATCATTATAGTTATCATTAGTTAATTTAGTAGTTTTACTACCATTATAGAAATAAATTTCAGTGTCTTGGCCATCAAATCTCGACCACACTACATTATTACCTGATATGCTTGGATACTCATCGTTATAGTTATTGTTAGTTAACTGAATGGTTTTAGTACCGTTGTAGAAGTAAATTTCCCAATCGTTACCATCCCATCTATTCCAAACAACTTTATTACCTGATATTTGTGGAAGATCATCAGTCTTACTATTATTAGTTAACTTAATAGTTTTAGTACCATTGTAGAAGTAAATTTCCCAATTGTTACCATCCCATCCACTCCAGGCAACTTTACCACCTGATATTCTTGGATCCACATCTTCCAAGTTATTATTACTCAAATTAATCGCCTGAGTGCCGTTGAAAAGATAAATCTCTTCATCTGATACCCAGACTACATTATTGCCTGATACCTGTGGCTGACTATTATACAAAATATCAGTGTAATCCCCACTCAAATTAATGGTATTGCTACCGTCATATTGATAAATGTCTGATTGTCCCATTAAACCCTTGGACACCCAGACCACTTTTGTTCCTGATACATCTATATCTTGGTCACTAAAAACTGAAGAATAACCTAAATCAATAATCTTAGTGCCATTGTGATACATTGCATCATAGTTAGTACTCTGCCACTGAGACCAGCCTACTTTATTACCTGAAATACTAGGCGCTTCATCATCCAAGCTATTATTACTCAAATTAATCGTAGTAATTTTAGTCATATTCTTGCTCCTGAGTTTTTATGGCAAAACTTACTCTTGCTGTATTGCCAAAAACTTTATTGAAGCGATGCCAAATCGTCTTTAAAATGGCAAAATTAGCAAGAAAAATTCAAATGGATGAATAAGTATTTATTCTTATTCACTTCTATTGCCATTATAGCTCTGGCATTTCTTCTAAAGGAGGGTTTTTCAACAAATTTTTACATATTTATTTTATAAATCTTTACATTTGAGCCATCATAAATAATAAATTTATAGCATTTCTCAATGATTTGTCAAATTTTTAAGTAAATTCTCCCCTAAATCAGCTTTATTTTTATTTTTTTTTTACTAGAAAACTATATAAGCCAGGGTTTTCAATTATCTTTTTCTCTTAAAAGAAGTTAGAGGATTAATTATTATTAAAAAACCTTGATCGCGGGCACAGAGCGCAATAGGTTGAAACCTATTGCTACATAAAGGAAGCGGTGCACTGAGCGCAGTCGAAGTGTCCGCCTGCGCGGACTAGGTGCCTTGTGTGAGTAAGTATTGAATTACGATTAGACATCTCGCTTTTATCTTGAATAAAATCCATTTTTCTTTTGGAGAATGAAACCAGAGCCGTTTCATTTTTCAAAATAAAACAAGAGGTTAAAACCGCTTATTGATACAAGGTACTTAACCCGCGCAGGCGGGTTTCGTCTAGGTAGCAATAGGTTTTAACCTATTGCGCTCTGTGCTGCGGGTTTCGTAAAAGTAACCATAGGTTTTAACGCTCAGATGCGCGGTTGGTGAGCGTAGTCGAACCACGGTGCACCGCTAATTTATAAGTACGCAAAAGGAGAAGATCTGATTTTAATCAATTCTTTCTAAATTACCTGCTTTTACCCAACCCTCCTCACCACTATCAGGAATACGGATTTTTTCCCATTCCCCATCTTCACTTGTTTGAAGAACAACAATCTCCCATTGATGACCTAATCCCCCAATCCTGTTTGCCTCTAAATTTGGCTCTTCCCTTACATAAAGCCCAATTTCAGGAACTACACGCGCTCTATAGCCATTTGCTGGTAAATCTGCTGCTGTTGTTTCTGTTTCTTCTGCATTAACTGCTGACTCTGACTCATGGGAGGTGTTTGCTTCTTGCTCTTCTGGATAAACTGGTTTAGGGGGCTCTTTTGCCATTTTATTCAACATGACATAAGCTGCACCTACTGCTCCTCCTGTTACCACTAACACTCCCAAGATAAAACCAATCGTTATTTGCAGCGCAATTAAAAAATTTTTCATATCCCCTCACCTAACTCTCAATGCGGCTACTGATACCACTCTGTCTCGATGCTAAACGTGCTTTCCCTGCTGCTGCCCAGTTTTGCAGAAATTGAATTTCTTCTTGTGCGGTTCTCGCTAAGGGAATTATCTGACTTGCTGCTTCTAGAATATCATCAGTGGTAAAGTCGCGGTTTTGACTAAAACCAATGTGCATGGCTTCAATTAAGGTTTGTTCTATTTCTGCTCCAGAAAAGTCTGGTGTTTCATAAGCCAGTCGTTTGATGTCATAATTTTTTAGGTTGTGGGGGCGCAAACGGGAAAGATGAACAGTAAATATTGCTTCTCTTTCTGTTTGACTGGGCAAACCTACAAAAAATATCTCATCCAATCTCCCTTTACGCAGCATTTCTGGGGGTAATGATTTGATATTATTTGCTGTTGCTACCACAAATACGGGGGTTTTCTTTTCTGCTAACCAGGTGATAAATGTGCCAAATACTCGGCTTGTTGTGCCACCATCTCCTTTACTTTCTATTCCTGAGAAGGCTTTGTCAATTTCATCTATCCACAAAATACAGGGAGCTAGCGCTTCTGCAAGGCTTATCATTTGTCTGGTGCGTGATTCTGATTCCCCTACTAATCCTGCAAACAAACGTCCTACATCAAGCCGTAGTAAGGGTAAATGCCAATGATGGGCGATCGCCTTAGCTGTCAATGATTTTCCTGTCCCCTGAATCCCTACTAACAGTAATCCTCGCGGATGGGGTAAACCATAACTTCTTGCTTTTTCACTAAACCCGCCCCCCCGTCTTAGTAACCAGTCTTTTAAATTATCCAAACCACCGATATCTGATATTTGTTCTGTTGCTGGATAATATTCTAATATTTGAGTTTGACGAATTGATTGGCGTTTTTCTTCGAGGATTAATTCTACATCTTCTGCTTCTATTTTCCCATGACTGGCGATACTTTTACTTAACACTCGACGAATGCGATCCATTGAAAGACCTTGACCTGATCTTACTAATTCATCTAACATTTTTTCTGGCAAACTTTGCCCTGTTGCCCCTAATAAACGTTGAATTTCTGTTTTTATTTCTCCTCCTGTTGGCAGGGCAAATTCTACCACTGTTAACACTTCTGTTAAATCTGGTGGTATTGCTATTTCTGGGGCAATAATTACGATATTTTTTGCTTGAGCTTTTAATTTTCTTGCGATATTTCTTATTTTTCTCGAAATAGAAATATCTTCTAAAAAGCGGTGGAAGTCTCTTAAAATGAACACTCCCGCCGCACTTTCTGGTAATTTTTCGATATATTCTAATGCTTGTAAAGGGTTGCGTTTTCCCAACCCTTCGTTATTGGGGTTATCCTGATATCCATCTACAAAATCCCAAATATAAACACCACGGTTGCCTATATTTTTAGCGCAGTTTTTCACTGCTTTTTCTACTCTTTCTTCTTCGGTTGTGGGAATATAAATTAAGGGATAACAGGCTCGGAGTAGTAATTCAAACTCTTCGCTAAAGCTCATTGTTTGTTTGTGAAAGTTGATTTTTTATTGCTGCTAATGATGCCCAACGGCTATCAATTTCTAGTTGGTTTTCTGCTGTTTTTAGTTTAGCTATTTTACATTTTTTCCCACATAATTGCCGCATTGGTAAGGCTAGAGATAGTTGTTCATATAACCATGTTTTTGGTTCAAAATAACCATTTGGTGGCAATGTTTCTGATAATTCTTCTACTGCAACTTCTCTTTCTATGGGTATTTTATCTGTTTCATTTTTGTCATTTAACCAGATTAATTCTGAGGTGTCTATTGCTAACCGATGATTGTAATTTTGTAAACAACGATCGCAACTTAAAGTCACTATAGTTTCTGCGGTTGCGCTCACTTCCAGATAATTTCCTTTATGACTAACTATCATTTTCCCGCGTACTGGGGTTAATGTTTCTAGTTCCTCTAGCCATTCTTTTATCTCTATTTCCTCTTTTTTTTCTAGTGCTTTTAGCAGTTGAGGAATGTATATTGCTTCCATGATTTTTTCCTCAAATATAGATATGGTGCGTTACGCGCTACACGCGCTTCGCACCCTACTTTACTTTAGACGTACAACCACGCGCCTTTCTGGTTCTTGTCCTCTACTTTCGGTTTCCAAGTCAGAAGAATCTTGAAGAAAAGTATGAACTTGACGGCGTTCTGCGGAAGACAAGGGAGGCATTTGCACTTCTTGTCCTGTTTCGCGTACTTTTGCTGCTACTTCTTCAACTAAGGCTAACAGTTCTGCTTCACGCTTTACTCGATAACCATCTAGTTCTACCGTAAAAGATTCCTGATTTTCATTTTTTACACCGATGTTCAGTATTGTATTTGCCAGATATTGGATCGCGTCGATGGTTTCTCCTTTTTCCCCGATCAACTTTTCTTTTTGTTCTGGGGTTAAATTGGTTTCATCTATTGTCAACCAACATGAGCTGGATTTTTCGCCATCTATCTCGGTTGTCTTTACTTCCGCAGGCATTCCCATTAACTTTAACAGTTCTTCCAACCAATTTTGACCCCGTTGGCTTTGCCCTTCTCTCATTGCTACTCTGTTACTATCCTGACGTTTTTTCTTTTTTCTTGAGCTTCTTCCTTTCAAATGGAAGTGCTTCTTGTTGTTTTTCTGCTTTTTCTTGTTGTTCTACCAGTTTTTGTAAGTTTTCTGGGAGTGGTTCCCGCATCAGTATTACTGTTTGCAATGTTTGAAAAACGTTTGCTATTACAATATACATCAATACTCCTGCTGGTAGGGGGAAAAAGAGGAACATTGAGGTAAAAATTACTGGTGTAATTTTATTGATTGTTTCCTGTTGTTCTGTTGCTGCTGTCTTTTGGCCTTTTTGACCTGATAATTCTTGGTTGAGGTAAATACTCACTCCAAAAAATAACACCATGCCCAGGATATCCCAGTTTATTGTTCCATCTTCTGAAGTTACACCTATTCTTCCCAGAGCTTTAATGAAGAGAAATCCTTCTTGAGCTGCTATTCCTGGTAAAGTAGCCTGAATTGTTGCTTCTCCTGGTTCTATCGCTGTTACTGTCCCATCTGGGTTGATTTTTAACCTTTCTTCCCCTTTAATTACTGTCAATTTTGGTGCAATTTCTTGCTCTGGATGTTCTTCTACTAGCTGTTTTAATGGTTTTCCTTCTGCTGTTTGAAACTCAAGAGATATTTCTTCTCCTACTGCCAGTTTATTGCCATTTGGAACCAATGCCGCTATTTGGTAATGTGTCCCATCATCAATATAGATGCTTTGGGGTTTAGTTGCGTATGGTATTGGTTGAATCCTTTCTATTTGTTCTCTTGGAAAGATTTGCACATCTACTGTATAGTTTATGTCAGAAAACGGCGATCCTCTCAAGGTTGCAAATAGAGCAAACAAAATCGGCATTTGCAGCAATAATGGAAAACATCCTGCTAGGGGGTTGCCAAACTCTTGCATGAGTTTAGCCATTTCTTCTTGCTGTTTTGCTGGATCGTTTTTGTACTTCTTTTGAATCTCTTCTTGTCGCTCTTTCATCAGTGGTTGGGTTATTCGCATTTTTCTCATGTTACGAATTTGTCCAGCACTTAGTGGATATAAAGCCAAGCGAATTACCAGTGTAAGGGCGATAATCGCAAAACCATAGCTTGGTACAATCCCATAGAAGAAATCTAGGATTGGCAGCATTATATTATTGGAAATAAATCCGATCATTCTTCTGATTTCTCGCCTTGTTTTTCTTTGTTTACTTTATCTAACTTTTCCTTCACAGGGGCTTTTTTTATCCCTTAATTGACTCTATGGGTTTTCCTGTTTTATTGGCTACTCTTTCTGCCATATAGTCGTATATTTCCCTAAATTTTGGCATTGCTCGCATTTCTAGGCGACTTTTATCTCTCAGGGTTATTACTATATCCCCCCACATTCCTATCCCTCTGGGTACTTTTGCCATTTTTACCACTTCTGAATAGATGATGTCGGTGCGATCGCGTCCCATCCAACCCCCTGTTACTGATATTCTCCTGTCTGTTATTCTGTAGCGTAACCAAATTGCTCTTACTACTGCACCTATGGTCAATGGCAGACATATCACTGTAAATCCTAATAATATATTTACAATCAAATCCCCTATGTGGGGTCCGCCTTCAAAGTATGTATTTTCTCTAATACCCATTTATTATCTTTGCTTTTACTAACAACTCTTTTAATTCTCGCAAAAAATGTTCATATTTGCACTCTGTTGCCCCAGGTTTTACTCCTACTACAATTCTCCACCCTGGTGCTATCTTTGGTAGTATCTCTCTAATTGCGCTACGAATCTGTCTTTTGATCCGATTGCGAATTACTGCTTTTTTGCTTACTTTTTTGCTGATGGATATGCCAAACCTGGGTACATTTTCTGACTCTTTTTCTAATAATCCGCGTAAATTTAGATGTTCGCTTGAGTGGCGAATACCATGCTGATATACAGCTTGGAAATCTCGCCAGCTCTTCAGTCGATTAACTCTAGGTAATGCCACCTTTAGTTATACTGATAGTCTATGACGACCTTTCTTTCTTCTGGCTTTGATTACGTTGCGACCGTTTTTTGTTCTCATCCGCGCACGAAAACCAGATGTTCTTTTTTGCTTGCGCACTGTTCCACCCAGGGTACGTTGTGTCACTTGCTTTCTCCTCCTTTCTTCTTTTCTTTCTTCTACAATTTTGACAAACTTTAATTATACTATCTACCTATGCTTAAAATCCATGTTCCTAAATGTAATCTGACTGGTATTTCTCCTGCTGCTAATACTTGTCCCTGAAAATAAAATGTTCCTCCAGATCTTGGATTTTTGACGTTTGATAGTACTATCTCTACTTCATTACTCTCTGTTATTGGTTGTTCGAGGTCTATTTCAATTATCCTACTCTCTTGATCCCAAATTACATCTCTCAATGGTAAGGATTCATCTTTTACTCTTACTTCTATTGCTTCTACATCAAATTTTCCTTTATAGTAATCTGGATAAACTATAAAAAATTTGGTTGCTCCTTCGGTTAATTTTTTTCCTGGAACTTTTAGCCGATAACGATCCCACCCCCCAGCTCTCCCACCAAAATCTAAGTGAAAGTCTAGCTGATTTTCTCGATCTACACCACTAAATATGGTTAACCCTGGGTTACTGTTAGCTAAGGCGATCGCCTGTACCCCCCCCACCAGACAACCGCATAAGGCGAGATCCCACATGATTTTTGCTTTTACTTTTCTGTTATACATTGTTTTTCTACTCTTCTTTATCAATTTATTATAGTTTTTCTAACCAGACCACATTCCCCAAGCTCCTCCTCTCCCTAAGCCGTTACTTCTGCTTCAGCTTAACAAAAGTTAACAAATCTAGCCCAACATTATAAAGATAAGTTAAAGATCCAAGCAAGATTTTGGGGATCGCATTAATATGCAAACTAGAACACTTAGATGTATTGCATTAAATTCATAGTCTGCATTCTAGATCTGCAAAAAAAAAATTAAGTATTTTTGTGGATTAAGATAGCAATTATATTTTAATTAAGGAGAATCAATGACATTAGCCATTCCCAAAGAAATGGAAACTGAGGATAAATCTGTTACTCAAGCTTCACCAGCTCTAAAAATTGGTGTCCCTACAGAAATTTACCCTAATGAGTGTAGAGTCGCAGCAACGCCAGATACAGCCAAAAAACTCCAAAAACTGGGCTTTGAAGTAATAATCCAGTCAGGGGCAGGAAACTCTGCAAATTTCCCAGATGATGACTACCAAGCAGTTGATTGTTCAATAGTACCAGATGCTGCTACCCTTTGGAGTCAAGCAGATATTGTCTTAAAGGTTCGCGCTCCTCAACCAGAAGAAATTGATTTTGTCCGTGTTGGTCAAACTATCATTAGTTTCATTTGGCCTGCTCAAAATCCAGAACTGATAGAAAAATTAGCCGCTCGCAAGGCTACAGTTTTGGCGATGGATGCTATACCTCGCATTAGTCGCGCCCAAAAAATGGATGCTCTCAGCTCCATGGCAAATATCGCAGGCTACCGCGCAGTTATAGAAGCGGCTAATCATTTTGACCGCTTTTTTACAGGTCAAATAACTGCCGCTGGTAAAGTACCCCCCGCTAAGGTACTCATTATTGGTGCAGGTGTGGCAGGTTTGGCGGCGATCGGTACCGCTAAGGGTCTGGGTGCTGTGGTTCGCGCTTTTGATACCCGTCTAGTGGTAAAAGAACAAGTAGAAAGTTTGGGCGCTTCTTTCCTCGAATTGCATTTTAAGGAAGATGGCAGTGGTGAGGGTGGTTATGCCAAAACCATGAGTAAAGAGTTCATAGATGCGGAAATGGCTCTCTTTGCTGAACAAGCTAAAGAGGTTGATATCATTATCACTACTGCTCTGATCCCAGGTAAACAAGCTCCTGTACTGATCACAGAGGAAATGGTGAACAGTATGAAAGAAGGAAGTGTAATTGTGGATATGGCGGCGGAACAGGGCGGAAACTGCGCTGTAACTAAGCCAGGAGAGGTTTACAACCATAATGGTGTAACTGTGATTGGATACACAGATTTTCCCTCCCGCATGGCAAGTCAGTCTAGTCAACTCTATGGTACTAACCTTTGGCACCTCCTGAAAGATATGGGTGGTAACCAAGATTATAAAGTGGATTTCGAGGATGAGGTAGTTCGTGGTGCGTTAATACTCCATGAAGGTGAGGTGACTTGGCCTGCACCAAAACCCAGCAACCCTTCCCCTCAACCTCAGTCTCAACCTCAGCAAACTGCTCAACAAAAAGCCTCTGAAGCGAAAAAGTCTAATCGTCTGGCTAGTCTGATCTGGTTACTCCTCACAGGTGTTGCTCTCACTGTGGTGGGTTTGGGTGCTCCCCCTTCTTTCCTCTCTCATTTGACTGTTTTTGTTTTAGCCTGTTTTGTGGGTTGGCAGTTGATCTGGAATGTTGCCCCCGCTCTCCATACTCCTCTCATGAGTGTGACTAATGCTATTAGTGGCATAGTAATTATTGGTGGGATGCTCCAACTTTCAGTTAATGCAATTTCTCCTACTACTATCCTGGGAGCGATCGCTATTGCTGTAGCATCCATTAATATTGTGGGTGGGTTTATGGTAACTCAGCGTATGCTCAATAAGTTCCGCAAGTAATTACATTTCATGGTTTCTCAACGGAGAAACCATGAACACAAAAATCAAATTAAAGGAATATTATGTTGTCAAATAATCTGTTAGTGGTCGCTTATATCGCGGCGAGCATCTTGTTTATCCTGAGTATTGGTGGACTTTCAGCTCACGAAACTTCCCGCAGAGGTAATGTTTATGGCATTATCGGGATGTTGATCGCCTGCGGTGCTACGGCTCTGAGTTCTGATGTTGCTGCTTATCAGCTCCTGGGAGTGGCTATCTTAGTGGGTGGTATCATAGGGGCGATCGCCGCTAATACGGTGGCGATGACGGAAATGCCTCAAATGGTAGGTCTACTTAATAGTTTCGGTGGTCTGGCTGCAGTTCTCATCGGTTATGGAGAATTTCTCAGCCTGGATCCCTCTGCTACTGGTGTTGATGCAACTATCCATAAAATAGAAATCTACATCGGTGTTTTAATCGGTGCTGTGACTTTTACAGGCTCTGTAATCGCTTTTGCTAAACTACAAGGACTCGTTAGCAGCAAACCTCTTTTACTCCCAGCTCGTAATTTGCTCAATCTGGGTATGCTTGTGGGTTCGGTAGCTCTGGCTTTCCCCTATATGACTTCTCCAGATGGGGGTTTAATTCCTCTGTCAATTATGACAGCTATTGTCTCCATTTTCGGTATTCACATGGTTGTGGCGATCGGTGGCGCTGATATGCCTGTGGTAATTTCTGTACTCAACAGCTATTCTGGTTGGGCTGGTGCTGCTGCTGGTTTTATGCTCTCTAACGACTTACTCATTATTGCTGGCTCTATTGTTGGTAGTAGTGGTGCTATCCTGAGTTATGTGATGTGTAAGGCTATGAACCGCTCTTTTATGAATGTTATTTTGGGCGGTTTTGGTGAAGGTGCTGGTGGTGGTTCTTCTACTGGTGCTAAGTATATGGGTGAAGCAACTGCTACTAATGTTGAGGAAACTGCTGAACTTCTCCACGATGCTGGTAGTGTGATTATTGTACCAGGTTATGGCATGGCTGTATCTCAGGCACAAAATTCTGTTTCTGAAATTACTAAGATTTTGCGCGATCGCGGTACTGTGGTACGTTTCGGTATCCACCCAGTGGCAGGAAGAATGCCAGGACATATGAATGTTCTCCTCGCTGAGGCTAATGTTCCCTATGATATTGTCTTGGAAATGGACGAAATTAATGATGATTTCCCCAAAACTGATGTTGTCCTGGTAATTGGTGCTAATGATACTGTTAACCCCAGTTCTCAGGAAGATCCTAATAGCCCCATCGCTGGTATGCCTGTGCTTGAAGTTTGGAAATCGAGCACTGTTGTTGTACTTAAGCGCAGTCTGGGTAGTGGTTATGCTGGGGTAGAAAATCCTTTATTCTATAAGGATAATACCCTCATGCTGTTTGGTGATGCTCGCACCAATATTGACTCTATTTTGAGTCATCTTCTAGAAGGTGCTCCTCAAACTTCAGCTTCTCAAGACAAGGTTTTAGTCTCTGCTTAAAAGTTACTATAGCATTTCTCTTAGTCTTGAGGTACGGACAAGGGGCTTAAGCCCCTTGTCTTGCCAATAATTACTGGATTGCTTTTGCTATTTTTAATGTAAAAGCCAGGTAGATGATGTTGAAAAAAAACTTGAAAAATTAGCATTAGATCCCATCGCAATAGGTTGAAACCTATTGCTACACAAAGAAAGTCCGCCTGCGCGGACTAAGTAGCTTGTGTGAGAAAGGAGTGAGAAACATCGCAATAGGTTGAAACCTATTGCTACACAAAGAAAGTCCGCCTGCGCGGACTAGGTAGCTTGTGTGAGAAAGGAGTGAGAAGCATTTTACTTTTTGGTCACATCATCCACCTAACCCGCGCAGGCGGGTTTCTTCTATGTAGCCATAGGTTTTAACCTATGGCGGTGTGTGTATTCAGATCATCCACCTAACCCGCGCAGGCGGGTTTCTTCTATGTAGCCATAGGTTTTAACCTATGGCGGTGTGTGTATTCAGATCATCTACCTAACCCGCGCAGGCGGGTTTTTTCTATGCGGTGCGCCTACCGAGGACGAAGCGTAGCCATAGGTTTTAACCTATGGCGGTGTGTGTATTCACATCATGCACCTAACCCACGCAGGCGGGTTTGATGCTGGTTTCCAGTAGATTATTGCTAAATAATCTCAATATCACTGGCGGTTAGAGCGGGTGCACCTGTAAGAGTAGCTAGTTGTACTTGCGCAGCACTTCCTGAACCATCAGCATCAAAGAAGAGTTGTCCGCTGTTATAAATAAAGTAGTCATTGCTATCCAGCGCTTGACTTCCTACAACAAACTGCTCATCTGGTAAGACTCCTACTGCTAAAACATCGCTAAACCCAGCTTTATTGATAGTTATTTTATCTGTACCTGATACTAAGTCTTTGATGGTGTCGAGTTTCTCAGAAAGAGCGTCAAACTGAAACTTATCTGCATCAGCTCCTCCTGTCAGAATATCATTTCCTGCACCTCCCACTAAGGTATCATTTCCTGCATTTCCTGTGAGTACGTCATTCCCTTCTTTTCCATCGAGGATATTATTACCCGAGTTTCCTGTGAGGATATTATTGAGTGAGTTTCCTGTACCGCTGCGGTTTTGGTTTCCTACGAGGGTGAGTCGTTCTACATTTTCCCCTAAGATATAGTCTAAACCTGTTTTAACTATATCAATGCCCGAGCTGGCAGCTTCTATTATTACATCTCCTGTTTGACCTACAACGTAGATATCATTGCCTGCACCTCCATCTAAGGTATCATTTCCCAGCTTTCCATCTAAGGTGTTATTGCCTGAATTTCCTATTAAGCTATTGTTGAGTGAGTTTCCTGTTCCATTTATGTTACCTGTGCCTTCCAAAACGAGGTTTTCTACATTTTCAGCTAGGGTATGGTTAACAGATGCTTTGACATTGTCTGTACCAGAGTTGGCAGCTTCTATAACTATATCTCCTGCTTCTGTTACTGTGTAGATATCATCCCCAGCTCCTCCTATTAAGGTATCATTTCCCTGTTTTCCATCCAGGATATTATTACCTGAGTTTCCTGTGAGGGTGTTGTTAAGTGAGTTTCCTGTTGCGTTGGTGTTTTCTCCACCTGTGAGGAGTAGGTTTTCTACGTTTTCAGCTAGGGTATGAGTA
>Ga0209594_1001165_pt1 | contig 13444 bp, 13 predicted proteins | sample AshMeaCrysSpring_FD_184126 | JGI IMG/M metagenome (GOLD analysis project Ga0209594, IMG submission 184126) | Groundwater microbial communities from Big Spring, Nevada to study Microbial Dark Matter (Phase II) - Ash Meadows Crystal Spring... | ecosystem: Environmental > Aquatic > Deep subsurface...
TGCAGCGCGCCCGTACCACCCTGTTTCAATCCTTCAACCGTCGATCCAACCGCGCAGCCTGACCCCAAGCGGACCCCGCCTCCTTCGGGCTCATACCCAGTTTGGAAAGTACTGGGGGCGGCGCCCATCCTGGCGCGATGTTGCGCCGCGTCCACACGGTGTGCGCCCTCATTCCGGCGAGATGGCGGCGACGGTGCCGACGACGCCGCGTCCTCGCAGCCTGCCGGGATCGCCGCCGCCCGCCTTCCTGTCGCGAGGACGACCGTGACGACATCGCCACGACAAGGACTGCGGCACCGCGGGAACATCTCCTGCCGGGTGCGGCCCTGACGCTGCCGATCGTGCAGCCGCTCCTGGGCGCGCCGCTCGCGGGCTGTGGCACGGTGGGCGCGGTTCGGTCGACACGGTTGCACGCGATCGTGTCCGCCGCAGCCACGGCGGTGGCCGTGCATGTGATCCCCGAACTCGAGCACCCTCGCTCCTGGCTCATCGCCGTGAGCGACATCGACCAGGTGCTGATCGACCTCCGCTGGGCGATGAAGTCACGCGCAACGTGGCGCGCGGCCGCCGCCCGGGCGCCTTCACCGCGGCGGCGACGCGGTGACGTCGGTGGCGTGCAGCTTCAGCCACTCGAACGAGCGCAGGATCTGGTCGCCGGTCAGGTGATACTGGGCCCCGAATCCCGATTGCCGGTCTCCCTCGAGCATGCGTGCCGCGAGCGAGCGCTGGCGGCGCAGCAGGTAGGCGAGCGGATCGACGTACTTGTAGTGCAGCAGTGACGCCTCGACTTCAGACGGTTCCACGATCCGGCCGGTGGGACGACACTGGTGCCGCCCGGGGCTGTAGTTCATCTCGGAAACGGCGTTCGGGTCGAACACCTGGCGCTTGTCCTGGCCGAACATCGCCACCCCCTTGCGAACGACGTCGACCAGCCGCTGCCCCGGCGCGGGCAGGCGGTCCCCGACCATCTCGTAGCCGCGCGGATGAATCATCGTGATACCTTCTTCCGTGCAGCGCTGCAGATAGGCGCGCAGGCCGGCGGGATGATAGATATACTCGTCGATGTTGGTCACAATGACCCAGTCTGCATGGCCACGGCTCTCCTTCCAGGCGTGTTCCCAGATCCCGAGTGCGGCCAGCACGAACGAACTGCCCTTCGCCGGCAGCGCCCGCACGTCGACCTTCGGGTGTCGGGCCAGTACCTCGGCGGTACCGTCGTCGGATCGGTCGTCGTAAATCACCAGGCGATCGACCTCGCGACCGTAGTAGTCTAGGAAGAACGGCAGCATGCGACGTTCATTCCAGCTGATCGAGTAGAGGTCGATTCGCATCGCAGGGGCCGGAAATATGCTCAAGGGTGCGCGCCGCGACAAACCCACCGTCACCTCGAACGGCGCGGTGCTTCGAGCGCCCATCGACGGCGTGGAAGTCCGCGAGGTGCGCAACATCGTCACGCGCAACGGACTGACGACAGAAGTCTACCGTACCGACTGGCCGGAGGCGGCGGGTGCCGTCGCGCAGGCGCTCTACGTGAGCCTGCGCCCGGGCGCGATCAGCGCGTGGCATTGCCACGAGAGGCAGTTCGACCGTATCTTCGTGGTTCAGGGCAGCGTTAAGTTGGTCCTGTACGACGGCCGCGAAGCTTCTGCAACGGCCGGGCGCGTCAATGAATTCTTCCTCGATCGCGCCCGGCCGTCGCTGGTAGCGGTCCCCCCGGGAATCTGGCACGGCCTGCAGAATCTCGGCGCAACCGACTGCGCGTTCGTGAACTTCTTCGACCGTCTCTACGACCACGACGATCCGGACGAGTGGCGCCTGCCCCCTCGCAACGACGCCATCCCGTACGCGTTCTGAGGGTGCCGAGGAGTCGCGGAGGTGCGATTCGTGCTTTGGACGGACGATACGGATCTGGCCGCCGCCGCCGCGCGCGCGGGCGTGAGCCGGATCGGTCCCGATCTCGAGATCCTGGGCAAGCAGGCCCGCCAGCCGGGCGGCGCGGATCGCATTTCGCACCACCGCCGTTCCACGCTCGCGGACCTGCGGCTGGCCATTGGCGAGGCGTGGCTGCACGTGCGCACCGACCCGGTGCATCCGGGCTATCGGCGTGAACTGGAGGGCCTCCTCGAGGCCGGCGTGCGCAGCGTCATGTTGCCGATGGTGCGAGGCGTCGACTCGGTGCGACGGGTGGTCTCGATGATCGGCGGCCGCGCGGAACTGATCGTGATGATCGAGCAGGCCGACGCCCTGTCCGTCGTCGAGGAACTGGCCGGCCTCGAAGGCGTGGACGCGCTCTACGTCGGGGTGAACGACCTTTCCCGCTCGCTCCGGCTGCCGACGCGCTTCAGCCTTTTGGTGAGGGACGAGGTCGAGGTCGTCGCAGCGGCCGCGCACCGCCATGGACGTGGCTTCGGTTTCTTCGGAATCGCGCGGGTCGGCGAGACCGGGCTGCCGATCCCGCCGGACCTGATTTATGCCGAGCAGGTCCGCCTCGGCGCCAACGTGTTCATCCTTGCGCGGTCGTTTCGCGCTACGCCAGACGGCATCGGGGCGGAACTCGCCCGCGCTCGGGCGCGACTGTCCGAGTGGCGCGAAAGTCCTGCGCAGGCACGCGAGGCCGCGTCCCTCGAGCTGCGGCGACGCTGCGACCGGCTCGCCGCCGGCATCGCGGTGCCGGCACCGGGGGATCGCTGAGGTGGCCCGCGCCGATCGCGGGTGGCCCGGCTACTTGTCGATGCCGCCCATGCAGATGTACTTCACCTCGATGTACTCGTCGATGCCGTACTTCGAGCCCTCGCGGCCCAAGCCCGACTGCTTGACGCCGCCGAACGGCGCCACCTCGGTGACCATCAGGCCGGTGTTGACGCCGACCATGCCGTACTCGAGCGCCTCGGCGACGCGCCAGATGCGGCCGATGTCGCGCGAGTAGAAGTAGGCGGCGAGGCCGTACTCGGTGCGGTTGGCGAGCTCGATCACCTCGGCGTCGGTCTTGAACGGGATGAGCGGCGCGACCGGCCCGAAGGTCTCCTCGCGGAAGATCTTCATGTCGGGCGTGACCGCGGTGAGAAGCGTCGGCTCGAAGAACGTGCCGCCGAGCGCGTGCCGCTTGCCGCCGGCGACCACCTTCGCGCCGCCGGCCGTCGCGTCGGCGATGTGCTCCATGACCTTCTCGACGGCCGCCTGGTCGATCATCGGGCCCTGCGTGACGCCGGGCTCGGTGCCCGGGCCCACCTTCAGCGACTTCACCTTCGCGGCGAACTTCTCCGCGAACGCGTCGTAGACGTTCTCTTGCACGAAGAAGCGGTTCGTGCACACGCAGGTCTGGCCGGCGTTGCGGTACTTCGAGATCAGCGCACCGTCGGCGGCGGCGTCGAGGTCGGCGTCGTCGAAGACGATGAACGGCGCGTTGCCGCCGAGCTCCAGCGAGATCTTCTTGATCGTCGGCGACACGTCGCGCATCAGCTGGCGGCCGATCTCGGTCGACCCGGTGAACGAGAGCTTGCGCACCGCCGGGTTGGCGCAGAGCTCTCCGCCGATCGCGCTCGACTTGCCGGTGATGATGTTGATCACGCCCGGCGGGAAGCCCGCGCGGTGCGCGAGCTCGGCGAGCGCGAGCGCGGAGTAGGGCGTGGCGCCGGCGGGCTTCAGGATCACCGGGCAGCCCGCGGCGAGCGCCGGCGCGACCTTGCGGGTGATCATGGAGCTCGGGAAGTTCCACGGCGTGATCGCGGCGCACACGCCGACCGGCTCCTTGGTGACGACGATGCGGCGGTCGTTGGCGATCGTGGGGATCACGTCGCCGTAGACGCGCTTCCCCTCCTCGGCGAACCACTCGACGTAGGCGGCGGAGATCGTCACCTCGCCCTTCGACTCGGCGAGCGGCTTGCCCTGCTCGCTCGTCAGGATCAGCGCGAGGTCGTCGAGGTTCGCGACCATGAGCTCGTACCACTTGCGCAGGATGGCGCCGCGCTCCTTGGCGGTCTTCGCGCGCCACACCGGCCACGAGCGCTCGGCGGCCTCGATCGTGCGGCGCGTCTCGGCGGCGCCGAACACCGGCGCGGTGCCGATCGGCCGGCCGGTCGCCGGGTTGATCACGGTGTGCGTCGCGCGGTCGTCCGCGTCCTGCCACGTGCCGTTCACGTAGCACTGCTGGCGCAGCAGCGTCGGGTCCTTGAGCGCCGGGACGGCGCGTTCGAGCGTGTCGGGTGCCATGGGGCTTCTCCTTGCGGCTTGAACGATCATTTTACGCCCGCGGACGCGGCGGGCGTGGCCCTTCTCAAGCGGGACCGCGGCCACGATGCGGCGGGACCGCCTACGCCCCGGCGGCCGGCGGCGCTGGACGGCGCGAGACGATCAGCACGCCGGCCAGCACCAGCGCGGCCCCGGCGATCTGGATCGCGTGCGTGGGCTCGCCCAGGATCACGGCGCCCAGGCCGATCGTGAACACCGGCCCGAGCGAGCCGATCAGCGACGAGGCGTTCGCGCCGATGCGTCGGATCGCCTCGGCGATGAGCCAGGTCGGCAGCACCGTCGAGAACATCGCCATCGCGAGCACGAGGGCGTGGATGCGCGGCGGCACGGCGAGCGCCTCGAGCGGCCGCGTGAGCGCGAACTGCGCCAGCACGAAGGCGGTCGAGGCGAGCATCGCCCAGGCGATGAAGCGCATCGAGCCCAGTCGCGCGATCACGCTGCCGGCACCGACCAGGTAGAGCGCGTAGGCGAACGCGCTGCCGAACACCAGCGCGCCGCCGAGGGCGATGGCGCGCGGGTCGCCGGAGACCCGCAGGTCGTGCCAGAACACGAGCACGATGCCGGCGTAGGAGAGGGCCATCGCCTGCCAGGCGCGGCGTCCCACGGGCATGCGGTGGATCGCGGCGTTGAGCAGCACGACCATCGTCGGGTACAGGAACAGCACCAGGCGCTCGAGGGCCGCGGTGATGTGCACGAGCCCCATGAAGTCGAGCAGGCTCGCGAGGTAGTAGCCGACGAAGCCGAGCCAGGCGAGCGCGCGCCAGTCGGCGCGCGCGATCGGCGGCGCCGAGCGCCCCGACCACCACGCCATCGCGACGAAGAACGGCGCCGAGTAGAGCATGCGCAGCGCGAGCAGGGTCGTCGCGTCGACGGTCGAGTGCGCGTAGGCGAGCTTGATCAGGATCGCCTTGAACGAGAACCCCAGGACGCCTGCGACCGCAAACGCGGGGCCGGTCCAGCGCGACACGCCGACGACGTTCACTGCGCGGGCCGCGCGTCTACTTCCAGTCCACGAGGCCCGTCCACGCGGTGGCAAGGACCACCAGCCCGAACGCGATCCGGTACCAGGCGAACGGCACGAAGTCGTGCCGGCTCACGTAGCGGATCAGCCAGCGGATGCACAAGAGCGCCGACGCGAACGAGACCACGAAACCGGCCGAGAACACCGGCATGTCGGCCATCGACAGCAGCGCGCGGTCCTTCCACAGCGAGTAGGCACCCGCCGCAACCAGAGTCGGGACCGCCAGGAAGAACGAGAACTCGGTCGCGACCTTGCGCGACAGGCCGAACAGCATGCCGCCGATGATCGTCGCGCCGGAGCGCGAGGTGCCGGGAATCAGCGCGAACGTCTGCGCGATGCCCACCTTGAGCGCGTCCTGCCAGGTCATCGCGTCGACGTCGGCGACGCGCACCGTGTCGGGCCGCAGTTTCTGCCGACGCTCGGCCCACAGGATCACCAGCGCGCCGACGATGAACGCGATCGCGACCGGCACCGGATGGAACAGCAGCGTCTTGATGTGCTTGCCGAGGAGGAAGCCGAGCGCCGCCGCAGGCACGAACGCGACGGCCAGGTTCTGCGCGAAGCGCCGCGCCATCGCGTCGCTCGCGAGCCCGGCGATCGCGTGTCGGAAGCGCGCCCGGTACTCCCAGACCACGGCCATCATCGCGCCCGACTGGATGGCGATCTCGAACACCTTGGCCTTGTCGCCGACGTAGCCCAGCAGCGACCCGGCGATGATCAGGTGGCCGGTGGACGAGATCGGCAGGAACTCGGTCAACCCCTCGACGATGCCGAGGATGAGCGCGGTGAGGTAGTCGGGCGGTTGCACGCGAAAGGCAGGACGGGGCGCGGCGCCGGGCCGCGGATTCTCTCACGGATCGACGCGGCGCCCGGGCCGGGCGGCCAGAGCAGATCGAACGGCGCCGCGGATCGGGCCGCCGGCGAGCGCACCGGGGTGGGGCGGACGGAGCCGTCCTTCGGCCTACCTGCCGCCGCGCTGGAGGATCTCCATCGCCTTGGCGACGATGTCGTCGCTGGCGGACTCGACGCTGCCGCGCGGCGTGACCTCGTTCACGATGTCCGGAAACACCTGCGCGAGCCCGCCCGCCGCCTCGTCCGGGGAGATGCCCATTTCCCTCGCGGATCGGTCGATGACGTCGCGCCCGAGGATCTGCGACAGGACGTCGGGAGAGATCGGCAGATTCTCGCCGTTGCCGACCCAGGAATCGGCCTCGCGGCCGTATCCCTGCTCCTTCATCCTCCCGATGACGCCGCCGACGCCACCGTTACGCTGCAGCATCTGCAACGCCATCATCACCAGGCCGCCGATCAACGCACCGCTCAGGCCCCCGCCGGGTCCCGCCTGGCGCGTCGGCATCCCGCCGCCGCCCATCTGATTCAACAGGTCGCCGAGGCCGCCCCCGCCCTGCATACCGCCCGGCGTGCCGCGGCCGCCGCCACCGATCTGGTTCAGCAGATCCCCGAGGCCGCCACCGCCCTGCATCCCGCCGGGCGCGCCGCGGCCGTCGCCCAGCTGGTTCAGCAAGTCCTCGAGGCCTCCGGCGCTGCCGCCGCGTTGCTGCCCCATCCCGCCGAGCACCTGGCCCAGCAAACTGTCGAGCAATCCCATGTCGCACTCCTCGTCGCTTGATCCCTCGCGCGGCCGTCCGTGCGCGCCGCATCCGCGCGCAGCATAACCCGCAACTTCCCGTGGCGCACGCGCCCGGCATCCGAATCCGATCGCCATGGCATGGACGCGGCGTGTCGCCGCGCGCGTCCTGACAGGAGGTCGACGGTTCGTGTCAGTTCCCGAAGCGGAGACCCCCTGTCGGGACGCGTGGAGACCCGGTGACCGACTCGGGGAGCAGGGCGGGGTCGGCAAGCGGTCTCGGTTTCGACAACGGACACGAAACCTCGACCGCTTCCCGGCCCCGCGCCGCCCAGGGGTACGCTAACGACCGATGCCCAGCTCGTCCATCACGCGCGCGAGGGCGGCCTTCACTTCGGCGAGCTCGCGCGTGAGGTCGTCGACGTTGCGCTTGAGCGCCGCGATCTCGCCGACGGCCACCGCGTCCACGCCGGCAGGGCTCGCCGCGACCACGGCATGCGCCGCGGGGATCGCCGGCTCGCCGGACAACAGGTGCGCCCAGCGGTTCTCGCGCGCGCCGGGCGCGCGCGGCAGCTCGACCACCATCGCGCCCGCACTGCGCGAAGCGAGTTCGTCCAGGTAGGCCTCGACCGAGGAGACGTCGGCGAAGCGGTGCAGCCGCTCGCAGTTCTGGCGGATCTCCGCCGGCGTCTGGGCACCGCGCAACATCAGCGTCGCAACCAGCGCGACCGACTCGGAGGGAATGCCGAGCACGCGCGCGACGTTCTCCGCATACCGCATCGCGCGTCCGCCCGACGACTCGACGACCAGCGCAAGCTGGCGCAGGTGGTCGAGCGCCGCCTGCACCTCGCCCTCCGAAGCCTCGATCACCGGGTCGCGGCTCGTCTTCTGGTTGCAACCGGCGACGAGGGCATTCAGCGTCAGCGGATAGGTGTCCGGGACGGTGTGCCGCTTCTCGACCAATACGCCGAGCACGCGGGTCTCGAGGAGCGACAGGACGGGCAGGCTCATGGCGGTCGGAAAGGGAATTCGCGGACGCAGTGTAGCGCGTGGCCGTCGCCGGCGTGGGGAAAGCGGGCCGCACGGCCCGGGCCGCGATGCTGCTATCGTGCGAGGGAACGCGTCCCTCGGGGCGCAGAGGGGAGAGTTCGTACATGGCGAGCCAGGAAGTCACCAGCATGGCGGTGTTCTGCGACTTCGAGAACATCGCGCTCGGCGTCGAGGACGCGCGCTACGAGAAGTTCGACATCAAGCGCGTGCTGGAGAAGCTGCTGCTCAAGGGCAGCATCGTGGTCAAGAAGGCGTACTGCGACTGGGAGCGCTACAAGGGCTTCAAGAAGGTGATGCACGAGGCGAACTTCGAGCTGATCGAGATCCCGCACGTGCGCCAGTCCGGCAAGAACTCGGCCGACATCCGCATGGTCGTCGACGCGCTCGACCTCTGCTACACCAAGGCGCACGTCGACACGTTCGTGGTCATCAGCGGCGACTCCGACTTCTCGCCGCTGGTCTCGAAGCTGCGCGAGAACGCGAAGACCGTGATCGGCGTCGGCGTCAAGAACTCGACTTCGGACCTCCTGATCGCCAACTGCGACGAGTTCATCTACTACGACGACCTGGTGCGCGAGGAGAAGAAGCGGGTCGCCAAGCGGGCCGCGAAGGCCACGACCAAGGCTCCCGCGAAAGCCGCCGCGAAGCCCGCGGAGGAAGCGCCCGCCGAGGCGGCGACCGAGGCCGCGCCGGCGAAGGCGCGCAAGCGCGCGTCGAAGAAGGCGGCCGCAGAGCCCGCGCGCGGCAGGAAGCGGGCCACGAAGCAGGCCGATGTCGAAGGCGACACAACGCCGGCGGCCGAGACGGCGGCCGGAGCGGCACCCGAGCCCGCGGAGGCGTCCCCGGTCCGGTCCGAGGGCGAGCGCATCCAGGAAGCGCTCGATCTGATCGTCGGCACGGTCGAGGCGCTCGCCGAGGAGCGTGGCGGCGACGACAAGGTCTGGGGCTCGATGGTCAAGCAGGCGATCAAGCGCGTGAAGCCTGGCTTCAACGAGTCGTACTACGGCTTCCGTTCGTTCAACGCGCTGCTCGAGGACGCGCAGGCGCGCGGCCTGGTGGCGCTCGAACGGGACGAGAAGTCGGGCGGTTACGCGATCCGCGTCACCGGGCGCGACTGAGGCGCGCGAGGCCAGAGCCGAGCGCAGGCGCGAAGCGCCCGCTACGCGACGGGCGCGAGGTGGCGGACGAACCACGCGGCCGCGTGCCGCGCGACGTCCTCGAGCGTGCCCGGTTCCTCGAACAGGTGGGTCGCGCCGGGCACGATCGCGAGCTCCTTCTCGCAACGCAGCTCGGCGAACGCGGCCTGGTTGAGCTCGATCACGCCATAGTCGTGCCCGCCGACCACGAGGAGCGTCGGCGCCTCGACCCGGCGCAGCGCCGCAGAACCGGCGAGGTCCGGCCGCCCGCCACGCGAGACGACGGCGGACACCTGCGCCGGAAAACGCGCGGCGACCTGCAGCGCTGCCGCGGCGCCGGTGCTCGCGCCGAAGAGGCCCACGGCGAGTCCGCGAGTGCGCGCATCGTCACGTACGAAGCGCAGCCCGTCGGCGAGACGACGCGAAAGGAGCTCGATCTCGAAGCGCCGCTGATAATCGGTGTCCTCCCCGGCGGTCAGGAGGTCGAACAGCAGCGTCCCCAGCACCGCGGCGCGCAGCGCCTTCGCGACGAAGGTGTTGCGCGGGCTCTTGCGGCTCGAGCCGCTGCCGTGCGCGAACAGCACGACGCCACGCGCGCCGTCCGGCAAGACGAGCGCGCCTTCGAGCGCGACGTCTCCGGACGGAATCGTCACCGCCGCCTGCACCGGCGCCATGGTCACGACCCGCCGACGTTCCCCGGCCCCGCGCCGGCGCGCGCGAGGATCGCCCGTACCTCGTCGTCGTCGACCTGGGGGAACGAGCCGTAGAACTGGCCGACGGCGCGGAAGTCGGGCGGCATCGAGAGGCAGACCACCTGGTCCGCATACTCGGCGACCTTGCTCACGCTGTCGGGCGCGCCGACGGGCACCGCGCACACGAGCTTCGCGGGCCGCTTCGCGCGCACCGCGTGCAGCGCGGCGATCATCGTCGCGCCGGTCGCAAGCCCGTCGTCGACCACGATGACCGTCCGCCCCGCGGGGTCGATCGGCGGTCGCGCCGGCGTGTAGCTCGCTCGCCGCTCCGCGAGCACCGCGAGCTGCGCGGCTTTCTCGCGCGCGAGGTAGCGTTCGTCGGCGCCGGTGCTTGCCGCGTAGTCGGCGATGTAGGCCCAGCCGGTCTCGTCGATCGCGCCGACCGCGAACTCGGGCTGGCCGGGGGCGCGGAGCTTGCGCACGAGTACGACGTCGAGCTCGCCGTCGAGCGCGTTGGCGATCACCCGGCCCATCGGGACGGCGCCGCGCGGAATCGCCAGCACGAGCGGTCGGCTCGCGCGGTACTCGGCGGCGAGTGTCGCCGCGAGGCGTTGTGCTGCGTCGATGCGGTCGCGAAAGTACATGCGCGCACCCGTTGCCTGGTTGCGTGGACGCTCCCGCGCCGGGAGCGGGCCCTCCGCAATCGTGACAAGCTACTGCGGCTGCGAATCGCGGTCTTGACCACCGTCAACGCGAGGGCGCGACGTGGCGCGCCCGGAGCCATTCGCCTGCGTGGCCCGCCCGCCGTGGCCGCCCTGCGCCCCGTTTCGCCTCGCGCCGACCTAGCCGGGCCTCATCGCGCCGTCGTGCAGCGACGCGTCGGCAACGCGTCGGCCCGAGGGGCCTCGCCCGGCGACGGGCCCTGCGGGCCTGCGCTCGGCTGCGCCTCGCGCGCCGGGCTTGTATGTTCAGGCCAGACCGGCGCGGTAAAGTCTGATGGCCGTCGAGGCCACCGGACCGGACCGTGCAGCCTGGTACGCGCTTGGGCCTTTGAGCCCGTGGCTGAGTCGATTGCGCACGGACCCCGCGTTGGTCTTCACGAAGCCCGAACGGTTACGCACGCCGGCCTGGCCGAGCGTGCATGCACAAGCAAGGGATCCGAAGACCATGTCCGACTCACCCGTGATGGTAGGTATCGACGTCGCCAGCGAGCACGTCGATGTGGCGGCGATCGGCGCCGCGATACCCCTCGCACGCTACGGCAACGACCCCGAGGGGCACAGTGCCTTGGCCGAGGCGCTGGTCGCCATCGAGGCCGCGCTGGTGGTGATGGAGGCCACCGGCGGCTACGAGGCAGCGCTGGCCTGTGCGCTGCAGGCCGCGGGGCTGAAGGTGGCGGTGATCAACCCGCGTCAGGCCCGCGACTTCGCCCGCTCGATGGGCCGGCTGGCCAAGACCGACCGGGTCGACGCCCAGACGCTGGCCGAACTGGCCACGACCCTCGCCCGCCGACCCGACGCCGAGCGCTTCCTGCGCCCGCTGCCCGACGCCGTACAGCAGGATCTGGCCGCGCTGGTCACCCGGCGCCGCCAGCTCCTCACCATGCTGCTGTCCGAGCGCCAGCGGCTGCGCCTGGCCGTGGCCGTCGTGCGCCCTAGCGTGGAAGCCGTCATCGAGATGATCCGCAAGCAACTCGACGACATCGAGGCCCAGATGACGGACCACGTCCACCGGCACTACGCCGAATTGGACACCTTGCTGCAATCGGTGGGAGGCATCGGCCCGGTCGCCTCGGCCAGCCTGATCGCCGATCTGCCCGAGCTCGGCCGGCTCAACCGCCGCCAGATTGCCGCACTGGTCGGTGTGGCGCCCTATGCCAAGGACTCCGGCCAACACCGCGGCCGAAGACGCATTGCCGGCGGTCGCTTCGAGCTGCGCCGTGCCTTGTACATGGCGACGCTCACCGCCACACGCCACAACCCGGCCATCCGCGCCTTCTACGAGCGCCTCCTGGCCGCCGGCAAGCTCAAGAAGGTCGCCCTGATCGCCTGCATGCGCAAGCTCCTGACCATCCTCAACGCCATGGCCAAGACTCGCACGACATTCGATCCAGATCACACTCACGCTTGACACGAAAGACGGTTACTCAGCCCTTGATGCAGATCTTCGGTCGCAACCGCGCGACCCGCCGCGCGAGGCCGGCGCGCTCGGTCGCCTCCGCGACGCGGTCGACGTCCTTGTACGCGCCGGGCGCTTCCTCGGCGGCGCCGCGCATCGAGCGCGTGCGGATCAGTATGCCGTCGCCAGCGAGCTCGCGAACGAGTTCCTTGCCCTGCCAGCGCTTGAGCGCCTGCGCGCGGCTCATCGCCCGGCCCGCGCCGTGCGAGGCCGAGCTCCACGCGCGCGCCTCGCTTTCCGGCGTGCCGGCGAGGATCCAGGAGCCGGTGCCCATGCTGCCCCCGATGATCACAGGCTGCCCGACCTCCCGGTAGCGCTCCGGCAGCGCGGGGTGGCCCGGGCCGAACGCGCGCGTCGCGCCCTTGCGGTGCACGTAGAGGAGCCGCGGCTTGCCGCCGACCAAGTGCCGTTCGGCCTTGCAGGTGTTGTGCGAGACGTCGAACAGCGTCTCGAGCCGGCTGCCGGGCAGGTGGTGCGCGAACGTGGAGCGCGTCAGGTGGGCGAGGATCTGGCGGTTGGCGAGCGCGCAGTTGATCCCGGCGTTCATCGCGCCGAGGTACTGCTCGCCTTCCGGCGAGCGGATCGGCGCGCAGGCGAGCTCGCGGTCGGGCAGGTCGATGCCAAGCCGAGAGGCGCCCTTGGCGAGCGAGAGCAGGAACTCGGTGCCGATCTGGTGGCCGAGTCCGCGCGATCCGCAGTGGATCGACACGAGGATCTGGCCCTCGAACAGACCGAAGGCCCGCGCGGCCTCCGCGTCGTCGATGCGCTCGACCCACTGCACCTCGAGGTAGTGATTGCCGGAACCCAGCGTTCCCATCTCGCCCAGCTGGCGCTTCTTCGCAAGCGGCGATACGTTGGCCGGCACCGCGTTCTCGGCGCGTCCCAGTTCCTCGACGTACTCGAGGTCGGACGCGTCCCCGTAGCCGCTCGCCACGGCCCACTGCGCGCCGCCGGCCAGCACGTCGTCGAGCTCCGGCACCGTGAGCCGCAGCGATCCGCCCTCGCCGACGCCGGCCGGGATGTCCCGGTACAGCCCGTCCGCGAGCTTCGGCAGCCTCGCGGCGATGTCGTCGAGCGTCCGGTCGGTGCGCAGGCAACGGATGCCGCAGGATATGTCGAAGCCGACGCCGCCCGCCGAGACGATGCCGCCGGCGTCGGGGTCGAACGCCGCCACGCCGCCGATCGGGAAGCCGTAGCCCCAGTGCGCATCGGGCATGGTCATCGCCGCGCCCACGAGCCCCGGCAGGCGCGCGACGTTGCCGATCTGCTCCAGCACCTTGTCGTCCATCGACGCCAGGAGCTCGCGCGAGCCGTAGAGCACGACGTCGTTGCGTTCTTCGCCGCCGTGGCGCGGCAGCGCCCAGGTCCACTCGTCGAGGCTGCGCAGGCGTGCGAGATCCACGGTCAACTCCTTCAGACGTCGACGACGCAGCGCGCTTCGAAGCCGTCGCCGACGGGACGCACGGCGAGCGCGGTGAGGGTTGCGCCCTTGACGCCGGTGCCGGACGGCAGGTCGTCACGCCATGGCTCG
>Ga0209594_1001166_pt1 | contig 13429 bp, 7 predicted proteins | sample AshMeaCrysSpring_FD_184126 | JGI IMG/M metagenome (GOLD analysis project Ga0209594, IMG submission 184126) | Groundwater microbial communities from Big Spring, Nevada to study Microbial Dark Matter (Phase II) - Ash Meadows Crystal Spring... | ecosystem: Environmental > Aquatic > Deep subsurface >...
CGGGCGTCGTGGTAGCGGTGGTGGCCGTGTTGAGGTTTTTGGGGCGGGTGTGAATTTTGCGTCACAAAGGCGCTTTTGAGTTGCGGTGATGTTTTGCCCCGGATAAAGCGGGGCATAATGATTTTTTATCGCATCCCGATCCATGTGGCTCTCTTGGTCGGGGCTGTGGGGTTCACTGCTGCGGGACGGGCGGGGGAAGCCGTTCCGGTGCCGGAGGCCATACGCAATGCCCGCGTCATTGATTCTCAGGTGGTAGATCTCGGGGACCGCACGATCACCTACAACCGGATCGAGGCACCGGTTCTCAAGCCGCAGGTAAAGCTTGCTCCTGTATCTGCCGATGAGGCGGTGGAGTATGTTCCGACCGCTGCTGAATTGGCCGAAATGGGGCGGTGGGAGAGTATGCGCTACGAGTATTTGGGCGGGTCGGCGACGTTTTTCAGCGGGATGGGGAGTGAATTGCGTATTTGGACCCCGGAGGGCGAGGTGGTGGCATTGAGTTCCATCGATTTTGATTTCTTCCGGAACCTGTGGGACTTGGAGCGGGACGGGGTTTATTATAGTGTGTTTTTTTGTGCCCTCGAGTATTCGCCGGAAGAATTTGCCGAAGCCAAGGCGGTCGATCCCGCGTGGGGTGCCCAGTTAGAGGTGTTCCCAAAAGAGGAGGGGGGGATTTCGCGGTTCGTTGTGGTTTCCGCGCCGAAGGGGGAAGCCGCGGAAAATGCCATCCGGGCGATGGAGGATCTTCACGCGCATTTTGACGAAAACCGCAACCAACTCCGCGCCGCCTACGAGGAGAGCGAGAAGGCGCGCCTTGCGCAGGAGGAATGGGACAAGGCGCATCCCCCGGTCCCGCAGAACACAATCGTCAATTTCTTCCCCATCCGCAGTTCCAGGTGTCCGGCCAAAACGTCTGTTCAAACGGAGGCGGCCGACAGGTGAAAACGTTGTTTGTGTGCCTGGCCGTCCTGCAAGTGTTTGCCATTTGGGGGTTCGCTCAAACTCCCGATGAGCTCAACGAGGGATCGAAGGTCGAATACGATTCCGCAAATTCCATCTGGCGCTTCAAATGGTGGGGGCGAAGCGGGCGGACGTATTTTATCCAGCATTCCGAGGACCTTCTGGAACCCTGGCAGTGGGTTCCGATTGTCGAAAGCGGCGGCGATTCGATCAAGGAATGGGGGTTCACGACAACATCGGACAAATTTTTTTGGAGATTGAAATACACCGATATCCCGACGACCGACCCGGAGGGCGATGACTTTGACGGTGACGGGGTTGGCAACCTATGGGAGGTCCAGCATGGAATGAGCCCGTTCAGCTTGGACAGTGACGGGGACGGGATGAGCGACGCCTACGAATTCGCCTACGGGCTGAATGGAGCGGAGGACGACCGGGCGGTGGACGCCGACGGAGATGGGGTGGCCAACGGCGAGGATGCGCGTCCGGGGGATGTGGCTATCGGGCGGATCGCGGTCACGATTGATTCGCCGCTGGATGGGGCCAGCTTTCCGTGAAAAGACGCGCCGTATTTTTTCTGATGTTTTTGGTGGCGGCGGGGGGTGCGGCCCTTGCCCAAACAAACTCCAACGCGCGGAGCGGGCGGTTTATCCGGGGCAGCGATCCCGAGCCGAGCTTCCAAACCTTCGTGATCGCGTTGAGCGGGCAGAAAGGGGTTGGGGTCGGGGAAACCGGCGGGGGTGGTCTGGCGTTGTTGGAGGGTCGGAGCCCGTGGTATTTGGACGCACCGGATTATCCCGGGGAGATCCGCCTTCATATTGGTAGAGGCAATGGAGAAGAGTTTGTTTCGAGTCCGCTGGTGGGGTTTGGAAGCCAGTCGGGGGGCAGTCCGTTGTATCTGGGGCAGCGCTATCGGTTTGGGGTGTATTTTGGGGCCAGGCGGGAGGCGGAGTCCGGCGACCATGAGATCGAGATCCACGCGTTCGCGAGCGGCATTCCGACGGTGCGGGCGGACACGCTCAAAATCCGCATTCCGCGCAAGGGAACGCCGGAATGGGATGCGTTCGCGGCGGCGGGTTACCGGTTGGCGGTTCCCGATTCATGGTGGGAAATCAACAAAGCCACCGGGCATTACGGGCTCAAGACATGGGTGCAGTTGGTGGAAGCTGTTGGAGGTGTGGGGATGTGGGGGGTGGGAGACAACCACCTCTCGCCGGTGATCCTCACGCACGAGGCGAGCAACCCGGCCTACTTTTTCCGGGTGATGGGCAAGGGACACACTTTCGACGAACTGGGAGGGGCGTATCCGATGGTTGCGAGCCTGAATGGGTCCGGGGACCTGGTGCGATTCGACACCCTCTACACGATGGATTTCGAGGCGAGGCCGCCATGGGAATCGACGTTCATCCATGCGCCCCACTTCGAGGGCGAGCCGATGCCGCCCGAGTATGCGGAGAAGAGCCTCGAAGAATTTCTTTCCGGGCGCATCGAGGCGCAGTTGGCGGCACCGACCCCGGGCATGCTGGCAACGGACAACAGCCCCGAGTTGAGAGACCACCCCGCGCTGGAGAGATTGCTGGCCGGACTCGGAGGCGATCCCATCGCGGCGGCCAATTACGTGGCCAACGAAATCGGGCTCGCGGACGGGCTGAGCTATTCGGAATCCGGGGATGTGGGGGAAACGTCGGTCAATTGCGGGGGGCTGCGGCGGGGTGCGCTCGGGGTGTATTTGGAAGGCAGAGGATCGCCCGCCGAACAGTGCGCGCTGCTGGTTTGGCTTTTGAGGAAGAGCGGGGTTCCCGCGGCCTATGTGCGGGCGCAGAATTTGGGGCTGGTGCTGCCCGACCGGCTTCTGGGGAGGCTGCTGCGGATGAGAGTGGCGGGCTACGCCAGCGCCAATGGCACGATGGCGGTCCCCGCCGAAGTGGCGGTCAACTATCCGTGGGTGGCGGCATGGGTGCCCGACCCCGCCAATCCCGGCCAGAACAAGTGGGTGCATCTCTTTCCGTGGCTCAAGGATACCGAAATCATCGAGGGAGCCGACGTTTGGGATTTCCTGCCCGAGGGGCTGGCAACGGGCCGGGAATGGGCAAAAAAATTCCTCCAGCGCGACCCCGCGATATTCGCGCAGGGAAGCGGAGACACGCCATCGGGCCGATTTCCGGCATGGCTCGACACGCAACTTGCCGCGGCGGGCGTGTCGAGATCGGAAGTGGGGATGTCCTTCCGCGACCGGAGACACCGCCTGGAAAGCTGGGAGCACTTCCCGCAGGGCAAACTCGTCGAAGGGGCGCAGATATCGCCCATTGAAAAATTTGCGGATGTGCCCGGGGTGATCGACTCCGTGCAGATCCTGCTCTGGAAGGACACAACCCCCAACCAGATCCTCGACGCCGGGGAAGCCATCATGGCGAATGCCACAATCGCGCTGCCCGAGCTGGGGGGCCGCCGATTGCTCGTTTATCCCGAGGCGCTGGAAGGCGGCGGGCACTCGGTGAGTCTGGTTCTTTCGCCCCTGCGGGCGGGCGCGCTGCCCGAGGGGGATTTTTCCGCGCCGCTCGGGGCCGGGAGGCAGGTGCAGACGACCGTGCTGGAGACTGGCGACGATTGGTTCGGGCTCTCGGCGAATATGACCTTCCTCGGGGCTTACCCGCCCGGGTTCGAGAGTCCCGACCCAAGAGCGACATTTTTGGAAATCACGGCGCAAAAGAACGCGGTGGCGGCCTCGACTCTGCGCAGGGGGGACACGGCGGCGATTGTTTTCAACTTCGGGTGCCACACGCGGGTGATGACGGATCCGCACATCGCAGATCTGGATGCGGCGGCGCGCGCCATGGAAGCTGATCCGCAGGCGGTGGGGGATGGGGAGGTGTTCCGCGGCGTTCCGCTCTGGCTGATGGGAGCCAATTACTTTGCCCGCACCTCGGCATTTCGCGAAGAGATCGACGCCATCTTCAAAACGACCGGCTTTTCGTCAGCCGATGTGGCGGTTTGCAGGTTCGAGCCGGTGCGCGATGCGGGCGGGACACTGCCCGCCGGAGAGATCGTCATTCGCAATCCTGCTATCGACGTGGTCGCTCACATGGTCGCCCGTGCCTTCAACGGTTCGGTGAGGACGGACCTCGGCGAGCTGGCCGCGTCGGCGAGTTTTGATTTGTGGGCCATAGATGCCTCGGCCCAGGAACACGCGGCGCTTGACGCCACCTACGGGCTGGAAGGGTCGATCTCCACGGTGAAGCTGCTCCACAACGCGCAGTCGGAATCGCGTCCGCCGGTCATCGTCAATAAATGGAATCTCGAAGCAGCGGGCAACACGACTTACACCTCCGGCAACACGACCCTCGCGCTCAAAGACTGGGACACCTCGATCTGGAGCAGTGTCACCGAATTTTTTGCCAACACCACCAATGGCACGATCGTGCCCGAGAGCTACGCCGAGGCGGTCGTGACCCCCGGCGATGTGAGCGGCGCGGCGGGCAACTACACCGGCATGGGGGCGTTTTTGCTCTCCGGCGCAAACAAGGGCGCCTCCGCCTTGATCCAGCGCCAGTTGCGCGGCGGATACGGCCCGGATTTCGCGCCGTGCGCGTTCGACCCGGAAAATTACGGCGGGATGCGCGTGGCCTACGGGCGCGACGGGCTTCCGCACGTCCTCTTCGCGTGCATGGTGGCGGGATGGAACGGGCCGCAATTTTATTGGTGGGACGCCGCAACTTTCCAGCAGGGCACGTATTCGGCGGCGCTGGATTCCTACGATGTCGAGCTCATGACCGGAGCCGCGTCGCTCTACGGCCTGCCCTACCTCCCCGGCGATAACCAGTCTCTGCGGGACAACAAAGTGGCGCTCGCCGACAAGGGCGACACCGGAAAGCAATCGTTTTTCGGCGATGTGTGGGCGATGGCGCTCGACCCGGTGCATGTGGTGACCGGCGAGTTCCACATCGACGAAACCGACCTCGCCCTGCCCGGCCCGATGCCCATCGAGATCCGGCGCAATTATTCGAGTCAGAACCTCGCGGAGAGCGAATTGGGTTACGGGTGGAAGGCCGCCCAGTTTCCGTATCTGCGCCTTGCGGGCGACTTGATTTATGCGTCCGAGCCGGACGGATCGGTGGTCGCCTACCGACTGGATGCCGGGGTTTGGAAGCCGAAGCCCTCGGACAACCCGACCCTCTCGAACGTGACCGGCTTGATGGCCTCGCGCATCGAGTCGGTCTCGGGCAACTACACCCAATACCTCCGCGACGGCTCGACACGGGTCTTCACCACGCAATCCTTCCCCGGCGGGGGCATCAACCGCACACGCCCGTATTTACAGCGCTGGAACGACCCGAACGGGAACTTCCTCGCCTTCCAGATGCAGGCCGACCCCGCGCTTCCCGGCTACGGCCGACTCGCGCGCATCACCTCCTCCAACGGCAACTTTGTCGGTTTCGATCACGACCCGCTCGGGCGGGTGACCGCGGCCTACACGGCGGACGGGCGGCGTGTTTCCTACCGCTACGACGACGCCGGCGACCTCGTGGAAGTCATACGCCCCGACAAATCCGCCGTTTCCTACGAATACGCCCCCGACGCTTCCGGCCCCAGCCACCTCATCATCCGCGAACGCAAGCCCGACGGACGCATTCTCGAAAACGATTACGATGCCCTCCGCCGGGTTACCGAGCAGCGGGCGACCGTGGGAGATGGCCCCGCCCCGGTCCGCAATGGCACGTTCCTTTACTCCAACGTCCGCGAAACCGACCCCCAGAGCCCGCACTACGGGACGCTCACCGGCTCGACAACGATCCTCGACGCCTACGACCGGCAGACCATTTACGGATATGCCGGCGGACAAGTCACCTCGATCACCGACCCGCTCACCCATGCCATCACCCAAACATGGTATGCGCCGGGGGACACCTCTCCGGGCGCATTCCCGCGCAGCCTCGCTTCCCGCACCGACAAGCGCGGGCTCACCCGCGATTACTCTTACGACACGGCGGGCAATCCCGACTCCGAGATCACCACAGGCGACCTCACCGGCGATGGAGCACCCGAATCCGCCACCACCGATTACACCTACAACACCCTCGGCCTTCCCACCCAAATCCTCGATCCGCTCGGCAACCGGGTGGAGATTTTTTACGAGGACGCCGTCCACCCGCGCCTGCCCACCCGCATTGAGAAATACACGGCCGCCTCCGCCTTGGTGAGCCGCACGGTCAACGAATACACCGACGTCATCCAGGGCGGGCGCGAGGCGCACGGGCTGCTCTGGCGGGTGACCCGCGCGCAGGGCACCGCCGACGCGGCTGTTACCGAGTGGAGTTTTGACGCGCGGGGGTTCCCGCTCACGATGACACGCTTCACCGGCACATCGGACCCCGTTGTGACGAGCTATGTTTTCAACGAGCGCGGGGAAATGATCGAGCAGTCCGGCGCGGGCGGACGCAAAATCCAATACGCCCACGATGACATGGGCCGCCGCATCTGGGAGGAATACTTCCAGGGCACCGCCCGCGTCGGGTGGAACGCCCGCTACTTCAACGGCAACGGAGAAGTCGAATGGGAAGACGGCCCGCGCTACAATCCCGAAGACTACATCTGGCACAAATACGACCGCGCCGGACGCCCGAGCGAGTTGCTCGTCTGGCGGAGCAAGCCCAACGATGCCGCCAACGGGGTCGATGCCGGGCTGCCCGATAAAGGGCTTTATTCGGGCAATACCTACAAACACGACCTCTTCGGCAACCTCGTCACGGAAGTCGATCCCATCGCCGCCACGACCCACGAATACGACGACATCGGCGGGCTCCTCGCCAGCCACCGGCATAACGGCGGCCCCGAAACAGCGGTCCTCTCGTCGGAATCCTACACCCGCGAACCCGGCGGACTGCCCGCCACCCACACGAACCCGCTCGGGGGCGTGACAACATATTCCTACACCTCCGACGGCAAACCCGCCCGACAGGAAAACCCCGACGGCACCGTGCTCGAATGGCGCTACCAACTCGACGGACGCATTGAGCGCCAGCCGGTCAACCACAATACCTACTACGAGGTCGCCTACGATGATGCCGCCCGCACGGTCACCAAGACGCTCAAGACCATCGCGGGAACCACCCTGGCCACGGAAAGCAAAACCTTCGACATGCGCGGTAATTGCGTTTCGGAAACCGACCGCGCGGGAGCCACATGGACGCATACCTTCGACGGCCTCGACCGCCCGAAGACATCCACCGGACCACCCGCCGGAACCGGCTACGCGCAGCAAAGCCTCGCCTATTCCTACGACGCATCCGGCGAGACCGTCACCACCACCAACGCCCTTGGCGAAAAAATCCTCGCCTCGACCGACATCATGGGCCGCACCACGCGGGTCGAAATCCGCGACAGCTCGGGCACCCTCGTCGATCTCACCACCTACACCTATTCGCCGGACCACAACAGCGTCACAATCACACGCGGGTCGGGAGCCGCCGCCGTCACCCGAACCGTCTTCACCGACACGACCGGCGCGGAGGTTCTTTCCATCGACGGAGCCGGCGGCAAAACCCTCACCCTGCGCAACCAACTCGGCCTGCCCGGCCTCCTCATCGACCCCGCCGGACGCGAAACGAGCCTCACCTACGACACCCTGCACAGGCTCCACATTCGCACGAGGCCCGACGGGGCAAGTGAGACCCTCACCTACAATGCCGCCGGGAACCTCAGCGGCCGAAACATGAACGGTGCGCTGTTTTGGGGGGCCGCCTACGACAGCGCCGGGAGAATGACTTCCCAGTGGAAATCCCTCACCGGCAACGGCTCCCAGACCGGCGTCTTCGAGTATGCCTATTACGATTCGGGACCTAAAACCGGCCTGCTCGCAACAACCACCGACCCGCGCGGCATCACCATCACGCACGACTATGACGCCTTCCGCCGCCCGGCGTCGTTTTTCTCGGGGGGTGGCCCGGCCATCTCCATTCAGACGATTACATGGGCTTACGACGCGCGGGGGCTTCTCACATCGGCGGCGCAGAGCGGGGGCGACCAATATGCCTCGCAAATCATCCGCACCCACTCCCCTTACGGACGGATCCTGAGCGAGACTGTTAATCTCAATGGTGAGCCACACTCCTCGGCTACACAAACCTGGGATGCTTCCGGGCGGCGCGCGTCGCTGGAGTCGGAGAATTTTTCGGAAACCTTCACCCACAACGCGGCGGGCAGGTTGGTGGGGATTTCCTCCGGCGGGCAAAGTTATTCGTTCGGGTTCACAAACGGGGGCCTGCCCGATGGGCGCACGAATCCCTTCCGCAGCGTCTCGGTCACCGCCCGCGACGGGGCCGGGCGTCCGACAGCGATAACCACGAGCGCGGGTTCCGGAGCGATCCTCGCGGAGTCGCTTTCCTACTTGCCCGATGGCCGGCTCGAAGCCTACTCGGCCACGCCAACCGGCGGCTCGTGGGCCGATACGCGCGCCTACGGTTACGACGCCAATGCGCGTCTGGCTTCCGAAAGCTTCGCCCCGCAGTCCGGAGCGACCTCGGTTTTCAGCTACACGATCGACCCGAACAAACTCGGCATCCGTGAATCGGGAAGAATCATTGCCGGGCCGCTTGCCGGCTGGGGTTCGCTGGTCCTCGAATACGGCCCCGCCCGAGAAATCGTGCTCTTGGAATCCAACACAGCCCGACAAACCGTGCCCGCAAGCGGAATTGCGCTTGGTGCCCAGAGCGTGAATCTCGCGGTGAACGGTTCTTCGGTCGGCGAGGCGGTCCACCCCGGATGGGCGGATGGCGTCGGCGCGTGGAGCGCGAACCTCACCCTATCGCCCGGCAACCACACACTGAGCGCGGTGGCGGTACACCCCAGCGGCTACGAAAGCGCCCCGGCCACAAGCACGTTTTCGGTAACAGGCACCCCGGAGCAAAGACGCAACTACTTCAACATCGGCGGCTACATTGAGGGGATGGACGGTCCCGAAGGAATATACGACGCATTTTTCTGGGACGCGGCCGGGCGCATGGCGGGAGTCATCCGCTATGATCCGGGTGGATCGTCATTTCAGTGGGTCGGCCTTAATCACCACGACGCGCTTGGACGCAGGCTTCGCGCCCGGTTCTACGAAAATGGGGTATGGAAATCTGTGCGTTCGGTTTATGATCCGGAACACGAGTTCCTTGAAATCGGAATTAAAGTCGGTGAATCCATCATCGACCAATATTGGAAAGTCTTCGGCCCGGACGTGACGGGCACGCTCGGTGGGTGGAACGGGGTCGGCGGCATTGAGGCCCTCGTCGCGCCGGACGGCTCGGTGCGCGGCGCAATAAATGACCGCTTCGGCGACGTGGTCGCCGGGATCAGCGCAAACGGCACCGTGGAGTGGAATCCCGCGCGCACCCTCTCCGGCGGACTGCAACCCGACAGCACCCCGCAATACGCCGAACTCGGAGGCGACGTCCTCTTCGCCCATGCGTGGCGCACAAGGAGGGCAGACCCGACAGGCTACGTCTGGATGGGCGCGCGGTTCCTCGATCCCCGCACAAACAGCTTCATCTCCCCCGACCCCCTCGGCCACGCGGCTTCATGGAGCCTCTACGATTTTGCCGACGGAGATCCCGTCAACGGGTTCGATCCCGATGGAAGGGTCGTGAAACAATCCTCAATATTTGCAAAGTCTTACTTCGCGGAAAAAATCATTTCCGACCTTAAGCTAGTAGCCGGTGTGCTTAGTCCCATACGCTGGGCAGTACAAACCCCTTACGCGGGGGAAATCTATCTTTCGGAAAACGATTCGCAGGCGTCCCTCAAGCATCTGGCCTCGATTGGCCCGGACGACTTCAACCCCGCAAGAGCCGTATTCAATGACGACTTGTCGGTCAATCCCTACGGACTTGGAGCCACAATGTCCTCCGTGGCGCTCGGGGGAGTGCTCGAATCCCCGGGCCTTTTCAGCCGCTACTCGCCCGCAAGCTCCCCGGCGTTTTTACCGGCCGCCGCAAGGGGAGAAGGGCTTGCATATCGAGCCATAAATCCGCAGTTCGCCGAGTCAACCGCTCAAAATGGCTTCTTCCGTTCAGGCGCACCCGGACGTCTTGGAAACGATGGCATCTATGCGAACACAACTCCGCAAGGTGCTATTGCCGAATTTCAGTTCCATAATCCGGGTGTCACCCCGGCGGTCTTCGAGGTTAACTATCCTTTGAGTCCGGCTTTGCGAATTGATCCGCCGTCCGGCTACTTTTCGCAACCTCTGCCGTTCACGGGTGGTGCCAATATTCTTCAGGCTCCGTCATTGCGAGCACCGGGGACGCAGAATTTCTTGATTCGAGAAGGTGCCACTCCAGGACTTCGCCTCCAATGAACAAACGACTTGTGAGATGCTATCTCGGTTACGGCAGGACTGATCGACGATCAAATGTTGAAGTGTTTTACGTCGTTCCAGATATGTATGCCAAAGCCCTTTTTACCTGCCTTGAGTGCGGAGAGGTCTTTGTTGCCGATTTGGAGAATCCTGCCTTTGCTGGCCGCGAGATTGCCGAGGTTGTGAAGGGCTACGGTTGCCCTTCATGCAACGCCGACCTGAGTGAATCAATTAGCAGCTATCCGCAAAAGTTCCGTGCTCCCGATGGTGCGCTAGGTTCATTTGATCCAGGAACAATTATTCCGCCAGACAACGAAAGTCTGGTTCGCGAGTTTTTCGAGATCGTGCCCTCGTAAAACTCCAACGCTTCAACTTGCAGCAACGCCTCGGAACAGCCAAGGGGTCAGGCGGTATGAAAAGCTGGAATGAACCCACGAGCCAACCAATAGCATTGGCAATGCCAACCTGTTTTGAAAATGAAGTTCGGTAAAGCTGCTCGGCTACGAACGACTCGTTGTGGCAAGGGACTTCCGCCGTTTCCCGCTTCCCGGCGCTTCCACACAAGGGGAAGTGGTGGAACGGCGGCCTTCCGCTGCGTTTGATGAGCCCAGGCTCGCCTACGTCTCTCTGGACACGCCAGCACCATGCCCGCCTCGGAGTGCGTTCCCGGTTCACCGGCCCCGGGCACCACGGGCGCGAGTGCTGGGGGGACCTTCGGCCACGAGTTGACTCGCCCTTCGCCCGAAGGTCGTCTCGCCCTGCGGGTTCCACTCCTTGGAATCTACCGCGGCGCTTCCCTCGTGCCTTGGTTCGGTAGGCATGCGACTTTGCGAACGATAACACGCTCTCCGATTGCCTGATCGGATTGAGAGGGCACTTGGATTGCGTTTATCAGGCGAATTTCCGCATTTCCCGGCCCGCTTGGATGGTTGGGATGGTCGGCGCAGTTGACACCGCGTTTTCGGGCATGAATGCGCTAAAAGTTTTGTCGCTTGTGGGGAAGGTGGCCGGGGTTGTGGCAGGGTTGAATGTGGTCCCGTTCGTTCCGGCCAAATACGGGCTCTTTATTTTCGCGGGTGCCTCGATTTTGAAGGACGTGGTCAACCGGGTTGGGGACCTGGTGGACGACGGCAAGCAGAACGATTCGTTCAAAGCCTGACCGGGGGCTCCATGTGGACGGCCATTCTTGCGATCCTGCAGGCGATCCCGCTCGTGGCGCGGATCATCGGGTGGGTCATTCCGTCCAGGCGGGAGCGTTCCGCGAGCAAAATTCACCGGGAGAAGCGCCATGAACGTGAGAAGATTGAGCGTTGGGTTGATCGGGGCGGGCGTCCTGATCTGTAGCCAAGGTTGTTGCGTAACAACATTTCGCCCCACGACGCTGCCAGAGGGCAATGTGCGTCGGCTTTTGCAGTCGTATCCGGTGGAGGCTGAGAAGGCGCGGATGGCGGCTCCGGCGTTCACGCGGGATGCGTTGCTGACGATTTCCGGGTTGGAGGAAGAAGGGGCGGTTTTGAGGTTGGCTCGGTAGAGGGGAGAAAGAATGGGCGGCCGAGGGACCGGCAGCCCTACCTTGTTGGCTGGATGGCGAACCAGGCTTCCGCGTCGGCTTCTGTGGCGAGTTCGCGGTAGTGTTTGAAGATGATGGCGGGGGAATTGCCGGCTTCGAGGGCGACTTCCTGGGCGTTTTTGACCAAGGCGATGCGGTAGCTGATGTAGGAATGGCGCAGGACGTTGTGGGGCCACGGGATTTCGAGGCGGCGGGCGAGGGCGGTGACTTTGCGGTAGATTTCTTTGTCGGGCACGACCGGACCATGGGCGGCGTGAGGGCGGAGCCATTCGGCGAGGTTGGCGCTGACGGGCACGATGCGTCGGGAGGCGGTCTTGGCCTGACCGGCGCGGATGGTGATGATGCGGCGTTTGAGGTCGATGGCGCTCCAGTCGATGCGGACGATCTCGGCGGCGCGGAGTCCGGCAAACGCGCCAAGGGCGATGAATGGGACCATTTCCGGGGTGGCGGCGGCGAGGACGGCCCGCATCTGGGCGGGGGTGAAGATTTCGGTTTCGGTGTCGCCGGTTTTGACCTTCGGGACGGCCTCGGCCTCGGTGGCGTCGTTCTTGGGCAGGTAGGACCGCGATTTCGCCCATGAGAAAAATGTGCGGATGCTCGTGTGGGTGGAATTGCGTGTGCGGGGGGCTCCGCCGAGCTGACGCAGCCATTCGTCGATCTGGTGGCTCTTGACGTGGAGGATGGTGCCGGTGAAGGCGGCGGCGAAACGGTTCACGTCGCTGCGGAGCTGGGACATGTAGCGGGGGCTCGCGCCGTCTTGTTCTTTGGCGGCGAGGAATTCCGCGGCGGCTGCGGGCACGGTGACGCCGGCCTGCACGCCTTTGTTTCGCTCGACGTAATCGCGGATGGCCCCGGTGAGCGACTTGCCGCCGAGCATTTCGTGGCAGTCGGCAAATTCCCGGGCGGCGGCGAGGAGGCCGATGCCGGTTTTTTCCAGAACTTTGGTGGCGTTGAGGAAGTCGAGGCGTTCCTCGGGCGAGAGGTCGTTCGCGTGGGAGAGTCCGCGCATGATTTTATTGGCGACCCGGCGGGCCTCCTTTTTCGCCTCCTCGGGATCCGAGAAGCTGCGGCGCACGCGCTCCCCGTTGCAGTAGAAGGTGACAAAAAAGCGCGGGAGGCCGTGATTCTCCTGGCGGTAAATCGGCACGGTGACCGAGCCGACTTTGATTTGCATGACGCTGCCCTTTGTGGGGCGGACCTGTGCCCGGACCGGGTGGAAGTGATCGCTCATGCCCCCGAGCACGATGTCAACTGATAGACCTTGCATGGGGGAAAATGCTGCCAACCTGAAGGGGCAGGAGTCCACCACGGGGGAGGGTGCAAGGGGGGCGCGGTGGGACGGGCGGTGCCTGATTTGCAAAACGCTGAAAAGCAACGTTTTAACAGAGGGTGTCACTCATTTGTCACGGACGCAAAAAAAGCCCGGAAAATCCGGGCCTTAAATTCGACGTAAGTTGTTGAAAATGAGTGGTTGCGGGAGTAGGATTTGAACCTACGACCTTCAGGTTATGAGCCTGACGAGCTACCGGGCTGCTCCATCCCGCGACTGAGAAGGTAGGGTT
>Ga0209594_1001167_pt1 | contig 13420 bp, 12 predicted proteins | sample AshMeaCrysSpring_FD_184126 | JGI IMG/M metagenome (GOLD analysis project Ga0209594, IMG submission 184126) | Groundwater microbial communities from Big Spring, Nevada to study Microbial Dark Matter (Phase II) - Ash Meadows Crystal Spring... | ecosystem: Environmental > Aquatic > Deep subsurface...
AATAGACCTCTTGCGAAACCGTAAAAAACCCCCCCAACCCCCCCTTGGTAAGGGGGGGAGATGACCGAAAAAATAAGCATTTTCCCCCCCTTAGTAAGGGGGGGTTGGGGGGGTTTTTTACGGTTTCGCAAGAGGTCTAATATGTCATTCGATTAGGGATTGAAACAGCTTTAACGAAAAGACTTTTTTAAAATACTATTAGTAATAGTCACAATAAGTTACTACAGTAATAAATTTTACGAATAAAATTTATTTTTTTACTTTTTTCTGGTTTAAATTCTCCGTTTTTCTCTTCCATTTACAAACCCGCATAACTTTAATAATTCACATTTCATTCAAATATTAACTTGTTCAAATACCTCTTGAACTCGTTCTATTTCTAACTCTAAAAGATAATCTACAGTCCAATTAGTTTGACGTTGGAGCATATGAAAAGGACAAGTATTTGCTACACCAACTACTTGCATTCGGGCTCGTTTTCCTGCTTCTATTCCTGCAAAAGTATCTTCAATAACTAAACAATTAGATGGTTGTAATCCCAAAGCTGGTTTTAACCGATTTAGACGTTCTACTGCTAACAAATAACCATCAGGTTCTGGTTTACTTACTTGAATGTCATCCCCTGCAACTATTATACTAAAATAAGCCGCTATTTCTGCTTTTTGGAGAACTAATTCTACCTCATTTCTTAACGCTCCAGTGACTAAGGCAATTACAATTTCTTTTGCTTGAATTTGCGCTAAAAACTCTTTGACTCCAGTATAAATGGGTAACGTTTCTAATTGTTCAATCCGCTGACAATATGCTTCTGCTTTAGTTTTTATGAGTTTATTCAGATAATCTTCTGAAACTACCCGCCCACGAAGAGAAAGAATATCTCGGATACAAGCGCGATCGCTTCTTCCAAGACAAACTTTTTGATATTCTGAACCTGAAGGGCGGAGATTTTCTCCCAGGAGCATTTCATCAACTAACTCCTGATGGATAGACTCATCATTGATAATTACACCATTAAAATCGAAGATAACTGCTTTTAAACTCATAAAAACTATTTTCTAAAAAACTGGAGAAGGTATCTGATCTAGCATACTAATTTCTGTTACTTGGTCGGCAATTTTTAAGGAAGGTTTAACACCTTTGCTCACCTGATTTACCCACCATAATTCTTCTGTCTGTACTGCTTGAAATCCAGCAGCACCCAACCAAGCATCAACACTGCCTGCGGCATAATCTATTATATAAGGTTCTTCAAAGATATTAGTTAGCCATTCTGTCTGACGCAAAGTTTTCTGGTTGCCATCAAAAATAATCACCTGCCCCCCAGGAGTAAGCAGACGGAAACATTCATGTAAAATCGATTGAGCAACCTCTGGGGGGGTTTCGTGGAATAATAACGAGATGGTAATTACATCATAAGACTCACTGGGTAAACCAGTTGCTTCTGCTAATCCATGTCGCCACCTCAGATTCAAACCCGCTTCTTTGGCTTTGTGCGCCGCCATTACCAGCATATATGGAGATAAATCAAGTCCCATAACTGTCGCATTAGGAAAAGCTTGTTTTAACATTAAAGTAGTAGAACCAGTGCCACAACCTAAGTCAAGGATACGGTTGGGAGTACCACCAATGGTAGAAATTACCTCCTGACGCAGCCAATTTTCACTGGGAGGGAGAACATATTGAGTAATGGGATCGTAGGTAATAGCCGCCCCAGAATTTAAATAGCCCCCTTCTATCCCATGAAAATTTTGAGAAATGTAATAATCAGGATAATTTAGGTCTTTTTGGCGAAAAATCTCAGTTTCTCTCTCCCAATCTATATTTTTTTGCATCTCTCTCAGCTTTTCTTGGTCAATTAATAAGCTGAAAATCGGTTTTAAAAAGTTGTCCCAAATTGTATCTTTACGTACTGCCATAGTTTTTTTGTGGCTAATTACTATTCTTTGTTTAGAATTGTGAACAGCTTTATTTTAGCTAAATTAAAGCTAATTCTCAGGAAAAACTCATTACTCTCGCCTTAAATAAACTTATAGCTCTGCGCAACATAAAGCGCCTATAATATCCTATAATTGCCATTAAGTAGGTAAGCAAAATTAATCCCATATTGGTTGTGGAAAAAAACTAAGCAGACAAGGGGCTTAAGCCCCTTGCCCCTTAGACATTAATTTTGCACAAGCACTTATTAACAACGAAAAAGAGGAAAATATCAGTGACGCCAATTGTTACTTCTTATGACATAGAAAATACCGTCCGCCAACGTTATGAAGCTGGAGCACAACAACAGCAACCTAGTTTATGTTGTCCCACAGAATATGAAGGCGATTATTTAAAAATATTGCCCCAAGAAATTATTGACAGAGACTATGGTTGTGGTAATCCCACCCTTTATGTTTCTCCTGGGGAAACTGTGGTTGATTTGGGTTCGGGTGTGGGGAAAAATTGTTATATTATCGCCCAAAAAGTGGGCGCAAATGGTAAAGTTATTGGTGTTGATTTTAACACTGAAATGTTGGCAGTAGCGCGGAAATATCAGTCAGAAATTGGCGCAAAATTAGGCTACCATAACACTAAATTTGTTAAAGGGAAAATTCAAGACCTGAAATTAGATTTAGACCGAGCAGAAACTTGGTTACAAGCAAATCCCATTACTTCTATGGAAGGAATAAGTGAGTTTACCACAGAATGCGATCGCCTGCGAAATCTTGACCCTCTTATCCCTGATAACACTGTTGATGTAGTCATCTCAAATTGTGTTCTTAACCTCGTTCTTCCCCAAGATAAACAACAGTTATTCCAAGAAATATACCGCGTACTAAAACGAGGAGGTAAGGCAATTATTTCTGATATCGTCTGTGATGAAGATCCCACCCCAGCAATTATAAATGACCCCGATTTATGGAGTGGTTGTATAGCTGGATCATTCCGTGAAAACAAGTTTTTAGAGATGTTTGAAGCGGCAGGATTTTATGGCATTGAAATCTTAAAAAGAGAAGAAAAACCCTGGCAAGTAATTGATGGGATTGAATTTCGTTCTCTCACTGTACGCGCTTTTAAAGGGAAAGATGGCCCATGTTTAGAAAGAAAGCAAGCGGTGATTTATAAAGGCCCTTGGAAACAGGTACAAGATGATGATGGTCACATTATTTGTCGGGGAGAAAGGATGGCAGTTTGTGATAAAACTTACCAAATTTTAACTAATCCTAATAGCCCTTATGCTCAAGATATTATCCCAGTACCACCTTATCAAGATATTCCTTTAGAAAATGCTGATGAGTTTAGTTGTAAAAATAAAGCAATTCGTAATCCCAGAGAAACTAAAGGAGTAGATTATCATTTGAATATGACTAATGAATCAAACTGTTGCAGTGAAGGTGAATGTTGTTAGCAAATCGCTGTTTAAAAGCAGGGGATTTAAATAGTTTGTAGGGTGCGTTAGGCGCAGCCGTAACGCACCAAATTTATAAATTTTTATTACAAAAATTAAGAGGAATTTTTAATGATAACAACGGTTGCTTTAACTCCATTTCATCAGAAAATATCTACCCCTTTAACTAAAAATAAAATTAATGTTTTACAAATTAATGTAGGCAGACGTTGTAACCTAGCTTGCAACCATTGTCATGTGGAAGCAAGCCCAAAACGCACAGAAGAATTATCCCCAGAAGTTTGTCAAGATTTAATAGATTTAATTAATGGTTTTCCTCAGATAAAAACAGTAGATTTAACTGGGGGTGCACCAGAAATTAATTATGGTTTTCGCCCTTTAGTAGAAGCGGCTAAAAAAACAGGTAAAAATGTCATTATCCGTTCTAATCTTACCATCTTTTTTGAGCCAGGTTTTACAGATTTACCAGAATATTTTGCCCAACATCAACTTAAAGTTGTTGCTTCCCTACCTTGTTATTTAGAAGATAATGTAAATAAACAAAGAGGTGCTGGGGTTTATAATTCTTCTATCAAAGCTTTACAAAAATTAAATGCTTTGGGTTATGGGAAAAATCCTAATTTAACTTTGGATTTAGTTTATAACCCCCCAGTACCAAGAAATGAGAATTTTTCCCTTACGCCAAATCAAAGCAAATTAGAACAGGATTATAAAAACTATCTACAAGCAAATTTTAACATTAGTTTTAACCATTTGTTTACTATCACTAACCTACCTATCGGTAGAACAAAAAATTATCTCCAAGAGCAAGAGTTATATATCCCTTACCTCAAGTTTTTAGAACAATATTATAACCCAGCAACCTTACCCCATTTGATGTGTCGTAACCAACTTTCTATTGACTATTTAGGGAATGTTTATGACTGTGATTTTAATCAAATGGAAAATATCCCCGCAACTACTCCAAATGGGGATAAAATAACAGTAAAAAAACTCTTAGCAGCAGGTAATTTAGACATCATTAAAACAGTAAAAACCGCAGCTTATTGTTATGGTTGTACTGCGGGTAGTGGTTCAAGTTGTGGAGGGGCGTTGACCTAACTTAAATAATAATAATTGATTTGGTGCGTTACGGCATCGCTGAACATGCACCCTACGACTAAATTAAGAGGTAATTACAATGTCAGAAAAGAAACAAAATCCTATTTTAAAAGTGGGGATAATAGCAGTGGGAGTAGCAGGATTAATTATAACAGCAAAACAGTTAGGAGTAACAGCAATAATTAACAATTACTTGCAGAGTATTTTACAGTGGATAGATAGCCTGGGTACAGCAGCACCAGTGATGTTTATTTTCATCTATATTATCGCTTCTGTGTTGTTAATATCTGGAGCAATTATTACCCTGGGTGCAGGGGTATTATTTGGAGTAATTAAAGGTTCAATTTTAGTTTCTATCGGCTCAACTCTTGCAGCAACTGCTTCATTTATTATTGGGCGTTATTTTGTCAGAGAATGGGTTGCCAAACAAATAGAAAGTAAACCAAAATTTAAAGCAATTGATGCAGCAGTAGCTAAAGAAGGATGGAAAATTGTAGGTTTAACACGGTTATCTCCTCTTTTTCCTTTTGTGTTTTTAAACTATGCTTTTGGTTTAACTCAGGTATCTTTAAAAGACTATGTATTAGCTTCTTGGATTGGTATGATGCCAGGAACAATTATGTATGTTTATATCGGCTCTTTAGCAAAGGATATAGCTACTTTAGGCGCAGGAAATGAACAAACTAGCACCATACAATGGGTAATAAGAATTATGGGATTTATTGCCACTGTTGCTGTTACTGTTTATGTCACCAAAATTGCTAAAAAAGCATTAGATAGTGAAATAAAAGATGAAACCAATATTAACTCAGAAACTCACAGAGAAAACGAAGCAGAACAAGTTTAGTTTTTTAAGAAAAAAAGGTTTATAATCTAAAAAACGTATTTAAAATGATTGAGGTACTTATGAGTTGGACTAAAGTTATTGCAGCAGATGCACTTCAACCAGGTGGACGAGAAGTAGTAAAAGTAGGCGAGATCAAAATTTTAGTATTAAACCATGAGGGTAAATTTTATGCTATGGCTGATGCTTGTCCCCATCTTAAACTCTCAATGAAAAAAGGGAAAATAACACCAGATGGGGCTATTGTTTGCCCTTGGCATCGTAGCGCTTTTGACTTATGTAGTGGAGAGGTAAAAGAATGGACTCCTTTTCCTCCAATTGTGGGTAAAGTAATGGGTAAATTATCACCAGAAAAAACTCTTCCAACTTTTCCTACTCGCGTAGAAGAGGGGAGTATCTGGGTTGAGTTGGAAAATTCACCAACATAATTATCCACAATGGATAATTGATATCATTTCAAATCTAGTCCGCGCAGGCGGACTTTGTTTCTGTAGCCGCGATTTCAATCGCCAGGTTTTTGTCAATTATTTATTATCAATTTGTAAATAACATTGATGAAAAACATCATTAACAGTTGCCAACAAAAGCTCTAGATTTTGAATTGTATAAATTTTAATATATTTAGTAAAAACTTTAATTTTAAGCTTACAAAATTCCCAAGTTTTACCATTAGATACAATACCAAAAATGCTCTGTTCTTTATTTTCATTTAATTTTTGAGCTGCAATCATTTCCGCCACACATTGCCCCCATCCTTCAGTAAAATTATCTTTTTTTGCTTCAACAACAACACAATAAGGTTGGTCAAAAATAATTTTACCTAAAGGAGATTTTTGGCAAACGAGATAATCAGGAACACCAGTTAATTGTTCATCATAATTTAATGGTTGATGACTCCATAAACTTAATTTATCTTTATAAGATTTCCAAATTTCTTTGAGAATTGGATAAATCAGCGCCTCACAAATAGCCGCTTCTGAATTGTCATAAATTCCTTCTTGCAGTACCAATTCTAACTCACTTTTAAAATATTCATTTACTTGGTATTCAATCTGAGTAATATAATCTTCTTCAACATAATTAAGCTCAAATTCTTTTAGCACTGCTTGAAGACTTTTATAATTATTAAAAGACATTATTGACCTCTTTCTTACTCACATAAAATCTCTTCATAAATTCTTGAGCTAAGTCCATAAATGCTTTAGCACCAGGTGATTGAGGTTCAGTTAAAACCACTGGTTTATATTCATCAACTGCCCTAGCTACTGCTACATTCATCGGAATTTCTGTGTTAAAAATACTCTTTGATCCAAAATCTTTTTTAAGTCTATTTTTAAGATTATCTGCCATACTTGTAGAACGTCCCAGAGAAGTTAACACAATACCAATAAATTGAATTTTAGAGCGATCGCCTGTTTTAAACTGCTTTATTCTTCCTTCTAAAATCCCTATTCCCACCAAAGATAAAGGCTCAGGTTTTGCAGGAATAATATAATAATCACTAGCTAAAATTCCACTCCGAGTTATCAGATGATCTCCTGGGGAAAAATCCATTAAAATTAAATCATATTCATTCACCAGCGGTTGGAGTACACTACTAATTAACTTATCCTCCATTCCCCGCCAACTTGTCATAAACTTTTCTTTTTCTCCCTGAGATTGATCATAAATTATTTCCGCTAATAATAAATCTTCATACAATTCTATATCTCCTGGCATAAGATGTAATCCAGGAATCCCACACATATTAGATTGAATAATATCTTCTACAGCAATTTCTGGTGATTTTTCAGGTTGTATTCTATAATTAATTAAACTCCTTAAAGTCCGTTTTTCCTCTTTTAGTTTAGCAAACTTAACAGGCGGCATCAAACTTAAAGTAGCATTAATTTGCGTATCCAAATCAACTATTAATACTCGCTTCCTATAATTTTTTGCTAGACAAGTAGCTAAGTTGACGGTGACAGTAGTTTTGCCTACACCACCTTTCATATTAACCATTGCGATAATTTTTCCCATTCGTTTTTCTAATCAAGAGAAGTCTTTTACATCTTAGCTTAATTGCTCAAAATCCCCTATTTTCTTTAGCTTCATAAAGAGCATTTTGATAATAAAAACTCCTCTTGATTTAATCAGTTTATCTTACCGTTCCTCGTAGTGCTTCAGCATCAATAGGTTTGATCAGATACATACGCAACAAATCATAAAATATCCCCAACTGTAAAGGAACTTTCCGCAAAAACTTAAATATTTTGGGAGATTTACTACTATCTATTTGAGACATTTTCAAATTGCGATCGCAGCACCGCTCCATCCGTTCAAAAAACTCTGGATGTTCCACATTTAATATTGCAGGAAAAGCTCTAGCTGCAGTTTCATTAGTTTTACGGATAACTTCACGATCAAATTCTTTTGGATCCAAGCCAATAGACTGGTAAAAATCCCCGCGCTCATTTACCGTGAGAGAATGGGTAACAAATACAGTTAAAAGGAAAAAACGGGACCATAAACGAGACTGCCAATTATTCCACATAGGAGGTTGAGAACGCAACAGAGCATTAAAAATATCCCCATGACGGTTTTCATCTTGACACCAACTCTCAAACATCCTAAACAGAGGATAAAACTGATATTCTGGGTGTTTTTCCAGGTGACGGTACATAATAATATAACGCCAGTAGCCTATTTTTTCAGAAAGATAGACAGCATAGATCACCCATTCTGGCTTAAAGAAAGTATAAGTGCGGTTTTTAGTTAAATAGCCCAAATCCAAAGATATATTAAAATCGTTCATGGACTTATTGAGGAAACCAGCATGACGCGCTTCATCCCTCGCCATAACATGAAAAATTTCAGCAAGTAGAGGGTTTTTAGGTTTAATTTGACGGGATAACTCTTTAAAGAGGAGAAACCCAGAAAACTCAGAAGTACAGGAGCGCTCCAGAAAATCAACAAAAACTTTGCGAGTATCTTCATCTACATTTTCCCAAGACTGGTTAAACTCTTCATCCCGCACAAAATGGTGGCGGTTATAGTCTGCTTTCATTTCAGCCAACATCGCCTGTAGTTCCTCTTCTTGCGCGGAAATATCCATATTTGCTACCGCTTCAAAGTCAGTTATATAAAACCTCGGTGTGAGTAAAGTTTCTTTTGCTGGTGCTTTAACTCCTGGTTTTAATTCTTCTATTTCTGGTTTTGATGCTGTATTAACCATATTTATTTTGCCTCTTTATAATTCCTCTCTCAATTATCCCTAATTCTTGCTTTCTTAATTATTATCTTATGTAAAATTATTTATACATTTTTCAAGTTATGTTAAAAATAGTAAACAACAGGGAAGAAGAGAATACCCAAAGAGTTAATACTGGAAATTGGACATCAAAAAGGAATAAAAGATGAATAATTTAGCCAGCAAACTTAGAGAAGGTACAAAACATTCTCATACAGAAGCAGAAAATGTTGCTTTTATCAAGTGCTTTATTAAAGGAGTTGTAGATCTTAATTCTTTTAAAAGGATGATTAGTAGCTTATATTTGGTTTATCAAGCATTAGAAACAGAAATGGAACGCAACCAAAATCATCCAATACTAGGGAAAATTTATTTTTCCGAACTCAATCGCACAGCTAGTTTAGCTAAAGATTTAGAATACTATTATGGCAGCAATTGGCAACAGGAAATGTCCTCAGCAGCTACTGCGAAAATGTATATAGATCGCATTCGTGAATTAGCAGCTACAGAACCAGCTTTATTAGTAGGTCATGCTTATACCCGTTATATGGGAGATCTTTCTGGTGGTCAAGCTTTTGGGAGAATTACTCGCTCTGCTTTAAACTTACCAGAAGGAGAAGGTGCAGCTTTTTATGAGTTTAAAGAAATCCCTGATGCTAGAGATTTTAAAATGAAATATCGCGCAGCATTAGAAAGTCTTCCCATTGATGAAACTATGGCAGATAAAATTGTTACCGAGGCTAATATTGCCTTTGATTTTAACATGACCATGTTTGAAGAATTAGAAGGAGATTTAATTCAAGGTTTAGGTATTGAAAGATTTACCGAATTAACAACTCAACGTCAAAAAGGCAGCACTACTGTTTAGTCATTAGTCATTAGTCATTGGTCATTGGTCATTAGTAGACCTGTTGCGAGAAGTACTGTTAACCCCCCCTACCCCCCCTTATTAAGGGTGGGAAAATGCCTCTTTTTGATTAAACTCCCCCCCTTAATAAGGGGGGGTAGGGGGGGGTTTAAAACTTCTCGCTTCAGGTTTAGTATATCAAGTTCAACCAATAAAAAGCCAATGACTAAATAATTGCCAGATATTTTTAACAAAGGAGATTTATTTAAGAAGATGAAATTATTAAACCAGGAAGTAAAATTCAATTCAGACTTAATCACCAAATACGATCGCCCCACTCCTCGTTATACCAGTTATCCCCCAGCTACTGAATTAAAAGATAACTTTGACCCAGAAAATTTAAAAAAATCCATTGTACAAGGTAACTCTAAAAACACCCCACTTTCATTATATTTTCACATTCCTTTTTGTCAAAGTGCCTGTTATTTTTGCGGGTGTAATGTTATAGTTACTCAATCGCAAAAACCTGTAGAACCATACCTAAATTATGTTTATCGCCACATAGAAATGGTAGCAGAAATGTTAGATAAAAACCGCCAAGTAGTTCAGTTACATTGGGGAGGAGGTACACCTAACTATTTAGTCCAAAATCAAGTTGAAGCTTTATGGAATAAAATAAATAAACATTTTACCTTTGATATAGACGCAGAAATATCTATTGAAATAAATCCGCGTTATGTTGACAAAAATTATATCATGTTTTTGCGGGATTTAGGATTTAATCGTATTAGTTTTGGTATTCAAGATTTTAACCCAAAAGTCCAAGAAGCAATTAACAGAGTTCAGCCAGAAACCATGCTCTTTAATGTGATGAATTGGATTAAAGAAGCAGGATTTGAAAGTGTTAATGTGGATTTAATTTATGGACTACCTTACCAAACTTTGACCACATTTAGTGAAACCCTAGAGAAAACCATTCAACTCGATCCAGATCGCATTGCAGTTTTTAATTTTGCTTATGTACCTTCCCTCAAACCAGTCCAAAAAAATCTCCCCGCTCATACCTTACCTCAAGCTGCAGAAAAGTTAGAAATATTCCATCTAACCATGGATAAATTAGCTGCAGGAGGCTATGTTTTTATTGGAATGGATCACTTTGCTAAACCCAATAATGAGCTAACCATTGCTCAAAGAAAAGGACACCTTCACCGCAATTTTCAAGGATATACCACTAAAGCAGGATCAGATTTATTTGGGTTTGGGATTACTTCTATTAGTATGTTAGAAGATTTGTATATCCAAAATCATAAAAAATTAAAAGATTACTATCAAGCTCTAGATGCAGGTATTCTCCCTCTAGAAAAAGGCGTTAGTCTCACTGAAGATGATTTTATTCGTCGTGAGGTAATTATGGAATTGATGTGTGAGTTTAGTCTCTCCAAACAAGAAATTAGCACCAAATATAATTTAGATTTTGATAGTTATTTCACTCAAGAAGAGTTAGAATTAAAAGCATTAGAACAAGATGGACTTTTGCAAAATTTCCCCGATAAAATAGAGGTAACTCCCGCAGGACGTTTACTTATTCGCAACATTGCTTTTATCTTTGATAACCATACCCGTAACCGCCAACTTCTCACTCTTTCTAAGTCTATTTAATTCAATTATCAGTTATCAGTTATCAATTACTGATAACTGATAACTGATCACTGATAGAGGAGAGGGCGGGTTTTGATATAAAAATTATTGTTTTGTCCCAGAAGTTGTCACTAAACCCGCCCCTACGTTTTTAACTGATAATTGATAACTGATAACTGATAATTGATTACTTTTCCCCCAAATAAATGCCTAAAGAACGAGCAGTTTGCACCATATAACCACTAGGATCAACAGGAGAAGGACAAGAGTTTTCTTGATGACACCATTTAATCATAGGAATCACTTTATCTAAAGATTTACTCTCAACTGAACCATTTTCCCACACAACTAAACGGTTATATCTTTCTTCCTCAATTAAATGTATTGCTTTAATGCCAAAAACTGTAGCTAACAGGCGATCGAAAGATGTCGGACTCCCGCACCTTTGTAAATGTCCCAAAACATTACAGCGAGTATCAATTTCATCTAAAAAACAAAAATCTCCATTTTCTGTATTGCAAAGTTTACTACTATGCTCTTTAATTAAAGCCGCCAAAAAATCCCCAATATACTTTTCTTTTTCTCCTATCAAATTTTTAACCCCTTCAGCGATAACAACTAAGGCAAATTTGCGACCTTCTTGGCGCATTTTGGCAATTTTTCGACAAATATTTTCAATCACCTTTTCTTCTAATTTAGGTGTTAGTTCGGGAATTAAAATCACATCAGCACCACCTGCAATACCAGCATGAAGTGCTAAATGACCCGCATCTCGTCCCATAACCTCAACAACCATAATTCGCTCATGACTGGCTGCAGTAAAAGTAAGATCATAAAGAGCTTGAGTAACAGTATTCACAGCAGTATCAAAACCCACCGATCGCTCTGTAAATGCCACATCATTATCTATAGTCTTCGGAATTACAATTAAATTCCAGCCCCCTTTTTTAGCTAAATCATAGATAATATCCATACTCCCATCACCCCCAATGGATATCAACGCATCCAACTCCAAAAGGTTATAACCCTCCATAATATCTTTAGCAATATCTGAATGTCCTGGATGTCCCTTACTCAGAGAACCAAGAATACTACCACTTAAAAACTGCAAAACATCCAGCCCGCGCAAAACCCCAGGGATATCATAGCCATGATCGTATAACCTCAAATCTTCTTTTTGACATTTCCCTTTCACCAAATCAATAAACCCATCTGTACCATAGGGAATGCCATAAACCTCCCACTCTTTCCTGGTAGCGCACCTAACCACTGCTCGAATAATAGCATTTAGTCCAGGACAATCACCACCGCTGGTTAAAATTCCGATTCTTTTTTTCTTACTCATTTTGATAACTTTTGCATCCTAAACTAATTTAACCAACAAACCCCCCATCCATATCAGGGCTGTTTCATTTAAAAATTTGATAATTGTTAAAACCCTTGTATGATATGGCTTTTAGGCTTTAATTTCTATCAATTAATCAAAAATTTTAAATCATTAAATTGTAACAACGGGTTTAAACCCGTTGCTACAGAGACAAAACCCGCCTGCGCGGGTTAATTGGTTGGTGTGTGTTAAAACATTTATTTTTAGTTACACAGACAATTGTTAATGTCAAAAATACAATTACATAAATAGCACAAAACAGCCCTGATCCATATCAAGGCTGTTTCACTCTCCAAAAAGAAAACCTATTTTATTGGAGATAAAAGCGAATATGAAAATAGTAATTCAATTTTTCCTCACACCTACCAATTAGTCCGCGCAGGCGGACTTCTTCTATGTAGCAATAGGTTTCAACCTATTGCGATCTGTGCCCGCGATCGAGGCTTTTTAATAATAATTAATCCCTTGATTTCTTTGACTCTAAAAAAAACTCAAACCCTTGCCTTGTGTGGTTTCCAACTTAGACAAAATAATCCATGCAACAACACTGCCGCATCATCAGACACCTGGGGGGATATCCCAGCACCCTGGCAAAAAAATACATCTTTTTTGCTCTTACAGTTTTACCTTTGTGATAAAATCATTCTTGACCACAAAAAAACTGAAACAACAACCCATGCCTATTTACGTCAACCTCAACGCAACTGGAAACAACAATGGCACATCCTGGGAAAACGCTTACACCACCATCACCGCTGCAATAAACGCTGCAGGAATAAATGATGAAATTTGGGTAGCAAAGGGTACCTATTACCGCTCCGTGAAATCTACTTAAATATAACTAATTATCTTTAATATTCACTTCCTGCTTCTCCCCAGTAGAGTCGGCTCTATTCTGGTCCACAGGCTTTTTACGAGAGAGCTTCCCGCTTATACTAAATTAGATTTTAAGTAGGATTTTTCTATTGTGATACTTGCATTTAAATCTC
>Ga0209594_1001169_pt1 | contig 13420 bp, 11 predicted proteins | sample AshMeaCrysSpring_FD_184126 | JGI IMG/M metagenome (GOLD analysis project Ga0209594, IMG submission 184126) | Groundwater microbial communities from Big Spring, Nevada to study Microbial Dark Matter (Phase II) - Ash Meadows Crystal Spring... | ecosystem: Environmental > Aquatic > Deep subsurface...
CAATAAAAAATTGTGACAATATCGTAAGTCCTGTAGACATAGTTTTCGCAATCCCTTTATTTGGTACCAAAAACAGTGGGAATATATTATCTCATCCATAAGCTATGGAAGCATATATAAATTCCAATTATTAATGGTGTCTACTAAAAAAAATACTTATAGATAAAAATCTAATAAACAGTGATTATACGTAATAATTATGTTTATTAGATACTCTGATTGCCATATGTGGTGGAATTTACTTGATTTTTTGTTTTGGATTTAGCTACACATAAAGCAATAGCAGGAATAATTCCTAAAATCAGGGCGCTACATCCTTGTCCTCCCCAGTTAGCGATTTTAGGACTATACACTTCCGGCAGCAAATCTTGCGCTAGAGATAGCAGCCAAATCAATAGACTAATAAAAGTAAATGTTATGGGCGGAACAAAAATCCATTTCCAAGCCTTTGTAATGTAGCGGCGCAACACCAGCCATTGGCAAAGTCCCAACCAAAGGCTGGAGAAAATTGAGGCAGCAGTACTCAAAGCTGCAAATAAAATCATTTCACTGGTCGATGGTTGCCGATACAAAGATGAAGCTTGCTGCGAAATATAATTAATCCAAGTATCAGAAATAATTTTAGATAGATTCCAACCAACAGTAGTGGCAAGCAACCACAGCCATCCAGAAATATACCTTTTCAAAACAATAGCTTGGAAAGAGGCAAAAATGAGGGCGAATATCACTTCTGTAAAATACATCTTAAAAAGTGTCTTAAAAAGCCCTGGAGTTTCTAAGCTAAATTGAGATATTAATAGATTTTGAATTCTTTGTTCAATTTCAATACTAAAAAGACCGCCGATAACCCACCCAAAAATACACGCTGAAGTAAATAGCAAAAAGAATTTTTGTCTTTCATTACAAGGTATTAACAAACTTCCTTTTTTAAAACTATTTGTGATATTGGGGCTAGAGGTTGTAGATGCTTGATTAGAGTCGGTCTGCATAGTTGGTAACTATAGTCGGTATTTGCTTAAAAAATCTTTAGAAATCACTTTAGAAACCAAGTTTATTAGAAAAACCTAGCCTTTCAGGAATTCACTAATCATTAATAACCTATTACCACTAATAAATGATTAATCAAAGGTGACAAAAGCGTAATCTGAGAGTGATAAGCTTAACAATGACAATAAGATAGTAATTTAGGATGAACTGTTAATGGGTGTCTCCTCAAATGAACCTCTCCTACTAAGAGTTGCTCGTGGTGAAGTTGCAGACCGTCCTCCTGTTTGGATGATGCGGCAGGCTGGGCGTTATATGAAAGCTTATCGGGATTTACGGGAGAAGTATCCGTCTTTTCGCGAGCGTTCGGAGATACCCGAAGTGGCGATAGAGGTTTCTTTACAACCTTGGCGTGCTTTCCAACCCGATGGAGTAATTTTATTCTCTGATATTGTTACCCCTTTACCTGGTTTGGGTATAGATATGGACATTGCAGAGGGTAAAGGACCTATTATTTACTCGCCAATTCGTACTCAGGAACAAGTAGATAAGTTAATTCCTATTGAACCAGAAGAATCCCTACCTTTTATCAAAACAATTTTACAGACTTTGCGCCAAGAAGTTGGGAATAAGTCTACGGTATTAGGTTTTATCGGCGCCCCTTGGACTTTAGCAGCCTATGCTGTTGAAGGCAAAGGCTCTAAAACCTACTCTATTATTAAAAATATGGCATTTACTAATCCAGATTTGCTACATCAATTATTAAGCAAACTGGCCGATGGTATTGCTACCTATGCTCGTTATCAAATCGATTGTGGTGCCCAAGTTATACAAATGTTTGATTCTTGGGCAGGGCAACTTTGTCCCCAAGATTACGAAACCTTTGCCTTACCTTATCAACAACGTGTATTTCACCAAGTCAAGAAAACTCATCCAGACACACCATTAATTTTATTGGCTAGTGGTAGTGCCGGTTTACTAGAGCGCATGACTAAATCTGGTGCTGATATTATTAGTGTTGACTGGACTGTGGATATGGCAGATGCGCGAGTCAGACTTGGAAAGGGTATGAAAGTACAGGGAAATCTAGACCCGGGCGTCCTATTTGGTTCCAAAGCATTTATCCGCGATCGCATTCTCGATACAGTTCGTAAAGCTGGCAACTCCGGTCATATCCTTAACCTCGGTCATGGTGTATTACCAGAAACCCCAGAAGAAAACGTCTCTTTCTTCTTTGAAACAGCAAAACAATTAAGTCCTGTTGCAGTTTAGTGATGGAAGGCATTCGGCATTCAGCCATCGACAGTCGAAAAAAGCCACTATTTATTATTAAGCTTTTTCGGATATAGTAATAACTTGTTTATCGGAAGAAGGTAGCGGTAAGGGTTCGCAGTTGTATCATAGTGCATTACTTATTACCAGGAATAGTCGCAAAAATTCTCAAAAAGCTTAATTTATCTAACCACTGAGGTTTCGTAGTAGCTCTGGGCTATTCCTAATTACATTACTGACCTCTGAAACTTTTTCCTCTACCTTCTTGCGATAATTCATTGTTAAGATAATTCTTTCCTGACCAATTTAGTAGCTAGGCGTAGTTGTTAGTTGTTGGATTTCCCCCACATAATTACCAATAGCTAGAAACTAAAAATTGATATTACCTATGAACCAGAAGCGGATTTTGGTGACGGGTGCAAGTGGCTGTGTCGGTCACTACATCAGCGAAACACTAATTCAAGATACAGATTACGAACTGTTTCTATTAGTGCGAGACCCCAACAAATTACAAGTAGATACTCAAGCCCGTCCGGGTGTTCATATTATCCAGGCTGATATGCTGGAAATTGCCAAGTTTAAAGACTTACTCCAAACCATAGATATAGCAGTCTTAACCGCTACAGCTTGGGGAGGCACGGGCACCTTTGATATTAACGTCATAAAAACCCTAGAATTATTAAACCTGTTAGATACAGAAAAATGTCAACAGGTTATTTATTTTTCTACCGCCAGCGTTTTAGACAGCGACAACCAACCCTTAAAAGAAGCTGGAGAAATGGGCACAGATTATATTCGTTCCAAGTATGACTGCTTGCAACGGATGAAAAAATTAGCCATTTATCCCAAAGTTACTACGGTATATCCTACCCTAGTAGTAGGAGGAGAGGAAAAAAAACCCTATTCTCACCTGACATCTGGTATTCCCGAAGTTACCAAATGGGTTGATTTAATACGTTTCCTCAAAGCAGATGGAAGCTTCCACTTTATCCACGCCAAAGATATTGCTTCTGTTGTCAGATATTTAATTAGCCATCCTCCCGGTGAAAACGAATCTAGGTCTTTAGTTTTAGGGCAGCAACAATTAACAGCAAACCAAGCTATAGAACAAATTTGTGCTTATCTAGGGAGAAAAGTTTCCTTTCGCATACCCCTATCTACAAATTTAGCCAACATACTAATTTCCGTATTTAAGATTCAAATGGCGGCATGGGACAGATTTTGTATGAATTACCGTCATTTTACCTATAAAAATGTTGTCAATCCCGGTAATCTTGGTTTACCTAACCACTGCCCTACCATGAGAGATGTTTTACGCCTCAGTGGCGTTGTGGAAAGCTAATATCAAATCCAGGTAAAGACTCATAGGACTTACGCAAGCTCTACGAAATCTTGGCTTCTTGGCTTCTAGGAACGCGGCGGTCTCGCTCTTAGGCGGTTACACAAATCAAGCTTTCTGACAATTTTTGCGTAAGTCCTGACTCATTAAAAAAATCTTGGTTGGGGTGGTAGAGGGATAGGGGTGGAAAGGATATAGGGAAAATGCCTAGGTTTATTTTATTAGGTGCAATTAACTGGATTTGATATAACGTCAAAAATTTTTGTTTGCGGAAACTCCTTTAAATCAACAAAATCACTATTAAATTTCCGGCATATTATCCCCATATGGGGATAATATGCCGGAAATTTAATCTAAAAAAACTTGATATTTATGCCTACAGCCTTTCTTCCTTGGCGCTAGAATATTATTTAAGTACATTTGTATGTAGTTTTGATTATATGTGGTTAGCGTATGTGTTTTGAGCTAAATGATTGCTGAAATATAGATAAACATAGAGGAGCGATGACAATACGGTTCAGTTAAGCTGAATTTCGCCCCCCTGCCCGCCAATTCTGGGGGAAAAAGTCGTTAAAAAGATGAAAACTGCGGTCTTAACCGAACCGTATTGGAGGCGATCGCGCCAATGCTAACCAAGTGTAACTAACATACAAAACACAGTTGATTTGGACTTAATATCATGGCACTTAGCAAGGATTATCAATACATCTCCCGTGAAGAATACTTGGAAGGAGAAAAAATTAGTCAAATAAAGCACGAGTATATAAACGGCGAAGTTTATGCAATGGCTGGAGCTAGTAAAACTCATGCTTTAATTATCATGAACTTGGCAAGTATTTTACGGAATCATCTACGAGGTAGTGGATGCTACCCTTACAGCAGTGATGTCAAAGTACATGTAGAATCTAAAAATGTTTACTACTACCCAGATTTAGTTGTCACCTGCGATGAACGAGATAGGGAAGATGATTATGTTCTTTTCTATCCCAAATTAATTGTAGAAGTCCTCTCAAAAACTACGGAAGCCTTTGATAGAGGCAATAAATTTGCTGATTATGGTCAATTAGAGACCTTGGAAGAATATGTTCTAATTAGCCAAGATATTATGAGAGTTGAGTCTTTTCGCCGTAATTCAGAGGGACAGTGGGTACTATATCGCTTTGAAGAAGGGGATGAAATTAAATTAACAAGTGTCAACTTTTCTTGTTCAGTTTCAGCTATATATGAAGATGTAGTTTTCGAGGCTAGTAAATCTTCTGAAAATTGAATCTGATTTAGGGCAAGGACATACTATTGTTCTGCCACAATATCTTTATTGGCTTGAAAAAAACAAAAATATAAATTTATATGGTGGAACAGGCTTCCAGCCTGTTCGTCTCAAATTTTGAATCTCACAGAAACAGGCTAGAAGCCTGTTCCACAAATACCTAACAAAGATAATCTGATAGATTGTCATTTTATCTTTATTGGCTTGAAAAAAACAAAAATATAAATTTATATTTTGATTCCGTGGAACGCCTGAGAAGTTGGCGGTGAGTCCACCATGAGCGTGTCGGTTTCCGTCCCGCTCTCATTGGCGAACCCGAAGGGTGTCGGTTTCCGTCCCGCCAAACTTCGGGGCTTCTAGCCTGTTCGTCAAAAATTTTGAATCTAACAGGAATAGCCACAAAAATTCTCAGAAAGCTTGATTTCTGTAACCGCCTAAGAGCGCAAACTTTGCCACGGGGAGAAGTTGGCGGTGAGTCCACCATGAGCGCGGGGGATACGGACCGCCAACGCTCCGCCTAGAGCTTGCGGCTATTTAGGCTTTAATTTCTAATAAATAAAAATAAAAAGTTCAAAAAATATGCAACTTTTAGAAAAATTAATTAGACTCTGGATTAAGTAGAACATATTTCTCCAACCAGAGGTTGAGGATTTAATTATGCGAATTTTACTGGTGTACCCTATTTTTCCGAAAACCTTTTGGTCCTATGAAAAAATCTTAGAGTTAGTTAATCGCAAAGTATTACTTCCGCCCTTAGGTTTGGTAACGGTTGCAGCTATTTTGCCTCAAGAGTGGGAGTTTAAATTAGTAGATAGAAACATCCGCCCAGCAACAGAGGAGGAATGGGCTTGGGCTGATATAGTAATTTTATCTGCGATGATTGTTCAAAAGGACGACTTAATTAATCAAATAAAAGAAGCAAAACATCGCGGTAAGTTAGTTGCGGTAGGCGGTCCTTACCCAACATCCGTACCCCAGGAAGCAGAAAAAGCAGGGGCTGATTTTCTAATTTTAGATGAGGGTGAAATCACCTTACCTATGTTTGTTGAGGCTATTCAACGAGGTGAAAAATCTGGAATTTTTCGGACTGCAGAAAAACCTGATGTGACAACAACCCCCATTCCTCGTTATGATTTATTAGAGTTTAGTGCCTATGACTCGATGTCAATTCAATTTTCACGGGGTTGCCCATTCCAATGTGAATTTTGCGACATTATTGTGCTTTATGGTCGTAAACCTCGGACAAAAAGCCCATCACAGTTACTCGCGGAGTTAGATTATCTCCGTAAACTGGGTTGGAATCGGGGAGTATTTATGGTTGACGATAACTTCATTGGTAACAAGCGAAATGTGAAGTTGCTACTGAAAGAATTAAAAGTGTGGATGGCAGAAAACAATTATCCCTTCCACTTTGATACAGAAGCTTCTGTAGATTTAGCACAAGACCAAGAATTAATGGAATTGATGGTTGAGTGTGGCTTTAAAGCTGTATTTTTAGGTATTGAAACACCAGATGAAGACAGTTTACAGCTGACTAAGAAATTTCAAAATACCCGCAATACATTGACTGATGCGGTGGAAAGTATCATCAGAGCGGGATTGCGTCCAATGGCTGGATTTATAATTGGCTTTGATGGAGAAAAAGCAGGTGCAGGTTCTCGCATTGCCCGTTTTGCAGAGGAAGCAGCTATTCCTTCTACTACTTTTGCGATGTTGCAAGCGCTACCAAACACAGCGCTGTGGCATCGTCTTGAGAAAGAAGGGCGACTGCGGGAAAATAGAGACGGGAATATTAACCAGACTACCTTAATGAACTTTATCCCCACCCGTCCATTAGAAGATATAGCTAGAGAATATGTTGATTCTTTTTGTACTTTATATGACCCAGTAAAATACTTAGATAGAACTTATCGTTGTTTTATGATTATGGGTAAGCCTAGTTGGAAACCACCCTTTAAAAAGCCTGAATTAGTATCGCTTAAAGCTTTGGCGATTATTATTTGGCGTCAAGGAGTCAAAAGGGAAACTAGGTGGAAGTTTTGGCACCATTTATTTAATATTATTCGTTATAATCCTGACGTTTTTGAGCATTACCTATCTGTATGCGCTCATAACGAGCATTTTCTTGAGTACCGCCACATTGTCCGCGAAAATATTGAGTCTCAGTTAAAGGAATATTTAGCCCAAGGTGCAGAAAAACCCTATCAACTTCTTGTTAAAGAAAAATCTTTAACCTCTTAGAAATCTTTGTAACTAACTCTGATGGGTATTTGTGGAACAGGCATCCTGCCTGTTTTTTTAGGGATAAAAGATTTTTTATGTACAGGCGGGACGCCCGTACCACGGATATATAAAGGGAGGAAGAAATCTACACAGATACGTACAGGCGGGACGCCCGTACCACAAATAAAATTTATATTTAAATATCTAAATATTAAACCCATCAAAGTTATTTAAAAAAAATCTCCCGCCGATTTAAATCTGTACAAATATTTTCCCCATAAACAAACCAGGTTTTTACTGAAGCTTGGTTTTTACGAGTTTACAAAACTTAATTTAAATAGAGAAAACCATTAAACTTCATTGCAAACTAATAAGATAGGCAAAAGTACGTGATATTTTCTAGTAATGTAAAGAAAAATTGACACCGAATCAAAGGAGAAAACCGTGGCAAGCATATCTAATTCCCGACAGGGTTCAGGCGCAGAAAAAGAAGAATTTAGCGAGTATGTAGCACACCTTCAGTTACATATGACTTTACAGGCTCGCAATTTAGTCCCAAACTTGAACCGAAGCGTAGAAGATAGTCGCCAAGAATTACTCCACCAAACCCAAGCTAATTTTGAAAAGCTAATCTCCCGTCAAGGAATGTAATTACTAATTTTTTTAGTGCTATCAGCTTTTGACAGCTAAGATTTTGAGTTTGCGTCCTTTGTGGCATGAAACACTTTTCCAGCGATCGCCTATGGAAGAAGTAGGCAGGGAAGGTAGACAAGGGCGCAACGCAAGGGGGAGAAGTAAAGGTGTTCAAGTCAGGGTGAAAATTTGTTGCTAAAAATATTCCGAAAATATTCCAAAAATATTAGTATTTTTGGTCTTTTTGTGGTAATTTGCTGTTTATAAAAAGTTTTAATAAAATTTAAATAACTCCTTAATACAAATTTAACTACATTTTGGTTTAAATAGACGTTATTAATATCTTAAGAGGCACCCAGTGGGTCTATCTTTTTTATTATGTTAAATTTTACGTGTGTAGTTATTAAAATCACTCTTTTGGTGCAATGGCAACGGACTTAAAGCCGTTAATATGATTCCAGCAGTCCCTTTAAATCCAGTTTTTTAGCTTTCAATGGCGGCTCGAACAAAAATGACTTCACTGTTCCCACGAAATGAAAACATTATTATCCGTCCAATGCAATACCGGGACCTGGATGGCATTGAGCGTTTAACAAAAGAGTCATTTGCTGCCCTTAAGCCTAAGGGCGCTTATGCTGAAGCACAACAAATGCAATGGCTGCGTCGCTGGTATGGGTTGCTTAAGTTTTTAAGCTGGTTTCCTAACCCTTTACAACATAGTTATTGTGCCTATGTAGCCGAACAAGGGCGAGACTTGTTAGGCATGATTCAAGTATCGCCTTTTAATTGTACTGGTACTACTTGGCGTGTGGAGCGGGTAATACTTGAACGTGGGGTTGATAGACAGCTAATAGGGTCTCAACTATTACGTTACTGTTTTGAATCAGTTTTAGAGGCCCGCACGTGGGTATTGGAAGTTAACATTAATGATACTGATGCTTTGGCCCTGTACCGTCAAAATGGCTTCCAGCGATTGGCTGAAATGACCTATTGGGAACTTTCTCCATCTTTGCTTAGTGATTTGGCACAAGCGGAACCTGATTTACCAAATCTCTATCCGGTAAGTAATGCAGATGCTCATTTGCTGTATCAGTTAGATACGGCTTCCATGCCTCCTTTAGTTAGACAAGTTTTTGACCGCAATAGTCGGGATTTCAAAACAAGCCTATTCTGTGCATTAACTGATGCTGTTAAACAATCAGTTACTCATACTGAAGTTGTTAGCGGTTATGTATTTGAAACTCAACGTAAAGCTGCCACTGGCCATTTTCAAATTTCCTTAGACCGTAAAGGTCGCGAACCCCACCGTGCGAATTTAACAGTTCATCCTGCCTATACTTGGATGTATCCAGAGTTACTATCTCAGTTATCAAGGGTTGTAAAGGATTTTCCTACCCAGTCTTTACTGTTAGCTTCCGCCGACTATCAACCAGAAAGGGAAGAATATTTAGAGAGAATAGGTGCCAGTCGTACCGAACATACTTTAATAATGTCTCGTTCTGTATGGCATAAATTACGCGAGTCCAAGCTGGTATCCTTAGAAGGGCTACAATGGCAAGAGGTATTACAAGGTTTACAGCCTGCGAGGAAACCAATACCTGGGGGAATGTCTTGGGCAGCAAAAACCAAACAATCATCTCCAGAACATGAAACAGTGGCTTTTCACCGCCATAATTCTAGTTTGGGCCCAACTCCTCTTCCTGAGCCAATAGACCCATCTCAGGAGTAAAAGTTAGTGGAAAATCAGGAAATCAAAAAGTCTCAAGATTGGATTTCAGCTTTGGGGCTTGATGTTGGTAGTAAAAGAATTGGTGTTGCAGGGTGCGATCGCACTGGTTTAATTGCCACGGGAATTACTACCATTGAGCATACCTCCTTTGATAATACTGTGGCGCAAATTCGACAAATCGTCATTGACCGCCAAGTTCAAGTATTAGTGGCCGGTTTACCTTACTCAATGGATGGTTCCCTTGGGTTTCAAGCTCGAAAAGTACAAAAATTTGCATATCGATTAGCGAAATGTCTCCAATTACCACTGGAATATGTAGATGAACGTTTAACATCCTATCAAGCAGAGCAAATGTTGATAGCCGAAAATCGTTCCCCTTCCCGGAATAAAAGTCTAATTGACCGTAAAGCTGCATCTTTAATTTTGCAACAATGGTTAGATAGTAGGGAAAAATGAGGGGATACTCTTTAAAAAAAGCTACTTTTAATCGGTTCGGTTTGTAATAGGTATGATTATTACCATTCCTTACTCATCCTTGCCGTGATATTCTGAAACATACTAAACAACTACCCTGCTATTTGATTGAAAGAATTTATCGCCAAATCATTAAGCAAATTTCGTTGTTGCGCTAACCTTCAAGTTTCCACTCTCGGCTATGTATTCCTCGACCTTCTCTGATGATAATGAAAATGCTCAAAACAGCTCTCTTACTCTAACTGACGAACATGGGCGATCGCTCTTATGTTTTGTTGAGCGTTCTCTGGATGTTGATGGCCAAGAATTTGTATTGTTACTTCCCGTTGACTCACCAGTGGAAATTTTTGCCTGGGAAGACAACGGCGAAGAAGAAGAAGCTGTATTTGTAGAAGATGAAGAAATTTTAGAAGAGATTTTTGCCACAGCTCAAGCTGTCCTTGCTGAGCATAATTTAGTATTAAAAAATACTGCATATGCCCTCACTGTGGGAGGAGACCTACCCCCGGTAGAAGAACCCGAACTCTTTACTCTAGAAATTGAAGATGAAGATGCAACCCTAGAACCAGAACAGCTACAAATGCTAGCTCACTTCTTTCATAAAGAACAGGAGTACACTATTTGCACTCCCTTAGACCCACTACTGTTTTTTGCTCGAATGACAAAAAATGGTAAGCCTGAATTATTATCCCCTGAAGAGTTCCGTAAAGTTCAACCACTTTTGGAAGAGCAACTTTTTAATGATGTTGAATAGAGTCAAAGTTGAATCATAAAAGCTAAAAATTAAAAGTTAAAGATTAAAAATTGAAAGTATAGTATTGAACTTTTAATTTTTTTGTTTTTAATTTTTAATTTATAACAGGACTTACGATATTGTCACAATTCTTTATTGATGAATGAGGCTGAAAAGCCTATTAATTCGTTTTATTTTGTTCAAAGTGTCACACAAAGAAAGAATTTTAAATGTGCCAGTTACGTAAGTCCTATATAAATGAAAAATCACATGAATGGTAAAAAAAGACTAAAAAAGCGCTGGCTTTTTCTGGGTTTATTACCCTTAATTGTAGGCATTGGCGCTTTTTCTGCCTGGAGATGGTGGATAGGAGTAAGTGCGCCAGCCCAAGAAATGGTGCAGGAAAAACAAATTTTAAAGATAGCTCCCGGTACTGCGGCTCAAGAAATTGGGCAAAATTTACAAAAAAATGGTTTAATTCGCTCTAGCACTGCATGGAATCTCTGGGCACGTTATTTAGCATCACAAAACCCTAAAGGTGGTTTTAAAGCCGGAAATTATGAGTTGTCACCCGGTCAAAGTTTACCAGAAATAGCTCAAACTATCTGGACTGGTAAGGTAATACAAGCAAGCTTTACCATTCCAGAAGGTTGGTCATTAAAACAGATGGCGGCATATTTTGAGAAAGAGGGATTTTTCTCTGCCAAAGAATTTTTAGCCGCTGCCAACCAAGTCAATCGCACTCAATATCCTTGGCTTCCAGCAGATATTCCATTTTTAGAGGGTTTTTTATACCCAGATACTTATCAAATTGATAAGGGGACTATTACTGCTCAAAGTATTGTTAATCAAATGCTAGAGCGTTTTCAACAAGCTGCATTACCCATGTATGAAAAAGCACGAGGGCAAACTAAATTAAGTTTAAAACAGTGGGTAACGCTAGCAAGTGTAGTAGAAAAAGAAGCTGTGGTGCCTGGTGAACGCAAACGAATAGCAGGAGTATTTACCTCTAGACTCAACAAAGGTATGCGTTTGGAAAGTGACCCCACAGTAGAATATGCCTTTGGCATTAAACAGACTGCTGATAAACCCCTGACTTTTGCCCAAGTCAAAGCCCCTTCTCCCTACAATACCTACTTCACGACCGGATTACCACCAACCCCAATCGCAGCACCTGGCTTGGCAAGTTTGGAGGCTACGCTATATCCTGAGAACACTGAATATCTGTTTTTTGTAGCTAAGTATGACGGTACTCATGTATTTAGTCGTACCTTAAAAGACCATGAATTCGCAGTTGTCAAAATTCGTCGAGAAAGAAATAGTCGCTAATTATATGACTTTTAAGAACCTCTTACAACCTAATCTGTTTTTAGAATCAGTATTAAATCTGACTCCAGAAATGATACAGCAACATCAGCTTAAGGGACTGGTATTGGACGTTGATGAAACTTTAGTACCAATTACAGTGGGTAATATTTCTGAAGATTTACAGGACTGGATCGAAAAAATTCGCCCCCATGTTTCCATGTGGTTGGTTAGCAATAACCTTAGCGAATCTCGTATTGGTAGCATTGCGCGATCCCTTGACATCCCCTACTTTGTTGGTGCTGCTAAACCTCGCCGCCATAAAGTCAGACAAGCTATGGAGAAAATGGACTTGCCTTGTAACCAAGTCGCAATGGTTGGCGATCGCCTTTTTACTGACGTAGTTGTTGGTAACCGCCTGGAAATGTTTACCATTCTAGTGAACCCTATCCCACATCCAGATACAATTATCCGCATTCACCCAATACGCGACATTGAATTTTTCATATCATCTCTCTTAGGAAATACAATTACTTTAAAACAATAAATCTTTACATTTATACATAAAACCTGAAATAAGTAAAAATAAAAAAATAATTAAGAATAATGGGGTATGTAAAAATTTAGGTGAAAATAATAAGTAGATAATAAAGGGTCACCGTATAAAGACCCACAAATTAGTAAATTCTTATAAATCCCCAAAGCGTTGATTCCTTACCTATAGAGGAATTGGCGCTTTAAATTTTTGTGCCCAATTATAATGTCTCCCCAAGCTAATTATTCAAAAGGTAAGGGAGGTAGGGGAGGTCATTATTTATTAGCGACTTAGGTTAATTCTAAATCTGAGACAATTGTAAAGGAATAATATCTAATATTTAGATAAGTCAAGAAATTATTCCAAATATTTTTGAGTATGTAATTATAAAAATAAGTCAAATAACTTTTAAATCGAGTCCAAATATAAAGACTCGCAGTTTAAATAAAACAGATAAAAAAGCATATAAATTTCCAACAAAGCGCTTGTTTCTCACCTTATAGAGTCACAAGCGCTTTGTAATTAAGTAATTAAGTGATTAATTGATTGATTTGCGTCTTTATCCAAAGTTATAATCACCTCCCCACCTCCCCTACCTCCCCGAACTCTCAGGTAGTGTATGATGAAAAATCCTGGTAAATCTGCCCCATATTTGAATTCCATGTCGCAAACAATAGTTGTAAAAATCGGGACATCTAGCCTAACTCAGCCAGAAACAGGATTGCTAGCCCTTTCTACTATCGCTAACTTAGTGGAAACTTTATGTTTACTTAGACGTGGAGGAAATCGAGTAATTTTAGTATCTTCTGGTGCGGTGGGGGTGGGGTGCGCTCGTTTAGGATTAACTGAACGTCCTAAAACTATTGCTCTAAAACAAGCAGTAGCAGCAGTTGGACAGGGAAGATTAATGAGGGTTTATGACGATT
>Ga0209594_1001172_pt1 | contig 13401 bp, 9 predicted proteins | sample AshMeaCrysSpring_FD_184126 | JGI IMG/M metagenome (GOLD analysis project Ga0209594, IMG submission 184126) | Groundwater microbial communities from Big Spring, Nevada to study Microbial Dark Matter (Phase II) - Ash Meadows Crystal Spring... | ecosystem: Environmental > Aquatic > Deep subsurface >...
CGATGCTGCGCTCGGTCCTGGAGAGCGGGGCGAAGGTGAACCTGCGCGCGGCGATCGTCGTCACCGACCCGCCCGCCGGCGACCCCGCGCACCAGCGCCGGTGGACCCGCGAGATCGCGCAGGCGGCCGCGAAGCGCGGCATCCGGCTGGTCGGGCCCGGCGCGTTCGGCATCGTGCGCACCGACATCGGGCTGAACGCCTCGATCACCGACGTGCCCGTGCTCCCCGGCCGGCTCGCCCTCGTCGCCCAGTCCGGCGCGGTGTGCACCGCGATGCTCGACTTCGCCGCGCCGATGGGCATCGGCTTCTCGAACGTGATCTCGCTCGGCGCCGGCGTCGACATCAACTTCGGCGAGATGCTCGACTGCCTCCTGGTCGACCCGTCGACCGACGGCATCCTGCTCTACGTGGAGTCGGTGCGCGACGCGCGCCGCTTCCTCTCGGCGCTGCGCGCCGCGGCGCGGACCAAGCCGGTGATCGTGCTCAAGGCGGGCCGCTCGCACGACGCCCCGGACGACGTCGCCCAGGGCTTCGCGCCCGACGCGGTGTTCGACGCCGCGGTGCGCCGCGCGGGCACGGTGCGCGTGCGCACCTACACGCAGCTCTTCGCCGCGGCGCGCATCCTGTCGATGGGCAAGATCCCGCGCGGCGATCGCCTCGCGATCGTCGCCAACGGCCGCGGGCCCGCGCTGCTCGCCGCCGACAGCGCGGTGGAGCGCGGGGTGCGGCTCGCCGAGTTCGAGCCGACCACGCTGCGCGCGCTCGACGCGGTGCTGCCGGAGGAGAGCCCGCGCGGCAACCCGGTCGACGTGCGCGGCGAGGCCCCGCCCGAGCGTTTCGCGGCCGCCGTGGCAGCGACGCTCTCCGATCCCGGCGTCGACGCCGTGCTCGCGCTGCACGTGCCGAGGCCGGCGATCGGGCCGACCGACGCCGCGCGCGCGGTCGCGGCGGTGACGCGCGGCCAGGGCAAGCCGGTGATGGCCGCCTGGCTCGGCGCGATCGACCGCCACGAGGCGCGCGAGGCGCTGGAGGCGGGCGGCATCGCAAACTTCTTCACGCCCGAGAACGCGGTCGAGGCGTTCTCGTTCCTCGCCTCGTACCGCCGGCACCAGGAGTGGCTGCTCGAGGTGCCGCCGCCGCAGCCCGAGCCCGAGGTGCCCGACCGCGCCGCCGCCGAGGCGGTGCGCGAGGAAGCCGAGCACGACGGCCGCACGGAGCTCACCGAGTCGCAGGCGGTGCGCCTGCTCGCCGCCTTCGGGTTGCAGGCGCTCCCGGCGACGACCGTCCGGTCGCTCGACGAGGCGAAGCAGGTTGCGCGCCGCATGGGCTACCCGGTGTCGGCGGAAATCGACGCGTCGACGCTGCCGCCACGCTCGACGCTCGCCGCACGGCGCGAGCACCTGCGCGACGGCCGGTCGCTCGCGCGCGCGTTCAACGACCTGCAGGAGCTCGCGCGGCAGCGCTACCGCCGCGACTGGACGATCGGCGTCGTGGTGCGCAAGGAGCCGGGCATCGACACGCGGCGCGAGCTCTCGCTCGGCGTCCACACCGACCCGACCTTCGGCCCGGTGATCGCGTTCGGGCCGAGCCGCCGGGGCCCGATGTCCGGGGGCGAGCGCATGCTGATGCTGCCGCCGCTGAACCGCCGCCTCGCCGGCGACCTCATCGACAGCGTGCATCGCAAGGGCCACGCCGACGGCACGGTCGCCGGCGAAGCCCGCGAGTCGATGGTGCGCCTGTTGCTGCACGTGTCGACGCTCGTGTGCGCGCTGCCCTGGGTGACCGAGATCGAGCTCGACCCGGTGCTGCCGTCGACCGACCGGGCGCTGGTCGCGGGCGTGCGCATCGCGGTCGACCACCGCAAGGCGCGGCTCGCGGGCTACGGCCACATGGCGATCCACCCGTACCCGGCGGAGCTCGTCGCCGACGTCGCGTTGCGCGACGGCACGAAGCTGCACGTGCGGCCGATCCGGCCGGAGGACGCCGAGCTCGAGCGGCGCTTCGTCAACGGCCTGTCGGAGGAGACGCGCTTCTTCCGCTTCTTCTACCGGATGCACGAGCTGTCGCCGTCGATGCTCGCGCGGTTCACGCAGGTCGACTACGACCGAGAGATGGCGCTGGTCGGCGTGGTCGACGATCCCGCTGCGCCCGAGGGCGTGTCGTTCGTCGGCGTCGCCCGCTTCATCCAGAACCCCGACAACGAGAGCGCGGAGTACGCGATCGTCGTCGGCGACGCCTGGCAGGGCAAGGGCATCGCTCGCGCACTGATGGAGCAGCTGATCGCGTTCGCGCGCAGGAAGGGCCTGCTGCGGCTCGAGGGCGCGGTGCTCAAGGCCAACGCCAACATGGTCAAGTTCGTCACCGGGCTTGGGTTCGAGGTCCGCGACGATCCGTACGACCCCGAGCAGCACATGACGGTCCTGACGCTCCGCTGACGCCGCATCCGGCGCGCTTCCCGGGGAGGCGCGCCGAGCGCGACCGGGGCAGCGGCCGCGCGACGGCGGCTATACACCCCGCCGGCACTTCAATAGAATCGCGGACGGCCGGGCACGCCCGGAGCCATCCGGCCCCCCCCGCCCGCCGCGATCCCCCAGGAGGAACCATGCGTCTGCCGCTCTTCACCCCCAGCCTCGTCCTGACCGCGCTCCTCGCGGTGCTGCCGGCCGCGCCCGCGGCCGCGCAGGAGACGCTCAAGATGAACATCTCGATCGCGCAGAACTCGCACTACGGCGTCGCGATCGATGCCTTCGCGCGCGAGGTCGAGAAGCGCACCGCCGGGCGCTACAAGGTGCAGAACTTCTACTCCGGGGCACTCGGCGCGGAGCGCGAGTCGATCGAGGCGATCCAGCTCGGCACGCTCGACCTCACGCTCACCTCGACCGGCCCGGTGCCGAACTTCGTGCCCGACGTCGCCATCCTGGACATTCCGTTCCTGTTCCGCGACTACCAGCACGCGCGCGCGACGCTCGACGGACCGATCGGGCAGGAGATGCTCGCCAAGTTCCAGGCGAAGAACATCCAGGGGCTGGCGTGGGGCGAGAACGGCTTCCGCCACATGACCAACAACAAGCGGTCGGTGGCCGCGCCGGACGACTTGAAGGGCCTCAAGATGCGCACGATGGAGAATCCCGTGCACATCGCCGCGTACAAGCAGTTCGGCATCATCCCGACGCCCATGGCCTTCACCGAGGTCTTCACCGCGCTGCAGCAGGGCACGGTCGACGGCCAGGAGAACCCGCTGTCGGTGATCTCCGCGGCGAAGTTCGCGCAGGTCCAGAAGCACATCACGCTGACCGGCCACGTCTACTCGCCGGCGGTGATCCTGATGAACAAGGCGAAGTGGGACAAGCTCTCCGCCGCCGACAAGCAGGCGTTCGCCGAGGCCGCGAAGGAGGCCGTGAAGGCCAACCGCGCGCGCATCGACGAGGACGAGCGGCGCGTCGTGGGCGAGCTCAAGTCCGCCGGCATGACCGTGGTCGAGAACGTCGACAAGGCGAAGTTCCAGTCGGCGCTCACGCCGACGTTCGCCGAGTTCGGCAAGAAGTTCGGCCAGCAGAACATCGACCGCATCCGCAACTACAAGTGACGCGGCCGGCGCGGCGGGGCGCGCGGCCGCGCGCCCTCCGCGCGCACGCCTCGCCGGATCGATGATGCGCGAGGCGTTCCTCGCCTTCGAGCGCCGCACCACCGCGCTGGCGCTTTTCGTCGCCTGCGCGATGCTGGTCGCGGCCGCCTGCATCGGCCTCTACCAGATCCTGTCGCGGTTCGTGTTCGAGCAGCCGGCCGAGTGGTCGGAGGTGCTGGTCCGCTTCACGCTGATCTGGATGGTGTTCATGGGCGCGCCGATCGCCTTCCGGCAGGGGGCGATGGTGTGCGTCGACGTCGCGCACCGGCTCGCGGGCCCGCTGGGCAAGCGGCTGCTCGACCTCGTCGCGGCCGTCTGCGCGCTGGTGGTGATCGCGGTGATGCTGTGGTTCGGCAGCGACTACGCGTACCGGGGCAGGTTCCAGACGATCAGCGGGCTCGAGTCGTTCTCGATGACCTGGGCGTACCTGGCGATTCCCGTGGGCGCGGCGTTCTCGGCGATCGCGGTGATCGCCTGTCTCGTCGACCCGCGCCGCCAGGAACTCGACACCGCGCAGTAGGACCGGACCATGCCCGGCACGATGCTCCTCACGATGGTGCTCGCGTTCGCGCTGTCGATCTCGGTCGCGGTGTCGATCGGCATCGCGAGCCTCGTCGGCGCGTACCAGGCGGACCTCAACTTCGTCGCCGTCGTCAAGGAGATGTTCTCGGCGATCAACAAGTTCCCGCTCGCCGCGATTCCCTTCTTCATCCTCGCCGGCAACCTGATGGAGTCGGGCGGCATCTCCGCGCGGCTCGTCGAGTTCGCGAAGTCGCTGGTCGGCGGCGTGCAGGGCGGGCTCGCGGCCACGTGCGTGCTGACCTGCATGATCTTCGCCGCGGTGTCCGGGTCGAGCGTGGCGACGACCTTCGCGATCGGCGCGATCCTGGTGCCGGCGCTGATCCGGCACGGCTACCCGACCAACTACGCGGCCGCGCTGCAGGCGACCTCGGCGGAGCTCGGCGTCGTGATCCCGCCGTCGATCCCGATGATCCTCTACGGCGTCGCGGCGGAGGTGTCGATCGGCGAGCTGTTCATCTCGGGCTTCGGACCCGGCCTGCTGATCGGGGGAGCGTTGATGGCGTTCGTCATCGTCTATGCCCGGATCAAGGGTTACGGCAAGGGCGACCGCGAGGGCCGGCTGCCGGTCCTCGTAGCGACCCGCCGCGCCGCGCTCGCGCTGATGATGCCGGTGATCATCCTGGGCGGCATCTACGGGGGCGTGTTCACGCCGACCGAGGCCTCGGTGGTCGCGGTGTTCTACGCGTTCGTGGTCGGCGTCGGCGTCTACCGCGAGACGAAGCTCGCGGACCTGCCGAAGGTACTGAAGAAGAGCGTGATCTCGTCGGCGGTGATCCTGTTCATCATCGCCAACGCGGGGCTGTTCAGCTACCTCATCACCCGCGCCGGCGTGCCGGCGAAGATCGGCGCGTTCCTGGTCGAGTGGCTGCAGTCCCCGGCGGTTTTCCTGCTCGGCGTCAACGCCGCGCTGTTCGTCATCGGCATGTTCATCGAGACCTCGGCGTCGATCATCGTGCTCGCGCCGATCCTCGCGCCGGTCGCGCAGCACTTCGGCGTCGACCCGGTGCACTTCGGGGTCGTGATGGTGGTGAACCTCGCGCTCGGCATGATCACGCCGCCGTTCGGCGTGAACCTCTTCGCCGCGTGCACGGTCGCGCGCATCTCGCTCGACCAGATCGTGCCGCGCCTCCTGCCGTTCGTGCTGGTCGTGCTCGCCTGCCTGATGGTGATCACCTACGTGCCGGCGATCTCGATCGGGCTGCGCGACCTCGTCTACGCGAGGTAGCCGGCCGGGCGCGCCAGGCGAGATGCAAGACCGCAAGCGCATGGAAGACACCGGCTTCGACATCGCCGCCGCCGGGGCGACCCGGGGCGCGCCGCGGGTCGCGGCGATGCGGGTGATTCCCGTCGCGGGACGCGACAGCATGCTGTTGAACCTCTCCGGAGCCCACGGGCCGTTCTTCACCCGCAACGTGGTCGTGCTGAGCGACAGCGCCGGGCGCACGGGCTTGGGCGAGGTGCCGGGCGGCGAGGCAATCCGCGCGACGCTCGAGGAGTCGCGGCTGCTGGTGGTGGGCCGGCCGATCGGCGACGTGCAGGCCGTGCTGAACGACGTGCGCCGCCGCTTCGCCGCCCGCGACGCGGGCGGCCGCGGCGAGCAGACGTTCGACCTGCGCGTCGCGGTGCACGCGGTGACCGCGCTCGAGTCGGCGCTCTACGACCTCCTCGGTCAGCACCTCGACGTGCCGGTCGCGGCGCTCCTCGGCGCGGGCGTGCAGCGCACCGAGGTGCCGGTGCTGGGCTATCTCTTCTACGTCGGCGACCGCACCCGCACCGACCTGCCCTACGCATGCGCGCCGGATGCCGACGACGACTGGCTACGGCTGCGGCACGAGCCGGCGCTCGACGCCGCGGCCATCGTGCGGCTCGCCGAGGCCGCCCGCGCCCGATACGGCTTCGAGGACTTCAAGCTCAAGGGCGGCGTCTTCGCCGGCGAGGAGGAAGTCGCCGCAGTGACTGCGCTCGCCGAACGTTTCCCCGGCGCGCGCGTGACGCTCGACCCGAACGGCGCCTGGCCGCTCGCCGGGGCCGTGCGGCTGTGCCGCGATCTCCTCGGCGTGCTCGCGTACGCCGAGGATCCGTGCGGGGCCGAAGGCGGTTGCTCGGGGCGCGAGGTCATGTCGGAATTCCGGCGCGCGACCGGCTTGCCGACCGCGACCAACATGATCGCGACCGACTGGCGCGAGTTGGGCCACGCGATCCGCCTTCAGGCGGTCGACATCCCGCTCGCCGACCCGCACTTCTGGACGATGCAGGGCTCGGTGCGCGTCGCGCAGCTGTGCAGCGAGTGGGGCCTCACCTGGGGCTCGCACTCGAACAACCACTTCGACGTGTCGCTCGCGATGTTCACGCACGTGGCCGCCGCCGCGCCGGGACGCATCACGGCGATCGACACGCACTGGATCTGGCAGGATGGCCAGCGCCTGACCCGCGAGCCGCTCGCGATCCGCAGTGGGTGCATCGCGCTGCCGCAGCGGCCGGGTCTCGGCATCGACCTCGACATGGCGGAAGTCGAGAAGGCGCATCGACTCTACCTCGACCACGGCCTCGGTGCCCGCGACGACGCCGCGGCGATGCAGTACCTGATCCCGGGCTGGACGTTCGACCGCAAGCGGCCCTGCCTCGTGCGCTAGCACGGCGCGGCGGGAACGTCGACGGGCGGACGCGGCGCGCACCACGGAGGAGAGCGGATGGCCCGTGCGATTCGCAGTCCCGGGGACTTCTGGGCCGGGGTGCTCTACGCTGGCTTCGGCGCGGTCGATCAGCGCGACGCTGCTCGCGGTGTCCGCGGTCGCGCTCGTCGTCGTGCTGCAGCCCGCGCTGCGCAGGAAGCGCGAGGAAGCCTTCCCGGGATGAACCCCGCCACCGCATCGAAACCCCGATGACCCCGACCGCGCCCTACACGGGCATGCCCAACCGCTTCCGCCGCGACCTCCTCGCGCGCAAGCGCCTCGTCGGCTGCTGGTGCTCGCTCGCGAACCCGGTGACGACCGAGGTGCTGGGGCTTGCCGGCTTCGACTGGCTGCTGCTCGACGCCGAGCACGCGCCCAACGACGTGACGACGCTGATCCCGCAGCTCCTCGCGCTGAAGGACAGCCCGAGCGCGCCGGTGGTGCGGCCGCCGTGGAACGACGCGGTGATCATCAAGCGGCTGCTCGACGCCGGCTTCTACAACTTCCTGATCCCGTTCGTCGAGTCGGCGGAGGAGGCGCGCCGCGCGGTCGCGGCGACGCGCTATCCGCCGGCCGGCCTCCGCGGCGTATCCGTGTCGATGCGCCACAACCGCTACGGCACCGTCCCCGACTACGTGGCGAAGGTCAACGACGAGATCGCCGTGATGGTGCAGATCGAGAGCGCGCCCGGTCTCGCCGCGGCGGAGTCGATCGCCGCCGTCGACGGCGTCGACGGCGTCTTCGTCGGGCCGTCGGATCTCGCCGCCGCGATGGGTCACCTCGGCAACGCGGGCCACCCCGAGGTGCAGCAGGCGATCCGCGGCATCTTCGAGCGTGCCAAGGCGCGGAGCAAGGCGTGCGGGATCCTCGCGCCGGTCGAGGCCGACGCGCGCCGCTACCTCGAGTGGGGCGCAGACTTCATCGCCGTCGGCAGCGACCTCGGCCTCTTCCGCGCGGCGACGCAGGCGCTGCGCGACCGCTTCGCGGCGGCCGGCTGACGCACCGCCCGCCGGCGCGCCGCCGCGACTCGCGTACGATTCGCGTACGATTCGCGCCGGCACCTGGCGGCCGGGCGCGCGGCGCGCCTCGCCGCCGGCGCCCGAACGCGCGCAGCGCACCCCAACCGCACGGAGATCCCATGCCGAAGTCCAACGAAGTGACCGTTGTCGCGCGCCTGCGCGCCGCGCCGGGCAAGGCCGACGCGCTGGCCGCGATGCTGACCGAGCAGGTCGGCGTCGTGCGCAAGGCGGAGCCGGGGTGTCTCGCCTACCGCCTGCATCGCTCGACCACCGACCCCGACCACTTCGTGTTCTACGAGACCTACGTCGACGCTGCAGCGTTCGAGCTGCACCGCAACGCGCCCTACGTGATGGCCTACCGCGAGCGGCGCCAGCGCGAGGGCCTCGCGGCCGGGCCGGTCGAGATCGAGATGCTGCAGGCGCTCACCGACTGAAGGATGGCGATGCGCATCCCGTCCGGCCTGGAGACGCCGCTGCTGCTCCTCGACGAGGCGCGCATGCAGCACAACATCGAGCGCATGCAATCGCGAATGGACGCGCTCGGCGTGCGCTTCCGCCCGCACGTCAAGACCAGCAAGTGCCCGGAGGTGGTACGGCGGCAGCTGGCGGCAGGGGCGCTCGGCATCACCGTGTCGACGCTGAAGGAGGCCGAGCGCTTCGCCGCCGAAGGCGTGACCGACATCCTCTACGCGGTGGCGATCGTCCCGGGCAAGTTCGACCACGCGCTGCGCCTCGCGCGCGACGGTGCCCGGCTCACGCTCGTGGTGGAGTCCGTGGACGCTGCCCGGGAGCTTGCGCGTCACGGCGCTGCGCACGGCCACTGCCACGAGGTGCTGATCGAGGTCGACACCGACGGCCACCGCTCGGGCGTGCGCCCGGACGATCGGCTTCTGTTTCGGATCGCCGACGCGCTGCGCGACGATGGCGGGCGCGGCTCGCACCTCGCCGGCGTGATGACTCACGCGGGGAGCTCCTACGCACTGTCGACGCCGGACGCGCTCGCGGCCATGGCGGAAAAGGAGCGCGCAGGCTGCGTGGCCGCCGCCGAACGCCTGCGCGCGGCAGGCCACGCGTGCGAGACGGTCAGCGTGGGCTCGACGCCGACGGCGCTGTCCGCCCGCTCCCTCGAAGGCGTGACCGAGGTCCGAGCGGGCGTGTACGTGTTCTTCGACCTGGTGATGGCCGGCATCGGCGTCTGTACCCGCGACGATATCGCGCTGTCTGTGCTCTGCACGGTGATCGGCCACCGGCCCGACGCCGGGTGGATCATCACCGACGCGGGCTGGATGGCGGTGAGCCGCGACCGCGGCACTCGCACGCAGGCGCACGACTTCGGCTACGGCGCCGTCTGCGACGCCGAAGGCCGCGCAATCGACGAGCTCGCGTTCGCCGACGCGAACCAGGAGCACGGCGTGCTGCACTGGTTCGGCGACCCCCGGATCGATCTTCCGCGAAGGTTTCCGCTCGGTTCGCAGCTTCGCATCGTGCCGAACCACGCCTGCGCGACGGGCGCGCAGCACGACGGCTACACCGTGTTGAGGGCGGCGGGCGGCGACGTCGAGCGATGGCCGCGCTTCAACGGATGGTGAGGCTTCGGCCGCCACGACCCGTCGCCGGCAGGTCCGGACGCGCGTTTTGACCCGGTGGTCGTCATGGTGATAGTGTCGCGTTTGCCGGGAACGGCTGCCCGCGTTTCCCTCTGATCGCACCCGTCGATGCCCGCGCCGCGCGGAAGCGGCGCGCGTTCCCACGGCCGGAGGCCGAATGACCACGAAACTCGACTACGCCAAGCTGACGCTGATGGATGCCCTCGACCTCGCCGCGCTCATCGAGATGGAGGCGTGCAAGCGCTACGCGCAGTTCGCCGAGCGGCTCGGCACCGGCTACGGCGACGACGCCGCGTCGGTGTTCGAGTCGATGGTGGTGAACGAGAGCAAGCACGGGGAAGAGATCGCGAAGCGCCGCCTCGCCCTGTTCGGCGATCGCCGCCCGAACGTCACGCTCGACGACATCTTCGACGTCGAGGCGCCCGAGGTCGGCGCCTCGAGCCGCACCATGTCGCCGCTCAAGGCCTACCAGGTGGCGCTCTCCTCCGAGCGGAAGGCCTACGCCTTCTACGACCAGGCGCTGCGCTACGTGACCGAGCCCGATGTGAAGGCGCTGTTCGAGGAGCTGCGGGACGAGGAGGCCGAGCACGTGGCGATGGTCGAGGCGATCATCGCCAAGCTGCCGCCGTCGGCCGCGCTCGACGTCGACGACGAGGACGAGGGCGCGGTGCCCAACGTGGAAGACCGCAAGTCGCGCGCGCCCTTCTAGGCGCCCCGGCTCGACTCCGCGGCGCGCGCGACCGCGCGCGGTCCGTGCACGGCATCGTGGCGCACCCGCGCGTGGCGTGCCGCCCCTCGGGACGCGCGCACGCAACGCGCGCGCGTCCGCGCCGAACGGTTATCCTGCGCCCATGTCGATCGTCGCGCTACGGGAGGCGGAACTCGCCTTCGGGCTCCATCCGCTGCTGGACCGCGCGCAGCTTTCCGTCGACGACGGCGAGCGCATCGGGCTGATCGGCCGCAACGGCACCGGCAAGTCCTCGCTGCTCGGCGTGATCGCCGGCTCGGTGCCGCTCGACGACGGCGAGGCGCGCACGCGGGACGGCGCGCGCATCGTCCTCGTCGAGCAGGAGCCCGTCCTTCCGGAAGCGCCGACGCTGCGCGAGAGCCTTTCGCTCCGCGGGCGGTTCGCCGCGATCGCCGACGAGCGCGAGCGCTGGCGCGCCGAGGCGCGTCTCGTCGAGTTCCTGCATCGCTTCGGTCTCGACGACGCGACCTCGCCGTCGACCTGCTCGGGCGGGGAGCGCAAGCGCGCGGCGCTGGCGCTCGCGCTCGCGCAACAGCCCGACCTCCTGCTGCTCGACGAGCCGACGAACCACCTGGACGTCGGCGCGATCGCCGACCTGGAGGAGCAGGTGCGCCGCTTGCCGGCCTGCATCGTCGTGACGCACGACCGCATGTTCCTCGACCGCGTCGTCACGCGCATCGTCGAACTCGACCGCGGCCTGCTGCGATCCTATCCGGGAAACTTCGCCGCCTACCAGTCGCGGCGGACCGACGAGCTTGCCGCCGAGTCCGTGGCGAACCGCAGGTTCGACAAGTTCTGGGCGCAGGAGGAGGCCTGGATCCGCAAGGGCGTGGAGGCACGGCGGACGCGCAACGAGGGGCGCGTGCGCCGGCTCGAGGCGCTGCGCGCGGAGCGGGCAGCCAGGCGCGACCGGCTCGGCAACGTCAGGCTCGCGCTCGAGGCCGGCGAACGCTCGGGCAAGCTGGTTGCGGAGCTCGAGGGGGTCGCCAAGCGCTTCGGCGAGCGCGCAATCGTGCGCGACCTGACGCTCAACCTGATGCGCGGCGACCGGCTCGCGCTGATCGGACCCAACGGCGCCGGCAAGACGACGCTCATCAGGCTGATCCTCGGGCAGCTCTCGCCCGACGCGGGCCGCGTGCTTCTCGGCACCCGGCTCGAGATCGCCTACTTCGACCAGATGCGCGCGGCGCTCGACGACTCACGCACGCTCGCCGAGACGATCAGCCCGGGGTCCGAGTGGATCGAGTCCGGCGGGCAGCGCCGCCACGTGCTGTCCTACCTCGGCGACTTCCTGTTCCCGCCGCAGCGCGCCCAGGCGCCCGTGGCCACGCTCTCCGGTGGCGAGCGAAACCGGCTGCTGCTCGCGCGACTGTTCGCGAAGCCCGCGAATCTCCTCGTGCTCGACGAGCCGACCAACGACCTCGACATCGAGTCGCTGGAGCTGCTCGAGGAGACGCTGCAAGCCTACGCGGGAACCGTGCTGCTCGTGAGCCACGACCGCGCCTTCCTCGACAACATCGCGACGCAGTCGCTGGTGGCGGAGGGGGACGGCGTATGGCGCGAATACGCCGGGGGCTACAGCGACTGGCTCGCCCAGCGCCCGCCCGCCCAGGCGTCGCCGGCAGCAGCGCGCGCGCAGCCCGAACGGCCGGAGGTCCGGCGCGAGCGGCCGGCAAAGCCGGGATTGACCTACAAGGAGCAGCGCGAGCTCGACGCGCTTCCAGGCGAGATCGAGGCGCTCGAGGCGGAGCAGCACGCGCTGACGCAACGCATGTGCGCATTGGGCTATCACGCGCAGGCGGCCGAGGCGCAGAGGGCCGACCGCCGGCGCGCCGAGGAGATCGAGCACGCGCTCGCGCAGAAGTTCGAGCGCTGGGCCGCGCTCGACGCCAAGGCGACTGCCGGGCCGTCGCGCAACGCCTTCTGAAAGCGCGACGCCCCGCGGGGCGGGGCGTCGTCGGGAGCGGGTGCGCGGACCGTGCTCTATTCACCTTCCAGGAAGCTGCGCAGCTTCTCGGAGCGGGAGGGGTGGCGCAGCTTGCGCAGCGCCTTCGCCTCGATCTGGCGGATGCGTTCGCGCGTGACGTCGAACTGCTTGCCGACTTCCTCGAGCGTGTGGTCGGTGTTCATCTCGATGCCGAAGCGCATGCGCAGCACCTTGGCCTCGCGCGGCGTCAGCGAGTCGAGGATCTCCTTGCAGACGTCGCGCAGGCTCGCGTTGACGGCGGCGTCGGAGGGTGCGACCGTCGACTGGTCCTCGATGAAATCGCCGAGGTGGCTGTCGTCGTCGTCGCCGATCGGCGTCTCCATCGAGATCGGCTCCTTGGAGATCTTGAGGATCTTGCGGATCTTCTCCTCGGGCATCTCCATCTTCACCGCGAGCGTCGCGGGATCGGGCTCCTGGCCGGTCTCCTGGAGGATCTGGCGGCTGATCCGGTTCATCTTGTTGATCGTCTCGATCATGTGCACCGGGATGCGGATCGTGCGCGCCTGGTCGGCGATCGAGCGGGTGATCGCCTGGCGGATCCACCACGTCGCGTAGGTCGAGAACTTGTAGCCGCGGCGGTACTCGAACTTGTCGACCGCCTTCATCAGGCCGATGTTGCCTTCCTGGATCAGGTCGAGGAACTGCAGGCCGCGGTTCGTGTACTTCTTGGCGATCGAGATCACGAGGCGCAGGTTGGCCTCGGTCATCTCGCGCTTCGCCTTGCGGGCCTTGGCTTCGCCCGTCGACATCTGCTTGTTGATCTCCTTCAGGTCCTTGAGGGGGATCATCACCCGCGCCTGCAGGTCGAGGAGCTTCTGCTGCTGCTCGACGATCGCCTGGCGGTACTTGGCGAGCTGCTCGCTGTACGGGTGCGCGGCGGAGATCTCGCCGTCGATCCAGCGCAGGCTCGTCTCCTTCTCGGGGAACTTGCGGATGAACTCGGGCCGCGGCATCCCGCCCTTGTGCACGACGAGGTCCTGGATCTTGCGCTCGATCTGGCGGATGTTGTCGACTTCACTCCTCACGCTGTCGCACAGACGCTCGACCTGCCGCGCCGAGAAGCGGATCTGGACGAGCTCGGCGAGGATCTTCTTCTGCAGGTCGAGGTACTTCGGCGACTTGTGGCCTTCCTTCTGCAGCACGCCGAGCTTGCGCACGTAC
>Ga0209594_1001175_pt1 | contig 13386 bp, 21 predicted proteins | sample AshMeaCrysSpring_FD_184126 | JGI IMG/M metagenome (GOLD analysis project Ga0209594, IMG submission 184126) | Groundwater microbial communities from Big Spring, Nevada to study Microbial Dark Matter (Phase II) - Ash Meadows Crystal Spring... | ecosystem: Environmental > Aquatic > Deep subsurface...
AGTCCTATCACAGTCTTTACCAGTTTCTGTATAATTTTAGAAATCTCACAATTTTCGGGTTCAATTGTTATTGCCTTTCTATCCCTACCTATAGTGATATCTATATAATTGTTCAATCCAATCATCAACAGAGGGCTTTCTCCTAGCGCCAATATATCCCTATAAGTCTTTATGGCACTCTCCAAAAGCTCTTTTTCATTCTGAATCTGGTTTGGATGAATGCATAATCTCGTTACCATACAGGGATCTGTTACTCCATTTATTTCTACATCTATGATAGAGTCATCCTTTTCTACCGTTACGAAGCCAAGTTTTTCAGCAATCTCCTGCGTTCTATCTTCTTCTCGACTTCCCAGTGTACTGTTATGTTGCCTTCTTAGGAGAAATTCTAATTTACCCATATCAGATGTAAAATTATTATCAAGCATTCTGATGAATGTATCGTCGGTTCTCTGCAATATAGGATTCATTGGTATGATATCACCGCCAGGTGAGAGACCGAGATGCCCCTGCGTAAAATATATGGTATTATCTCCTAGGGACATTGTTAGTTTTATTCTTCTTCTTCTATCTCCAGGGAATCTTTCCCTGTTCTCTTCCAGTAAGAGTCTTGTTCCTTCTGTTATTATTTCCTCTATAATATCGGGCCTTATTTCTTTGTTCTTTGGAAGTTTAATTTCAATCTTTTCTTCTCCAAGAAATAACTTCGTTCCGTTAGGTAATATGATATCTAATGGGTATGAAGGTAATTTCTTCTGAAGATCAAGTAAAAAGTCTCCTACCGTATCTCCATTCACTCCAAGTTCCTCAGGAGTCGTTATTTTTCTTACTTTTCTGTAATGCATTTAATCACCTTCTGTTTTATATACATGTATAAACTCTTCTTAGAGCGACCAAAAATTTTTCTGCCACCATATTTAGACGATTTTGAATATCCATATCCTTGTATTCCGCATTTAAATATTCTGAAATTATCTCCATGCTGTGCTCTTAACCTTCTTAATAAGTTCCTTTTGTTAGAATTTTGTACGAATCCTTTAGATTCAAATTCTTCTAATTCGGACATATCTCTAAATTGGTCCATATTTGTCGTTGATTATTATAACCCAGCATTAACATGTTTGACGTTTTGCTTGATCCATTCAACCTGTTGGTCTGTCAGAGATACGAATTCTTCTTCTCTTGCTCCCACAATTAGCCAATCGCCTCTCAGGCCTCTATTATGAGGTAACTCTTTTAGTGAACCCTCTTCATCGCAGATAATTATCATTCCCTTAATACCTATGTTTACTACTTGCGCATATCCTCCACCAATAGATTCTCTCATACCATGTACAGAATTTGTCATATCACCTACTTCTGGTTCTTTACCAATCTTAAAGTGAACAACTCTGACTATATCTTCTTTTATATCTTCTTTTTGTTCCATAAATTGTCACTCATTGTATCCCATTTCTTTTCCAATTTCTATACCTATTTTTCTCGCAATCCTTTTTCTATCATGTTCCATAAGATGGATAAAACTTGCGACGTCTTCTTTAAGAACCTGGTATGCGATTTCTTCCCATTTATCTATCCATTTCATTTATCATTCCCTCATATATGTTTTCTATTATATTTTTCTATTTTTAAAATATTCATATTCATGTCTTATTTCTAAAACTATATATGATTATCAATAAAAACGAAATAATCAATATTATAAGAGATATGTAAAATGGTAATCTGCTATTATTATCACCACGCCCCCATGATATTCTTTCCCATATTCTTTCATGAATATAGTATAATACCATTCTTATAATATGAAAAATAAGTGTTATTTTTGCAGCACCTTCCCATGTTCCTGTAAATATGTATGTCAACGGTAATAATATTATGATTCCAATAAATCTCCACGTAAAAGACTTAGTCCAGCTTCTAATACGAAGGTCTACTTTCTTCATAATTTATTTTATCCAACATTATTGTTATATCACTTGTACGATATTTTAACTTCTACTTCTAAAAAGTAACTCCTTAGCAGCTTCTCTCATCCCTTCATTAAACTCTTCATTTTTGCTATTATCACTAATTCTATTATTAGCTATATCTTCAATAGTCTTGAGATCAAGATTGTCAATTGATTTTATGAGAAAGTAAAATCCAGACTTGAAATCTTTAGTTTTTCCTTTTATTTTTTCTTCTATAGAACCAGTAGTCCTCTGTTTTATATACTGTTCAATACAATTTCTAGCTACTTCTGACCATTTTACATTACAAAATCTCTTGAGTTCTTCCATTCTTGGAACTAGATCATCCTATATTGAGACGTTTATATTTTTCATCACTTTTACCTTTTACTTTTTGACTTTCTTATCTTACCTTTTACTTTTTGATTTTTTCTATTTAAGGAACCAATATATGGCAACGTACACATTTTTCATCTCCTTTATTTTTAATCTTTATCTTCCGTATGTGCAGTATGCGTCTTACACCATCCCTGATCTGTTGTTAGAACTCTGTGGGCGCCACATTCTCCTTCTCTACTATTATTTTCTAGATATGTCCATAGATATGTCCAATGTCCGCAATTTCCGCAACTATCATGCATAGTTTTGTCGCCTCATAATAGTAGATATTTTATTGATAGACTGCAGGGAATATATGGCGGGTTATATAAGGGGCTACAGAACCGCGCCTAGGCAGTGACCGGCCTTGGCCGGGAACTGCACATAACGACAATAAGACGCAGTTCTTAGTTATGGTCGTTAATGTCAATTCTATCATTATTATCATATTTATTCCTCCTTTTTTAACCATTCATAATTTTCTAATTCTTTGCAGAAATTCGTTAGTAAATCTAAGTCATACTTTGTAGTCATAAAATCACTATATATTTCTGTTCGTATTATTTTGTTATCTTGATCTAACTGTATCCATCCAACTGGTATGTCGTCAACGAATATTTCTTTCCATTTGTATTCTTCTGATTCTGATACTTCCATATATTTAGTCACTTCCTAGTTCATTCTATGATTAATCTATTACGATCATTCTAAATTGGGACAACAGAACTGCGTCTTATATTCATAAGGCGCAGTTCTTAAAAGTTATCTTTATTTAATTTCCGACCAAATTAGTCTCTCACTTGGTCTTAAGAAAAAATAAAAATATATTAATGTTTTTTATTCCATATTCACCACTACAGGTACTTTATTTGTGATGATATCGAGAACTGGAGAAGTCTTCTGTACGTATTCACAAAGTTCTTCCAATTTTTCTCTTGGGGCATCACTTTCAACTTTGTAGTTTACTCTGATCTCTTTGTATCCCGGTCTAATCTCATCCGAAAGCCCTAGAAATCCGTGAAGATCTATATATCCTTCTAGAGAGAATGTCAAGGATTTTATATTTATTCCTCTTGCGGCAGCATTATATACGAAGCCAACTGCCAGACACGAAGCTAAGGCGGATAGAACGGTCTCCACAGCATTTGGTCCTACATTATTTCCAAGTAATATCGGTGGTTCGTCTCCGTCTATTACGAAAGGCTGTTTGCGCGATTCGTCTTCTGCTCCTGCTCCATAGAAACTTTGTATTTTTGTTCGGCTATGTCCTCCATTTATCCATTCTGTATTAGCCCTAAATTGGAAATTGGCTATGTCTGGATTTTCTTTAATTGCTTTTATTGTAGATATCAATTTATCTACATCTACTCCGTTTACTATACTCATTATTACATCTCCTCCTATAATCTTATTTTGTTTGTCTTTAATCCTTATTTTACCTATTTTTTTTATCTTTTTGTCTATTTTATATCTATCACCTCCTCATATTCATAAAAATGAAAAACTATATAACGACGACAAGGCGTAGTTCTTGTGATATAACTCTTTATTCAATTTAGCGCATCAGAATCTATTATATCTCGCAATATACATTTAATTGTCTCCCTTATTTTTTCTTCAAGGCTCTCTTCATCTATTTCTTGGCTTAGATTCATTATTATATCTTCACAAGCTCTACAGACGGTATGTTCATCATAAGTGGTTCCATCTATTTGGAATAATTCAATTCCTAGATTTTCTAACTCATCCTTGGTTCTTCGACATATCCAACATTTTTCATTCAATTCTTCTGTCATTTTTTACCTCTTTATTTTGTATTTATCATTAATATAAAAACATAAAAATGGTGTCTAAATCCTAATCTACATTCCAGCTTCAAGCATCTTGCTTATAGTTGTAAATACGCCATCTGGATTTTTCTCCCACCCAGTAGGTTTGCCAGGATCTCCAATTTTTCTCTCTTTTCTACGGTCATTTTTTAAATCGCTTATTATCCACTCCAACTCATTTATTCTTCTTTTCAGCCTATTGTTATCATCTTCAAGATTACTTATTTTCTTTTTAAGACTCATCGGTCTAAAGATTATTATAGCTATAATTAGACCGACTCCAATACCTTCCAAAAACACTATCATTTTTTCACTTCCTTCATTTTATACTTACTATCCAAAATTTATTTACTATTTTCTTTATCATAATTTATTATTTTACCATATCCTAAATCTTTCATCGCTTCTATGGCTTCTTTTAATGTCATACTGCTAAGATCTGTCATACCTATTATTTCGAATTCAGGATAAATCTCAGAAAACCTACTTATCATTTCATTAAATTTATTGATACTGATTTTATTTGTAATATATCTATCTCTTTTATTTTTAATCGTTCCGTCTTTGCCAATATCTTCTTTATAGTAATAGTAAAATTCTACTGTCACATTTTCATCTTTATCTATCTTACTTAAAATTCTCATACGTTTGGTATGTCCGAATTTATCATGCCTAACGTGTGCATCTATAGTCTTATATATCCTGTCAGTATAATCTATATTCATGTTCGTACACCTTTACCGTATATAGGACATTTCATATATATTCACGTTTTATATTCATGGTTTCTATACATATTTCTACATTTCTATGTTTTTATCATATCATAAGCCTGTTTTATAATCTCAAAAGTTTGATCGATTTGTTCAGTATTGTATAGTTCTATACGTCTATCAAATGTCCAAGTCTGCGTTGACATTATATCAAAAGATACATTTTCAGAGTCTTTAAATTTCGAATAATCTAATATCTTGAGATCTACTTCCAAATGATCCTTTTTAATCTTGATAGCACAGAAATTTTTCATTTTTGATATTTGATATATAATCCAATTTTTTCTAATTACCTCTTTGGTATTTGGCAATGCCAATATCAATTTAGATAACTTTTCTAATATTTCTTTAGGACTACCATTTGCATTTGATAGCAATAATTCTTTAGATCCATCTTTCCATGTAGATGCATCTGGCCGTATCTCAAAATTTAATTCTGGGTTTAATTCTCTTATGAGCCAATATTCTAATATTCTGGCATCCATATGTTTTTTCGTTAAATAAAATGTTACTTTGTCAATATCTTCTATAATATTAGGATCGTTATGTGCATTGTGAGATTGTATCCTTGTACGGACTGTCTTAGATGAACCTACATATCTTTTTCCAGATTTGACTGTAATTATATATGCTCCACAGCAATTTGGGATAGAAGATAATTTCTCAAAAGGTACATCTTCTATTTTAGATATAACCTCTATATCAATATTGACCATTTTATCTTTCATACTATCATCTTAATTGACCTTTAAATTTTTTTCTCCATATGCATATAGTAGAATGAGATATCTGAACATCAAACTTTTCCTTAATCTGTTTTGCCGTATCTCTGAGACTATGATTTTCACTTAATCTTAATGCATCGTCTATTACATCTTTGGAATTTTTCATTTTCTTAACCGATTCATCTTGAATAGTATAATGTTTGTCACATCTTTTACAACGGCGTATTTGCTTCTTCCCAATTTTTGTCATTCTACTACCATAACCAATGGTATCTAGACTACCACAGACGGAGCATGGTATTTGATTAAGCCTCCTTTTAATTTTATTTTTTATAGATCTCTTTTTAGTCTTACCTTTTTTTAATTTCTTTCTCTTTGTTTTTATTATTTTTCTTATATCGATCTCGATATAATCCCCTGGTTGGACTCCCTCCAAATCAATTATGTCTTTAGGCAATATAATTTTATCATCGACATATCTAACAGTTGTTATAGTCATAATTTATGGTCATTATCTTATCATATTATGTCATAAGAGTTAAAGCAAAAAGAACGCTTATAAACACTCCGAATGTATTAAGATATAGTTGGAACGTGCAGGGTTTAACTCAGATACTATATAAATGCCTATATACATACTTATAGGAATTATTATCTTACAATGTCTGTTTAAGCGTTATTTGATATTTTTGCTATGATTCAGTTTTCATTATATTCTATCATATTTTTCGTCTGTTCGGATATATTCATCTAATTTAGATATATCAAGATTATTATGCTCATAGCCGCCGAAATCCCAGTCAATATTCGTGGTGCCACATCGGGGACATTTCAAATCATGATAAGCTGAAGAGCTTGCCTCAAATTCATCAGGACTTGCTGTAAAACCACACTCTTCACATATAGGATTCTTGATTTCTTCGCTATTCATCTTTTATCACAACCTGATTAAACTTTGCGTGTTCTCCTAATAATTTCATAAAATCTTCAATGAAAAATTGAGGATCTCTAAAATTTTGACTTATGAGAAACACTGGAGATTTTGATCCATCACTATTTTCTTTAACAGCAAATAGTACAGTGCATATTATTGATTGGTCTGATAATAGTGCCATTGCTTGTTCATTTATTTTACTTCCTTTTTCTGGTTTAATCTCTATCCATTTCATTTTTATTCCTCACGATCACAATTTATACTAAATTTCTCAATTCTTTTCCAACCAAATATCTTACTCATATAATGAATCTTTTTATGGTCTACAATTAGAATTATTGTAGCAGCTATAAGTCCAATTACAATGCCTGATATCTCTCTATTCAATTTTAGAATATCCAGGTATTACATATATCTGTTTACCTTACCTTACCATACCCGACGTTATCACACCGGGCAGCACGTTACCAGACGTTACGTCGCCAATCCTTAAATTTAATTTTTATCTTTTTTCAATTTTCTCATTACAAATATTATTATAAGCAAGACTATCGCATTGAATCCCGGAGATCTCTTGGATGAAACATTAGATATGTTTTCTTTTTCACTCTTATTAGTCGATACAGAATGAGAATAAAGAACTTCTGTAGTCTTCGCAATCATTTTTGCGTAAGTAAACTGAGTCATTTTATTATATGGATTAGGTGAAATTTCACCAAATTCGTACGCACTTACAGCCAAAGTTGGCTCTATACCTTCAGATCTGACATCATTTATTACAGTTTGTGCAGAACTTGCACTTTGATTTATATTATTAGCAAGGTCTTTAGTACTTAATGCTCTTATGACAGTGCCAGACGTGCTGATAACTTGAAGAGAATCGAATATTGCGCCTGAATAATATCCTCGTTGTATTTCTTTTTGAATATTTGTTGTATCAAACATGCCATTTGTAGGAATATTTCCTTGACTCTCGGTTATAAGTGTTTCCGTATACGTACTAATAGATATAGCTTGGCTCATGTACCATCCAGCACGTTCTCTAAGTATATCTTCTGGTATTATTCTGTCTGAGGGCGTAGTCAGTGTTAACCACCATTGAGCTGATTTTGCTCTCTGATATGAAAAAGCGAGCGATAATATTATATCGTTTGGATTGCTGAGAACTTTTATGTTTTCAAGAGTATTATTTGCCTCCATTATTCTAGATTCTGCAGCACCAATAATGTTCACATCACTTATTCCTTTTGATTTAAATTTATCTAAATCATTTTCAGAATCTTTTATCTGTTTATCGACTAGTTCGGTGAGATTTGCTATGTATTCTGATTTATTTTTTTCTTGATTAGATTTATTTATCCATTCGGAGGCAAGTAAATTTATCATCGATTGGAAATAGAGTGATGTTGCCCCATAATACTTCCTATCATTAGTCAGATCATCAGCACGATTTTGTAATTCTTTTGCGTTTTTAGTTAAATTGTTATTAATATTTGATACATTAGACACGTTATTATACATATCTTTTGATTCATTTTTTAGTCTATTAGCCAGTGGTTCTAACAATTTAAGATATTCTGATGAAAAAACAGTCTTGTTCGAGATCGGTTTACTAATATCATATCCTGTAAATTCTAAAACTGCTTCCTGTATCGTATTGACTTCTTTAACTGTAACGTTTAGTTTCATTCCCAATTGATTTATATCAAATACGTCTTTCTTTATTTCTCTCCCATTCTTATAATGTTCTTCAATATTAGTAATATTTGTTTCGTTTACTACCAACTGTCCTTGAGGAACTAAGAATATCTTCGTACCTTTAGCCGCAGCAGCTTCTAGTTTATAAGGAATACCTCCAACAGGACCTATGGTCTCATCAGGGTTAATCGTGCCTGTCATTGCTATATCCCCCTTTATAGTCCAATTTTTCATGGCGGCTATTGTGGCCACAGTTAAAGCTCCTCCTGCAGAAGGGCCTCCTACGATTGGACTGTCAATCTCAATAATATAATAAAAGTCATACAATCTTTGGTCTTCTCCTAATACATCAGATGCAACCATAGCTGCAATTCTTGCTGAGCCTTGTAAGTCAACTTGGGTATAGGGATTTGTGTCTACAAAAACGTGTCCAGTCCCATTTTTAACAACAACTTGCGCATTAAGATAAATTCCTTCTTCTCCATTCTCTGTCATTCTGGCAGCAACCAGAGGTATCGTTACGCTATTTTCGAATGCGTTGACAATTCCTATTGTGGATAGATATAATAGGAAAATCAAAAATAAAATTTTCTTTGTCATGTTTTTATTTCCTTGTATTTTAGGTCTAATTATCTGTCCTGTTTAATATTTTATATTTTTCTTATAGATTCTTTTACGATATTAATCCTGTACGATTCGTCGGGATTATCTATTTGTATCCAATAAACCTTATTATCTTTAGGATAAAAATAGTGATATAGACCCATGTGCTCCATATGTCCTAATACAAAATAAACTGTAATGCCTTCTATGTTCATAGGTATCGGATCACTATACATTCCTGATTTTCCAACCATTTTGCTCATAGCAGTAGTAAGTGAGACGGCGTTATCATTGCTTACAGATTCAGATACCCAAAATTTAGCTTTACTTCCAGAGCTACTTTTATACTCTACTACATAACCTTTCTCTATTTTTCTAAGACTATTTCCGTGTAAATCATTTATTTTCTTTATGGCGGTATCTCCTTCCTCGTATACAGCAAGATTCATATCTCCCAGTTTATTTGGAAATATACCGGTAGTGTCCTTTTCATACATTTGAAAGTAAAGAAGCGTCGCTCCAATAATAATGATTATTGATGCCACAAGATATATTATGTATTTGTTTTTTGCCATAGTTATATTTATCTTAATGATTGGTTTTTAAATTTTTTTCTCCATATACATATAGCAGAATGAGATATCTGAACATCAAACTTTTCCTTAATTTGTCTTGTTGTATCTCGGAGACTATGACTCTCACTTAACCTTAATGCTTCTTCTATTACTTCTTTAGAATTTTTCATTTTCTTAACTGAGTCGTCTTGAACAGTATAATATTTTCCACATTGTCTACAATGGCGTTTCTGTTTCTTTCCAATTTTTGTCGTTCTGCTACTATGACCTACAGTATTTAGACTATCACAGAGGGGGCACGGCGTTTGATTAAATTTCTTTTTAGTTTGATTTTTTTCAGACTTATTTTTAGCCTTACTTTTTTTTAATTTCTCTCTCTTTGTTTTTATTATTTTTCTTATATCGATCTCGACATAATCTCCCGGTTGGATTCCTTCTAAATCAATTATGTCTTTTGGTAATACAATTTTATTGTCGGTGTATCTAACAGTTGTTATCGTCATGCCATTTAGTTATCATAGATACATAGGTCATTATGCTTATGATGGTCATAATCGCTATAATCCCGATCGGAATTTGTGGTATATTCAGGATATTTTAAATCGTCATGAACTTAAATGCTTGCCAAATTCATTAGGATTTTATGTAAAGCCGTACCGTTTTAGATTTATCAACCATTTTTTTACCGTATATATGCTATATATGTTAGAAAAGTATATATAGTCTTTGCAATTAGAGTAAGTACGATGTAAAAAGAGAGTTTTTACGATACCTGTGATATTAACAAAATAACGTGACGTGCCCAACCGTTCCAACTGATGTCGCACACCAAAAAACCTGTCATGATCAATCTAATTCAATAATTCAAATTTACTGTATAACGAACCGTGTAGTGAAATCGCAGAATCGTACCTGACATATGTCTAAATATGTTCATAAGAATTAAAGCAAAAAGAATGCTTATAATACTTACGAGTATTAACAGATAGTATCTATCATATCTATCGGTATCTATCATATCTATCGGTATCTATCGATTATGTATATCATCAATCTATGAATAAAAAAAGGTATAAAAGGCGATATAATTATTCTTTTCTATGCGTTCTGAATAAGTATGTCGCTGAAACTAATACCATCATTCCAATAATTCCTTCAAATCCTGGACTCTCTGTTGGTGTTGGAGCAGGAGTGGAAGGTATTGTTCTTATAACTGTTGCAGTTTCAGTTACCATAGGCGTTTCTTCCATCTGTAAATTACTTGTAAATACGTAATCATTGAGTTGATTACCAAATTTGGCCTTTGGTTGAATGTGACAATCAATACAACCTTTTATCTTTCCTTCAGCAAGGACAGTGCCATTCGGCGAATATCTTGCCCAGAACCAGTCATTATGTTCAGAATCATATCCCGCCTCTTTGTACATGACAGTTAGTGCTACAAGAGTTTTATTTGGCATATAATTTTCTTTTACTATAATACTTTCGTCGGGCAGAACTCCACTTCTGGATTCGATCGCAGAAAAAGCGTTGTCTGTGACATATGTAGTTAGGAGTGCGCCATGTGGAGGATTTCCTGGATAAAATTCAGTCATTCCAGGCCACATCTGCCATTCTTTGTATTTACTTTCGTTTGTTATATATTTATATAGAGCAGTTCCGTTAGCCTTTGACGTATTTGTCATATCTGTTTCCGCAGTGGCCATTCCAATTGTCAATACTAAAAGTATTGACAATATAGATAAATATTTCTTCATGTTTTATTCTCTCCTATTTTTATTTCTCAATTCTCTCACGAACAAACTCATGAGTAAGATTTTTGGTATCTTTAAATGAAATCGAAAATATATCACAAGATATTTCCCTTGTATGAACTATCTCAATTTCATTTATCGACACGATAGAACTACGCCTTATAATGCTTATGCCAATTACCTTAACATATTATTCTAAATATTCTAAATTGACACAAAGTTCATCATTCCAAATTATATCTGGATGACTCTTTAGCAAATTCCTTATATAATTCTTTCTTTCGTTATATTTTTCCTGATCTTTTGCTTCAAATTTTATCGTAATATACGGTCCGTTCTGCGAGTATCTAAAAATCATCATTCCATCATTAAAGTCAGCTCTTACACCATCGTCGTCAGGAATAATGTTTTTGTCAGTAATTTCTACATCTGGAAAATCTTTCTTAAATTTAACAGACAAATCTGCAATAACATCTACTTTTTTATCGTCTGGGCAGCTTATTTTAATTTCTGGAGATGAAATAAATTGAGGAAAACTTTCATAAAGCTGGCTCAATGTCTGATCTTTTTCAGACAAATATTCTAATATCCTTAACGCTGCATAGGCTCCATCATCGTGTCCATAAAAATTATCTGCAAAAAAGAAATGACCGGAAACTTCTCCTCCAAATATCGCCTTTTCTTCAGCAATTTTTGCTTTTATAAAAGAATGACCGGTTTTCCATATTATCGGAACTCCGCCATTGTCTTTAATAACTTCTTTTACCGCCTGTGAACAGAGAGTATTATAAACTATCTTTGTTCCTGGAAATCTTCCCAATATTTCTTTTGCAAAAATAGCAACCAAAATATCGTTCCATAAAATACCTCCTTTCTCGTCTACTAATCCTATTCTATCACCATCGCCATCAAAAGATATTCCTAAATCTGCTTTTTCGTCTAATACAGCTCTTGCTACTCTATCTGCGATTTTTTTAGTAGTAGGATCAGGTGTTCCAACAGGAAATCTTCCATTTACTTTTATATTTTTACCTATCACATCGCATCCTGCCTTTTTAAATATTTCTGGAACATACATACCGGCTGTTCCACATCCAGTATCAATGACCACTTCAAATTTTTTATTTAAGACTATTCTTTTCAATAAATCGTTAAAATAATCTTCTGTTATATTCTTTTGCTCGTAATTGCCTTCTTCGCCCGATTGAAAATAATTTTCTTGTTCAATTATTTTTCTTATTTCTTGTATCTCTTCAGGTCCTGTTGTTTGAGAATATCCTATAGCTATTTTCATCCCATTATAAATAGCTGGATTGTGAGAAGCAGTAATCATTATTCCACCATTTGTTTGATACCGATATTGCGCATAATACATCATTTGGGTCATAATCATACCCAAATCAATAATATTAATTCCTACTGAACGCATACCTTTGATAATAGCAGTTTTATAAATAGGACTGCTCAGACGACAATCATGACCAACTACGGCATGGCGAATTTTCCTTTTTCGTAAAAATGTACCATAAGCTTTGCCTATTTTTTCTACTATTTCAGTATCAAGGTCTTTATCTACAACCCCTCTTATATCGTAATTTCTGAAAATATTATAATTAATTTTCATGCTTTTATTCCTATTTTCTTCCTACCTCTCATATCTACACCTAAATTTTAGTTTCCTCTATTCCTAAACGTTCTCCTCTTTTATATACCTTGAATGTTTTAATATTTCTCATATCACCTTTTCTAAATGCTTTTACTATGCCAAGAGTATAATCAGCGATTACATACCCTTTTGGAGGTGCACCTTCCAGTACAAATACCTTTACAGTATGTTCTTCTTTTCCTAAAACAGGTATGGTGACGTCTATCCATGTAGACGGTAGACCTGCACCAAATTCTACCAATTTCTTAGCTCTTCCTATTTCAATTTCCATTGATTTTTTTGCTTGTTCTAAAGTCAACATATTTACCTCAATCTTTATCACTTTGTATCAATTATTTCTTTATTTCAAATCTTTTTCATCTACTACTATACAACACCATCTAGGTAATCGTCATTTAATATGATTTAATTTTCTTTCAGAAGTTATGACTCATGATTTCCTATTATTTTTTCTAAAATTTTCGATAGACAAATTATTCGTTCTTGCAATTATAAATGA
>Ga0209594_1001182_pt1 | contig 13320 bp, 9 predicted proteins | sample AshMeaCrysSpring_FD_184126 | JGI IMG/M metagenome (GOLD analysis project Ga0209594, IMG submission 184126) | Groundwater microbial communities from Big Spring, Nevada to study Microbial Dark Matter (Phase II) - Ash Meadows Crystal Spring... | ecosystem: Environmental > Aquatic > Deep subsurface >...
GCTGGAGGCGGCTCCCCCATCCGAACGCGAGAAAATCCGGAAAAATTTCTACCGGGTCGCCCGCGAACCGCTGGGTCTCTACGCCCTCATGGACTACGTGAATTTCAAAGGCGAGGGCACGTCTCCCTCCGAACGCTACAATGGCAGGGGCTGGGGGCTCCTGCAGGTCCTGGAATCCATGGACGAATCCGGCCCCGCCCTCCCGGCCTTCGCCGCCGCCGCCTCGCGCGTGCTCACCCTCCGCACTCAAAACGCACCCCCGGCGCGAAACGAAAAAAAATGGCTGCCCGGATGGAAAAACCGGCTCGCCACCTACACACGCTGACACGCTGAAGGGCCAAAATTTTCCCTTGCGGCAAAAATTCGGCTGGGTGAAGGTAACCGGATGCGTCGGGCTCTTGGATTGTTGATACTGGCGGCCTCCCTCGCCACCCCCGTGGTCGCGGCCGGCCCGGTCCTGCCCCGGGCGGCTCTCAAGGAACTCGCGATCGAAAGCCGCACCGACGGGATTCCGTCCGGCTGGTGCGGGCGCGCCATGTTGTCCCTCCTGCGCAAGGCCGGTCTCGCCGACGGACTCAAACCCGGCAACGGCCAGGAATGGGAAAAAATCCTCTCCAGCGCGGGATGGAAACCGGTCCGCGTGAGTTCCCCCCACCGCGCTCCGCTGGGTAGTGTGCTCGTTTATCTGGGCGACCGCCGCGTCGGCAAGATCCCGCGCGGAACCCCCGGCGGCTACTACGGGCATGTCGAAATGGTCGCTCTCGCACCGAACGGCGGCCGCCTTTACGTGGCGGACAGCCCTCGTCCGGTCCCGGGCGGCACGGTGCCGGATAATTTCACCGGCCGCGCATGGGTCCCGCCCGGCACTCTTCTCGCCGCGCCTCCTCCGATCGCCGAGCAGGTCGATACCGTGCTTGCGGAACGCTTCCGCATGGCCGCAGCCCACTTCAGCAAGGCCTCCGACATGGCGTCCCTGACCGTCGAGCCCAGAGAATTGCAACGCTGAGCCCGCGGCGGGCGTTCGTTATCTGTGGTCATTTCGCCAATCGGTTCATGAAACCCAGCCGACTGTCTTCGAAACTTACCTGAACTTTCCCAGCCTCCGCCTGTCTATCCAGCTAATGAAAATTTTATCCGCCTTCATCGCGGTCGCGACCCTCGCCGGTCTCGTGCCCGCCTCAGCCGCCACCGACCCGAGCCAGGTCGCGGTCTCCGTGGCCCGCTGGCTTGAGAAAGGCCACTATTCGCGCGCCAAGCTGGACGACGCCATGTCCCGGAAGTTGCTCCAGACTTACCTCCGCGCGCTCGACTACAACCGCCTCTACTTTACTCAGAAAGACATCGACGAATTTGAAGCGCTCTATGCGGATTCGCTGGACGACGCGATTTTCTCCGGCGACCTCGAACACGCCCGCGCGATCTTTGCGCGCTACCGCGAACGCGTCCGCGACCGCATCGCGAAAAACAAGACCCTCGTGGCGAAAGATTTCAATTTCGACTCGAACCGGGAGGTCCGCATGAACCGCAAGGACGTACCGTGGCCGGCGACCGACGCCGAGGCCGACGCGCTCTGGCGCGACATCGTCGAGGCCGAATTGCTCCGGGAAACGCTTGCGCGCTCGGAAGATTCCTCCAAGACGGCCCAGGGCCCCGTCAAAACAAAAACTCCCCAGGAAACCGTCACCCGCCGCTACGATCAAGTACTGCGCAACGTGAACGAAATGGAGGACGCCGACGTGGTGGACCTTTTCCTCACCTCGCTCGCGCAGAGTTACGACCCGCACAGCCAGTACCTAAGCCCGTCCGAGATGGAGAATTTCCAGATTTCGATGCGGTTGTCCCTTGTCGGCGTGGGCGCCGTCCTCCGCTCCGAGGACGGCTACGCGAAGGTCATGGAAGTCGTGCCCGGCGGCCCCGCCGACCTCGACGGCCGCCTCAAAGTTGGCGACCGGATCTCGGCCGTGGCGCAGGGCGACGGCGAGTTCGAAGATGTGGTCGATATGAAGCTCGACAAGGTGGTCGAAAAAATCCGCGGCAAGAAAGGCACGCAGGTCCGGCTTCTCGTCCTGCCCGCCGACGCCACCGATCCCGCACAGACAAAGGTTGTCGATATCGTGCGCGACGAGGTCAAACTCAAAGACCAGGAAGCCAAAGCCGAGTTGCTCAAACTCAAAAACCCCGACGGCAAAACCAGCAAAATCGGCTGGATCACTCTTCCGTCGTTCTATGCCGAAATGGGCGGGCGGCCCGGAGGAAAGCCCAAGAGCACAACCGCCGACGTCTCGGCCCTCATCTCCCGCCTCAAACGCGAGGGCATGCAGGGACTCGTCATCGACCTCCGCCGCGACGGGGGCGGCTCGCTGGAGGAAGCCATCAACCTCACCGGACTCTTCATCCCGCGCGGGCCCGTTGTGCAGTCGAAAGATTCCAACGGCAAAATCACCGTCTCCCAGGATTCGAACCCCGGAGTCGCCTACGACGGTCCGCTCATCGTGCTCATGAACCGGCTCAGCGCCTCGGCCAGCGAGATCTTTGCCGCCGCCCTCCAGGACTACGGGCGCGCGGTCATCGTCGGCGACGAGCGCAGCTTCGGCAAAGGCACCGTGCAGACAGTCCTCGATCTCGGCCGTCTCACAATGCCGTTCAGTCTTTCCTCCGGCGATTCGGGAGCCCTCAAACTCACAATCCAGAAATTCTACCGCGTGCGCGGCGGATCGACCCAGCTCAACGGAGTCGCCTCCGATATCGTGCTTCCCTCCCTCACCGACAATCCGGAGATCGGGGAAAGCTCGCTCGACAACTCGCTTCCCTACGACGAAGTGGCGCCTGTGAAAATCGCGGATTCCATGGCCGCCACGCCGCTCTTCCTCGAAGAACTCGCGGAACGCTCGGCCACCCGCGTCGCCCGCGACCCAGAATTCGCCTACGTCACCGAGGACGCCGCGCGCCTCAAAGACAAAATCGAAACCAATACCGTGAGCCTCAACCTCAAAGCCCGCAAAGCGGAAATCGCCGCCGACAAAAAACGCAAGGAGGACCGCAAACTCGCACGGGCCAAACAAGGGGACGCCCTCAATGTCGCCGCCTTTGAAATCACCCTCGACGACGTGGATTCCCCCACCCTCAAGCCGGTCGCCTACAACCGCAAACGCGACAAGTCGATGGAGGCCGATGAGGAAACCGCCCTCGAGGACGAGAAATCCGAGGAGGTCCAGCCGGATCCGATCCGCGACGAAGCCCTCCGCATCGCCAACGACCTTGTCGAGCTTTCCGCCTCGCCGCGCACCGCGCGGGCCGGCGGAGACAACAACCCGGGGATCCGTTAAAACTCCCGCACAAACGCCCGCACCGGGCGCGGAACAAACTTCTTCTCAAAAATCCCCTTTGGAGCCCGGGGTCGCGAAGACACTCGGGGTCTGGGGCCATCCACGCACACCCCCGTCGGGGCAGTGTCCGCTTTCCATTCCCCAACCAAGTCCCTGCCTGGAATCGATGGGATTGACTTTCGAGCGGATCATCCGCAAAGTTCCGCAGCTGCCGTGACCCAGAACGAAGACTACCTCGTTGATATGCTCCATGATGTGGGGCTCATCACCCGCTCCCAGATCACCGACGCCCAGACCACGGCGCAGGGAGGGAGCCTCATCAAGGTGCTCATCGAGGCCGGCCACATCACCCAGGAGGACATCGCCCGCACGCTCGCCGCCCAGAACGGCATGGAATTCGTGGACCTCTCGACCGTCGCGCCTCCGCCCGATGTGATCGAGACGATGTCGCTGGAAAACGCGAGGCGCTACCGGGCCGTGCCGGTCCAGTTCCGCGACGGGACCCTCGTGGTCGCCATCAGCGACCCGATGGACATGGAGGCGGCCGATTCCCTTTCGTTCATCCTGAACCGCGACATCGAGTTTGTCTGCGCGACCCCCGATGCCATCGCGAAGGCGATCGGGGATTTTTACGGCACGGGGGACGGTTCGATGGAAGGCGGCGAGGGCGAGATGATGTCCACCGACGGCCTTGCGGATGGCGAGGCCACCGAGGGCGACGCACCGATTATCAAAATGGTTTCGATGCTCCTGCTCGAGGCCTACAACAACCGCGCCAGCGACATCCACCTCGAACCGCTGGAGAAAAGGTTCCGCGTCCGCTTCCGCATCGACGGCGTCCTCCAGGAAATGCCGTCTCCGCCGAAAAAGCTCCACTCGGCCATCATCAGCCGCCTCAAAATCATGTCGGGCTCGATGAGCATCGCCGAGAAACGCCTCCCCCAGGACGGCCGCATCCAGGTCAAGCTCGGCCAGAAGGCGCTCGACCTGCGCGTTTCGAGCATCCCGACCGTGCAGGGGGAAAGCATCGTCATGCGGATCCTCGACAAATCGGCCCTCCTTCTCGGACTGCCCGATCTGGGGTTCCTGAGTGACGACCAGCAAAAGTTCGAGCGCCTGATCAACCTGCCCGACGGCATCCTGCTTGTGACCGGTCCCACCGGCTCCGGAAAGACGACGACCCTTTACGCTTGTCTCCACTACATGAACAAGCCGGATCGGAAAATCATCACGGTCGAGGAGCCCGTCGAATACCAACTCAGCGGCATCAACCAGGTGCCGGTCAATTCCGATATCGGCATGACCTTCCCCGCCGCCCTGCGCTCGATTCTCCGCCAGGCTCCCAATATCATCATGATCGGCGAGATCCGCGATATGGAGACCGCCAGCATCGCCATCAACGCCTCGCTCACCGGCCACCTCGTGCTTTCCACGCTGCACACGAACGACGCGCCGAGCGCTGTGGCGCGGCTTGTCGATATCGGGATCAAGCCGTTCCTCGTCTCCAGCTCGGTGCGGGCGGTCATGGCTCAGCGGCTTGTTCGCAAGCTATGTGCGAAGTGCCGCCAGCCGGGCGAACTCACCGAATACGAGGCGCGCACACTGCGCATCGACCAGGGCGCGCTCGCGGAGGCCTCGATCATGGTCCCGAAGGGATGCGAGGTCTGCCGCGGAAAAGGCTTCAAAGGCCGGATGGGGATTTTCGAGGTCTTTGTTGTGGACGACGAGGTCCGCCACATGGTCAACAACAACGCCACCACTCTCCAGCTCCGCGCCCGTGCGCGCGAACTCGGCATGCGCACGCTCCGCGAAGACGGCGTCCGCAAGGTCCTCGCCGGCCTCACCACCGCCGAGGAAGTCATCACCACCACCATGACCGACCTCGACTGACCCATGGATCCCAAACAAGTCACCGATATTTTTGTCGAACAGGGGTGGCTCACCGAGGAGGGAGCCTACGCCTGCCTGCAGGAACATGGGGCCACCGAGAAGCCGATCGAAAAGGTCCTCGTGGACAACGGGCTTCTCACCCCGGAACAATTCTGCCACGGCATCGCCGAGTCGCTGGGAACCGAGGCGGCAGACTTGAATTCGCTCTCGACCTCGCCGGAGATCCTCCACCTCATCCCGGCCGGCCTTGTGCGCCTGCACGGGGCGCTGCCGGTGGGCGCCTCGGGAAATACGATTTACGTCTGTTTCATCGACCCGTTCGACACGCAATCGGCGGAGGATCTCCGCTTCGCGCTGAACCGCGAAATCCACCCGATGGTCGGGTGGCCGGAAACCGTCCGCAATATCATCCGCGAACACTACGGGTCGGAGGTCACCAGCCTCGACGAGGTGCTCGCCCAGCTTTCCGACGTTCCGGAAGTCACGCTCCGCGAAGGAAACGAGGATGAATTCAACGCCCAGGCGGTCGCCCAGGAGGCCAACGCCGCGCCGATCATCCGTTTCGTGGACCTCATCCTCGACAAGGCGATCTCGGCCCGCGCGAGCGACATCCATTTCGAGCCCTTCGAGACCGATTTCAAAATCCGCTACCGTGTCGATGGCGCGCTTTACGAGATGGATCCGCCGCCGCGCCACCTCGCGCTGCCGGTCATTTCGCGTGTGAAGGTGATGGCGAATCTGAACATCGCCGAGCGCCGCCTCCCGCAAGACGGCCGCATCCAGCGCACGGTCGGAGGCAAGCAGATCGACCTCCGCGTTTCGACACTTCCGACCGCCTTCGGCGAGAGTGTCGTGCTCCGCGTGCTGGACCGTTCGAGCGTGAACCTCGACCTCGAGTCGCTCGGCATGCCGGACTATATTTACAATTACATCCTCGAGGTCATCGAGAAACCGAACGGGATTTTCATCGTCACCGGCCCCACGGGATCCGGAAAGACGACGACGTTGTATTCGTGTCTGCGCAAGATCAACACGATCGACACGAAGTTGCTCACCGCCGAGGACCCGGTCGAATACGAGATCGACGGCATCATCCAGGTCCCCATCAACGAGGCCATCGGTCTCACCTTCGCGCGCATCCTCCGCGCGTTCCTCCGCCAGGACCCCGACCGCATCCTCGTCGGCGAGACCCGCGACACCGAGACCGCCCAGATCGCCATCCAAGCCTCGCTCACCGGCCACCTCGTCTTCACGACGCTCCACACCAACGACTCGACCGGCGCGGTGACCCGGCTTGTGGACATGGGGGTCGAGCCGTTCCTGCTCTCCGCCTCGCTCGAGTGTGTGCTCGCCCAGCGGCTCATCCGGAAAATTTGCACGGCCTGCCGCACGCCCTACGAGCCCACCGAGCAGGTTCTCGCCTCGCTCGGACTCTCGCCGCACGACATCGGTGACAAAAATTTCTTCTACGGAAAGGGCTGCGAAGTCTGCAACAACACCGGCTACAAAGGCCGCAAGGGCATCTACGAGCTCCTCAAAATCAGCGACCCGATCCGCGAGATGATCAACGAGCGCAAACCGGGCGTTGTCATGCGTCAGAAAGCCATCGAGCTCGGAATGACCACCCTCCGCGAGGACGGCATCCGCTCGATTTACGACGGTCTCACCACCATCGAAGAAGTGGTGAAATACACCTGATCCTCCCCGCCGTGGCCGGCCCGACGACGATCGATTCCCTCCATGCGGAAGTCGTCGCCCTCCGCGAGCGCGTCGGCGGCCGCGACCCGATCCGCGCGCCCGAACTCCGCGAGATCTGGGCCTGCCGCCTGCGCCCGTTCTGGCGGCTCCACCAGGGTCTCTACGAGGGAACCGCCGGCCGCTTCGCCGCCCTCGGCGAGAATTTTCTGGTCATCGAGGTGGCGGCCGAGGCGCGCCGGTTTTTTGGCGACACGCCCCAGCTTTCGTTTTTGGAGGCGCTGGCCTGCGCGCGGAGCGGCGCCCCCGCGCGCTGCCGCGAGATCCTGCTGAGCCGCGGCGACCTGCTTGCGAAGGTCTCCGACGCCCCGGCCCTGCTGGCGCGAACGTTCAAGGATGCCTGGAAGGCGGACGGCGATCCGAAGTATCTCGAGTTGAGCCTCGAGCACTATCTGAAAGCCTACGAGGTTTCGCCCGACAAGACGTTCCCCGGAATCAACGCCGCCTCGATGGCCCTGCTGGCCGGCCGGTGCGACCGCGCGACAGCCCTCGCGGCCGAGGTGGGCGGGCTCCTGCCGTCGGTGCCGGTCGATTACTGGGGCGGCGTGACCCTGGCCGAGAGCGCGCTTGTGCTGGGCGAGATCGAGCGAGCGCGGGTGCTCTACCGGGTCGCCTGCACAGTGAGCGATGTGCCGCGCGCGAACCTCGTCACCACCCGCGCGCAGGCAAGGCTCCTGCTTCCCTGCCACGGACTCAACGCCCGGGATTTCGACGACCTTTTCCCGGTTCCCAATATCGCGTGCTTCACCGGCCACCGCACCGACGAACCCGGCCGCGAGGACGCCCGCTTCCCGGAGTCGGCCATCCCGGATGTCAGTCGCCGGATCGCGGCCCTTCTCTCGGAAAACCGGATCGAGATCGGGTTCTCATCCGCCGCCCGGGGCGGGGATATCGTCTTTGCCGAGGCCGTCCGCGCCTGCCCGCGCGGCGAGATCCACCTTGTCGTGCCGGGGGGCCGCGACGCGTTCCGCACCGCCAGCGTCGATGGCGGCGAGTCGGACTGGGGGGCCCGCTACGACGCCCTCCTCGCCTGCGCCGACGGGATCACCGAGATCGACCCCGCCCAACCCGGCGGACTCACCCCCGCCGATTTCGACTTCGCCAACCGGGTTTGCGTGGGGTCCGCCCAGATGCGCGCGGCGGAACTCGACTGCGAACTCCGCATGATCGCCGTCTGGGACGGCGAGACCGGCGCCCGCGGCGGCACATCCGAGGCCGTCGCACTGGCGGTTCGCGCCGGAATCCCGGTCGATATCGTGCCGCCCCGGCCGTCCGGCCATCCGCCCGAGGTGCACTCGGCCGGGTTGGGAAATGACGAGGGACTCTTCGCGGTCGCGGCGTTTGTCTGGGACCGCGCGGACTTCCCGGTCGAGCCATCCGGTGCCATGCGGGTTCTGTGGGACGACCCGCATTGTTCGGTGGTCTTTTTTTCCGCGCGGGCTGCCGCGCATTTCGGCGAGCGTCTTCTGGAAACCGGCGTCCCCGCCGTCGCGCTCCACTACGGCCCGCTGCTCCTGCGTCTCGACCCGCTCGCAAAGACCGAGGAACCCGGCGGCCTCCACCTCCGCCGGGCCCGCGAGTTGCTCGCACACTGCCCGGCCGGGCGTGCCTGCGCGTCGGCGGAATTCGCCGCCGAGGCCCGTCTGGAGGGCTTCCGCGGCACATTCGAATACCTTGGGCGGAGGCCCTCGCCATCGGGGCCCGACCGTCAGATTTTCCAACTCGCCGAATGAAAACGCCCCTTGCCGCCTCGATGCTGTGTTTGTTTTGCCTGTGCTCCGCCTGGAGTGCCGGCGCGCGATCCGGGCGGGTCGTCCTCCTTCACGAAGGCCCGGATGCCTTTGCGGTGCGGCATTCACTGGCCGGATCGGCAAAGACATCCCTCGACCTCCAGTATTACATCTGGGAAGGCGACCTCACGGGATCCACCCTCCTGCAATCCGTGCTGGACGCGGCCGACCGCGGCGTGAAGGTGCGCCTCCTGCTCGACGATGCCACAAGTTCCGGCCTGGTGGGCGGACTGACCGGACTCGTCGGCCGCTACGCGCGCGGCGCGGTGGACCAGGCGGGCGACCGGGCCGCCGATCTCGGCCTCGCCGGCCGCCGGACCGAACTCCGCCGCCTCGCCCGCGACCTGCGCTCGGGCGGCCGCGATACGGTCGCGGCCGCGCTGGACTCGCATCCGAATATCGAGGTGCGCATTTTCAATCCGTTCCGGGCGCGTGGACTGGGCGGCGGACTGCGCGCGCTCGAGCTCGCGGGAAGTTTCTCGCGCCTCAACCGCCGCATGCACAACAAGATCTTCCTCGCCGACCGCGGCGCGGCCGTCACCGGCGGACGGAACATCAGCGACCGCTACTTCGGCTACGACGAAGATTACAACTACGGCGACCTGGACGTGCTCGTGGAAGGCCCCGCGGCGTCCGCCATCGCAGACTCCTTCGACCAATACTGGGAAAGCCCGAGGGCCGTCCCGGTCCGGCGCTTCTGGCTCGACCGCAACCCGCGTGTGAACCTCGCTGCGCTCCGCGCGGAACTCGCCGGTTTCATCGCCTCGCTGCCGGACCGTCCGGACCCCCGCGAATCCGCCCGGACCCACGCCGCCCTGCGTGCGCGGGCGGCGCGGGCGCAAGTCGAGGTCGTGAGCGACGACCCCCGGAAACCCGACCTGCCCTCGCGAAAGGTGGCCGAAGCCATCGAGGCCCGCCTGGCGTCGGCCGGAAATGACGTGCTTGTCGAAAGCGGGTTTTTCGTGCCGACGCGCGCCGAGTATCCCTCGCTGGAAGCCGCTTTGAAGCGGGGCGTGCGGGTGCGCGTGCTCACCAATTCGGTGGCCTCGAACGACGTCTTCCCGGCGGCGGTGGGTTACAAGCGCCACCGCAAGCGGCTGCTGCTCCTCGGGGCCGACCTGCGCGAAGCGCGTCCATCCGGCGGCTCGGCGCGCACGGCGGGGCGCGGCGGAGGAACAAGCGGCCTCCATACCAAGGCGGCCGTCTTCGACCGCCGCTCCGCCTTCATCGGCACCTTCAACCTCGACCCGCGCTCGGCCTCCCTCAATACCGAGATCGCGCTTTTCCTCACCGGCGGGAATCTCCCAGCCCAGCTCGCCGCCCGCATCGAGAAAAACTCGGCCTCCGCCTGGCGGGCCCGCCTCGACAACCGCCGCAGGCTCGTCTGGAGCGGCAAACCCGGCGAGGCCGATATCCGCATCGAACCCGAAACCGGCCCCGGCAAGCGCCTCAAACTTTCCATTTTCTCCGCCCTGCCGCTGGATCCTTTGCTCTGACGCCACCAATGAGGGCCGAACTTTGAACGTCGGCGACTTGGACGTTGGAAGTTCAGGTTTCAATGTTCAACGTTCCCTTCGATTTTTCCTCCGGAGGGGGGATGTCTGCCCTTGCCTTGGGGGTGCGGCGGCGAATAGAAGAGTGCCCTTACAAAATGAGCGAAAAAGCGCCTTGGATAACGTTCCGTCCGGAATTGCGCGTGCTGGATTGCACGATCCGCGACGGAGGACTCATGAACAACTCGCAATTCTCCGACGCGGAGGTTCGCGCGGTTTACGATGCCTGCATCGCGGCCGGGATCGATTACATGGAAATCGGCTACAAGAACTCGGTCGAGGCGTTTCCCCGTTCGGAATACGGTCCGTGGCGGCATTGCCTCGAGGAAGACCTCCGCCGCGTCGTCGGCGACCACACGTTCGAGCGCACCGGCCTCAAGCTCGCCGCGATGGCGGATGCGGGCGGCAAGTGCGATTGGAAACACGGCATCCTGCCCGCCGACCAGAGCGTGCTGGATCTCATCCGGGTGGCCTGCTACGCGCACCAGATTTCCGAGGCGGTCGAGATGATCCACCACTGCCACGAGCTCGGTTACGAGACCACCCTCAACATCATGGCCATCTCGACCGTTCACGAAGTCGAAATCGACCGCGTGCTCGAGATCGCCCGCGAGACGCCCGCCGGGACCGTGGTGGTCGTCGATAGCAACGGCGCGCTCTACCGCGAGCAGATCGACCACCTCGTCAACAAATACCGCGCCGCGCTCGAGGGCACCGGAAAGGACGTCGGCATCCACGCCCACAACAACCTCCAACTCGCCTTCGCCAACACCATCGAGGCGATCATCCTCGGCTGCAACCGGGTGGACGCCACCATGATGGGCCTCGGCCGCGGGGCGGGGAATTGTCCGATGGAAATCCTGCTCAGTTTCCTGCGCAATCCGAAATTCAAGCTCCGTCCGGTCCTCGACGTGATCCAGAAGACGATCATGCCGATGAAGCAACGCTTCGACTGGGGCCCGAATATCCCGTATCTCATCACCGGCTCGCTGAACGCCCACCCGCGCAACGCCATGGCGTTCTGCGAAAGCGGCGGCACCGATATCGTCGGCTTTTACGACAAAATGCTCAGCGAGGGATGAACGCGAAATTTCTCGAAGCGGCCACCGAAGCCGCCCAGGCCGCCGGCGGGTTCCTCCGCGCCCACTTCGGCGGTGTGCTCAATGTGGACGCCAACGAGGCCCACGATATCAAACTCGAACTCGACCGGCGCACCCAGCACCTCATCGAGGGACTCCTGCTCGGGCGCTTCCCCGACCACTGTGTGCTCGGCGAGGAAGGCCGCGCGGGCGACGCGTCCGCCGAATACGAATGGATCGTGGATCCGATCGACGGCACGGTGAATTATTTCTACGGCATCCCGCACTTCTGCGTGTCCATCGCGCTGCGGCGGGCGGGGGACATCCTCGCCGGCGCGATTTACGATCCGATGCGCGACGAACTCTGGGCGGCCGAAACCAACGGTCCGGCGACCCTCAATGGGAAAGAAATCCGCGTGAGCAGCCGCACCGTTTTGTCGGACGCGGTGGTGACGGTCGGGTTTTCGAAATCGGCCGAGTCGATCGCCAACGGCCTGCCGGTTTTTGAGAAACTTCTCCGCGAGGTCAAGAAATGCCGCATGATGGGCAGCGCGGCCCTCGACCTTGCCTACGTGAGTTGCGGCCGCCTCGACGCCTACGTGGAAAGCCAGATCAGCATCTGGGACATCGCCGCCGGGAAGCTCATCGTCGAACGCGCGGGCGGATCGATCCGCCTCAGCGAACATCCGACGATCCCGGACAAGCTCTCCATCGTCGCCAGCTCGGGCCGCATCGACCTCGGGATTTGATTTTCGCATGACGCGCGCAGGCATCGGCTACGACGTGCACCGCTTTGCCGACGGGCGCAAGCTCGTCCTCGGCGGCGTCCAGATCCCGCACGAATGCGGGCTCGAAGGACACTCGGACGCCGACGCGCTCAGCCACGCCATCGCCGACGCCATTCTCGGCGCCGCCGGCCTCCCGGATATCGGCCACCACTTCCGCACCGACGACCCCACCATCAAAGGCATCAGCAGCCTCCGCATCCTCGCCCGCGCGGCCGAACTCGCCCGCGATGCCGGAGGCGTCCTCGTCAATATCGACGCGACCCTCATCGCCGAGGCCCCGCGTGTCTCGCCCCACCTCGCGGCCATGAAGGAGGCCGTCGGCGGCGCGCTCGGACTCGACCCGCGCCTCGTCGGTATGGGATTCCTCGGCCGTGGCGAGGGCATCGCCGCCCTCGCGGTCGCCAGCGTGGATTTTCCTGACACCGCAGGCCGGGACAACGCCTGACCCACCCCCCTCCATGCCACCCCGCTTTTTCAACACGCTCACACGGACGGTCGAGCCGCTCAAAACCGTCGAACCCGGCCGGGTGAGCCTCTACACATGCGGGCCGACGGTCTATAATTTCGCGCACATCGGGAATTTCCGGGCCTACGTTTTCGAGGACCTCCTCCAGCGCCACCTCATGGCGAGGGGCTACAAGGTCCACCGTGTGATGAACCTCACCGACGTCGATGACAAAACGATCCGGGGCTGCCGGGCGGCCGGGGTTCCGCTCGCGGACTTCACCCGTCCGTTCAAGGACGCCTTCTTCGCCGACCTCGACACCCTGCGCATCCTGCGGGCCGACGCATTCCCCGAGGCCACCGACCCGGCCCATATCGCGCGCATGATTTCCATGATCGGGATGCTCGTGGACGGCGGGCACGCCTACCGCGCCGACGACGGGTCGGTCTATTTTCGCATCCGGTCGTTCGACCGCTACGGCGCGCTCTCGGGCATCCGTCTCGACGAACTCCAGCCCGGCGCGCGCGTGTCGTCCGACGAATACGAAAAGGAAGAACTCGGCGACTTCGCGCTCTGGAAGGCCTGGTCGGAGGCCGACGGGCCGGTGGCATGGGAAAGCCCGTGGGGGCGCGGACGGCCGGGCTGGCATATCGAATGCAGTGCCATGGCCACCGGGTTGCTCGGCCCGCGGATC
>Ga0209594_1001184_pt1 | contig 13311 bp, 24 predicted proteins | sample AshMeaCrysSpring_FD_184126 | JGI IMG/M metagenome (GOLD analysis project Ga0209594, IMG submission 184126) | Groundwater microbial communities from Big Spring, Nevada to study Microbial Dark Matter (Phase II) - Ash Meadows Crystal Spring... | ecosystem: Environmental > Aquatic > Deep subsurface...
ATATTAAAGATGTCTGCTCAAGTAGATAGAGAATGCAAAGATAAAATATGTAAAAGTCTAGGATATGTCGATTCTAAGGAATATCGTAGAGAACTGTATTATGAAAAAGGAGTACATCTTCCGGCATATGTTAATGAAAGTTGTTCGGCATATCTAGGTACAGTCATCGGAGAACGTAGAGATGCCAGAAAAATTTTACCAATAATACTTGGAAAAATTATAAAAGAGATGCCTTATGGAAATCCTGGGTTTGATTTCTTAATAGATGGAGATATAAAAGTCGATGTAAAAAGCAGGAGGCTCATAAATAATAGGTATGACTTTATGATAAGATATAATAATATTTCTGATTACTTCCTATGTATAGGATATGAAGAAGATGAAAGTGGTAATTTGATACCTGTTCACATGTGGCTATTTAAAAAGGATGAGATGATAAGAAAACAAGAAATTGGATCTAGATATATTATTGATAAATTTTATAGAAGAGATACATTTGGGATATCTAAAATTCCTGCAATACTAGACAAATTTAGAATGTACGATAAGATAGATGCATTTAGAAGGATCAATGGAAATAAATTATGAATATAGATATTAAAATTATAGAGAAACATGACTCGATAATAAATATTATCAAAGATCCAATACCTTGTCTTGTGAATTTTGATTTTCACTCCGATTATCCTCGTTATGGAGAAGAGACCATAGATGTTGATTATTTTACGAGACAGATAACTTCTGAATGGTATGAAGAAAACTGGGTAGCAGTATTAGCCAGTCTTGGAAAAGTAAAAGAGTTCATGTGGATATTTCCTCATGAGTACGACAAAGAAGATATAAAGTTATTTGAGAGTAAAAGTGGTGATAGTATAATTTTTAATAAAAGATTTAGCCCCTCTATGGAGATAACGTGTCCATACGTGACTCTAGACATGGATTTCTTCGGGAGCAGAATTCCTATTAATTGGGCTACTAAAGAAGGAAGAATGGAGTTATTTAAGCAATTTTTAGGAACATTAAAAGCGGATAATGTCAAACTCATAATATCTATATCGGATCGGTGGGTCAATTATAATGTAGACAAATTTTTACAATAGATATTAACAGAGATGTTATGTAAAAAATAAGAAATTTTGAGAGGTTAATAAATGGCGAAGAAGAGAGTTGTTATAGATGGTCAAGATCCGATAATTGATGAGATTCTTTTGTTTGCCATACTTCCTTTTTTAAGAGGTAAAGAAAAGAAGAAAAAGAAGTGATATCATGAATGGCGTAAAAAGATGTTTAAATCTAGATGAAAAATCTGATATAGTCAATATAATTAAAGAGGATATAGTGAGAGATCAATTGGCTATAAATAATATTATGCAAAATAGAGAACTTGTTACGACATTAGCAACAAGAAGTCCGGATGAATTGATAGAAATATATAATTCTCATCTGGTTAGGTCTAATAGATCGTTACTAAAAATTGATATAATTCCTATTTGTTAGGCCTATACTTCTTATAGATAACGGAGGATATAGTAATATATGATAAATGAAAATAAAAAACAACTTATAAAGGAAATATCTGAATGCGTAGAAATATTAGATGACGCAATAGTAATGCATGATGTCCATATAAAAGATCCTAAGACCGCCACACCTGAATCACAAAAAGAAATGATGGAGCTTATGTTAGATACAAGAGATTGCATTCTTAGGCAGTTAAGAGCGTCTGAAAAAGATAAATAATTTGTTAAAATAATGGTTATCAATATGAACGATAAAATAATACAAGATAAGATAGAAAAATCCTTAGAGATAATCTGTCCTTTATATAGAGAAAATTTAATTACCGATGCCTACATAATAGGTTCTGTAGCAAAAGGTACTGTAAGGAAAGAATCCGACATAGATATACTAATAATAAATCCTATATTTGAAGCGTCTTTAGAGAGCCTATATCCAGACGAAGAATTAGAAAATATTAAAAAGGTAATAGATAAATTAAAAGATATGGGCATACAATTTAAATTTATCGAAAAAGAAAAAGAGTTCATTTTCAGATTTTGGTACCAATTATACAAAGGTGAACTATTCCATATAATGCCTCAGAGATACTTTATAGATTCTCTGGCTCACATAAGAATCACGGAAGATCTATGTCGTTAAAAGCAGATTCATATATATTAAAAGCTAAAATAACCCCTGAGCTGAAAAAAAGATTTCTAGAAGAAATTAAAAGGTCTATAAAGACTGGAAAAGAGACTGGATTTCCAATATGTTTGAGTAACGCTAAAGCTCAAAATGACAAATTATATGCACCTGCTAAAAGATGTACAGGAAAAGAGTGCGAATTTATCATAGAAGATCTCAAAAAATACTGTCCAGACAAGGTTCAGGGAGCCTTTCATCCTCATCCATATTTGCCAAATATAGAGAGATTTTATGGTCGTAAACCTACAGAAAAAGAGATAAAAGACGGCATAAAAATTTATAAGAGGCATTTTGAGAAAGAAGGAATAACTTTACAAACTCCTTCTCATCATGATCTTACAGATGTATTGATAGATCAGTGTATAGGAGATACTGAAGGAACAGTTTGTGTCGGTAGTGATATGGATCTGACTAAAGTAGAATGTTGGACCATAAAAAGTGATAGAGTAAAAATTAGAGATTGTCCGCAAGCCACTGAGGAGCACAAACAAAGAATAAGTGATAAGCCTAGAGATTGGATAAAACCTTTATTTAATAGAGAAATAATCAACGTTCAACATTAGGAGATATATGACAACAAAGATCAACTCTTATATTATACCAGACAATACAAAAAATGAAATGATAAATGTAATAGGTATGTCTATTAGATCTAAACTTGAGCACGGCTTTAATCTATGTTTAGATAAAGACAATAATATTAGACCTGGAAAATTATGTAAAGGTAAAAAATGTTCTATGGAAATTGCCGAATTTGAATGTAAAGAAGACGAAAAAACTGTCGGAACTTTTCATACACATGAAATATCACCAGATCCATCTATAAGAGATTTAGCAATAGGTTATCTAGGTGGGATGACATGTATAGGAAATTATCAAGGTATAAAGTGTTATAAGAGAAAAAAAGAAGATCTTGATGCATTAGAGTATGCTGAGATAAGACTTAAAGAAGACAGAGAGCAATTTATTAAATTTGAACATGAAAGATGGCTGACCAAAAAAATCACAGATAAAGAATTTAAAGAAGAAGTCGAAAAATATAAAAAAGAAGTAAGCGGATTGGTTAATTCATATTTTAGAGTTATAGATATACCGAAATAGTTGAAAATAAAAATGTATCTAAAATAGACTTGAGACAGATTTATGATCAAAGATAAAGTAACTCCAGAAATCAAATCTAAATTTCTAGATGCGATAGACAAAACCAAACAAACTGGAAGAGAACACGGGTTTTTCTTATGTCTAGATGACAAAGGAAATATATCTCCATCCAAGACCAAGTCTGGAGAAATGCATAGATTAGATCTAGGAAGTCCTATTATTGCTTGTCCTGGAAAAAAGATGCAAGGAGATTTTCATACTCATAGTTATTTTACGACTACAAAGAATATGTCCAAACTGGTAAAACCAGGAATGTCTGATGATGACATAAGAGAATTAATAAATAATGAATTTAATAAATATAAAAAAGATTTAGGAATAAAAGAACTATCTATCAATTCTCCTTCTGAAAAAGATCTGTTAAAGACAGTATTACATAATTGTGCTGGAATATCAAAAACTGCATGTGTAGCCAGCGATATGGGCGATAGCAAAGTAGAATGCTGGACTGCGAAAGATACATCTCTAGATAGTTGTAACACGGCATATAACATGTTATTTGAAGGAGAAAAAGAGAGGACTACCGTCAGATATGATAGAAGGATAATACCCTTATTTAATAAAGAGATAATTGATTTAAAATAGGTGTGATAATATGGATCTTACAGATGAAAGTCGTGTCAGGGAGATAGTTAGAGAAGAATTGTCAAGTTTCACTCCTCAAAAAAAGAAAAGAGCCCCAAACAAATGGCAGATCTTTTTGAAGGAATGCGCCAAAGCACAATCAGGAGATCTATCTTATCCTGAGAAAGTTAAAGCGTGTTCTGTGAAATATAAAGAGAGTAAAAAGAACGGAATGAATACTACAACCGCTACGAATAATGAAACAAGTGATAATATAAATAACGATACAGGCGCACAAAACCAATAATTAACATTATTTAGATGCTGAGTGATAATAGATGGCAGAAACAATTCAAATATCTCTAGATGAAGGAGATAACTTTATTTCATTTCCGGCAAATTCTGCAGACAATTTTGGGACTATACTTGCAGGCTCTGGTATAAAGAATAATATACTAAAGTTTATTAAATATCATCCTATATTAGGAGAAATCCCCATAACAGATTCTGATTATATAGAAGAAGGAATAGGATATTATTTATATATTACAATATCTGGAAATATAATATATGACAGTACAGGAGAGTATATTGTAACATTTGAGAGTTTCAAGTCAAAAATTTTAAAAGGTTGGAATTTGTTGGCCACAGGGAATAATACCCTTATTTTACCAAACTGGTGTAATGTGCTTGATGCAAATACGTCACTTCCTGTAACTCAACTTGATCCTAAGAAAGCGTATTGGGTAAATTATGACGATTGTATAGAACCAATATTTACTATAGGATCAGCAATAACTGCCATAACTGTCATAAGTACGGTTCTTTTTACATATTGGCTATTGAAAGAATTTAAGATAGTTAAATAATTCTATAACACAAAAAGAATGAGAAGAATATGACTCTAACAACCATTTCTTTAAATACTGGTCCTAACTATATATCGTTTCCAGCGACGTCTACTGATAATTTTGGTACGATACTTTCTGGGATAAGTAATATAATAGAGACAAGAGATAACATTAGATTATTTTATAAATATGATCCTATATTATTACGAGATTGGACAGTGGTAAGCGATTTTGAGTTTATAGAGCAAGGAAGAGGTTATTATATATCCGTTACATCTCCAGGAAATATAACATACGAAGGTGCTGAATATACTATTACATTTGACCAATTAAGATCTAGGCTTTTAAAAGGATGGAACCTTGTAGGAACAGGTTCCAACACTTTATCTATACCAAATTGGTGTAGAACAATAGATCCTGTGACAACACTTCCAATAATTCAACTTGAACCAACCAGATCATATTGGGTAGACTATGACGACTGCATACAGCCCATAATCAACCCGTTTATAGTAATACTTAGTATAAGCCTAGCGGTGTCTATAACATCTTTATGGTTATCTCTTAGAAGATCAAAAACGGACAGATATAAATAATCGGTGATACGATATGCCAATCAAACTCCATGGTACAAAAGAAATGCTGCCAAAGACAGATATAGAAAAAATGGAGAAAGAAAAAAGAACAAGAGAAGATGATATAAGAAAGGGAAAGAAGATAGGTCCATATATTTTACCATATAGTATTATAACGAAAATGCGAGATTCAATAAAGAGTAGTGACTCTATAAATAAAGAAATCGGATTTTCATTATGCTCCAAAATAACAGAACCTAATATACTTATAGACAGGTCTCATTGTACTGGAACAGAATGCTCTATAAAACAAACACGAAAATGTGAAGAAGGAGAAACTCTTGTAGGAGATTTTCATACCCATCCTAGAGAAAAAGATATTGTATTATCTGGAGGAGATATAGCACACGGTTATAGAATGGGACTAATTTGTGTTGGGTCAGGAAATAAGACAAGTTGCTATTCAAGAAAAGGTGCTCATCAAAAAAGTGTTGACGATAAAATAATAGAAATGATAAAAATGCAAAAAACGATAGAGATAGAACTAAATATGATAGAAAAAATGAACGAAGAATTAAAAAGAGAAAGGCCGAGAATAGTCAAGGAGAATTTTGATATCACTGACGTAAAATAATGATAGGAGACACTCCTTAGTCAGGAATGGTCTATATCATTAAGATAGATGGCGATATACTATGATAAAAAGAAAGAAAACATGTCTTTGTGGAGATAATGAAACTCAAGTAGATATATTAAACGCCAAACAGATATGGGTTCCGACAAAGTATTCTTATGATAGATATACCAAACGAATGCTACCCATAGATAAGAAAATGATAGGTTATGCTGAAAGAAGTATATTACACGAAATAAATCCCAAAATAGCAAAGTCATGGAAAGAAATAGAGAAAGGAGATTCTGAAGTAATGATTGATGATATAAATACGTCGCCTATTGATAAAGAATTGAATACTATACAAGAATTTTTTGCTTCAAAAGAACAATTATTAGAAGCGATAAATAAAAATAGAGTAAAACCTCCTTGAATAATAGAAATATGTAAAGAAAATAAAGAGGACTTTTACCGTATTTGTGCAAAAGATATGAAACTATACAACGACATAAAAAATGATATTGATCAGATAGTTGTATATAATAAATTGGCAAAATATATTGAAACTCATGAACTAATCCAAGGAAATGATATGCAAGAAAAGAAATATTCAAAGGAGAGATTAGAAAAATCTAGACTTTGGTTTTTAGAACCACAGGTTGAAATATCAAGGAATTCTGCTATTAAAAAACTACAAGAAGGAAATATGACAGAATTTCTTCAATCAGTCATGAATATAGATTCTTCTGTAGAACATCATATTATGAACAACTGTGCAAGAGCAGAAAACGAGGGAATTAGAATAGATTGTGTAAATAAGGCAAATAATATAAAAATAAGAACCATAAACAGACTTTCTGAGGCATTAGTAGAAAAATGTGGCGGAGAGCTAAATTATTTAGAGGAAGAGAAACAGAACAGTTAGGTATGGAAGTAGAATTTATAGGTAAGAAGATAGTAGAACTTAGCAGAGATATAAATAGAGCAAGAGAGACAGAAAAAAGAATAGAACTCTATGATAGAAGAGAATGCTATATAGATGAGCTAAAGAAAAGACCTGAGCAATTACAATTGGCCGCAAAGTTTATAATGTGATCAAAAGTGGTTGAAAAATTCAAGCGTACCGATCCTTGCAAAGGATATAAAGAATTAAAGCTCAGATTAGAAGAATCACTAAAAGGTTCTTGGTTTGTTCCAGGGAGTTTTGAGAAAAAGTTAGCGGACTATTGTGAAGATTGCAAAAATAAATAGACAGACAGACAAAAAGTGGGTCTGAAAAAGTAAAATCTATGAGAGGTTCAGAAACCCTTCGGGTTATTCAGTGCTTATCTACGCTTTTCGGTGCATTCGGCAAGTACTCTAAAAGAAAAGATAGAAAAATGAGAAAGTTTTAGTGTTCAGAACCTGTGTAGACCTTTCTATTCCAAAAGGTCTCGTTACTAATATTTTAACGTAGTCTTCCAAGGCTAGAACAACATCTCTTGCTTCGCTCTCTCTTCTAGGTATTGTATATCTAATTTGTCTCTATATGCGCATATTAGCATTTCAGCTTGGTCACAATCATAGATAGACTTCCAGAACTTGCAGGCGCACAGACGGTCTATTATCAAATCTTCGACACTTATTATCCTTATTTTATTACCCATGTAATCTACAATAATACTTCTACCATGAAGCGTTTCTGATACTATTTCTATCGCGATCCTTCCCTTATAGAATTGTCTTCCTTCTTGTTTAAATCCTTGTTCAAGCATGAGCGGTATGACAGTTTCTCTGTCAGCAACTATATCCATATCAATACTTTTTGCCATTCCCCGTGTATATAGCTCTGTCGCCGAACCTCCAACCAAAATAGGCTTTTTATCGTCCGGAAATTTCGAACTGAGTCTGGCCAAAAATTCAAATTTTTCTTCTACCATGGTAAGATCTCTACTATTTTATTACCGTCGAAGATTACTCCTTCGGCGACAGCAGATTCGGCCATTCTGCAAAAGACTTCCAACTTTTCCTGCTCTCTTGGCTTTCTCCTAATACCTGTTCTCTCTACTATAGATCTATCTTCTACCATATATATTCGCCTCCAAATTATACCGATGCTCCTATTTTAATTTGCCATTTTTATCTTTGCTTTTATTCTAGACACGTCTTTCTCTATCTTATTAAACCTGTCATCGAGATACGACTTTAGGTCATATCTTAGATTCTTTATTTCCTCTATAGTTTCGTCTTGCTTTTCTAACATCTTATCCTGCTTTTCTAACATCTTATCCTGCTTTTCTAACATACCGTCAATCTTTCCTCCTAATTCACCAAATCCGCCTTTTGTGACATCTATCAATTTTTTAAGTAAGTCTGCTGCCGTATCAAGCCTTTGATCAGTCTCTCCTTCGTCAACAATTTTACGAAAACCTTTACCTTCATATTCTCCAGCATATAAACCATCATTTCTTTCTCTCTTGATCACGTTTATAAGAGAATTTTTGATATCTATATCTTTATAAAACTGCTCAATATCTCCTTTTCCTCCCTCAACTATTATTTCTACAGTCCCATCCATAAGGTTTCCTACCAATCCTTCTAAGCCAAATTTATTGGCCGCATAAATAACTTTTCCTCTATAGTCGGCCATCTGTACTTTACCATGAACTATTATGGTAGTTCTAATTTTTTCTGTATCGTTATTCATATTTCTTTACCTCCTATATTATTTATCCCGCACGAATTTATCACCATTGTTATTTCACTATTATATTAGATGAAGGACCCAGAAAAAGAACTGCATCTAACTTATATTAGACGCAGTTCTGTGCGTATATCAATATTGCTTATTTGATTGGATTATACTTTCCCGTTATAGGATCATATTCAATAATTATATCTTTTTCATAAGACGTTTTAAACGTGAAAATATGGAATAAATTAACAAGAGCGTCGAGCTCAATTTTTAGTTTATCTAGCTCACTAATATCTGTCTTTTGAGACTCTATGATATCATCCATAAATTTTTTATATATATCGTCTGAGACATTTTCTCTAGGTATATAAATTGACGCATAGTCGTCTAACTCGGATAATACTACCATAGTTGAATGGTTATACTTTCTCTCGTATAAGTAGTCATTAATAAGATATATTATATCGTCCGAGCTTGGTAATCTTGCTAATTCTTTTTCTAGATTACTTTCCAAACCAAAATTTATGTCGGGATGTGTATGGAACCAACCAAATATAATCGCTCCTTCAGAATCTGGTTCTGAGCCTAGTAGGACATAATATTCCGTCCCTTTTTGTAATTTTCCTGGAAATAGTTTAAGGTCTTCTTTATAATAAAGATAAAACCCGTACTCTAAATGGTCTTTTGACGTTTTGCTTTTAAGATTCTCCATACATTTAATGATATCATTAGATAATATTATTCTTCCAGGACATTTCCATATGTTCCTTCTAATTTTTGGATATTCATCATCCATTCTTTTTTGTCTCATGACAAAGATTTTTTCAAAATTTTTAGTCAGGCCGCTTCTAAGAATAATTCCTTTATCATAAAAAGTTATTTTGAGATTCCAATAAATATTCTCAAAATTTTCTTCCTTTACATTTTCTCCTATTTCCTTTAAAATGTCAGATACTCTATATCTCACGATGCCATGTTTTTCGGCATCACTCCTTATTTGTAGCAAAAGTTCTTCTGGTATCAGACCAAGTCTCTCTTTTTCTTCTAACAATATGTTCATTTTAACAGATTCAGTCAATTTTAAGATATGACTCTATCTCCTAAATATTCTATTATATCATCTGGCCATTGCTCAATGGGTGTAGTTTGGATGCTCTCTTTTAATTTATTTATCTCAATTTCTAGCTCTTGGAATTGCTTCATTATAAATTCTTTTTTGTCTGGCAACAACCTCACTACATAGACAGTATAATTTTCTATTGCATGAGAGCCTAATCTTATCCATATTCCTTCTTTTGATAGAATATCTTTTATTCTGTTATATATTTCTCCATCATATAATGACACGCAGTCTTTTCTTTCTTTTTCGGCCAGCTTGCTATCTATACCTTTTAAGAAGTCATCAGCCTTTACTCTAATAGTCTTATCTTTACTTTCGTCTATCTTTTCCTTTATCCAAGGAATTAAATGGCTGATGGCTTCTTCAAGATTTTTGGTTTCATTTTCTTCCATATATTTTACCTCTGTAATAGAACTGTTGATCAGTCATAATATTCATATAAGTCTTTCCAAACTTGATATATATTGTTTATTATCTTGTCTATTATTTGTTCTTCGTTTTACATCATGGAAGTTTCCTCTTAAGGAAAATGATCCCTAAGATATCTATCGGGAACTTCCCCTTTTTTAGCCAACCTGAATACAAATTCTACTATTATACCATTAACTCTAAGTTCTCCTAAAAACCCAGGATCTATCAGCATTCCCATATTTCTGACGGTATTTAAATCTTTCCTAACTTCTTTATCTTTTGTCAACTCGAAATCTAATAATACTCCCGGATATGGGTCTTTCACATCAATACCTAACCATTTAAATGTCTCCTGATATATTTCTTCATCCATCCCCAAATATTTTAGATATCTTTTATGTCTTTCTTCTATACTCATAGTCTCAATTTTTTCTGCCATATTTTCTACCATGTTTTCTACCATATTTATTTCCTCTGTTTTATGTCAGTATCTGTCTTATAGTTGTCTCGTCCGGATATTTTTCATCTAAAAGCATATGCATTTTTGCTAATATAGTATCGGTCACTCCATCTATTTTATATTTATTTCCATTATATATTATAAAGCCTCCTGTTCTATTGTGTACAGAGCCGACACATATGTATTTTGGTCTTTGTTTTCTCTCAGGAGCATATATCTTGTGAAGGGTGCCGTCCACAATGGATATATTGAACGTTCCGATACTGTTGGTTATTATCAGTTTCTTACCTTGCAGTATTACGATGTTTTTCGACTTTATACCAGGAAGTATTTTCTTCAGTATCTCAATTCTTTCCGGAGCCCTTTCGATATTTATTATGTTGTCAAAAGCAGACAAAATAGAGTGTATGTTACACCCTTTAATTAACGAGTCTACTTCAAACTCCTGAATTTCACATTCTTTTCCGTATATAGACGTAACGGTAAAACCGTCGCCTGATTTGACTACTCTGAACTCTCTTCCTACCTTGTCTGGATCGAAATTATCATTCCTGTACCTATTTCTTAAATATTCGTCAGTAAGTACGACATTTACTGGGGTCAAGTATACAAAGTCTGGCGCATGGTAATCTTTTCCAGACATGTATTTCGCAAATTCTATCGCTTGATCTTCTGTTAAGTTTCTTCTGTCAAAATATATATTTCCATCACTTTCCAGGATATATGTCCATCCAATATCCTTGTTAAATTCTTTTCTTATGCTGTGTTTTACTGTCAAAAAGTCTCGTTGTCTTTTTATGTACCATCCATCTAAATCCATGTTATCAAAAGTCTTGAGCACGGATTGGGGAAATCCTTCTCCACCAAATCCATCCAGCTTTCTCATTGTGAAGAAATTTTCTTTCCCATTATTTTTTATATGTACACCAATTCCCTCATAATATAACAAGAATCTTAGCCCAGAATATATAGCGGCATCGCTCTTGCTCTCCAGTCCAAGATCTTTTGCTACATCCCTGGCCCTCATTGTTATCTCTTTACGCCAGTTATCAGATCTATCGATTTCTGAATATATCCATGGGACTAACTTCAGAACCCTTCCCTTGAGATAACCATATCTTTCTCTTTTTGATTTCTTCTTTTTCCTAATATCTTCTTTTTCTATTAAAGGTAGATTTACCACATTATATGGCTCAAAATCTCCTCTTTTATGCACGTCTTCATCTGTAACTAAAGGTAACATTCCACTATCACCTCAAATACATAAAGCGAAAATAAAGCTCGATTCAAACATCCATATTCAAACATTCAGATTAATTTCAAAAAAAAATATTTAAAAAAGGTATTTTGCTCCTTTTATCCTCCCTGTAAAGGAGACAATACCAGTACGGTTCCTTTTACCTGATCGTCCAGTCTAAGTTTGTGTCCTTCAGACATGACGATAATCCTTCCGTTCTGGAATTCTGCTATCTGTTCTTGAGTCAAGAGACTCTTCAGGATCTGCTTTTCTTTTACTTCTATTTCATATTTTTGTTTTGGAGGCTCCATTATACATTCTTGCATTTATTCACTCTCCTCTTATTATTCAGTTGGTTTTTTATTCAAGTCGCTATTTTTGTTCAACTACTATTCCACATTCCGGTCCATATTATCTAGAGATCTAATATTTTTAGAAAACTTATCAACCATCTCCTGTTATACATACACACATGTCGCATGTCTGCCATTATGTCGTTAGACAACATCGTTAGACGACAATGGTGTTACATAATATAATATGTTAGCCGTGTACATATACTTTTTGTAGCTAGAATTACTGCGATATATGCAGATAGCTACAGACAAAAAAGTTGAGAAAAGTAAAAGTCGAATAATAGGATCGAATATCACACTTTTCTATTTTTTCCAATCTCTGTTATTTCTATACAATCGTCAGCACTCACCAGAGCTATTTTCCCAGATTTTTTAGCCCTGTGAATCGCATCTTCAATATCCTTCCAGAACCTGAATCTCTTACTGTTTCTTTTAATCATTTTTCTTATTAGGTTCTCGTCTATCCTCTTATCTAATGAAGAATGAAGTTTTTCCATTATCTTTATCGTCATTCTTCCCCTACTGCCGCCTTCCGAGCATCCATGTATCTCTGCTAATGCCCGAAGGTCCTCTATATGATAATCAAGCAAGATTCTCAGGTCTACACTTTCTCTTCCTGTTATGAATTCATCGTGTTGACACTTTTCTTCAGTATCATCGCATATGACACATTGATCTTCGTAGTAAGAATTGAATATTACTCCACAGCGAATACATATCGCATCTGTGGGTAATATTGTTTTCTTAGTATTTCTTTTGTCTTCTTGACACATCTCATTTTTAGGTACTAAATCTAATTCCATCCTATCCATCTCCACCCGTTAATTATTTTTCATATCACTTATTTATATTCTTAAGACCACATCTCCATATCTGGGGTTCCCGTAATCTTCTCAAATTTCAACTTTATGTTCTCTACCAATATACCTCCAGTACTCATTTCTGAAATAGTATATTCTTTCTTTTTCTCGAGCTCTTTAAGAGCAGACTCCAGAGATTTTATCTGGCTAGTCGTCTCAATTATAGTATTCTCGATCTTTTCCAGATTTTCCTTTCGAAGAACATTTGCCATAATTGCTTCTTT
>Ga0209594_1001188_pt1 | contig 13279 bp, 9 predicted proteins | sample AshMeaCrysSpring_FD_184126 | JGI IMG/M metagenome (GOLD analysis project Ga0209594, IMG submission 184126) | Groundwater microbial communities from Big Spring, Nevada to study Microbial Dark Matter (Phase II) - Ash Meadows Crystal Spring... | ecosystem: Environmental > Aquatic > Deep subsurface >...
GAGCGCGAGGAAGTCGCCGCGCAGCGCGGCGATGCGGCGGCGCTCCACGAGCGCGGCCGCGTCGCCCGGGTCGCGGGCCAGCACCTCCCGCGCGCGAAGATCGATCTCGTCGTCGTCGCCGAGCGCCTTTCGGTGGTCGGCACGAGCCGCGGCCGCCACGATCTCTCCGGCCTCGACGCGCCGCTGCGCTCGCACGGCGGACTCTCCGAGCAGCAGGTGCCGCTCGTCGCCAACCGACCGGCGATCGACCTGCCCTACCGGCGCTGGCGCAATTTCGACGCCTTCGACCTCGCGCTCAACCACCTCGACTGACCGCCGATGAGCCCGTCCGAACTCGCCGCGCTGAAGCAGGGGCACGTGCTGAACGAGAAGATGCGCATCGGCGGCGCAATGGTCGGGGGCGAACGCTCCATCGAGATTCGCAGCCCGTGGGACGGCAGGCTGGTCGGCACCGTGCCGAGGGGCAGCGTGGACGACGTGCGCCACGCGTTCGCGATCGCCCGCGCGTTCCGGCCGAAGCTCTCCCGCTACGAGCGCTCGCGCATCGCCTACCGGACCGCCGAGATCCTGAGGAGCCGGGCGGACGCGGTGTCGGACCTCATCACCGCCGAGAGCGGCCTCTGCAAGAAGGACACTCTCTACGAGGTCGGCCGCGCCTGCGACGTCTTCACGTTCGCCGGCAACGCGGCGCTGGTCGACGACGGGCAGGTGTTCTCCTGCGACCTCACGCCGCACGGCAAGTCGCGCAAGGTCTACACGCTGCGCGAGCCGCTGCAGGGGGTGATCAGCGCGATCACGCCGTTCAACCATCCGCTGAACCAGGTCGCGCACAAGGTCGCGCCGTCGCTCGCCACCAACAACCGGATGGTGCTGAAGCCCACCGAGAAGACGCCGCTGTCCGCGCTCCTTCTGGCCGACGTGCTCTACGAAGCGGGGCTGCCGCCGGAAATGCTCTCGGTCGTCACCGGCGACCCGCGCGAGATCGCCGACGAGATGCTGACGAACCCCGACGTCGACCTCGTCACGTTCACCGGCGGCATCGCCGTCGGCAAGTACATCGCCGCCAAGGCCGTCTACAAGCGGCAGGTGCTGGAGCTCGGCGGCAACGATCCGATCATCGTGATGGAGGACGCCGACCTCGACGAGGCGGCCACGCTCGCGGCCACCGGCTCGTACAAGAACTCGGGGCAGCGGTGCACGGCGGTGAAGCGCATGCTGGTCCAGGCGCGCGTCGCCGACGCCTTCGTCGAGCGCCTCGTCGAGCGCAGCAAGGGTTGGCGCCACGGCGATCCGTCCGATCCCGAGACCGACATGGGGACGGTGATCGACGTCGCCGCCGCCACGAACTGCGAGTCGCGGGTCAACGACGCGGTCGCGCGGGGCGCGCGGCTCCTCGTCGGCAACGAGCGCCGCGGCGCGCTCTACGCGCCGACCGTCATCGACCACGTCGATCCGCAGATGAACGTCGTCAGGACGGAGACCTTCGGCCCGGTGTCGCCGGTGATCCGCTTCGACACGATCGACGACGCGATCCGCATCGCCAACGGCACCGCCTACGGCCTGTCGTCGTCGGTGTGCACCAACCGCCTCGACTACGTGACGCGTCTCGTCGCGGAGCTCCACGTTGGCAGCGTCAACGTGCGCGAGGTGCCGGGCTATCGCCTTGAGCTTACGCCCTTCGGCGGGATCAAGGACTCGGGCCTCGGCTACAAGGAGGGCGTGCAGGAGGCGATGAAGAGCTTCACCAACGTCAAGACGTACTCGCTGCCATGGTGAGAGTGGTGAAACCGGGGTCAGACTCCCATTTCCCGGAATTGGGGTCAGACTCCAATTTCCACGAACCGCTTGCGGGAAAGCCGGACGCGCGGCGGAAACTGGAGTCTGACCCCAATTCCGGGAGATGGGAGTCTGACCCCAATTCCGCCAATTCCGCCGGCGAAGGCGACGTCAACCTCTCCCCGCGCCGCCGCGAGTTCGAGGCGCGGCACGTCGGCGCGCCGACGCGTGCCCTGCTCGACCGCGACGGCGCCACATTCCTGCACCAGTCGCTGTCGACGCCGTGCTTCGACGCACTAGTCGAGGCCGAGGGCATCTGGCTCACCGACGTCGAAGGCCGCCGCATCATGGACTTCCACGGCAACAACGTGCACCAGGTGGGCTACCGCCATCCGCACGTGGTCGCCGCGGTCAAGCGGGCGCTCGACACGCTGCCGTTCTCGCCGCGCCGCTTCACCAACGCGCACGCGGTCGAACTCGCCGAGAAGCTCGCGGCGCTCGCGCCCGACCCGCTCGGCAAGGTGCTCTTCGCTCCGGGAGGCACGCTCGCGATCGGCATGGCGCTCAAGCTCGCGCGCGTCGCGACCGGCCGCCACAAGACGATCTCGCTGTGGGACAGCTTCCACGGCGCCTCGCTCGACGCGATTTCCATCGGCGGCGAGGCCGTGTTCCGCAAGGGCATGGGCCCGCTTCTTCCCGGCGCCGAGCACGCGCCGCCTTGCGACCCGCGCGACTGCCGGTTCGGCTGCGGCGGCACCTGCAACGCGCGCTGCGCCGAGTACATCGCCTACATGCTGGACAAGGAGGAGGACGTCGCGGCGGTCGTCGTCGAGACGGTGCGCTGCACCGACGTGCAGATCCCCCCGCCCGCCTACTACCGCATCCTGCGCAAGGCCTGCGACCGCCACGGTGCGCTGCTGATCCTCGACGAGGTGCCGATCGCGCTGGGCCGCACCGGCAGGATGTTCGCGTTCGAGCACTACGGCGTCGTGCCGGACATGGTCGTGCTCGGCAAGGGCCTGGGCGGCGCGGTGTTCCCGATGGCAGCGCTCGTCGCGCGGCGCGACCTCGACGTCGCCGCGGACCGCGCCCTCGGCCACTACACGCACGAGAAGAGCTCGGTCGGCTGCGCGGCGGCTCTGGCGGCGCTGGAAGTGATCGAGCGCGAGGACCTTTGCGAGCGATCGCGCAGACTCGGCGGGCGCGCCCTGGTTCACATGCAGGAGCTTCGCGACCGTCATCCGCTGGTGGGCGCAATCCGCGGCCTCGGGCTCCTGCTCGGCATCGAGCTCGTCCGTGGCGACGGCGCGCCGGCGCGCGACGAGGCCGAGCGCACGATGTACGAGTGCCTCGCCCGCGGCCTGTCGTTCAAGGTCGGCCAGGGCAACGTGCTCACGCTGTCGCCGCCGCTCGTCATCGACGAGGACGACCTCGACCGCGCCTTCGGCATCCTTGACGCTGCGCTCGACGCCGTCGAGGCCAAACCGGCGACGTAGGATACGCGCGTGAAGGTGCTCCTCAACATCCTCGCCGGCGTCGCGCTGCTCGTCTGGGGCACGCATCTCGTGCGCACCGGCATTCTCCGCCTCTACGGCGGGCCGCTGCGCAGGCTGCTGCGCCACAGCGCGGGGCATCGCGGCGCGGCCTTCGCCGCCGGCCTCGTGGTCACGGGGCTCCTGCAGAGCAGCACGGCGACCGCCCTGATCGTCGCGGCGTTCGCCGGCCAGGGCCTGATCGCCACCGCACCCGCGCTGGCAGTGATGCTGGGCGCGGACGTCGGCACGTCGCTCGTGACGCTCGTGCTCTCCTTCGAGCTGGACTGGCTCGCGCCGATCCTGATCGTCGCCGGCGTGACGCTGTTCCTGCGCCGCCAGGACACGCCGATCGGACGCTTCGGCCGGATCCTGATCGGGCTCGGGCTGATCCTCTTCGCATTGCAGTGGATCCGGGCGTCGACGCAGCCGATCGTCGGCGCCGCGGGCGTCCAGGTGCTGTTCGCGACGCTCACCGGCGACGTCTTCCTCGACATCCTCGTCGCGGCCATCGCCGCGGTCGCCTTCTACTCGAGCCTCGCCGTCGTGCTGCTGGTGGCAACACTCGCGTCGCTCAACATCATCGGCCTGCCGGTGGCGCTCGGCCTCGTGCTCGGCGCCAATCTCGGCAGCGGGCTCCTCGCGATGATCTCGACGCTGCAGGCCGAGCCCGAGGCGCGCCGGGTCACGCTCGGCAACTTCCTCTTCAAGCTGATCGGCTGCGCGCTCGCGATCCCGTTGATCGTCTACGCAGTCGCGAACGGCCAGCGCGCGGGGCTCGCGCCGGCGGGCGCCGTCGTGCTATTCCACCTCGCGTTCAACGTCGCGCTCGCGGCCCTGTTCCTCGGCTTCACCAACGTGGTCGCGCGCGTCGCCACCAGGTTGCTGCCGTCTCCGGCGCCCGGGGACGACCCCTCGAAGCCGCGGCACCTCGACCCGTCGGCGCTCGACACGCCGGCGCTCGCGATCGGCAACGCGGCGCGCGAGACGCTGCGCGTTGCCGACATCGTCGAGGAGATGCTGCGCGGCATGCTGACCGTCATCGTCAAGGACGACCGCGAGCTCGCAGCACGCCTGTCGAAGCACGACGACGTCGTCGACAAGCTCTACACGGCGATCAAGCTCTACCTCGCCCAGGCCCCGCGCGACGCACTGTCGGAGCGCGAGAGCCGGCGGCTCGCCGACATCGTGTCGTTCACCATCAACCTCGAGCAGGTCGGCGACGTCGTCGAGCGCATCCTCCAGGACATCGTCGACCGCAAGATCGACAAGGGCCGCCGCTTCTCCGAGGCCGGCATGGCCGAGATCGCCGACCTCCACGCCCGGCTTGTGGCCAACCTGCGGCTCGCCACCAGCGTGTTCCTGAACGGAGACGACAGGAGCGCCCGCGAGCTCCTCGCGCAGAAGGTGCTGTTCCGCGACCTCGAGCGCTCGTACGCCGAGTCGCACCTCGCGCGCATCGCGGGCAACACGATCGAGAGCATCGAGACCTCGTCGCTGCACCTCGACCTGATCTCGGACCTGCGCCGCATCAACTCGCACTTCTGCACGGTCGCCTACCCGATCCTCGAGGACGCCGGCGTTCTCGCCCGCACGCGGCTTCTCGCGATTGCGCCCGACGACGACCCGCTGCTCGCGGACCGCCGCACGCGCTCGGACGCGGACACGCCCCGCACGGCCTGATCGCGTGCCGACGGCCGAGATTTCGCTCGGGGTGACGCTCGCCGTGCTCGCCGCGGGCTTCCTCCACGCGCTGTGGAACGCGCTGCTCAAGTCCGCCTCCGGCGAGCCGATGCTCGACACCGCGCTGATCGTCGCCGGGGCAACGCTCGTCTGCGCTCCCGTGGTGCTCGTCGCGCCGCTGCCGGAGAGGGCGGCATGGCCCTTCGCGCTCGCCTCGATGTTCATGCACTTCGCCTACTACGTGACGCTCGCCGGCGCATATCGGCATGGCGACCTGTCGTTCGCCTACCCGCTGATGCGCGGCGTCGCGCCGCTCTTCGTGACGCTTGCCGGCGTTGCCGTGCTGGGCGAACACCTGGGCGCGAGCGCCTTCGCAGGCATCGGCCTGATCTCGGCTGGCATCATGCTGATCGCGTGGTTCGCGAGCGGCCGACACACCGCCTCGGCCGTCGGCTGGGCGATCGCCAACGCCGCGATCATCGCCACCTACACGCTGATCGACGGCGCCGGCGCGCGCGCGGCGGGCAACCCGTGGTCGTACGCGTTCTGGCTCATGTTTCTCGAGGGCATTCCGTTCCTCGGCTGGATCCTCTGGCGGCACCGGGCGGAGGCGCGCCGCTACCTGCTGCGCCGCTGGCGACGCGGCGTGCTCGGGGGGGCAGCAAGCGTCGCCGCCTACGCGATCGCGCTCTGGGCGATGACGCGCGCGCCCGTGGCTGTGGTAGCCGCGTTGCGCGAGGTGTCGGTGGTGTTCGCCGCGATCCTCGGTGCCGCATTCCTGAACGAGCGCGTGGGCTGGCGGCGCCTCGCGGGCGCGGCCGGCGTGGCGGCCGGGGTGGCCGCGCTGCGACTCTGAGGGGACTCCGGTGGACGTTGCGCTTCCTTCCCACGCCCGTGTCGTCGTCGTCGGTGGCGGCATCGCGGGCTGCTCGACCGCCTACCACCTGACCCGCCTCGGCGTGCGAGACGTCGTGCTGCTCGAGCAGGGCCGCCTCACCTGCGGCACGACCTGGCATGCCGCCGGGCTCGTCGGGCAAACGCGCGCGACGCGCAACGCGACGAGGATGAGCCGCTACGGCATCGACCTCTACGCGTCGCTGGAAAAGGAGACCGGCCTCGCCACAGGATGGAAGCGCTGCGGCTCGCTCAACGTCGCGAAGACGCCGGAGCGGCTCCTGCTCATGAAGCGGCAGATGGCGCGGGCTCGAAGCTTCGGCGTCGACTTCGAGTTCGTCTCGCCCGCCGAGGTGGCGCGCATCGCGCCGATCCTGCGCACGGACGACCTCTCCGGCGGCGTCTGGATTCCGGGCGACGGCAAGGCCAATCCCACCGACCTCACGATGTCGCTCGCCAGGGGCGCGCGCACGGGAGGCGCGACCATCGCGGAAGGCGTGAAGGTCGTCGCCGTGGACGTCGTCGACGGCCGCGTCGGGGGCGTGCGCTGGCGCCGCGGCGACGAGGAAGGCGCAATCCGCTGCGAGACGCTCGTCAACTGCGCCGGGCAGTGGGCGCGCGCCTTCGGGCGCATGGCGGGCGTCAACGTGCCCCTGTACTCCGCGGAGCACTTCTACCTCGTCACCGAGCGCGTCGACGGCGTCACCCCCGGCCTTCCGGTGATCCGCGACCCCGACGGCTGCATCTACTACAAGGAGGAGGTGGGCGGCCTGGTGATGGGGGGCTTCGAGCCCGCGGCCAAGCCCTGGAACGTCGACCCGATCCCGGACGGGTTCGAGTTCCGGCTGCTCCCCGAGGACTGGGACCAGTTCGAGGTGCTGATGGTGAACGCCATCCACCGCACGCCCTGCCTCGCGAGCGCGCCGGTGAAGATGCTGCTGAACGGCCCGGAGAGCTTCACGCCCGACGGCAACTTCATCCTCGGCGAGGCGCCGGAGGTCGGCAACTACTTCATCTGCGCCGGCTTCAACTCCGCCGGCATCGCCAACGCCGGCGGCGCGGGCAAGCTCACCGCCGAGTGGATCGTCGGCGGCGAGGCGCCCGTCGACCTCTGGGACGTCGACGTTCGCCGCTTCGCGCCGTTCCAGGCCAACCGGCGCGCGCTCGCCGACCGCACCGTCGAGTCGCTCGGCCTGCACTACGCGATGCGCTGGCCACGCGAGGAGCTCCGCTCTGCGCGGCCGTTGCGCCGCTCGCCGCTCTACGACCGGCTGAAGGCGAAGCGCGCAGTGTTCGGCACCAAGCTCGGCTGGGAGCGGGCCAATTACTTCCTCCCCCCTGAAGCCACGGAGTCCCCGCCGACGATCGGCCGGCCCGGCTGGCTGCCGTACGTGCTCGCAGAACAGCGTGCCTGCCGCGAGGACGTCGTCGTGTTCGACCAGACGTCGTTCGGCAAGCTGGTGCTGAAGGGTCGCGACGCGCTCGCCGTGCTGCAGCGCCTCTGCGCAAACGAGATGGACGTGCCGGTGGGCCGCATCGTCTACACGCCGATGCTCAATGCCCGCGGCGGCTTCGAGAGCGACCTCACCGTCACGCGCCTCGACCGGCACGAGTTCTTCCTCGTCACCGGCTCGGCGCAGACGACGCGCGACGCCGCGCGGATCGAGCGACACATCCGGGCGGACGAGCACGCGTCGCTGCTCGACGTGACCTCCGGGTGGTCGGTGCTCTCGGTGATGGGGCCGAAGGCCGAGGCACTGCTCTCACACCTGTCGCCCGATGACCTCGCCCGGCCCGCGTTCCCGTTCGCGACCACCCGGGACGTCGACGTGGGCTACGCGCGCGTGCGCGCGGCGAGGATGAGCTACGTCGGTGGCCCGGGTTTCGAGCTCTACGTGGGCGCCGACCAGTGCGCAACGCTCTACGAAGCGCTCTTTGGCGAAGGCGCGGCGTTCGGCCTTGCCGACGCCGGCTACTACGCACTCGATGCGCTGCGCATCGAGGCCGGGCGCCGCGCGTGGGGCGCCGAGCTCTCGCCGGACGAGACGCCCTGGGAAGCCGGCACGCCGGGTTCCGTGAAGCTCGACAAGGCCGTGCCCTTCATCGGGCGCGAGGCGCTCGTCGCGGCGCGCGAGCGCCCGCCGGCCAAGCGCCTGCTCGCGTTCACGTTCGACGACCCCGATGCGTTCCCGTGGGGCGGCGAGCCGATCCTGATCGATGGCCGGCCCGCCGGCGAGCTCTCGTCCGCCGGCTACAGCCACGCCCTCGGGCGGGCAGTGGCGCTGGGTTACGTGCGCCTCGACGGTCCGGCGGACGCCGAACGGCTGCACTCGAAACGCTTCGAGGTCGACCTCGCCGGCGTGGCTGTTCCGGTCGCGGCACGCATCGCCTGACTGCCGGACCACCGCGCGCCTGCCGCGACTGCGCCTCGCCGGCCCCCGGAAGCGCCGCGGCGGCCCGGAGGCCGCCGCGTTCGCGCTACAACTTGTACATGCTGGGGATCCAGAGCGACAGCCAGGGCACGTAGGTGATGATCAGCAGCGCGGTGCACATCGCGGCGTAGAACGGCCATAGCTCGCGCGAGACCTCTTCCATCGTCACCTTGCCTATCGCGCAGCCGACGAACAGCGTCGGACCCACCGGCGGGGTGATGAGGCCGATCGCCAGGTTGACGATCATGATCATGCCGAAGTGCACCGGGTCGACCCCGAAGGTCTTCATCACGGGCAGCAGGATCGGCGTGCAGATCAAGAGCATCGGCGCCATGTCCATGAACGTCCCGAGCAGCAGCAGCAGGACGTTCACGAGCATCAGCATCACGTACTTGTTGTTCGTGATCTCCAGGAACATGGCGGTCGCCTTCGCCGGGATCTGCATCAGCGCCATCATGTAGCCGAACGCCGCCGACACCCCGATCAGCAGCATGACCATCGCGACCGTCTTCACGGTGCGGTGGACGAGCCGCGGCAGGTCCTTCCACTTGTAGTCGCGGTAGACGAACATCGTCACGATGAACGCGTAGACGCACGCGACCGCCGCGGACTCGGTCGCCGTGAACACGCCCGAAAGGATGCCGCCGAGGATGATGAAGATGGTGCCGAGGCCCCAGACCGAGTCGACCGCCACCTTGAGCGACTCGCGGAAGGTGAGGATCTCGGCCTTGGGCATGTGCCGCTTCTGCGCGGTCCACAGCACGAGCCCGACGAGGCACAGGCCGAAGAGGATGCCGGGCAGGATGCCGGCGAGGAACAGGTGGGCGATCGACACCGTCCCCCCGGCGGCGATCGAGTAGATCACCGCGTTGTGCGAAGGCGGCACGAGCACCGCCTGCACCGAGCCGCAGATCGTCAGGTTCACCGCGAACACCCTCGGGTAGCCCTGCTTCACCATCTGCGGGATCATGATCGACCCGATCGAAGCCGTGTCCGCGACCGAGGAGCCGGAGATCGTGCCGAACAGCGTCGAGGCGAAGATGTTGACCACGGCCAGCCCGCCGCGGATCCATCCCACCAGCACCTTGGCGAGGTTGATCAGCCGGTAGGCCATGCCGCCTTCCGCCATGATCGCGCCGGCGAGCACGAAAAAGGGAATCGCGAGCAGCGAGAAATCGTCGGTGCCGTCGGAGATCTTGAGCATGATCGCCTCGGCCGGGATGTCGATCCACAGCGCGCCGACCAGCGCCGACAGCCCGAGCGAGAACGCGATCGGCACGCCGATCAGCATGAAGACCAGGAATGAGCCGATCAGTACCAGCGCGTCCATCGCCTACTCCAGTGCCTCGGGATCGTCCTGGTACATGTACGAGGACTTCGGAGGATCGCCGCACCAGAGGCGCTCGAAGATGAACAGCAGCAGCAGCGCGCCGCAGATCGGGATCGGCATGTAGACCACGCCGACGGGCAGCGTGGGGAACTCGGCGATCGTCTGGTGCATCGTGGCGACCACGAGCTCGTAGCCCTTCCACACCATGAACCCGCAGAAGAAGACGAGGCACGCCTCCGTCGCCCAGGCGAACACGCGCTTCGTGCGCGGGCCCACGGCGTCGACCAGGGCGCGCACCGCGATGTGCGCGCCGGCCCGGTACACCGCCGCCCCGCCGATGAAAGAGAACATCACCATCATCACCACCGAGAACGGCTCGGGCCAGCTCGACGGCGAATTGATCACGTAGCGCATGAACACGCCGTAGGGAATCACCAGCGTGATCAGGATCAGTGCGGCGCCCGAGATCCAGACGCAGAGCTTGTACAGCCACTCCATCGCGCTGGCGTAGCGTTGCTTGGCGGTCATGGCGGTGGGCGCGCGAACGCGCGGGCGGGGTTCTCGCCCCGCCCGCGCACCTCGCTACGCTGGGTGGCTAGGAGGCCTGGATCTGCTTCAGCAGCGCGTTGTACTTGGCGCCGTACTTGTCGCGAACCGGCTGCGTGGCGTCGTAGAACGCCTTCTTGTCGACCTCGACGAACTGCACGCCGGCGGCCTTGAGCTTGTCCACCGCCTCCTTGGTGTAGGCGTCCCAGAGCTGCCGCTGCTCGAGCTGCGCCTCGCGCGACAGCTTCCTCACCAGCGCCTGGTCCTCCTTCGACAGCGAGTCCCAGGTGCGCTTCGAGAACACGAAGATCTCGGGGATGATCAGGTGGCCGGTGAGGCTGTACACCTTCGACACCTGGTAGTGGTTCTGCGCGAGCAGCGTCGGCGGGTTGTTCTCGGCGCCATCGACGACGCCGGTCTGCAGCGCGCTGTAGAGCTCGTTGAAGCCCATCGCGACGCCGTTGCCGCCCATCGCGTTCATCGTCTCGACGAAGATCGGGTTGCCCATCATCCGGATCTTCTGGCCCTTGAGGTCCGCGGGCTTGGGGAACGCCTTGTTGGCGTAGACGTTGCGCGTGCCGGCGTCCATCCAGCCGAGCGCGATCAGCCGGCTCTGCGGGCTCGCGCTGATGTCGTCCAGCATCTTCTGGCCGATCGGGCCGTCGATCACGCGGCGCATCTGCGCCTCGTCCTTGAAGACGAACGGCAGGTTGAACACGTTGAGCTCGTCGACCACCGGACCCATCGCGCCCACCGAGATGCGGGCGATCTGCAGCGCGCCGACCTGCGCCTGCTCGATCATCTCCTTCTCGCCGCCCAACTGCATCGACGGGAACATCTGGATCGAGATGCGGCCGTTGGTCTGCTGCTCCAGCTTCTTGCCCATGCGCTGGATCGCCTCGACGGTCGGGTAGCCGAGCGGGTGGACGTCCGAGGCCTTCCAGACCTGCTTCTGCTGCGCGAAGGCGGGCATCGAGCCGCTCACGGCCGCGGCCGCGGCGAGCGCCGCCGACGATTTCACAAACTCACGACGATTGCTTTGCATACCGGCTCCTCGGTTGGCGCGCGGCGGCCGGCTGCACCGGGGCCGCGCAGGGGATCGTCCCTCGTTCTTGGAACAACGCCGATCATGCTAGCAGCGCGGGCGTCCCGGTGCGAGCATTTCCGGCAAGGTCCACTCCGGATTGACGCAGCGCAACCCGGCAGCGTCGCGCCGGCGCGACAGCGGCGGAGGCCGGGGCCGCCGGGCTGCGGATGCTGTGGCAAGATGCCCGGGTCCCGATTCTGCAACGCCGCACGCCGCCACCCCGATGCCCCTCCGCCTCACCGCGCCTCCGCGGCGCGGGCGCACGCCCAGCCGACCCGGCGCCGGCACCGGCCAGGTGCAGAGCCTGACGCGCGGCCTGTCGATCCTCGAGACGCTGTCCCGCGCGGAAGGCGGCCTCACCCTCACCGACATCGGCCAGCGCGTCGGCCTCGCGCCGTCGACCGTCCACCGACTGCTCGCAACGCTGGAGAAGACCAGGTACGTCTACCAGGCCGGCGACCTGGGTCTGTGGTACGTGGGCCTCGCCGCGTTCACCGTCGGCTCGAGCTTCCTCGCCTCGCGCGACTGGGTCGCACAGAGCCACCCGTACATGCGGCGGCTGATGGAGCAGGCCGGCGAGACGGCGAACCTCGCGATCCTCGACGGCACCGAGGCGGTGTTCATCGACCAGGTCCAGTGCCGCGAGACGATGCGCACGATCGTGCGGCTCGGCAGCCGCGTGCCGCTGCACGCCTCCGGCGTCGGCAAGGCGATCTTCGCGACGCTGCCCGACGAGAAGGTCGACGCGATCCTCAAGGTGAACGGCCTGCCGCGCATCACCGACAACACCATCACCTCGCCGGACACGATGTGGGCCGCGCTGCGCGTGATCCGCCAGCGCGGATTCTCGTTCGACGACGCCGAGCACCTGGTGGGCACCCGCTGCGTCGCGAGCCCGATCTACGACGAGCACGCCGAGGGCCTCGGCGCGATCTCGATCGCCGGACCGGTGTCGCGCCTGCCCGATGCGCGCATCCGCCAGCTCGGGCCGGTCGTCGCCCACACTGCCGAAGAAATCACCCGAAAGCTCGGCGGCCGATGGCCGCACCCCCACCGCGGGAGCCCCGGCGCATCCGCCTGAAGGGAGGCTGCGGCGCGGGCAAACCCCGCTCTGCTCCCGCGGGCGGCGCGAGCCGGGCGGGCGCCTCAGACCGGGCAGGGCCCGCCGGGACGGCCCGCCACGCGGGCCCAGCGGCGTTCGAGATCCACGCGCGTCCCCGGCCGCCAGCGGGACAGGAGGTCGTCCGCCGCGGCGAGTTCGTTGCAGGCGAGTATCACGTCGCACCCTGCGCGGACCGCGGCGTCGGCGCGCGCGACCAGGTCGCCGGCGGTTGCCGCGCCCGCCATGCCGAGGTCGTCCGAGAACACGAGCCCGTCGAAGCCAAGACGCCCGCGCAGGATGTCCGTGCACCATCGCGGGGAGTAGCCCGCCGGAACGTCCTCGACCGCCGGGTAGACGACGTGGGCGACCATCATCGACTCGAGGCCGTCGCGTACGAGCGCCGCGAACGGCACCAGGTCGGCGGCCGCGATCTCGTCGTAGGCGCGGAGGTCGCGCGGCACCTCGGTGTGCGAGTCCGCGGCGACGTGGCCGTGGCCGGGATAGTGCTTGCCGCAGGCCGCCATCCCCGCGGCGGCGAGACCGCGACGCAGCGCGGACGCGAGGTGCGCGACCGCGTTGGGATTGCCGTGGAACGCCCGGTCGCCGATCACCGCGCTCGCCCCGTAGTCGAGGTCGAGCACCGGCGTGAACGAGAGGTCGATGCCGAGCGCGCGCAGCTCGTGGCCGATGGTCCAGCCCACGCGGGTCGCCTCCTGCGCTGCCGCGGCGACGTCGCGGTCCCACAGCTCGCCCAGCGTGCGCATCGGGGCAATCGCGGCGAACCCGTCGCGAAAGCGCTGCACGCGCCCGCCCTCGTGGTCGACGGCGACGACGAGCGGCGGATCGCGCAGCGCCCGGATGTCGGCGACCAGCGCGGCGAGTTGCGAGGGATCCGCG
>Ga0209594_1001190_pt1 | contig 13262 bp, 26 predicted proteins | sample AshMeaCrysSpring_FD_184126 | JGI IMG/M metagenome (GOLD analysis project Ga0209594, IMG submission 184126) | Groundwater microbial communities from Big Spring, Nevada to study Microbial Dark Matter (Phase II) - Ash Meadows Crystal Spring... | ecosystem: Environmental > Aquatic > Deep subsurface...
AAGTATAATATGTTTTATAAATATATTATCGTTCATAATATCTTATCTATTGAACTAACAGTCGCCCAATCAATAATTTTGAAAAATGCGTCTATGTAATCTTTTTTATTTGTCCCATAATCCAGCATATAAGAATGTTCAAATACATCAAGGATTAGAATTGGGTATGCTGTACATAAATGATTAGTAGCATGATTTTCGATCCATACATTGAAGAGTCTTCCAGATTCTCCGGCCAAAGGATCCAGATATAATATCACCCAGCCAATACCTCTAATTAATCCTGTTGATTTGAAGTCTTTTTCCCAATTATCATATGAGCCAAAATCTTTCACAATCTTTTTATATAAATTGGTATTCCGATCTAGATAGTTTCTAGACCCGATTTTTGTAATACCAGAAAAATAGAGTTCGTGCAAACGGACAGCATTCCATTCCCATCCAAATCTACGTTTCATTTCTGCATATTCTGGAGTTTTATCCATATCTTCTTTTGAAAAAATTTCCAACTCTTGAATTAATTTGTTAGTATTATTTACATAACCGTGATACAGAAAAAAATGGTTTTTTAACAGCTTATCGCTAAGATATCCAATACCTAATAGATTATCAAAATTTCTTGGTTGATACATTATAGATTCCTCATACCGAAACTTTTTATATTTCCGTCATAAGTAACAAGTACGGCCGGCTCAGACATAATTGATTTACGCAATTGCTTGGTGTTGGATATTGCTCTCATCACTTTTAGGCTTGACTTATATGTTATCGGGCTTTCGATAACTGCTCTTTATATTTTACAATTGTTCACAATTCTGTTCACAGCCCTTGCCGGCACAATGTTAATTATCTTGAATCACCTATACGCTTAGATTATATGTAAAGATAACACTTATAAGCATCCTGAGTATGTACAGATGTAGTCAAGATGTATCAAACTAAATTCTGACACTTTATAAGTACTATAATACATATACACCCGGCGTTATTGTCAGAAGTTTTCATCGTTTATGTTCGCATCTACATTTTCTCCAGGCTATATCGGCCAATCCCTTATTGTATGTCATATCATTAACTTGACCATTAGCTTTAAGACCTCTCAAATAATCAGAAGTCACTGATACTTTATGTATCACATCTGGCAAGTTACAATACGTCTCAATGAGCTTTTTATATTCTTCGATATCGTCTTCTACAACCTTAACATATTTATAGTCATTCATCTGTATCACTCATTTATATCCTGTGTTTAATCCTCATATCTTGCCAGAGTAGTACATTTCAATTGAACAAGTTTATGTCTTACATCTAATAAATGTTTCTTAGCATAAAATGCTGAAGACGTCGGCTGTTTTGTCAACAGATCCATTTTTTCATGTATCAACTTATCTACTGTCATGAATTCTTCATCTTTTAAACACGGCATGATATCACCTAACTAATATTTCCATGTACCAGCAACATAATCAGTCACGACTTTTGAAAATAATTTCCATGCGCTATCTCCATATTCCCTAGCTTTGTTCACATCTAGGCCTCCTAAATCATCTAAGAGCTTATTAAGTTCATCTTGCTCGACAAGATTGGATATTTCACAATCAGATACAAGTATATTTATATCGTCTAAAATTTCTTCTATCTCTTCGATTATTATTGTATCCAATCTTGTCCTTACTTTGTCGTCTGCTATAAACATCGCACGAATTTGATCCAACTGTATTAGATATGCTCCTCTGGTTATTACAGATATCACCATCGTTACGCAGTCTTCTATCTCTTGACGTTTCTCTTTTCTTTCTAGCAACTTTTTGATGCTGAGTTTTTTTGATGGTATTAAAGGTGCTTCTGGCATATTATCACCTAAGTTTCTTCAATTTGATGTCAAGAACTCTTATTATATCTTCAACTATATATTCTAGAACATCCCATTTTTCCGCTGTATCCATTAGGACTTGGTGGGAAACTTCTCCAGTAGGATATTTTGGAAATAGTTCATTCATAAACCCTACAAATTTTATCTGTTCTTCAGGAATGTCTGATACAGAATCTAAAATCTCTTTTAATTTTAGAGCGTTGGGATCCTTTTCGTCAACCGATTCGAGTATAAACCTATACATCCTCATGGCCTCTCTTAATTCTTTCTCAGTAGGAACGTATTTTATGAGCTTTGACTTTCTCATAGCATATTCTGTCATGAGTCTTGACAATTGCTCAGAGATTTTGGCTTTTTCTTGCCACTCTCTAGGTTTATATCCGTTAGACATTTATTTCTTCTTATGAGAAATGAGTTATCTTCTTCTTGGACAAATACAATGATCCATTATATCTGTCTTTATTGTGTTGACATCTGTAACGACCATTCGCCATTCTCTTGATGCACTAAATTTTTTATTCTTTTCTACAAATATATTTATATCAGTAATAGCGTCCAACATACGTGGATCACATTTATCTGTCAGTTTCTCGACTCTGTCTATCTTTCTCTGTACTTCTAGCAATTCTGCCTTAAATCTTGCGTATTCTTCCATTTCATGTACCATATATTTATTCCTCCATTTATATTTGATCGTATTTAATTGTTAAATTTATATTTGATTATGTATCAGATCAGTAGTAAATTAGTCTCAGTTTTTTTTCTCCATCACGAGCCAATTTTATAGCCCTATGATTTCCATCAATCAATTTAAACCTGTATCCATCGACCCTATGCGCAAGAAGAGTTAGACATCTAGGATGAATATCTCCTTTCTTGCCGAACTCTTTATGTTTACGCACTCTTTTATCCTTACTACTCTCTTTTAGTGAGAAAAAATTATCTCTTAGATAAGAATTTACTTTATGATTGATACTTATCATATAAATCTTAGAAATTTTGACATCTTCTACTAACCATTTCTCTGGCCCTCTCTTAACGAAGCTGTATACAGGATTTCTTCTCAAATGAGATAAGTGGCAACATAATTTTTTTGCTTTATGATCATTTAGAGAATCTACGTAATGTTCAAGTTCTTTAAATTTTTGCTCTCTATCTTTGGGATCTTCATATTTTCCATTGATTTTTCTGCTCAATTCATCAAACACATACTTCCTATATACATCACCTTTAACTATCTTCTTGCTCATACACTATTCCTATTTCAGAGATTGATTATTATGAATGATTAGTCTTCTTCCAGAATTCCTCAGCCTCCTCTTCCATCTTTACAAGCCTTACATAGTAATCTGGAAACTCGTTGAGATGAGCAAGTGCTATTTTGCCAGTAATAATGGGGTCTTCATCAGTTACATTGGTTACAGGATCTCTCTTGCCATGTTCAAGTTCTACGTCCATGCCTATACGGAACTGTTCAATATCGAATTTGTCCCATTTAATTCCAAGCTTTTCTCCTACTAGCCTGGCTTGTTCGGTCGTAAAATGTTTGATCTCCATGATCTTTTCTCATCCTATGCCGTCTATTGTTCTTATTTGTTGCTATTATTTATCACTATTATTTATTATCGTTATATATTATTATTGTTTATTTTATCACGTGTCTACATTTCTTTTCGAATAAATCTTTTACATCGCCAAATCTAGCACGTAGCCCATTTAATTTATCCTGGAATATGACTGGGGCCTTTCTATCTTTTATCGCTATAGACGTGAACGCCATTTTATCGTCAATATCAATGGCTGTATCTATTAGGCCTTTTGTATCACATTTTTCTACTTTGTCTTCAAATCTACCATATGTATCACATCTTTCTACTGTTAATTTTGTTATTATATAATATTATACTCCCATAGTTTCAACCAAATCTAAAAGATATATATGACTCATATAATTGTATAGCAGCCATTTCTCTCCATATGTCAAATTTAATAAATTGACTTTTTCTTCTATGTCTTTTACAGTTTTTTCTACATTTTTCATTCTTATATCTGGACTCAGTGCTAACATCAAAGTATTAATATCTTTTAAAGGATCTCTTAATATTCCTAATTTTGTTGTGTCAATAGTCTTTAAGAAGTCCATCACAAATGGTTCATTCAGCTTGTTATATATTAACAGTACATCTCCGTGACCTAAATATTCGAGAGACTGATCAAGGTCTGCCGAGATTTTTTCCAACTTATCTATATCGATATCTGGATATTTTGAAAATATATAATTCGTAATGACCGAATAAAATTTGTCGTACCATCTTATGTTGAGTATAACTCTCTCTATGGTCGCCAATTCTTGAGGACCTAATTCTTTTAATGTCTCAAGAATATCTGTTTCTTCTTTTGTCATAATGTTGAAATAATATTGACATGTCAAATTTGATTGGGATTGTAAAGAATGATATTTGGCATGTCGGTATAAAAACTTTTTTATTATCGAGGACTCCGCCCTTTAGGGCGGTGTAGTTGACTTGCCTACTTTTTTTACCGCACTCGTGCCTATGTCCAACACGAATGATCCTGCGACTGCTTGCTCTATTAGCATTCCGACAGTCAGTAACATTACTGAGCAGAAATATTTTACCGTTGTTCCCAGTAACTCTTTTGTCTCATATTCGTCCACTTTTCCGTCCTTGTATGAGTTTTCGAGCCATCCTGCAACGTTTCTTAGTAGGCCCGCTACGATGGCCGCTACAGCAGCCGCAGGTACGTTTCCTAACATAGAATATGCTATATCTAACATATTCACCTCCGTTACCTATATAATATAGATAACTATGAAATATCAATATAACTCTTTAACCATTTTTTGACTTCGTTATAAAAGATCATCATATTTTCAGATTCAGCTATTTTGACCCATCTATCTTCTTTGGGATATTGGACGTTTAGTTCATAGAGATGAACAACTTTATCATATTCAACATGGACAGTATAGTCAGCAAAGGCTTTCTGTATTATTCCTTTTTTGATCAGGATTAATAAATAATTTTCTAACTCGTGAAATAGGAGAAACCAATCGAATACCATTTTATCACCTTATTATCTGCGGTTCACTATTCTTTAGGATAATGACCCCTCCTTTCCAGGGGAATCTTCCTTCAAAGCTTGCCTTATAGAAAGCATCTGTCTGCTTGTGAGATTCAGATAATTGATATACACGTTCTATGGTCTCTCCATGAAACAGGTGGCTGACTGAGGCGTTCCAGAAATAGCGACCTGGAAGATCTTCTACCAGTTCATAAGTTGTAATTATAAGAGTAATAGGTGGCGCGGTATATTCTACTGGTTCTGGAATGATTTGACCATTAATTGGTATTTGAGCCATATTATCACTAGTATTTATTTATTCTTCTCTCAATTTTCTTCTCTTTCTCTTCATAAGTTGCTATTCTATCTATCATTGTTTATCGCCTAGCCATTCTTTTATATCTTCTATTCCAAATTTTTTTCTGTCTCCTATGTATTTCATAAGGCTTCTATATGCTAAATCATAAGGCTTTTCATCCATTCTAAAGTGCAGCTTTGGATTATCGTACCATGTAGTTTTCGTAGGATCTTTATATAGATCAAATTGTGGTCTTCCAATAAAATGTTTTCTCGGGATTATATACATTCTCTCGTATCCTTGCCATGGTATATTGTCATCCATGCAAGACAACATGGCATGGTCATAATTATCGTTATATAAACCTTGGAAATGCCAGATTAGTCTCCCTGTAACAGTCTGTCTAGATAGTGTAGAACTTTTTGACTGAATTATTCCATATTCTTTATCATATGATAGGTCATATCTTGTCTCAAAATTGTCTAATTCTATGACGTTAACAATAAGTCCTCTCACCTTGGCGATACATGCCTCTATGATGAGTCCTTGACTTGTAGTAGTCGTTATTTTGAGATTATTTGTTCTACTATCTGCCATTAATTTTATCATATTATTCGTACTATTCGGATCATATTTAACAAAGTTATGATATCGGTATTTTCTGTAACATTCTATACATATCCATCTTCCGGTAGGAGCTCCATATCTATCTTTCTCTTGGAATGCGCTCGCGTGTGGTATTAGCTTATTTCCACATCTTCTCCAAGAATATCCAATTTTCTTAATTTTGTCGCATGTATTTGTCTCATTATATTTTATGAGAGACCTGTTTTTAACATGCTTTTGGCACAATTCTTTTTCAAGGTATAATAGTTCTTCTTTGGTCGGATTCCTATCCACTATTTTTCCATTTTTATCTACGATTACATTTTTAGGTTTTCCGTTAATTATTCTAGTCGATATAAAATATTCTTCTATCATAGTGTCTGCTCCTTTACTAGAATTTATCACCCCAGAAAGGTTGAACAGGATGTTGCAATCATCCTGTCCAATAAAGGAGCAATAAATCCTTTCTACAAATATACTTTCGCATATTTGCACATACATTATGACGTATAAATATATATACTTATAGCTTGCCGAATACTTGCGATAAAGGAACAGGGATTTTAGAAATTTTACGATTTAATACAGGTCTCGTCAGATATTCCTATAATAGAATCTGCTTGTTCATCATCAATATCATTCAACAAACAGATTAATTCCGAGATATGTTCTTTCTCCTCAAGTAAAATATGTCGGATCACCTTTTTCGCTTTTTCGTCACGTAAGTTATGTATTTGAGTTTCATATAGAGAAGTCGCATCTAATTCTGCAGTAATCGCTGATCTTATAATATCTCTGTCAGATATGTTTGGAGGAACACTTGCTATTTTTTCTTTCGTTAGTTCTACCAATGTCATATTATCACTCCTAGCACGGTTTTATTTTGCTAAACTCATCAATTAGATTATCAATTTTTCTTGCCTCTTCTCTCAACTCTGGAAATCTTTCTGATACATCTTTATATGTATCCCTTGCTGTTATTAATGCAAGTTTTATATCTGCCAGACTTTCCCCATCTATACATTCGCATCTAATTATTCTACTGGAAAGCGACAGTTGTCTATTGTCTGACATAATATCTCTCCTACCAAATTGGTATATATATCTTCATATTTCTCTCAATAGGAGTTTTTTCTTCTCTTATCTTATATAGTACCTCTCCATAAACACTTAATATTCCCTCTTCGATAATCGCTATGAAAAATGGCCCTCCTTCTTCAGGAGATATACGTACCCCAAAAAGAGATATTGTGTCTAAATTCTCTCCTATCTGTCTTTTTGTCCCATCATCCATCTCTAGGAATACTGTAATTTTGTTGGCTTCTCTTTTAACTATTATTCTTGTAGCCTTTATTCCCTTTTGTTTTATGTCATCATATGTAACTTTTTCGTCGTCAACCATATTATTTACCTCCTTGATTCGGATTTATTGGGTTATATTTATTGAATTATATTTATTGGATTACATTTGTTGAGACTTTGAAAATTTATACCAACAGCACATCTTCTAACGATAATATTGTATTTACCGGATATTGAATATTAGTCGGAAATGTGTAAACTATATTTGTTCCTATCGATAAATTAACATACACGTCTGAAGTATTTGCTGCCCCATCTATAGTATATATAAATCTTACCGTTAGAGAAACTGGAACAGTAGAATTTAGTACTGTTAGAAGATTTACATAGTCTAGAGGAGTAATCAGGATAGGGCAGTCTATAGGAGACACTGGGCACGTCAATATATTTGATGTTGCGCATATAACTATACCTTTATCAGTTATATCTACTATCTTTGTGAGGATCACGGCCACAGTCGTAGTTTGTTCCTGTTTCACAACAATGTTGTCACTATAAGATTCATATCCTGATTTTGAAAGTAATATTGAATGTGCACCTATTGCTATATCTTTTAATAATATTGACGTTTTTTTGGGCTGAAGAATACCGTCTAGATATATGTCAGCTCCAGACGGATCTGTGACTATAAAAATATTACCATATTTTGGAGGAGGTAATGTTTCTATATCATACATTTGGTGTCTCTATCTAATATCTTCATTTTAATAGCTCGTTGCCTCTGCGCCGTATAACGCCAATTCTGTGCCTGGTGTATATGTTTGATTCGTTGCAAATGCATATACAGTGTTTGACCCAGCTGATAGATTGGTAGTTACCACTTGAGTTGTTGGTAAGCCGTTCTGCACATATTTGAACGTTATCTGTACACCTGTTTGAGCAACCAGGGCATTGACAGTCGCTACGAAGTTATAGTATTTGTCTGGAGTTGTAGCCCCTAAATCGCCGCATGTTCCAGGAATTGCTCCGCAGGTTCCTGTTGTAGCATCTGTACATACTACTATACTTGTATCTATGACATTAATAACGTTCTTTATTTTTATACTGTGACAGGATGAACCTAGAGATCTTATCTGTCCACCTGCTGGCGTATATATAGGAAATTGTGGGTTTGTGAGGTCTAATACTGGGACCTCTCCCAGAACTTGTTCTGCTCTTCTAATCAGGTCTTGTGTATTTTCTGGTATATAATCTACAGTGTTCATATTGTTACCTCATTAATTTTCATGTTCACATACTGTTCATATTTATCTATATTTTGGTCTCACCTTTATATTCGGTTTCTTTATATTTACTATCATCTTTCTTTCTGGATGCAAACAACGCTATTCCAAGGATAAATAAGCCTATATATAGAAGCGGATTGCTAGGTGGGCACGGAGACTGTTGCATCACTACGACTAATTGCGCAGTCTGGTCTGTATATATTTTTATATCACCTTCCACATCTATATATCCAGGATATGTTAATTTATATCTATGTGATATCCCTATGGCTGACGAAGGAATATTATTTATGGTTGCCTCTGTCGTAGCACATAATATATCATTTATACATATTCTAGCACCGATAGGATATGAAATCACATGAAGAGACCCAGTCTCCTGTAGTTGAATATTTATATGGTTGCAAGATAGGTCTTCTATAGAAGGTCTTATATACATACCATCAATAGTATGTACAAATATAGGCTGGTGCATCATATTCATATTATACATTCAGTATTCATTCTTGAAGATGTCTTTGAGTTTGTCCTTGATAATCTATATATTGTTCCTGTTGGTCTAGATGTTGTTCTTGTTGCTCTTGAATTTGCTCTTGTGATTCTTGGATCTGTTCTCGAGTCTGTTCTTGGTCTAATGATTGTTGTTCTAGTTGAATTTGGTATTGAGCCATCATTTCTTCTCTGAAGAATCTTTTAATAATACCTCCTGTTATGTAATCAGCCATGGTTACAGCGTGATGCATCAACATATCGAAATATACTATGTCAGCATTATAGTCGCCGCTCATGCGTGCGATGAACTCATATTTTACAAGTATTAGACTGGTTTTATATAAATCTATGAGTTCATCTCTTGAATAACAAGGATTAGCTATACTCAATAGATTGGATATGTTTTCCACGCTTGTAATAAGGTCTGTTTCTATTACTGACGCATTTGTAGTATCTCCTACCTTTGTAGCCTTTAATAGATCTATGATAAGACGCATAAGATCTTTTCCTACGATAATTAGATTGTCTACCAGGGGATCTCCATAGAACTCTCTCATAGAATTCATAAAAGAATCATGATTTCTAACGAATCTCTCTTCTACATAGCTAAGATCTGGTAGGTCAGCTAGAAGACTTACCATATATGATCTTAGCCATATTATGTGATCTTCCATATGTCTTCTCATCAATAGCTTAAATTTTATTTCTTCATGCGTATACCAGTTGTCCATATGTTGTTTTCTCCTGATTAATATTAATTATCTATTTTTTGCTGATATTAATATTTGATTTCCATTTGTCATCTTTTCTTATAGTCGAATTCTGATGATATTAATATTTGATTTCCATTTGTCATCTTTTCTTATAGTCGAATTCTGATGATATTAGAAATTTTTCAAATCTCTAAAGTTACGAGTTCCATCAAAATTAATCTATTTTTACGTCTTTAATTTTTGACTTCTTTCTAATAATCATTCCTGTTAGAATTATGATTCCGATAAATATAAAACCATTTTGATTTTCAGCGATCATTGCGAATATTGATATTGGCCTAGAAAGTCCTTTTGGGTAAGAACCCCATTTCTTTTTATATTTTATAGCGTTATTTACCATTATGGCATTTGCACTATCCTTTGGAATATTAGACTTTGGCTCTTGCTGAATTTTAAAGATGGCTCCTAATTCGTGATCGAATAGACATTTTCCATTTCTTATACAATATCCGCCTGATAGATATATACGGTGGGTATAATCATTGTCCTCTATATATCTAGGAGAAAATCTTTCATCAAAATATCCTACTTTATCTATAACATCTTTTGATATTATAAATGCAGAATAGTCTCCACTCATCACTTCATCTTCTATATCTTGTAGTTCTTGTTTTTTGATAGCACGTCTTTGTTTATCATTAATTTTTGTTGTCTGAACTCCACACATTAATAGACAACCTGGAAGGATATTATTTTGATTTTCAAAATCTTTAACAATTGTCTCTATAAAATTTGGATAGATATAAACATCATTGTTTAGAAGAATTAAATAATCGTAATTGGGGTTAGTATAAAAATAAGTAAGACATCTATTCATACCCGTTGCAGAACACTGTCTCGGATTTAAAATTTGATGGTTTATGTTGTTCTGTATTAACCATTCTATAGTACCGTCTGTGCTAGAATTATCAATCACAAAAAAATATATGTTATGAAAAGTATCCTGATCTTTAATGGATTTGAAGGTATTCTTTGTATAATTCAAACCGTTAAATGTTTGTACAGCAATAAGAATGTTTCTATTGTTCATTATTGTCACACCTATTAAATCTTTCTATAATTCCAGCCTTTGAGATGTATTAATATCTCGTTAGGACCTAAAATCTATCTGTTCCAATTCCATATCCTTTGCAGGCATTTTTATTTTCTAACCCAAATCTGCACGCTACTTTTTGACCTCCAAGATGAATGCATGTGGCACTGATTTTAAATACTAATTTTCCAAATTTTGCGAGGCGATCTCCAAAACCTATTTCTTCTTCATTTAACATACTATTTATGTCATATTGGTTAACTCCTTCATCAAATCCTCCTGAAATATAAAATAGGTGTTTATAATACGCAGAATTTCTTCCTGGCATTTGTCTTGGATGTAATATTATTCTATCTAGTGTATATACAGCCGAATGTAGCCAACCAGGTATATTCGCTATACCATAATCGAGAGTATTTCCAATGACCCCAGCTATAGGTTGATTGTTTAGATCATTAAACGGTTTTAGTAACGTATTAAGCCAGTGATATGGATAATACGAGTCGGAATCCGTTGAAACTATTATGTTACCTTTTGCCTCATTTGTCGCTATGTTTCTGGCGGTTAATTTACCTCTTGGGACAATCAATACTCTATCGACATAAGGTTTCGCCAAGGTTACTGTATCATCTGTAGAACTACTGTCAACCAAAATCGTCTCAAAATACTCAGGATATTCTTGGATGATACTCTGTTCTCTGATAGATGCGGTAGCAAGTTCCACAGTACGCCCCTCATTATAACTTGGAATTATGATACTGACTGTATCTATAGGTTTTTGTATATCAGTATCAAATTTTCTCATTGATTGCTCAGTGATATCTCCTAGTACCATAGTTCCTATGACACTTCCAAGCCCATATTTTGCTATTGTTGATAGATGAACCATGCCAATCTATTCTCCGTACTTTGCCATTATCTTATCTTTCTGTTCTCGCAACTCAAATTGTTTGGACAACATATCTACTTTCTCGTCTTCCGGAGTCTTATGATCTGCTATTAAAATACCAAGTCTGTCAATTTCGTCTTGTAATTGATATGCTTTCAGATAATCGTTATGGACGAGTTTGCCTGTAAATATATCCAGATTATCATATTCTAATACGATAAATGGTATATTATGTTTTTTGAGATAATTGAATAATTCGTCTTTAAAGTATTTATAATCTAAACTTACAAACTCACTTGGAAGCATCTCCTCCACAGGGGCTCTAAATTCAATTTCTTTGCCAGCTAAAAATGTTTTATAAAGATCATCTCCTCTAAAGTGAAGTTTGCCAGTTTTTTTCATCTCGTCTATAATGAAATCTATCATTTGTTGATTTGTGAGAATCATGTAAAGCTCCTTCTTTTATCTCTAGTTAGAAGGAATAATGTCGCACCAGCTATAAGAGATGCAAGAAGCCCATAGAAAAATGCCTGTCGTATATCAAAGGCCTCTTCCATCACAACATATAACTCATAATTTTCTCCTTCTTTTAGATTTATTATTCCTTCAGAATTAATATATCCAGGATATATCAAAAGATAAGAATGCCACCCGGGGTCAACACTTGCAATTGTAGTTGGAGAAGGATTAGGTTTTTTTTCTCCATCTAGATATATATCTGCTCCTCCAGGAATGGTAAACACAGATATAGACCCTGTTTGTAGTTGAGTATTGATATTATAATATAATGACATGATGTCTTTATTCCATACCTATTTTTATCACTTTTTAGATTTTAACCGTTAGGAAATGCTTCTGGGGCTACATATTCTATCTTGAATGTATCATTATAATATCCCCATATATCTTTCAATATATCATCTTCATCTCCTCTAGATTTTTTCCATTTTATTTTATTGTAGTAAGAGCAATTCAGCCATAGTCTGCATACGCATTTCCTCCTACAACCTGTTATACATCTCTCAAAGGGTTCGATAAGGTCAATAGTCGGTATTGGTCTTGCTACCTTTAGAGTTATTCCTGGAAACGGTATATACACTACATCTTCTACTGTCATTTCTATCTCCTCCTAAAAATTGGAATATGATAAATCAAGTAGTACATTCTACAGATATTTCATTAGGATAAGTAATGGAAGTGAATCCTAATGGAATTGTCTTTATGAATGTTCTTGGCTGTTCTTTACCTATTGCTATTTGAGTAGATCCTATGAATCTGCTAAATTCAGACGCACTCATTCTTCTATCGTTGACTAATCCAAACTCCGTCATCGTGCAGATGGTAACTTTGTTTGCAGCTATTCTTTCTATTCTTCCCTTTTCTAGCATGTAGTTAAAATCAGGACTTCCTCTTTCAAAATATATTTGTGGTTCCATCTATATCACTTCTTCTATCCTATCTACGAATTATAAATTCGTGATTATAATCTTTTTGGAACCGTTTTACAGCAGATTTATATATATTTATATTTTCTCAATTTTTATTTAAATGCTATCCTCCTCTTTATTTTTCAGCGTTGTTTATCTTTTCATATATATCTGTCGTTTTTTGTCTGCATTATATATC
>Ga0209594_1001193_pt1 | contig 13251 bp, 15 predicted proteins | sample AshMeaCrysSpring_FD_184126 | JGI IMG/M metagenome (GOLD analysis project Ga0209594, IMG submission 184126) | Groundwater microbial communities from Big Spring, Nevada to study Microbial Dark Matter (Phase II) - Ash Meadows Crystal Spring... | ecosystem: Environmental > Aquatic > Deep subsurface...
TCATGACCGACAATGGCTCATGCTACAAGGCACACGCCTTCCGCGACCTTTGCCAGGCGCTGGGCCTCAAACACATCCGCACCAAACCTTATACACCCCGAACCAACGGCAAGGCCGAGCGCGACAACGAACGACGCGCCCTTTCGCTCGGCTTTCCCCCGGCTCACCAAACGCCGGATGAATGGCGGCCATCAGCTTTCAGGCGGCGAACAACAGATGCTCTCCATCGGTCGTGCCCTGATGACCAATCCCGACCTCATCCTGCTCGATGAAGCCACCGAAGGGCTGGCGCCCCTGATCGCGCAGGAAATCTGGAAGACGCTGGGCATTATTCGTGGTGAAGGGATCGCAACAATCGTTGTCGATAAGGATCATCGGTCGCTATCAAAGGTAGCGGATCGCATGGTGATCATGACGAAGGGTGAGATCGCCTTCGACGGCACGCCGGCAATGCTCGCCACGCGCCCCGATCTTCTTGAAAAGCACCTTGGTGTGTGAGGCCCCTATGCCCTTCATCCAGACCCGTGGCGCCACCCTCTTCGTGACCGAGGTCGGCTCACCGGATTGCCCGCCCATCCTGTTTTCGAACTCACTCGGCACGACACATCGCATGTGGGATGCCGTTGTCGAAGAACTCGCAGCCGAGTTTCGCTGCATTCGCTATGACACCTGTGGCCATGGCGCCTCAACGCGCGCGCAAGCGCCGTTCGACATTGCCGATCTCGCCGCCGATGCCCTTGCTGTCCTCGACAATCTCGGGGTCAGGCAAGCGCATTTTGCGGGCCTGTCGCTTGGTGGCATGACCGGTCAGGCTCTCGCGATCCAGTATCCCGACAGGCTTTCATCGCTAACCCTGATGGCGACAACCGCCTTCATGCCGCCCGCGCAGGCCTGGCTTGATCGTGCAGCCCTCGTTCGCCGCGAAGGAACCTCCGCCATCGTCGAGGCGACACTTTCGCGCTGGTTCACGCCGGGGTTCCTGACGCAGAACACGGCGGCGGTTGATCCGGTCGCGCGTGAGTTTTCAGCCAATGACGCGGAAGGCTACGCGGCGTGCTGTGAAGCCATTGCCCGCATGGATCTGCGCACGACGATTACTGGAATTGTTACACCTACTCTGGTGATCGCTGGCCAACAGGATCCCGCAACACCCGTTGCAATGTCAGAGGCGCTGCGTGACGCAGTGACAGGGGCGGAGCTCGTTGTCCTTGACCCTGCGGCGCATCTTCTTGCCGTCGAGCGACCGAGTGAAGTCGCCCACCACCTCGCCCGCCATATTCGAAGGAATACCAGCCCCTTCCTGAAGCCCACCCCCTAGAGCAATTCCAGCGAAAGCATGCCCCCGCGAAGGCGGGGGTGGGAACCGGTTTCGCGTTAGGAATTGCGTAAAAACAAAGAGATAGAGCGTTTCAGGTGACTCGATCTTTGTCGAAAACGCTCCAGAGCGACCGGTCTGATCACACAATGCTCCAGGCTTTATGATTTCGGCCTTTTGCCCTTTTCCGGCGTGGGCGGCGGGGCTTCCGGCGGTGGTGTCATCGCGCTGAAGGGTGAAAACGCGCGCATCGCATCCTGAAACAGGCTCATATTGTGCCGTGCCTGCTCTTCGAGCAGTGCCATGGGGTTCTGGCTGAAGCCTGTGGGGGTGAAGGAAGGGCCGGAGAAGCTCTTGCTGATCTGATCACGCAGCTTCTGCTGGTCGGACATGAAGCGTTCGAGCGAGAATTCGAGATAACGCGGCACCAGGGCCTGCATGTTATCGCCGTAAAACTGGATCAATTGCCGCAAAAACGTGATGGGCAGCAAAAACGGTCCCTTGCTTTCCTGCTCGAAAATGATCTGCCCCAGCACGGCGCGGGTGATATCTTCGCCAGATTTGGCGTCGGTGACGATGAAATCCTCACCCTGCCGCACCATCAGCGCCAGATCTTCCAGCGTCACGTAGGAACTTGTTCCGGTGTGATAGAGGCGGCGATTGGCATATTTCTTGATCGTTGTTGGAGGTTTTCCGCCTTTTCCAGCCATTTTTCACCCATTTCGTTCCAGAAAATCCGGCCAGCTGATCGTGGCAGGATGCAGGCATGCCTGCAAGTTTCTAATTTTCCAAGTCTGTATTTTTCAAGTCCCTATTTTCCAAGTCCCTATTTTCCATGTTAGCCTTGTTTCTGGCTTGACGATAGTTGCTTGGCAAGTCTCATTATCATGCGTCATTATCGTGGTTCATCATAAGGCCGCATGCAAGGCATTCCGCCGCATCGCGGATATCGGAGGGAAAACTATGGCTGGTCAGTCTATCGTCATTGCAAGCGCGGCCCGCACCGCTGTCGGCACGTTCAATGGTGCATTCGCCGATGTGCCCGCGCATCAGCTCGGGGCAGCGGCCATCACCGGCGCGCTCCAGCGCGCAGGCGTTGCGCCCGAAGAGGTGGATGAGGTGATCATGGGGCAGATTCTCACCGCCGGGCAGGGGCAGAACCCCGCGCGGCAGGCGGCGATGGCGGCGGGCATCCCGCAGGAAAAAACCGCCTGGGGCCTCAACCAGCTTTGCGGCTCCGGCCTCAGAACGGTTGCCATCGGCATGCAGCAGATCGCGAATGGCGATGCTGATATCATCGTCGCGGGCGGGCAGGAATCCATGACCCAGGCGCCGCATGTCGCCTACCTGCGCGCTGGCACCAAGATGGGCGAGATGAAACTGCTCGATTCCATGCTCAAGGATGGTTTGTGGGACGCGTTCCAGGGCTATCACATGGGCACGACGGCGGAGAATGTCGCCACCAAATGGCAATTGACCCGCGAGGAGCAGGATCACTTCGCCGTCTCATCGCAGAACAAGGCGGAAGCGGCGCAGAAGGCCGGGAAGTTCAAGGACGAGATCATCCCCTTCACGGTGAAAACCCGCAAGGGCGATATCATCGTCGATCAGGATGAATACCCGCGCCATGGCGCAACAATGGACGCGATGGGCAAGCTCAGGCCTGCCTTTTCGAAGGATGGAACCGTTACAGCAGGCAATGCTTCCGGCATCAATGATGGCGGTGGCGCAACCGTGCTGATGAGCGAGGCGGAAGCGGCGCGGCGCGGCATCACCCCGCTCGCGCGCATCGTCTCCTGGGCAACCTGCGGGGTTGACCCGGCGATCATGGGCACGGGGCCGATCCCCGCCTCGCGCCGCGCGCTCGAAAAAGCGGGCTGGACGGTGGCTGATCTTGATCTTGTTGAAGCGAACGAAGCCTTCGCCGCGCAGGCTTTGGCTGTGAACAAGGACATGGGCTGGGACCCGGCCATCGTCAATGTCAATGGCGGCGCGATTGCCATCGGCCACCCGGTCGGGGCTTCGGGCACGCGCATTCTCAACACGCTTCTGTTCGAGATGAAGCGGCGCGGCGCGAAAAAGGGCCTTGCCACCTTGTGCATCGGCGGCGGTATGGGCGTTGCCCTCTGCGTTGAGCGGTAAAACGAAGGCAGTTGGCGATAGGCAGTAGGCAATAGGCAGTAGGCAGTAGGCAGTTGGTTAGTCGCTCATAAGTGTCAAAATCGATTGCCGACTGCCAAAACAAAAAACCTAAAAAAACAGGGAGAAACGACGCATGGCACGGGTTGCATTGGTTACGGGTGGGTCGCGCGGCATTGGCGCGGCGATTTCAAAAGGGCTTCAGGCGGCGGGCTACAAGGTTGCCGCCACCTATGCCGGGAACAGCGAGGCGGCGGCCAAATTCACCGCCGAAACCGGCATCAAGACCTATCAATGGGATGTTTCGGATTATGACGCCTGCGCCAGCGGCATCGCCACGGTTGAGGCTGATCTTGGCCCTGTCGATGTGCTGGTGAACAATGCGGGCATCACCAGGGACGGCATGTTCCATAAAATGACGAAAGACCAATGGTATGGCGTCATCAACACCAACCTCAATTCGCTCTTCAACATGACCCGCCCGCTCTGGGAGGGGATGCGCGCACGGAAATTCGGCCGCGTCATCTGCATCTCCTCCGTCAATGGCCAGAAGGGGCAGATGGGGCAGGTGAATTATTCTGCTGCGAAAGCGGGGGATATCGGCTTCGTCAAGGCTCTGGCGCAGGAAGGCGCGCGCGCGGGCATCACCGTGAACGCGATCTGCCCCGGCTATATCGCGACCGAAATGGTCAAAGCCATCGATCCGGCGGTGGTGGAAAAATCCATCCTGCCGCATATTCCGCTGGGCAGGCTCGGCGAGCCGGAGGAGATCGCCCGCGCGGTGGTGTTTCTCGCGGCGGATGAGGCGGGGTTCATCACCGGCTCGACCCTCTCGGCCAATGGCGGGCAATACATGATATAATATTGAAGGTCATTCAAGATGGTTCTTCGGTATTCGCTCCTGAATTGATCAAGCCATTGGCGGCGTTTGACAAATTCAGGTGTCTTCAAAGGCCCCGTGCGTCAGCATCCGGGGCCTTTGGTATAAGGGAAGGCGCGGATGATGTTGCCATCCGCGCCGCTCTACACTCCCTTGTGATTGGCATGTGCGCGTGTTTTTTGGTTTTATTGTTTCAGCAACCACCCAGCCGGTGTTTCCATGTCGCTTGATCGTCGCCTGTTTTCGCTCTCCCTGCTTGGCGCAGCGGCCATGCCAGGGGCCGTGCGCGCCAGGGTGGCGCAATCACCCGCCACTCTGGTCGAGCTTTTCACCAGCCAGGGCTGTTCCTCCTGCCCCCCGGCGGATGCCCTGATGCAGGAACTCGCGACGCAGGATGGCATCATCCCCTTGAGCTACCCGGTGGAAATCTGGGATTATATCGGCTGGAAGGATACGCTCGCCAAGCCCATGTTCACGCGCCGCCAGCGCGCCTATGCCGCGATGCTGGCGGGCAAGCGGGTTTATACCCCGCAGGCTGTCATCAATGGCCGCGCCCATTGCATCGGCTCCGACCGTGCCACGATCAAGACATTGCAGCGCAACACCGCGCCGGAATCGCAGGGCTGCTCCTTTGAAGTTTCGCCGCAGGAGGATGGCTGGTCGGCGCGGCTTGCCGTTTCCAACGTGCCTTCGGGAACGCGCCTCTGGTTGCTGCCATTTATTGCGCAGCAGCAGGTGGCGATCGGTCGCGGCGAGAATACCGGGCGTATTCTCACCTATACCAATGTTGTGCGTGACATTCTCGGGCTTGGCATTGTTGACGCGGGTGAGAAAGCCATCACCATCCGCAGGTCCGATCTTGCGGCGCAGGGGGCCGATGGCTTTGCGCTTTTGTTGCAATCAGGCAGTCTGGAAGCGCCGGGTGCGGTTCTGGGCGTGGCCTGTGCCGGGCCATCGGGCATAAAACTTTAATCCCACCTTTAAAATCAAAGCCCGCTTTACGGCCGGGTTGCGCTTGCTGCGTGAACGCGCTTGAATGGGTGTGCAAAGCATGGGTGCCTTGCCATCGATGCGCTTCATTGATGCTTTCAGGATGATCATGGCCGAAAATACGCAGCGCCGCCTCTCTCTGCCAGGGCTTTATCTGTTCCGCATGGTGGTTTTTCTCACCCTTGGCGGTCTCGTCGTGCTTGTCATGCAGAAGCGCATTCTCGAAGCCTTCTGGTTCAACCCGTTCCTGAACGGGGTGATTTTCCTCGTTCTGCTGCTTGGCATCGTGTTTTCCTTCGCACAGGTCTGGCAGCTTCGGCGCGAGATCCGCTGGGTCAACAGCCGCATGGGGGGCGATGTGCTGCAAGCCGTGCAGGAGCCGGTGCTGCTCGCGCCCATGGCGATGCTGATGGGTGCGCGGGCGGGGCGCGGCACCATCTCCACCCTCACCTTGCGCTCGGTGCTGGATTCGCTTGGCGGGCGGCTTGATGAAACGCGGGACATCGCGCGTTACCTCACCGGGCTTCTGGTGTTTCTCGGCCTGCTCGGCACCTTCTGGGGCTTGATCGAAACCGTTGGCTCGATTGGCGGTGTGATCGAGAAACTCCCGAGCGCGGGGGAGAATACGGCGCTTTTCGATGAGTTGAAGCGCAACCTCGCCGCGCCGCTTTCCGGCATGGGCATCGCGTTTTCCTCATCGCTGTTCGGGCTTGCGGGTTCACTCACCCTCGGGTTTCTCGATTTGCAGGCCGGGCAGGCGCAAAGCCGGTTTTTCCACGAGTTGGAGGAATGGCTCTCCTCCAGCGTCGAGGATGAAACCGCCACGCCCGCAGAGCCGAATGATCTGCGCCAGGCGCTCGACGGCATTTCCCGCGCGGTGAATGATGCCGGGGCCGGGCGCAACGCCACGCAAGCGCTGGCAAGCCTAGCGGAGGGCATTCAATCGCTGGTGCAGCATATGCGCAACGAGCAGCAGATGATCCGGACCTGGGTTGAAGCGCAGGCGGCGCAGCAGGCGGAGGTGAAGCGCCTGCTCGAACGCCTTGCGCGTGAGCATGCCTCACCGCCCGAAGGAAAGCCGTAATGGCGCTCTCCCGCAGGCACCGCGAGCGCGGCATTGATTATTGGCCGGGCTTTGTCGATGCGCTGTCCACCCTCTTGCTGGTTTTCATTTTTCTGTTGTCGGTTTTCGTGCTGGGGCAGTTTTTCATCAGCCGCGAGATTGCGGGCAAGGATGATGTTCTCCTGCAATTGACGCGCCGCCTCAACGAACTGACCGATCTTCTGGCGCTGGAGCGCAGCGGCAAGACCGAACTTGAACAAAAGCTTTTCAGCCTCAATGCCACTTTGGCAACAAGCGAGGCGGAGCGCAAACGCCTTGAAGCCGCCAATGGCGGGGATGGCCAGAAGGCGATCACGGATCTTGCCCGCAAGGCCGAAGGCGAGAGCGAACGGGCTTTGCGGGCCTTGAACGAGGTGAGCCTCCTCAACCAGCAGATCAGCGCGATGCGGGCGCAACTGCAGGCGCTGGAAAACGCGCTGGCCGCCACGGAAACGCGCGAGCAGGCGGCGCAAAGCCGCATCAGCGATCTCGGCTCGCGGCTCAATCTGGCCCTGGCGCAGCGCGTGCAGGAATTGAACAAATACCGCTCCGAGTTTTTTGGCCGCCTGCGCGATGTTCTCGGCAATCGCCCCGATATGCGGATCGTGGGGGACAGGTTCGTTTTCCAGTCGGAATTGTTTTTCCTCACCGGCGCGGCGGAGCTTGAGGCGGAGGGGAAAGCCGAACTGGACAAGCTTGCGCTCGCGCTCATCGCGCTTGAGCGCGTGGTGCCGCCGGACATCGCCTGGGTTGCGCGGATCGACGGGCATACCGACAAACGCCCCTTGACCGGGGTTGGGCAGTTCAAGGATAACTGGGAGCTTTCAAGCGCGCGGGCGCTGGCGGTGTTGCGTTACCTCGTGAGCAAGGGTGTTTCGCCGCAACGGCTGGTGGCGGCAGGGTTTGGCGAATTCGCGCCGCTTGAATTCGGGGACAGCGCCGAGGCTTTGGCGCGCAACCGCCGCATCGAACTGAAGCTTACCGAACGATGAGGCTGCGCGCCATCACCCCGCAGGATCATGAGGGTCTCGTGGCCCTGTGGGTACGGGCATGGCAGCCGGTTTTCCCGCAGATCGATTTTGCCGCACGCAGCGATTTTATCCGTGCGCGGCTCGTTGAATACGGCACGCCGCCCTGCCTCGCTCTCATGCTTGAGGATGCAGGGTTTCTGCTGCTGAACCCTTTGACGGGTGAGCTTGAGCAGATTGCGGTTGACCCGGCGTTTCAGGGCAAGGGCCTTGCCGGGCAGCCTTCCGTGGCGACCCTGCTGCTTGAGGAAGCGAAGCGGCTTTCCCCGCAGGGGCTGCATCTCAGCGTCAACCAGCACAACCTGCGTGCCATCAGGTTCTATACGCGCCATGGTTTTACGATGACGGGGCAGGGCACCAGCGCCGCTTCCGGCCTGCCGCTGTTTTTCATGCGCTGGGGGGTGGAGAAACCCTTTTTAGAAGAGTAGGTTATATGGAATGGCAGGACAATTCTGTTCTCGACCCAGCTTGACGTTCTGGATTGCCGCGTCGGCTTCGCCTCCTCGCAATGACGCCGTTCAACACGCCTGACAGGTGTTTTGGAAAAAGCACTAGAGCGGTTTCCGACCTGATTGAATCAGGTCGACCGCTCTATCTTTTTGTTTTATCGCATTTTCTTCAAGCGAACCGGTATCCACTTCGCTGGAATTGCTCTAACCGAATTGCAGGCTGGCGAGGCGCGCATAAAGCCCGCCCGCCTGGCTCAGTCCGTCATGCGTGCCCTCTTCGACGATCCTGCCCTGATCGAGCACGAGAATGCGATCCGCATCGCGGATGGTCGCCAGCCGATGCGCGATGACGAGCGCGGTGCGCCCTTCCATCGCCCGGTTCAGCGCGGCCTGAACATCGCGTTCGTTTTCCGCATCAAGCGCCGAGGTTGCTTCATCAAGGAGCAGGATCGGCGCATCACGCAGCATGGCGCGGGCAATGGCGATGCGCTGCCGCTCGCCCCCCGAGAGGGTCACGCCGTGCTCCCCCACCATGGTTTCAAGCCCGTGGGCAAGCTTCTCGGCAAAGGCGAGAACCGCCGCATCCTCCGCCGCGCGCATCACGTCTTCCGCGCTGGCTTCAGGCCGAGCGAGGCGGATGTTTTCGGCGATGGTTCCGGCGAAAATCACCGGCTCCTGCGGCACCACGGCAACAAGCGCGCGCAGATCCGCGAGCCGCATCGCGGCAATCGGCACCCCGTCGATCCGGATGGTGCCGGTGCCGACATCGTAAAACCGCATCAGAAGCTGGAACAGGCTGGTTTTTCCGGCTCCCGATGGGCCGATAATGGCGATGCGCTCGCCGTGCATTGCGGTAAAACTCACGGGGCCGAGAACATTCCGCTCGGGCGCGGAAGGATAGGCGAAGCGCACGCCATCAAAGGTGATATCCCCCCGCGCCGGGCTGGGGGCAGGCAGGGGGAGCGCGGGATCCTTGACGGAAGGCTCGGTGGCAAGCAGCCCGGCAAGACGCTCTGCCGCGCCGGTTGCCTGCGAAAGCTCGCCGAATACCTCGGAAAGCTGGCCGAGCGCGCTGGCGGCAAACACCGCATACAGCACGAATTGCGAGAGCCGGCCCGCGCTCATCTCCTGCGCGATCACGGCTTTCGCGCCTGTCCAGAGCACGAAGGTGATGCTGGAAAAGACGAGAAAAATCACGATGGAGGTGAGAATGGCGCGCGACAAGGTGGCGCGGCGCGCGGCCTCATAGGCGCTTTCCACCGCCTCACGAAAGGCTGTGCTGGCATGGCCCTCACCGCCAAAGCCCTGCACCACGCGCACCGCACCGATGCGTTCCGTGGCGAAAGAGGCGGCATCCGCCAAAGTATCCTGCGCGGCTTGCGCGCGTTTGCGCACGCCCCGCCCCGCCGCCACCAGCGGAATGACGATGGCGGGAATGGCGAGCAGCACCAGAACCGATAATTTGGGGCTGGTGATCACCATCATGATGATGGCGCCGATGAGCAGAATCGCGTTCCTCAGCGCGATCGAGGCGCTGGAGCCGAAGGTGGCCTTCAGCTGCGTCGTATCCGCCGTGAGCCGCGAGACGATCTCGCCCGAGCGGGCCTGATCGAAAAACGCACCATCCAGATGCATGACGCGGGTGAAAACCGCCGCGCGGATGCTGGCCACCACCCGTTCGCCGATCGTCATCACGTAATAATACCGCACGCTGGAACTCAGCGCGAGAAGGGCGGTGAGCAGGATGATGACGCCGAAATAAGCGTCAACCAGACCTTGCCCTTCGGCGGAAAAGCCGAAATCCACCATGCGGCGCACCGCCATCGGCACGGCGAGCGTGGCGGCGGCGGCCAGAACCAGCGCGCCAAGCGCAATCGCCACCCGGCCTTTTTCAGCCCGCATGAAGGGCAGAAGGCTGCGCAGCGGCGAAAGATCGAGCCGCTTCCTGCTGTGCGTTTCTGTTTTTGCCGGGGGCTGGCGGGGTGGAGCGGTCATACCGGGATAGGCCATTCTGGCATCAAGTCTTGTTCATGCGGGGCTGCCATGACGGCATTCTCTGGTTTGGCCTCAGGGCGCTTGTTCCGTCAAGCACTCTCATGTATAGAGGCCCGACGCATGAAGCCGCAGGATATCCCGTCCTTCCCGGTTTTCCCACTCCCTGCGCGGTTTTCCTGAGTGAAACGCTTTGGCGTGAACCGGAAAAAGCGGCTTGCAACAACACGTTATCTCTATCGTCGCGAAAGGCTCTTCCCATGAAGGCGGATATCCACCCCGATTATCATTTCATCAAGGTCGTGATGACCGATGGCACCGAGTTTCTCACCCGCTCGACCTATGGCAAGGCCTCGGACACAATGAACCTCGATATCGACCCCAAGACCCACCCGGCCTGGACCGGCGGCACCCAGACGCTGCTGGATCGCGCGGGCCGCGTTTCCAGGTTCAACCAGAAATTTGGCGCAAGCTTCAGCTTCGGCAAGAAGTAACGTTCGGCAAGAAGAAACGCTGCTTTTTGACGCATCAAACCCCCCGCATGCCGGTAAAGGGCATGAGGGGGGTTTTGTGCTTATTCTGGAAAAGAATTGATCAGGCGCGCCGGAAGGCTTCGGCCAGGCGACCGATTTCCCTCGCGATCGGGTTTTCGTTTTCCGGCTGCGGGAGTAAGACCGGGCGCTTCAAATCCGCGTCAATCCGGTGAATGCGTGTTTGCAGACGGAGGGAATGGGCAACCAGATCCTGCAATTTTTCGGGCAATTTTGTGAAAACCTCCGGGTTGGTCGTTCTGTCCTGCGTTCCAAGGGTTACGCGGCGATGCTCGCGTTCGGCATCATCGCGGGTGATTTCGTTTTCATTCACCGCGCGCTGCAACAACAGCCAGGAGGTAAGCTGCATCAACCGTGTGGTGAGGCGCATGCTTTCGGAGGCATAGGCAAGCGCGGCCATACGCTCGAGCCCGCGCGAATCAGCGCGGCCATCGCCATCAAGATAGGCGGCGGTTGCTTCCACCAGCCCCATGCCTTCCCGAAACAGGGTCATGAAGGTTTCGGATGTCACCATCTTCTGCGTGAAGGAGATGGTGTCCGGCATGCACTCATTCTGTGCGGTCATCGTGGCCGTATCGCGGGTCATATCCTGCATCATCGTCTCCCTGTGCTGTGCCGGGATGAAACAGGCACACAGCGCAGGATGTGAGATGCAGATTAAGCACCATCTCGCCTGCTTGGGGATGCTATCCTTGCAAGATGGTTAATTCGCGGCAAAAAAAGGACCGCTCGCGCGGTCCTGAAAAGTCAAAGGGAGCATCAACAGAGTAGCAAGCCACTCACGATCCAGCGAACCGGAACATGTGTAAGATTAAACCGAAAAGCTTAACCATTTCTAAAGTTCAGACGTTTTTCATCACATTCCGGGTGATTTTATTATGTTGCATTCCAGCAACATTTTATACCAAAGGCCCAGGATGCTGATGCATGAGGCCTTTGAAGAGCCTGCATTGATCAAATACGGCCAATGGCTTGATCAATTCAGGGCAGAATACCAAAGAGTCATTTTCTTCTGGCTTTTGGTATCAGAGCGTTTCCGACAAAGATCGAGTCACCTGAAACGCTCTGTCTCTTTATTGTGGCGCAATTCCGGACGCGAAACCGGTTCCCACCCCTGCCTTCGCGGGGGCATGCTTTCGCTGGAACTGCTCTAGCAGACTGTTGAAAAAGGCGGTTCCTGCCCGCGTCATTGCGACCGCGAGCGAAGCGTGGCGGGAAGCAATCCAGACTTTCTTCCGCTTTTTGCAGCCTTTACGGATAGCGGCGGAATTTTTATCTGGATTGCCACGTCGCTACGCTCCTCGCAAGGGCAGCCTCAGCGTTTTTCAACAGCCTGCCAGAGCAATTCCGGCGAAGATTGAATCACCTGAGACGCTCTATCTTCTTGTTTTTATCGCATTTTCTTCGATCAACCGGCAACCACTTGATCGGAAAATGCTCTAAGGCTCCGGCTTGCGAAAAAGGTTTTGCGCGGCGCTCTGCATGGCGATCTTTGCCGCCTGAATGCCCTTCAGCCGCGTGATGTCTTCCTCCAGCGCGGTGATCACGCTTTCCAATTCATCAATCGCAAAGGGGGTTACATCCTGCCCCAGGGTGTAGGGTTTTTGCGGCGCAGGTTTATCGTCGTCGTTCCACATGCGGGCTCCCTTCCTGTCATCAGTCGGATTTTCTGCCTCATCATATAAAATACGGGATGTGCATCGGCGTGGTTGCATGCATCACTTCAGAACAGTATAAGGGCGTATTCCCAAATTGGCATCGAGTTTACTCGCTGCGCGCCGCCGGGAGGGCAGCGCAGCCCCCCGTTTATGGATACGCGCGAGGAGGATTTTTCGATGGCGACGCTTCTTATGGCAAAGGCCACTGCGGTCTGGCTCGTGGAAAACACCACTCTGACCTTTGACCAGATCGCGGATTTCTGCACGCTCCACCCGTTGGAGGTGAAGGGCATCGCGGATGGCGATGTCTGCGTTGGCATGAAGGGGCTCGACCCTGTTCAGGCCGGGCAGCTCGCACGGGAGGAACTGGAAAAGGCCGAGGCGGATGAAAATTTCCGCATGAAGGTTCTGGAATCGAAGGTGCGGGTGCCGGAAGCCAAGCGCAGCAAGGGCCCGCGCTATACCCCCGTTTCCAAGCGGCAGGACAGGCCGAACGCTATTCAATGGCTGCTTAAAAGCCACCCGGAGCTCAAGGATGCGCAGATCATCCGGCTTGTCGGCACCACCAAATCCACCATCGCCTCCATCCGGGAGCGCACGCACTGGAACGCGAACAGCCTGCAACCGCTCGACCCCGTCACGCTCGGGCTTTGCACGCAGCTTGACCTTGACGCCGAGGTTGGCCGCGCCTCGAAGGATCGCCCGGCTGCTGTTCCGGCTGATGTCGGCGCGACGCTCATCCCCGCCGATGTCACCACCGCCGCCGAAGCGCCCAAGCGCCGGGGTGAGCTTGATGTCGAGCATGTCTTTGCCAAGCTCAAGGATATGAAATCCGTATAGAGCAATTCCAGCGAAAGCATGCCCCCGCGAAGGCGGGGGTGGGAACCGGTTTCGCGCCCGGAATTGCGTAAAAACTTGAGAGTAGAGCATTTCAGGCGATTCAACCTTCGCCGGAAATGCTCTAGATGTGAGCTTTCCATAGGTTGTCCATTCGAAGCAGATCGAGGAGACTGGAGTTATCACACCTCAGTTTCAAGGATCGCTCCGAATGAACATTCATAAGAATGCCCGACTGACGCCGTTGCGTCGAGAAGAAATGGCTCTCGCCGTCATCGAGGGTCGCGCGTCCAGAACGCAAGCGGCCCAT
>Ga0209594_1001196_pt1 | contig 13223 bp, 10 predicted proteins | sample AshMeaCrysSpring_FD_184126 | JGI IMG/M metagenome (GOLD analysis project Ga0209594, IMG submission 184126) | Groundwater microbial communities from Big Spring, Nevada to study Microbial Dark Matter (Phase II) - Ash Meadows Crystal Spring... | ecosystem: Environmental > Aquatic > Deep subsurface...
TTTCCAAATTTCTTCCCCGCGAAGCCAATGGAGAGTCTGCGCGGACGCCTGAGGCAAGGCCTTCCCTCGCAGCACTGCGGGCAAGGATTGCGGCGAGGAAATCACCCGCGATTCCGGAAACGCCCGTGCAACATCGCACAACCACCATGAGGTTAGGTTCCATTCTTTGCCACTTAGGAAACCATCCGCATGCCCAGCCAGAAAGCCAGGCGAACCGGGTGCGCAAAAAGAAAAAAACGTCACTAAGGGGATAAAAAACAGGACCATCCCCCAACAGGAGTCATCTTCCTAGGGTCACCTTTACCAAGCCAATTCAGGGTCATACATTTTAAAGTAACGTTTTTGTTACTTATATTTGTACTGCACCCAGGGGTATATATGGCGGTAATCCACTGGGAAATGAAGGTCAGAGAATTATTGGTGATGTTGCGGGCGGACGGATGGTTGGAGAAAACTCAGAAAGGAAGCCACCTGCAATTGATACACCCGGTAAAAAAGGGGAAAATAACCGTTCCGATGCACGGAGGCGACATACCAAAGGGTACACTGCACGCGATTCTCCGGCAAGCAGACCTTAAATTAAGATAATAAATGTGCTGCGATGAAAATTGAAAAACACCCTTCTTCCAGAAATACTTACACGTTAATCATAGAGCGGGATAACAGAATAATCTGGGGCCGGGTTTCAGTTGCCGACAACCTGTTGATCGATTCCGCAACCAACCTGCAGTCTTTGGAAAGAAAAATGAGAAAGCTTCTAAAAGATTTTGAAGGATTGGAGCGGGTTAAATTTGACTATGCCTATGACCTGACCTTTTTTTTCGAACAATACGATTTTCTTAATCAGTCGAAGATTGCCGAAATCGCCGGACTGCATCCGAGCCTGATCCGCCAGTATTCCACCGGCCACAAAAAACCATCCTGGGAGCAAGTACAAAAAATTGAGCGGGCAGTCAGGACTTTGGGGAAATCCATGGCAAAAGTCCAACTGGCTTCCAGGCAATAGGCCAAAGCCAGGTAGGACATATCTCAAGCAGCGGCTCGAATACGCTCCTTTGGCCAAACAAAAAAAGCATTCATGGGCGCACTTCCCTAGCCCACCATTTCCCGGAACCTGCATAACGCATTCGCCAGCCGCATCTGGTGCGGACTCTTGCAATCAGGTTCAAAAAGCTTTTCAGAAGCCACCAAAATACAGAGTGCCTTCGCGCGGGACACGGCCACGTTGAGCCGGTTTAGGCTATAGAGAAATTCCATGCCGCGGGGGGCTTCTTCAGGACTGGAGGTGGCCATGGAAAAAATCACCACAGGCGCTTCCTGCCCCTGGAATTTGTCCACCGTGCCCACCCGTACGCCGTGCAGAGCTTCGGCCAGTGCACCAACCTGCGCGTTGTAAGGTGCGATAACGAGGATATCATCCGTTGTAATCTTCTTGCGTTTGCCCTTATTGTCCACCCACTCCGTTTTCCCGTTTACGAGTTTCCGGATGATCTGCTGCACTTCGGTCACTTCTTCGGGCGATGCGTTCCGGTTGCCGGCATGGACCACAGGTGCATAAACGAGCCCAGCCGAAGGAAAAGGATTGGCACCATTGATCGACTGCCGGGCATTCTGGGGCCTGCTTTCCAGTCGCCCCTCGTAAAACAATTCCGAAATATACCCGCAGACAGCCGGGTGCATGCGCCAGGTCTCGCTGAGGAAGACACCCTGTGCCTGCTGGATGGTCTTGTGTTCCTGCAGCAGGTGCTCCAGCGCGGAGACTTCGGTGCCCTCGGGGTGAGTTCCCTGCTGCGGCTGACTAAGTTGCTGGGGATCGCCCAGGAGAACAAGGCTGCCCGCGGCATGCGAGAGTGCAAGGGTGTCGATCAGCGACAACTGTCCGGCTTCGTCCACGAACATCACATCCACTGCTGCGGCAAACTCGCGACGCGACCACATGAACGGTGTTCCCGCAGCCACTTGCACCTGGCCGGTGGACAAAAGCATGTGTACTACATTATTGTCATCCGTTGAAATCCAATGCCCATTGCCTTCAGCTTCCCCACCCTTCTTCACCATACTAATTGCCAAACGGGCCTTTTGCGCAGTCTCTTGTACTTTCCTCAATAAGCCAGCAATCACTTTATGACTAAGTGCCGTAATGCCAACGGTCTTGCCTAGACGAATCAACTCAATGATCATTTGTGCAGCCGTATGACTCTTACCCGTCCCGGGTGGTCCCTGGATGGGTAACACACTGCCATCCAATTCCCGCACCCAAAGAATGGCCTGCTGCTGGGGGTCAGTCTCCCGGCGCACTGTTTCTGAAGCACCTGGCGACTGGCGGAGGAGCAGGGCCCGTGCCGGGCGATTACTGCCTTCACCCTCCAAACCATGCGCAATCACGTCTTCGGCTAACCGAATAATGGCTTCTTCCTTGACGGTGCTGTTGATATCCTGGTGTACGATGACCGCCGGGGGATGTGCATCGGCCCGCGCCAGGCCGCGTTTGATGCGCAGCATCCCATGCTCCGGGTCAATATCTTCAACGGTGCCGATGGAACTGCCCGACTGGTCCCTGACAGTATCCCCGACGCGGATATCCGTATCCTGCGGCGGGAATCGATAGTTGTCGATCACGCTCCTTCTCACGGGCTCACGCTCCCCGGTGTATTCCAGCCCGCCAACCGCCATGCGCTCATCGATCAGTTCCTCCGGCGGCAGGTTGAGGAGCCTAAAGTAGTCCCACCAGAAACTCTTCTTCTCGCAGCGGTACCAGTCGAGCATATGAGCCAGCAGCCAGCGCGCCTGCTGTTCTTCACTGCGCTCCAGCGATTCCACGGGAACGCCTTTCATCAATGCTTCAAAGAGCGGCCTGATCCGTTCCTGGTGGGCGGTGACGTTTTCGCCCGCCTCACCATTTTGAGGTTCAGGCCGGGGAATTGAATATCCTTTCTGCAGCAGGTCCGTGCGTTCTGTTTCCAGCCAGGCGCGTAGATGAAATGTAGAGCGACAATCATCCTCATTGTATTCCCGAATCACCTGCCGCATCTCTTCCGTTGCTTCATGCACCAGACCGTTCTCCAGCAGGGTTTCATATTGCATCTTGTGTTTACCCACCTCACGCAAAGCCCGCTGACGCGTAAATCCGTGTAAGCGCTCGAGGTCTTTCAGTGAATAGGACTCTACGCCGGCCCGGACGGACTGTCTTACCACCGTGTGCAAATCCACGAAGCACTTAGCCCTTAGCAGGGTATCAACTTCGTTTTCCCGCGTACCGTACTTACCCATCAATCGCTTCAACGCAGAAGGTTCGTATGCCGCGAAATGGTAAATATGCATATCCGGGTATTTTTCACGGACCTTCATAACTCCATCTATGAAATCCTCAAACTTCTTTTTTTCAACGGCTTCCGATTCTGCCCAAAAATGGAGATAGTCTTTGCCGATGACCCATCCAAAAAGGTACTCCCGTCCTGATGACTCCACATAGGGATCCCCTTCAAAGTCGAGGAAGATATCACCTGGGCTGGACGCAGGCAGCAGGTAGAATCCGAATCCAGCCTCCGGTTCCAGGATTTCGTAGACGGTCTCCTGCCGGTTGCGGGATTCACATTGCAGGCGTGCCTGCTCACGCAATCGTTCATAAGTTTCTACAGATCCACGGGTGGGCGTTTGGGTTAGGGGCAACGGCAATCTGGACATGGCATCGAGGGTATTGATCCCCCAGTTGCGCACTTCGCGCATCTGGCCCGTGCCCATGCCCGCAATAAAACTGAGGTGATCGTCTTCCCGGCGCTGGCGGTTGCAGTGCTCGAACCAATCGCACACCGCGCAATGCGCTACCGGCTCCGGGTAGGTGTCCAAGGGCACGGCCACCGCCTCTTCGAGTTTGCGCCGCATGAGGCGGTAGTAGGCCATGAAATCATCCACCCGGTAAGGTTCCTCGCCCAGGGGGTTGCGGATATACATGTACTCCGGCTGCACACCCTGATGGCGGGCAAGGATATCAGAATAGAGACAGATTTGGAGGATGGCGCCCGACTTGGTCTCCCGCGCGAGTTTGGTATCGACCACTTCATAAGACCAGCTTCCCAACACCGGGCTAGGGCTGCCCGACTTCACGAGGAAATCCGCCCAGCCGCCCCAGGCACCGTCTTTCAGCCTTGCCTGGTAAATAACGTCCACGCCCTCACGCATGGCCAGCAGGGTCTTCTCACCCGCCTCCCGGTCATCGCGGGCGATCTCCACAACCCGCTTGCCTTCAGCCTTCAGGCTATCCAGGAAATTCCGCTCCATCTCCTCACCCTTCTGCCGAAGCGCATCCAACTCGGCAGCATAATACGCAGGCGCTGTCAGCTCACCCTTTGCCACTTTCAGTTTCAGTTGCGACAGGTGCGTACAGGCGATATGGGAGGACAGGTCTGAGGCGGAGAGGTGGAGGGTGTTATTGTATAGTTTCATAAGAAAAACAGGCAAGGTTAGCGAAAGACTCTGCAATCAATTTGCAGAAGACTAATGCCACTAAAGCTACCTTACATCCATAAATTAAATTCGATGTTTCTTCTTCTCAATAAACTACACTTGAAAATTATTTAATGTTACCCCATTGGTTTCTAGCCAGCGTTGATCAAGCCTGCCAAAATTCACATCTTGATTGAATATCCAATGGCCAAGCAGTCGTCTCATGGATCTGTGAACAGGAGCTCCAGCTCCAGATGGGGTGAAAATGTTGCAAGCAAGACGGCCCTTCATACAATCATGATTTACGATTGAAAACCATGGCTCTTCCCAGATATTTACTGGCCGGCGGGTAAAATAGATCGTCTTAATTTGTGGATTCGCGCACAAATACTGGATGATATTTTTGGTATTCCATCTTACTTGCCCCTGATTGTGAAGATCAGCAAGACCTCCAACTCCTCCCTGACCATTGTCTTTCACTAAATTGTATTCGAATCCATTATGGTGAACATTACAGTTTTGTCCGAAGTGATAAATTGGATTGTTCCAATGCAGGACTTCTACAATCAAGTCCGCGAATGTCAGTTTCAAACTAGAGCAGAGTTTAAATATTTCCTGTAGTGTTGGATTTAGTGGCCCTTGCGGGTGTCCATTTGGTGGCATTCGTCGATTCTGCAGCCTAATTTCATTATATGTAAAGAGATTGGCAAATGCAGGCCAGAAAAAGTTTCTACCGTAAAAGAAGTCAGCAATAGCACATGGCGTATCTGGATTAAAGGTACCAACTACCATTACTTCTGGCTTGTAATGGGGTGTTATGTCAAGAATTGCATTATGTGTGTGAAATCCATTACCGAAATCCTTTTCAAGAAAGAGATGTTGGATAGGCATTTTACAAACTATTTGGACGTTTCTAGACTGCGGTAATTTTCATAATAGAAGTCCTTCAATTGAATGCAAGCCGAGCCCCCGAATCATCTAGCATACAATTACCTAAATCTTCACACGATTTCACCGGCATCACATCTGGAATGATGCCGGGTGGTTAGGGTGGATTTGGGGCGGGTCTGGTCGGGAAACGACTGGACAACCCCCCGGTTAGCAACGACTGGTGATATTCTTTCTGTGTTGAGCAAAGACCCCGGTTTCCTGGGAAAACAGGGCGTAACGTGCATTATTCGGCTGGTAAAGCAGCCACAATTACGGGGATGGCCAGGAATTTAATGGTCTCTTAGTGAGCCATTCAATGAGGAATAAAAAAGAGGGATAAAAAATTGAAAATAAGTGTTTAACACATCAGTGAAGTCACTAATCCATTGGGGTATACCCAACTTCCGGGCGGATAAAATACTCATAAAGCCGTTGATCCTCCGCTGATCTGGATCGCTCGATCAACAACACAGTGCTTTTCTGAGATTTGCTGAACTTGTCGTTGATGGACTTCAGGGTATCGCTTCGATGCCTTTTCTGGATATCTGCACTGCGCCGTTCTGTACCCAGGATTCGATTCAATTCATCCTGCCTGGTGCGCAATCCATTTCTGTTGTCTGATGCAATCTTTCTGAGGATGTCCTTCTCCACATTGGTCAACATGTCCTCAAAGGCAGGCATGTACTTCCCTGCATTGGATGGCTCAGGATGCAAGGTCCGCTCCCCGCCACTCGTGTGACCATTTTGACCTATAACTTGATCAGGCCCGATCCAATCAAACCATCGGGATGGGGAAAAACCGTGTCTCTTTGCCTGGTATACCAGAAATGCAACGGGAATAAGTAGGAAGGACAAGCTCCACCAATACTTCCATTTTGTGCCTTTTTGGGAAAAAACACTTTCTGCACCTGCAACCAACTTGTTGGAATCGAGGATAAATGACTTATAGATTTCCTTCTCCTTGTGGTCGTAAATCATAATCTTCTGCCCCAAATAAAACATGGAATGATTGCCCAACTGCCAGGTGGGTAAAAAATGAGCACGGATGGAATCAGATAGAGACCCCAAATCATACCGCTTATTCTGCCCGAAATTCCAGATCTCAAACCTGGGTCCTCCCCTGTTCACCACAACGCCGTATGGAGTTTCCAGGTAGACACCTTCGTGTATGTCCGTATTTGTATGAGAGAAGTTGAGGCCGCCCACTTTCTCCCAAATCATCTTTTCCGGTGAGAGGCGGTATACATCATTCGTCCGGCTGAATGAGCTGGTTTCCAGGACCTCATTTACATAGTCCTGCTCAGCGCACCATAATGCACGCTGAACCGGGTCATAATACGTAAAACGATTATTCGATGGAATTACTTCATTCAGCTTGACGATCTCCCACTCCGCCCGCTCACCCACATAGGCACGAAGCTGCCCGTTGGTCTGCCAAAAACCATAACCGCCGAAACTATAAAGTTGCTGATCAAAAAAACAATAATGTCCGCCATTCATCCCGGCATACTTCGTCCGATCGCTTCGCGTAGCCTTGATCCCGTCACCATCCATGACCATCGTAAACACAGCTCCATACTGGTCTGGAAGAAAATAAACGGTAGACCCCTTCTTAATGACATTTCCCGGGTTCCGGGCAACCGAATCCCAAGCGAGCGGCATCCGGACATATGCACGGGTATAATCACTGATATCTCCCAGGAATAGCAGGGCGAGGGTAGTATCAACCTGCACCTGCGCGAACAGCCCGATGCAAGAAAACAAAATGGTGGTTAGCAAAGAAATGGACCGCCTCATAGATCAATTGTTCCAAAAATACGCATCCCCTAACAAGGGACTAAACCAATTTATATCGGTCGCTAGCGTCAGCACAAAGTTAGTCCAGCACTGAACAGTCTTTTACATTTCCGCTGAATAAATCTTCTATTTGTTATCAAAATACGCTCTTGCCCACTCCCCATAATTGCTTCACATAAGTGATTTATACTATTTTTATATGCTTGACATTTATTTGTTTATATTTTTCACCATCTTCTTCATGGAGATCCTCACCATTTCAAGTTTTCATCACTCCCAATGCTCGTTCTTGCAGGAATCAAAACTGTCCTGCCATGAAACGCAAGCTATTCATACCCACGATCGCGCTGCTTAGCTTCCTCCCCGGCTGTCAGAAGGATTATGATGCCGATCCCATTCCGCCGGTTGCGCCCACGGAACTGGTTGCGGAGGCCAAATCCTCCAGTCAGATCGCGCTAACCTGGAAAGACAACGCCACCAATGAAGAAGGATTCCGGGTGGAAAGAAAGACGGGCAATGCTGCTTTTACCCAAATCGCCGACCTGGGTAAAGACATTACCTTCTTCCTGGACCAGGGACTCACCAAAAACACCACTTACACCTATCGCATTTACTCATATAATCCTGACGGTAAATCCGCCGTCTACTCGAATACGGCGGATGCAACCACTTCTGACGACTTACCTGCAACCGCCACCAACCTGAAAGCCACAACGGTAGCATTCAATCAGGTTGACCTTGATTGGACCGACCAGGCTACCAATGAAACCGGCTACAGGATAGAACGAAAAACAGGCACGAGTAGCTTCACCTTTCTTGCTACGGTAGACCCCAACACAACCCGCTTCAGCGATAAAGACCTCGAAGAACTGGCAACGTTCACCTACCGCGTCATTCCCTACAATACATCTGGCAATGGGGCGCCCAGCAACGAGGCAACGGCAAGTACTGGCGCTAACATCACATCTGCCCTCGCCGCATACTATAGCTTCAGCGGGAATGCGCTGGACTCCAGTGGAAACAATAACCATGGCAGCATCAATGGTAACGTGACCCTCACTACGGATCGAAAAGGAAAAGCGGGGTCTGCATATGCATTCGGTGGGAACGAGGGTTCATTCATCAATGTCCCGATGTCCGCCTCGCTGAGAATCAGGAATCAAATCACCTTAGCCGCCTGGATCTATATGGATGGAGGGTTCTACAATCCGCGTATCCTAAGCAATGAAGCAACTGGGTTTGATCGATACTTAATGTCCGTTGCAGGTACTGGAAATACCTCCAGAATCCTCGAAGCGAGCATGGCCGGTCAGACGCAGGGAAGCGGCTTCTGCTGCGGTGGCGCAAACGGCATCCAGGTGTCCGCATTGGCCTGGCACTTTATCGTCTTCACCGTTGATTCTTCGGGAATGGCCAGTCTATACCTGGACGGTGAACTCAAGAAAACTGAAAAGGGTACACTGTTAACCAACCCTAACTACGGCCCCAATCTGAATATTGGTCGCAATAGCCATCCAGCTTACGACGCCTGGGGCGGAAAACTGGATGATATTCGAATTTATAGTCGCGCGCTGACTGCCAAACAGATAAACTACTTATACAACAACTAGATCAATCACCGCATCATCCAGGGAACAGAAAAGAGCTACGACTTCAGAAAAAACACTTGCCCGATTCCACAAATGAGGTCATATTTGGGGACTTCGATGCCAGATGGAAGCACCCCGTCATATCCCCCTTTCCCAGTTGGCCGGAATCATCCAGCAAACTATCCAACAATCCTTTAATGGACAATACTATTGGGTGGTAGCGGATGTGGCCAACCACAGTTTCAAAGAGACTTCCAATTACCATTATTTTGAACTGGTGGAAAAGGCGGGGGAAAGGGGCGATATCCTGGCCCGGTTTTCCGCAAAGGCATGGGGCCTTGGTTCTACAAAACTATCCCGCTTTCAGCAGGAGACGGGCCAGCGCTTCGGCAGCAATATCCGCGTGCTCGTCCAGGTTTCGGTGGTCTATCATCCAAGGTTTGGGCTGCAACTGGAACTACAGGACATCGATCCAAATTTCACGTTGGGGGCGATGGAAGCGCAGCGGAGGGAGACCCTGAGGAAGCTGGTCACGGAACATCCCGGGATTGTACAATTGGTGGATGGCAGGTATGTCACCCAAAACCAGGGCATCCGCCTACCCGCGGTCATTCAGCGCGTGGCGCTGGTGTCTGCCGCACAGTCCGCGGGCGCGGAGGACTTCCGGCACAGCCTGGCATATAACGAGCATGGATACCGCTTTTTCCTGGACGAGTTTCACGCACCCGTGCAGGGAGAGCATCACGCCGAAACCCTTTTGGAATGCCTGGTAAAGGTCTTCACCTGCGGGAAGCCCTTTGATGCGGTGGTCCTCATCCGGGGCGGTGGAGCGCAGACCGACTTCCTGATATTTGACGATTACATGATTGGCCTAGCGATTGCAAAATTTCCCATACCGGTGATCACGGGCATCGGGCATCAGAAGAACGAAACCATCGCGGACCTGATGGCCCATACCGCGCTGAAAACACCTACCAAGGCCGCCGAATTCATCATCGCGCATAACAGGGCTTTTGAGGACCGACTGCTTGGACTGCAGAAGACGGTGGTCATCAAAAGCCAGCAAATTTTCAGTGCTTATTTCCAGGCACTCTCGGCGATGCATACAACGATTGTGCATAACAGTCGCCTTATCCTCTCCACCCAAAAAGACCAACTGTCGCTTATCCGCGAAAAGACCCTTCAGCATACCCGGCATATGTTGTACAACTGGAAAGGCAGTTTGCTGCAGTATTCGTCCACCCTGACCGGCAGGCCCCGTTCGATCCTGGCCAACCGCAGGGGCGAACTGGACAACACCATCGGAAACCTGCGTACATTCCATGCCCAATATTTGAAAAACCAGCAAGGCTATCTGAATCACCTGAAAACCGTGATCAAGCTGATGAACCCGAATAATATCCTAAGGAAAGGATTTGCGATGGTGAAGGTGGAGGGCAGGATCACCAGCGATCCAGAAAAACTTCGCGTAGGCCAACCCGTGGAAATCATACTCTCCGAAACACAGATCAACGCCACCATACGCTCTAAAACAGCATACCATGGAAACGAATTTGACCTATGACAGCGCCTACCGGGAGCTGGCGCAGATAGCCAAAGACATCGAGAACGAAACCGTGACCGTGGACGTCCTCGCGGAAAAAGTCAAACGCGCCGCCGAGCTCATCACTTACTGCCAGGCCAAGCTCCGCTCCACCGAAACCGAAGTGAGCAAGATCATCGCGCAGATGGAGGGAGGGAGTTAGGGGCGATAGTTTTCTTCGTTCAGTTGAGGCAGGTCGGTTGCCGGCCTTAACGGGATCAGCTCCTTAATACCCATGGAGTTGAAGCTGAAAAACTGGATATACTGGGTCAGCTCCGGGTCTTTTTCCCCTTCAGCGCGGATGCCCTGGATGAGTTCATTGAACCCGCTGATGGTGGCTTCGCGGATGCTCTGCATGGAGCCGGAGGCGTCGAGGATGATGAGGTTGTAGATGGTCATAGCGATGGTTGGTGGGTGGTGGGTTTTCCCGGAAGGTGACCCGGGCTTCGCTCGAAGGGACACCTTCCGGGAACGCATCGGACAACTTTCGGGATAGGTTAACAACGGCCGAACCCAAACGTAAAAAGGAGATGTGCAGCGTATTTGCGGGAGAATAACCGGGCCGGTTTCCTCGCCGGGCTGCGGTGACGATTTGTGGCTGCATGGTAAGCAGCTCGTTGTCTCTTGATCTAAAAATATAATAGGAAGGAAAGCGACATATCTCCTGATTGCGTCATTTATCAAGGAGAAGCCCCCCAGGACTATAAGGTTCCGGTTTGGTGCTTGAAACTGTTCCGAAACTTTAGTTAATGGATTGATATTCAATGACGAAAGAAATCGTCCACTTGAAGTACCAAATTGGTACCTCAAAAAATAAGGGGAAATTGAATTTAGAGCTGCAAGGTTAATTTCAATCGTCCACCAAAACCAATCTGAATGATTTTCATTAAAGTTGTCAGTCGAATATCGCTGACATTGTTCTCTATACGAGAAATATAGGATTTACTTGTGCCGCATTTATCCGCCAGCTCTTGTTGTGTCATGCCCAACTTCATCCGCGCTTCCTCCAATAGAACCCCCAACTGAAAAGCATCAAATTCCTGCTCCCACTGCACTCGTTTTTTTGAGCCTCGCTTTCCATACTTACGGTCAAGTATCTCATCCAAAGAAGTTACATTAACCTGCTTTTTCATTTTCATATTCAGCCTTTATTTTCAATGCACGCTGGATTTCATTCCTAGGGGTCTTTTGAGTCTTCTTTTGAAACCCGTTTCCCAACACCACGATATTTCCTTTATCAAAAAAAGCAAAGATTCGGAAAATACATCCTTTATGCTCAACCCGGATTTCATATAATCCACTTGAACCCTCAATATGTTCAAAGTACTTTCGCGGTACTCGTTCCAGGGTTCTTAAAAGGTTTAAGGTCCATGTTATCTTCCGCTGCAAGTCATCACCCTGGGCATCAAAAAAGTCCAGAAAATATCTCTTATAAGCAAGAACCTGTCGGACAAACGTATACGTCAAAGTTAACTATTTAGACAACTTTTCCAAATTAAGATTTATTAAAGATCTGGGCCAAATAGGCCCACCTAATGTTGATTTTCACCAAAAAGAGAAAGTATTTGCCCCAAAAAAAGCGATAAATTTCTCGCTATATTTAAGCAGAAACCATCTATATGCGCATCTTCCTTTCCGCTTTGTTCATACTCTTTTCGTTAGCGAGCATCGCCCAATTCAAACCCTCGGTCTCCTTTGAACAATGGCTGAGCCTGCGCACCGTGGGCGGTGTGGACATCAGCCCGGATGGAAAACATGTGCTCTACAGCGTGACTTCCACCAACTGGAAGGACAACTATTATGATACGGAAATCTGGCTGGCGCGCAACGGGCAAGCTCCCTTCCAACTGACCAATACGGCCGAGGGCTCCAGCAGCAATGCCCGCTTCACGCCGGACGGCAAATGGATCTCCTTCCTGGCCGCCCGGGGCAACAAACAGCAAATACACCTGATTTCGGTCGATGGCGGTGAAGCCTTCGCCATCACCAACGAACCGGATGGCGTGGGTGGATATAGCTGGAAACCGGATATGCAGCAGATCGCCTTCACCAAAACAGAACAGGAATCCAAAGAAGAGAAAGCCATCAAAGAGAAATACGGCGCCTTTGGCGTGGAAGGCACGGAATACAAACAGACTCATCTCTGGGTGGTCAATTTCAACCTGGATTCAATCCGGAATGTGGAAATTCCTGGTCCTGCGGAGGGTGTCCTCGCTTCGCTGCGGTCACCCTCCGCGAAAGACACGCCGCTGCCACCCTCCGGGAAAGACACACTGCGGTCATCCTACTGGAAAGAATCCCGCCGACTGACCGGCGGGGATTTCACGGTGACCTATTTCGAATGGAGCCCGGACGGAAAACAAATTGCCTTCACGCGTCAGCCCAACCCGCTGATCAACTCGGCCGTCTACGCGGACATCGCCGTCCTGCACCTGGACTCCCTGGCCCCACGGACCATCGTGCAGAACCCGTCGAGCGACTTTTTCCTCCTCTGGAGCCCGGACAGCAGGTCCATCCTCTACAGCAGCGAAGTGAATGACACGGTTTCCAACTACTATACCAATAACCGCATCTTTATCCGCAACCTCGCCAGCGGCACCACCCGCGAAATCCTGACCACGGTGGATGAGGACAAACAGGTGGTGGATTGGAATGCTTCGGGTATATATTACAGTTATATCGACAAGATGCGGAACCGGTTGTTTCGTTTCAACTCCTCCAACGGGGAGAAACAGGAAATCAATACTGGCCTGGAACTGCCGTCGGGCGTATCCCTGAGCGCAGACGGAAAACAGATGGCGATGACGGGCCGGCACTACGATCAACTCAACGAAGTGTGGATGGGCAATCCAGAAACCGGCTTCAAAAAAATCACGGAGATC
>Ga0209594_1001200_pt1 | contig 13194 bp, 24 predicted proteins | sample AshMeaCrysSpring_FD_184126 | JGI IMG/M metagenome (GOLD analysis project Ga0209594, IMG submission 184126) | Groundwater microbial communities from Big Spring, Nevada to study Microbial Dark Matter (Phase II) - Ash Meadows Crystal Spring... | ecosystem: Environmental > Aquatic > Deep subsurface...
CCCGAGCTCGACGCCCAACTGGTCGCCCAGGGGGTCGCCGAGCAGCTGTCGGCCCGGGTCTCGTTCCGGCGGGCCATGCGCAAGGCCATCCAGTCCACCATGCGGGCCGGGGCCAAGGGCGTGCGGGTGCAGGTCTCCGGCCGTCTCGGCGGCGCGGAGATGTCGCGCACCGAGTTCTACCGCGAGGGCAGGGTGCCGCTGCACACCCTGCGGGCCAACATCGACTACGGCTTCCACGAGGCGCGCACGACGTTCGGCCGGATCGGCGTGAAGGTCTGGGTCTACACCGGCGACGTCAGCGGCAGCCGCCTGGAGCGTGAGGCGCAGGCCGCCGCCGCCCGGATGGCCCAGCAGCAGCGTCGCCGGCCGGAGCGCCGGCGCCCGCGGGCAGGCGGCGAGGAGGCCCCGGCCCAGACCCCCGTCGCCGCCGAGCCGGCGCCGGCCGGACCGGCCCAGGAGGTGTGACCAGATGCTGATGCCCCGCCGTGTCAAGCACCGCAAGCAGCACCACCCCCGGCGGACCGGGATGGCCAAGGGCGGAACCTCGCTGGCGTTCGGCCAGTACGGGCTGCAGGCGGTCGAGGGCCACTACGTGACCAACCGGCAGATCGAGGCCGCCCGTATCGCCATCACCCGGCACATCCGTCGGGGCGGCAAGGTGTGGATCACCATCTACCCCGACCGCCCGCTGACCAAGAAGCCGGCCGAGACCCGGATGGGGTCGGGCAAGGGCTCGCCGGAGTGGTGGATCGCGAACGTCAAGCCCGGTCGGGTGATGTTCGAGCTGTCCTACCCCAACGAGCGGGTGGCCCGGGAGGCCCTCACCCGCGCCATGCACAAGCTGCCGATGAAGTGCCGGATCGTCACCCGGGAAGGGGGGGAGTGATGGCGACCGACGTCTCTGCGCAGGTGCTGCGCACGAAGACCGACGAGGAGCTGCTCAGCGAGCTCAACCGGGCCAAGGAGAGCCTGTTCAACCTTCGCTTCCAGGCGGCCACCGGCCAGCTGGAGAGCCACGGTCGGCTCACCGCGGTCCGCCGCGACATCGCCCGGATCTACACCGTGATGCGCGAGCGGGAGCTCGGCATCACCACCGTCATGGACGCCGAGGAGAACGCATGAGCGAGACGACCAGCTCGCAGAGCCGGGGTTTCCGCAAGGTGCGGGAGGGCCTCGTGGTCAGCGACAAGATGGACAAGACGATCGTGGTGGCGGTCGAGGACCGCTTCAAGCACCCGCTGTACGGGAAGGTCGTGCGCCGGACCAGCCGGCTCAAGGCCCACGACGAGCAGAACTCCGCCCAGACCGGGGACCGCGTCCGCGTGATGGAGACCCGCCCGACGTCGGCGACCAAGCGCTGGCGGCTGGTGGAGATCGTCGAGAAGGCCAAGTAACGGGAGTCGAGGAATGATCCAGCAGGAGTCGCGGCTGCGTGTCGCCGACAACACCGGGGCGCGCGAGCTGCTCGTCATCCGTGTGCTCGGCGGCTCCGGCCGCCGCTACGCCGGCATCGGCGACGTCGTCGTCGCGTCGGTCAAGGAAGCCATCCCCGGCGGGACGGTCAAGAAGAAGGACGTGGTCAAGGCCGTCATCGTCCGCACCGCCAAGGAGCGGCGGCGGGCCGACGGTTCCTACATCCGCTTCGACGAGAACGCCGCGGTGATCATCAAGGACGGGGGCGACCCGCGGGGCACCCGCATCTTCGGCCCGGTGGGCCGGGAGCTGCGGGAGAAGAAGTTCATGCGGATCGTGTCGCTGGCCCCGGAGGTGATCTGAATGAAGATCAAGAAGGGTGACCGTGTCGTCGTCGTCGCCGGCAAGGACAAGGGCGTGGTCGGCAAGGTGATCGCGGCCTACCCGCGCACCGGCAAGGTCGTCGTCGAGGGCGTGAACCGGGTGACCAAGCACACCAAGGTCGGCCAGACGCCGCGAGGCGCCCGCACCGGCGGCATCGTGCACACCGAGGCCCCTATCGACGTCTCCAAGGTGATGATCGCCGTGGAGGCCGAGGTGGACGGCAAGAAGCGCACCGTCGGCAGCCGCGTCGGCTACCGGGTGGACGAGAGCGGGAACAAGGTGCGCTTCGCCAAGCGCACGGGTGAGGACATCTGATGGGAACCGACGTCACCGCGCCGGCCGTGCCCCGGCTCAAGGAGCGCTACCGCGATGCGGTCGTGCCGGCACTGCAGGAGAAGTTCGGCTACGCCAACGTGATGCAGGTGCCCACCCTGGCCAAGGTCGTGGTCAACATGGGGGTGGGAGAGGCCGCTCGCGACGCCAAGCTCATCGAGGGGGCTGCCCGCGACCTGACGACGATCACCGGGCAGAAGCCGGTGATCACGAAGGCGCGCAAGTCCATCGCCCAGTTCAAGCTGCGCGAGGGCATGCCGATCGGGGCACACGTGACGTTGCGCGGCGCCCGGATGTGGGAGTTCACCGACCGGCTGCTGTCGCTGGCGCTGCCGCGCATCCGCGACTTCCGCGGTCTGTCCCCGCGGCAGTTCGACGGCCGGGGCAACTACACCTTCGGCCTGACCGAGCAGGTGGTGTTCCTCGAGATCGACCCGGACCGCATCGACCGGGTGCGGGGCATGGACATCACCGTCGTGACCACTGCGACGACCGACGACGAGGGCCGGGCGCTGCTTGCCCTGCTCGGCTTCCCCTTCAAGGAGAACTGACGTGGCGAAGAAGGCTCTGGTCGCCAAGGCCAGCCGCAAGCCCAAGTACAAGGTCCGCGCCTACACCCGCTGCCAGCGGTGCGGCCGCCCGCACGCGGTCTACCGCAAGTTCGGACTGTGCCGCGTCTGCCTGCGGGAGATGGCCCATGCCGGCGAGCTGCCCGGCGTGACGAAGTCGAGCTGGTAGCGAGAGGTTGCCCCATGACGATGACTGACCCCATCGCGGACATGCTCGCGCGCGTCCGCAACGCCAACTCCGCCTACCACGAGTCGGTGCGCATGCCGCACAGCACGATCAAGGCCAACATCGCCGAGATCCTCAAGGCCGAGGGCTACATCTCCGGCTGGTCGGTGCAGGAGCCAGGTGAGGGCCAGGTTGGCCGCACCCTCGTGCTCGACCTCAAGTACGGCCCCCAGCGGGAGCGCTCGATCGCCGGCTTGCGTCGGGTGTCGAAGCCGGGCCTGCGGGTCTACGCCAAGTCCACCAACCTGCCCAGGGTGCTCGGTGGTCTCGGGATCGCGATCATCTCGACGTCCCAGGGACTGCTCACCGACCGGCAGGCCGCGAAGAAGGGCGTGGGTGGGGAAGTCCTCGCCTACGTCTGGTGAGGAGCCAGCCATGTCGCGTATCGGAAAGCTCCCGATCCCGCTCCCGGCGGGCGTCAGCGTGCAGGTCGACGGACCCGAGGTGGTCGTGACCGGCCCCAAGGGCACGTTGCGGCACACCCTCGTCGGCGGGATCGTGGTGGAGCAGGGCGAGGACTCCACCCTGTCGGTGCTGCGGCCGGACGACGCTCGGCAGAGCAAGGCGCTGCACGGGCTCTCCCGCACCTTGGTGGCGAACATGGTCACCGGCGTGACGGAGGGCTACGAGAAGAAGATGGAGATCGTCGGCGTCGGCTACCGCGTCGCGGCCAAGGGCTCCAACCTCGAGTTCGCGCTCGGCTACAGCCACCCGATCACGATCGAGCCACCCGACGGCATCTCGTTCGCGGTCGAGACCCCGACGAAGTTCTCCGTGCAGGGGATCGACAAGCAGCAGGTGGGGGAGACCGCCGCCAACATCCGCAAGCTCCGCAAGCCGGAGCCGTACAAGGGCAAGGGCATCCGCTACGCGGGTGAGCAGGTTCGTCGCAAGGCCGGGAAGGCCGGGAAGTAGCCATGGGAATCGCCATCAGCAACAAGCGCGCGCACGGCAAGGCCGCTGCCCGCGACCGGCGCCACCTGCGCGTGCGCAAGAAGATCAGCGGCACCGCCCAGCGGCCGCGGCTGGTCGTCACCCGGTCGTTGCGGCACATGGTCGCCCAGGTGGTGGACGACACCACCGGGCGCACGCTGGCCTCGGCGTCCACGATGGAGGCCGACCTGCGGTCGGGCTCGGGCGACAAGACGAGCAAGGCCCGCGCGGTGGGCCAGCTGGTCGGCGAGCGGGCGAAGCAGGCCGGAGTGTCCGCCGTGGTCTTCGACCGCTCCGGCAACGCCTACCACGGGCGGGTCGCCGCGGTCGCCGAGGGCGCCCGCGAGGCCGGTCTGACCCTCTAGCAGCCACGCACACGAGCAGCGAAGGAACCAAGCAGATGAGCGCACCCTCCCGCCGCGACGGCGGCGAGCGCCGGGGCCGAGACGACCGTCGCGGTCGCGACTCCGGGGACAAGACGGCCTACCTCGAACGGGTCGTCGCCATCAACCGCGTCGCCAAGGTCGTCAAGGGCGGCCGCCGGTTCAGCTTCACCGCGCTGGTCGTGGTGGGGGACGGCAACGGCACGGTCGGCGTCGGCTACGGCAAGGCCAAGGAGGTGCCGGCGGCGATCGCCAAGGGCGTGGAGGAGGCCAAGAAGAGCTTCTTCCGCGTCCCTCGGGCCGAGGGCACCATCCCGCACCCGGTGCAGGGCGAGAAGGCGGCCGGCGTCGTGCTGCTGCGCCCGGCATCGCCTGGTACCGGGGTGATCGCCGGCGGCCCGGTGCGCGCCGTGCTCGAGTGCGCGGGCATCCGCGACGTGCTGAGCAAGTCGCTCGGCTCGTCCAACCCGATCAACATCGTGCACGCCACGGTCGAGGCCCTGCGGTCGCTGGAGCGACCCGAGCAGGTCGCCGCCCGCCGGGGCCTGCCGGTGGAGGAGGTCGCCCCGGCAGCCCTGCTGCGGGCCAGGACCGGTGCGAGCGCCCCGGCCCCGGTGGAGGTGGCCTGATGGCGACGCTGACGATCACGCAGGTGCGCTCGGAGATCGGCGGCACCGCGGGCCAGCGCGACACGCTGCGCTCGCTCGGGCTCAAGCGCATCGGTGACACCGTCGTCAAGCAGGACCGGCCCGAGTTCCGGGGCATGGTCGCCGCGGTGGCGCACCTGGTCACCGTGGAGGAGACGGAGTAGACATGGCAGACACGACGAGTTCCGACCTCGGCTCGCCGCTCAAGCCCCACCACCTGCGGCCTGCGCCGGGCGCCCGCACCGCGAAGACCCGCAAGGGCCGCGGCGAGGCGTCCAAGGGCAAGACCGCTGGCCGTGGCACGAAGGGCTCGAAGGCGCGGGGGCAGGTGCCCGACCGCTTCGAGGGCGGTCAGATGCCGCTGCACATGCGGGTACCCAAGCTCAAGGGGTTCCGCAACCCGTTCCGCACCGAGTACCAGGTGGTCAACCTCGACCGGCTGTCGGCGCTGTTCCCCGACGGTGGGGAGATCGGTGTCGCCGACCTCGTCGAGAAGGGTGCTGTGCGCGCCGGGCACCCGGTGAAGGTGCTCGGCAGCGGCGAGGCTGCCGCCGCCTTCCGGCTCACGGTGGACGCGGCGTCGGCGACGGCGCGGGAGAAGGTCACCGCCGCCGGCGGAAGCATCACGACGTCCTGAGCACTGGCCTGCACGGCCCGAGCGGGGTCGGGCAGGCGTTGCTACTGTCGCCTCACCTGCCCAGGAGGTTGTGTGCTCTCCGTCTTCGCCTCGGCGTTCCGAACGCCGGACCTGCGGAAGAAGCTGCTGTTCACGCTCGGCATGATCGCCGTCTTCCGGCTGGGGTCGGTGCTGCCGACCCCGGGCGTGGACGTGGGGGCGGTCAACACCTGCTTCGAGCAGGCGGGCAACACCGGCATCTACGGGCTGATCAACCTGTTCTCCGGCGGGGCGCTGCTGCAGCTGTCGGTGTTCGCGCTGGGGATCATGCCCTACATCACCGCGAGCATCATCCTGCAGCTGCTGACCGTGGTGATCCCGCGGCTGGAGGCGCTGAAGAAGGAGGGTCAGGCCGGCCAGGCGAAGATCACCCAGTACACCCGCTACCTCACCATCGGGCTGGCGGTGCTGCAGTCGGCGAGCTTCATCACCCTGGCCCGCACCGGGAACCTGTTCCCCGGCTGCCCGGAGCAGCTGATCCCGAACGAGTCGGTCTGGCAGATCTCGCTGATGATCCTGGTGATGACGGCCGGCACCGCCGTGGTCATGTGGCTGGGCGAGCTCATCACCGACCGGGGCGTCGGCAACGGCATGTCGGTGCTCATCTTCACCTCGATCATCGCGAGCTTCCCTGCGGCGATGTGGAGCATCCAACAGCTGCGCGGCTGGCCGACGTTCCTGATCGTGCTCGGGCTGGGCGTCGCGGTGGTCGTCGCCGTGGTGTTCGTCGAGCAGTCGCAGCGACGGATCCCGGTGCAGTACGCCAAGCGGATGGTCGGGCGGCGGATGTACGGCGGGTCGTCCACCTACATCCCGCTGAAGATCAACCAGGCCGGTGTCATCCCGGTCATCTTCGCCTCCTCCATCCTCTACATCCCGGTGCTGCTCACCCTGCTCAACCCCGACGCCGGCTGGTCGGTGTGGCTGCAACGGGCCTTCACCCCGTCCGGGGACACCCCCTGGTACATGGTCACCTACTTCCTGCTGATCATCTTCTTCACCTACTTCTACGTCGCCATCACGTTCAACCCGACCGAGGTGGCCGACAACATGAAGAAGTACGGCGGCTTCATCCCCGGCATCCGGGCGGGCAAGCCGACCGAGGAGTACCTGGACTACGTGCTGTCCCGGCTCACCTTCCCGGGATCGCTGTACCTGGCTGTCATCGCGCTGCTGCCCAACATCGCGGTCGCGCTGCTGGGCGTGTCGGCGAACCTGCCCTTCGGCGGCACCAGCATCCTCATCATGGTCGGGGTGGGCCTGGAGACCGTGAAGCAGATCGACAGCCAGCTCCAGCAACGCAGCTACGAAGGGTTCCTCCGCTGATGCGACTTCTCATCATGGGCCCCCCCGGGGCCGGCAAGGGCACCCAGGCGGGACGGATCGCGCAGCGGCTGGGCATCCCGACCATCTCGACCGGCGACATCTTCCGGCGCAACCTCGCTGACGGCACCGAGCTCGGCCGGCAGGCGAAGACGTACATGGACGCCGGGGAGTACGTCCCCGACGACGTCACCAACGCCATGGTGGCCGACCGGCTGGCCGAGCCCGACGCCGCCGGGGGCTGGTTGCTGGACGGATACCCGCGCACGCTGGCGCAGGTGGCGGCGCTCGACGGCATGCTCGCCGCGGCCGCAACCGGTCTCGACGCCGTCATCGAGCTCACGGTGGACACCGACGCCGTGGTCGAGCGGCTGCTCAAGCGGGCCGAGATCGAGGGCCGGGCCGACGACACTGAGACCACCATCCGGCGTCGGCTGGAGGTCTACGCCGAGCAGACCGCCCCGCTCACCGACACCTACGCCGCCCGCGGCCTGCTGGTGCAGGTGGACGGGATGGGCAGCGTCGACGACGTCACCGACCGCATCGCGGCTGCGGTCGCGGCCTGAATGCCGCTGCTGGTCAAGACGCCCGACCAGGTCCGCCTCATGCGGGCGGCCGGGCTGGTCGTCGCCGAGACGTTGGCGCGGGTGCGACAGGCGGCGCGGCCGGGCGTGACACCGCGCGAGCTCGACGACCTCGCCGCCCGGCACATCGCCTCGCGGGGTGCCACCCCGTCGTTCCTGGGCTACCACGGCTACCCGGCCACCATCTGCACCTCGGTGAACGACGTCGTCGTGCACGGCATCCCCGACGACCGGCCGCTGGTCGACGGCGACATCATCTCGATCGACTGCGGCGCGGTGCTCGACGGCTGGCACGGTGACGCGGCGGTCACGGTGGGGGTGGGGGAGGTCGCCGACGAGGTCGCGGCGCTCGTGCGGGCGTGCGAGGACGGGCTGGCCGCCGGCATCGCCGCCATGCGCCCGGGCGGGCGGCTCGGGGACATCGGCGCTGCCGTGCAGGGCGCGGTCGAGGCGGCGGGTCCGTACGGCATCCTGACCGACTACACCGGCCACGGTATCGGCACCGCGATGCACGAGCCGCCGTTCGTGCCCAACCACCGCACCCGCCGCCGCGGCCCACGACTCGACCCAGGGGTGGTGCTGGCGATCGAGCCGATGATCACCCTCGGCCGTCCCGATGTCGACGTCGACCCCGACGGGTGGACGGTGCGTACCCTCGACGGCACCTGGTCGGCCCACGTCGAGCACACGGTGGCGGTCACACCGGATGGGCCGTGGGTGCTCACCGACCTCGACGGGCACCACCCGTGAGCGAGTTGCGCGCCGGCGACGCCGACCGGGACCGGACCGCCGCGGTGCTGCGCGAGGCTCACGCCGAGGGCCGGCTCGACCTCGACGAGCTCGACCAGCGCTTGAGCGCGACCTACTCCTCGCGGACGCTGGGTGAGCTGGCCCGGCTGACCGCCGACCTGCCGACACCCAGCCTCCCCGACCGGCCGACACCGGCCCCGGTCGCTCGTCCGGGGGACGCCGGGCAGGAGCGGCGGGCCTGGACGGCCTGGGCGGCGGCAGTGGCGATCAACGTGGTGATCTGGGCGGTGGTCTCGGTGAGTGCCGGGGCGCCGGTCTACTTCTGGCCGATCTGGGTGGCCGGGCCGTGGGGAGCGGTGCTCGCCATCGGCTGGCTGTCCCGGCGCAGCTGAGTTTGGGATGGGCGCCCACCAGGCGTAGACTCGACCGACGGCCGGGCGTCCGCTCGGCCGATCACCATGCCCTGGCCCCTGCGGCACCCCGCTGCACGCCAGCCGAAGCAGCAGAAGCGCGGAGGACATGCCGAAGAAGGAAGGGGTCATCGAGCTCGAGGGGACCATCGTGGAGGCGCTGCCGAACGCCATGTTCCGGGTCGAGCTCGCCAACGGGCACAAGGTGCTCGCCCACATCTCGGGCAAGATGCGGCAGCACTACATCCGCATCCTCCCCGAGGACCGAGTGGTCGTGGAGCTCAGCCCGTACGACCTCACCCGCGGACGCATCGTCTACCGCTACAAGTGAAGGACCCACGATGAAGGTCAAGCCCAGCGTCAAGCCGATGTGCGACAAGTGCAAGGTGATCCGTCGGCATGGTCGGGTCATGGTCATCTGCGAGAACCTGCGGCACAAGCAGCGGCAGGGCTGAACCACCGCCCCGGCCCCCGGGGCACCCCAGCGCACCTGCACGCCGGCCGACGAGGCCGGCGCCACCCCCGGAGCGGAGGCCGGGGCCCAGCGGTCGCCCGGCGACCGGACGGGACGCGGTGCGCCCGACACCTCCGGCACGACACGAAGGAGAGGAGTCAGCCAGATGGCTCGACTCGTCGGCGTCGACCTCCCGCGCGACAAGCGCCTGGAGGTGGCGCTCACCGCGATCTACGGCGTGGGACGCACCCGCGCCCGCCAGACCCTGGAGGCCACCGGCATCAGCCCGGACCTGCGCGTCCACGACCTGGCGGACGCGGACCTGGTCAAGCTCCGGGACTGGATCGAGGCCAACTACAAGGTCGAGGGTGACCTGCGTCGCGAGGTCCAGGCCGACGTCCGCCGCAAGGTGGAGATCGGCTCGTACCAGGGGCTGCGGCACCGCCGTGGCCTTCCGGTGCGGGGCCAGCGCACGCACACCAACGCCCGCACCCGCAAGGGCCCCCGCAAGACGGTGGCCGGCAAGAAGAAGGCCGGCAAGAAGTAGCCGACCACCCTCGACCTAGGAGAGCCATGCCCCCCAAGACCCGCGCCCAGGCTGCGAAGAAGGTCCGACGCAAGGAGCGCAAGAACGTCGCGCACGGCGTCGCCCACATCAAGAGCACGTTCAACAACACCATCGTCACCATCACCGACCCGACCGGCGCGGTCATCGCCTGGTCGAGCTCAGGCCAGGTGGGCTTCAAGGGGTCGCGTAAGTCGACCCCGTACGCGGCCCAGATGGCGGCCGAGGCCGCAGCGCGGCGTGCCCAGGAGCACGGCATGCGCAAGGTCGACGTCCTCGTCAAGGGTCCCGGGTCAGGGCGGGAGACGGCCATCCGGTCGCTGCAGGCGGCCGGCCTCGAGGTCGGCACCATCGCCGACGTGACCCCGCAGCCGCACAACGGCTGCCGTCCCCCCAAGCGCCGCCGCGTCTGAGCAACAGGAGAAGCCGATCCCTCATGGCCCGCTACACCGGACCCATCACCAAGAAGTCCCGCCGGCTCGGCGTCGACCTCGTCGGCGACGACAAGGCCTTCGAGCGTCGCCCCTACCCGCCGGGCCAGCACGGCCGCAGCCGGCAGAAGGAGAGCGAGTACCGCACCCAGCTGCACGAGAAGCAGAAGGCGCGGCACGCCTACGGCGTCCTGGAGAAGCAGTTCCGCCGGTACTTCGAGGAGGCCAACCGGCGCTCCGGCAAGACCGGTGACAACCTGTTGCAGATCCTGGAGTCGCGGCTGGACAACGTCGTCTATCGAGCCGGCTTCGCCCGGACCCGCCGGCACGCCCGGCAACTGGTGGTGCACGGCCACTTCCTCGTCAACGGCGAGAAGGTGAACGTGCCCAGCTATCGGGTCGGCGCCCACGACGTGGTCGACGTGCGCCCCAAGTCGGCGGAGATGACGCCTTTCATCGTCGCCCGGGAGACGCACGGCGAGCGGACCGTACCGGCCTGGCTGGAAGTGCTGCCCAGCCGGATGCGGATCCTGGTGCACCAGCTCCCGGTGCGCGAGCAGATCGACGCCCCGGTGGCCGAACAGCTCATCGTCGAGCTCTACTCCAAGTAGCCCTCTCGCGCCCGCTGGGCGCGGTACGTCGCGACGTCATATGGCGGTCGTCGCGGAAAGGATTCCTCGTGCTCATCACCCAGCGTCCCGTCCTGACCGAGGACGTCGTCTCGCCGACCCGGTCCCGCTTCACCATCGAGCCGCTCGAGCCCGGCTTCGGCTACACCCTGGGCAACTCCCTGCGGCGCACGCTCCTGTCGTCCATCCCCGGGGCGGCGGTCACCTCGCTGCGCATCTCCGGGGTGCTGCACGAGTTCTCCACCATCCCCGGGGTGAAGGAGGACGTCACCGACATCATCCTCAACCTCAAGGAGCTCGTGGTCTCCAGCGAGCACGACGAGCCGGTGACCATGTTCCTGCGCAAGCAGGGCCCGGGCGCGGTGACGGCGGCCGACATCGCCCCGCCCGCGGGTTCTGAGGTGCACAACCCCGACCTGCTCGTCGCCACCCTCAACGAGGAGGGCCAGCTGGAGATGGAGCTGACCGTGGAGCGCGGTCGCGGCTACGTCTCGGCCGTGATGAACAAGCAGCCGGACGCCCCCATCGGGGTGATCCCGGTCGACTCGATCTACTCGCCGGTGCTACGGGTGACCTACAAGGTGGACGCCACCCGGGTCGAGGGTCGCACCGACTTCGACAGCCTGGTCATCGACGTGGAGACCAAGCCGAGCATGCAGCCACGGGACGCGCTCGCCTCGGCCGGGTCGACGCTGGTCGAGCTGTTCGGCCTGGCCCGCGAGCTCAACCTCAACGCCGAGGGGATCGAGATCGGCCCCTCCCCGGTCGACGCCCAGCTCGCCCAGGACCTGGCCATGCCGATCGAGGACCTGACCCTGACCGTACGGTCCTACAACTGCCTCAAACGGGAGGGCATCCACTCCGTCGGCGAGCTCATCGCTCGTAGCGAGGCGGACCTGCTCGACATCCGCAACTTCGGGCAGAAGTCGATCGACGAGGTCAAGGCGAAGCTGGCCGAGCTGTCGCTGGCGCTCAAGGACAGCGCGCCCGGCTTCGACCCGACGGCCGCCGTGCACGCCTACGACGACGACGACCAGGATCTCGGCTACACCGAGGACGAGCAGTTCTGAGCCCACCGGCTCCTCATCACCGACAGGAGACCTGCATGCCGACGCCTGCCAAGGGATCGCGACTCGGCGGGAGCCCCGCGCACGAGCGGCTCATCCTGGCCAACCTCGCGACCGCCCTGTTCGAGCACGGCCGGATCACCACGACCGAGGCCAAGGCCCGCCGGTTGCGGCCGTTCGCCGAGCGGCTGATCACCAAGGCCAAACGTGGCGACCTGCACGCGCGGCGCCAGGTGATGGCCGCGGTCCGCGACAAGTACGTGGTGCACGTGCTGTTCACCGAGCTCGGGCCGCGCTATGCCACCCGCCACGGTGGCTACACCCGCATCACCAAGCTCGGGCCGCGCAAGGGGGACGCCGCCCCGATGGCGGTGATCGAGCTCGTCGAGCCGCTGCCGGAGCAGGCCGTCGCCGAGGCAGAGGCAGCCACTCGTCGCGCCGCGGCCGCGAAGGCCGAGCCGGCCGCCGCTGGTAAGGCGCCTGCCGAGCCGGCGCCTGCCGAGGCGGCGCCTGCCGAGCCGGCGCCTGCTGAGGCGGCGCCTGCTGAGGCGGTGCCCGCTGATGCCGCCGGCGAGGTCGAGGCCGGCCCGGAGGCGAAGGACGCCTCGGCCTGACCGCGGTCCGGCTGCGCCTGGACCTCGGCTACGACGGCACGGACTTCCACGGCTGGGCCGACCAGCCGGGGCTGCGCAGCGTGGCCGGGACCCTGGCCGACGCGCTGCGGACGGTGCTGCGGCTGCCCGTCCCACCACCGCTCACGGTCGCCGGGCGCACCGATGCCGGCGTCCACGCCCGCGGCCAGGTGTGCCACGTCGACGTCTCGGTGCTGGCGCTCCAGCCGCTGCCCGGGCGGTCGTCCCGCGACCCGCAGGCGGCCCTGCGCGACCGGCTCGTCGGAGTCCTGCCGGCCGACCTGGTGGTGCGCAGGGTCACCCTCGCACCGGAGGGCTTCGACGCCCGCTTCAGCGCCGTCGGCCGGCGCTACGCGTACCGGCTGGCCGACACCCCGTACCGCCCGGACCCGCTGCGCCGGCACGACGTCGTGTGGCACCGCCGGCCCGTCGACGTCGAGGCGATGCGAGCGGCCGCGGCGCCGCTGCTCGGTGAGCACGACTTCGCCGCGTTCTGCCGCCCTCGTGCCGGGGCGAGCACGGTGCGGACCTTGACCCGGCTGGAGCCGGGTCGCGACACCCTGGACCCGTCCGTCGTCGTCGTCGACGTGGAGGCCGACGCCTTCTGCCACCACCAGGTTCGTGCGCTGGTCGGCGCGCTGCTCGCCGTGGGCACCGGGAAGCACCCACCAGCGTGGCCGGGACAGGTGCTGCGGGCGCGGCGTCGGGACGGCAGCGTCCAGGTCGCGCCGGCGCACGGGCTGACCCTGGAGGAGGTGCGCTACCCGCCCGACTCCGAGCTGGCG
>Ga0209594_1001201_pt1 | contig 13192 bp, 9 predicted proteins | sample AshMeaCrysSpring_FD_184126 | JGI IMG/M metagenome (GOLD analysis project Ga0209594, IMG submission 184126) | Groundwater microbial communities from Big Spring, Nevada to study Microbial Dark Matter (Phase II) - Ash Meadows Crystal Spring... | ecosystem: Environmental > Aquatic > Deep subsurface >...
CTGGACTCCGCCGTGCACAGCGACCCCCGCACGCGCGACAGCATCTGGCTCGGCGTCCGCCAGTCGCTGGCCGCGCTGGCCGACCCCGACGTCCTCGACGCCGTCGACCCCGGCCGTGGCGAGGAGTTCCACCCCGAGGCGTTCCTGCGTGAGTCCGGCAGCCTGTTCCTGCTGGCGTCGGCCGTCGCCTCGGGCTCGAGCGCACCGCTGGTCGCCGCGTTCGTAGAGGACGTGACCGAGACCGCGCGACAAATCGCCGCCCGCAGTCCCGGCGCTCGCCTCGATCCACCACTGCTGCTCGCCCTGGACGAGATTGCCAACCTCACGCCCCTGCCGTCCCTGCCGTCCCTGATGGCCGAGGGGGGAGGTACCGGCATCACCACGCTCGCCGTCCTGCAGTCACTCGCGCAGGCACGGCACCGTTGGGGGGAGCACGCCGCCGACGCCATCTGGGACGCCGCGACCGTCAAGCTGGTTCTCGGCGGGCTCGGCAAGGCGAGGGACCTTGAGGACGTCTCGCGCCTGCTCGGCGAGGTGGACGAACGGACCGAGACGCTCTCCCGTGGCCGGTACGGGGACCGGTCGTCGTCGGTGAGTGTCCGTCAGGTGCCGGTGATGCCTCCGTCGGTGCTGCGGACGCTGCCGTTCGGCACCGGCGTCTTGCTGCTGCGTCAGTCACGGCCAGTCGTCGTGGATCTGCTGCCGTGGACGAAGCGTCGGGATGCGGCTCAACTCCGTCATGGGAAGGGCCAGGTCGAGGACGCAACTGCTGGTCGCCTGCCACTGGACTTGCGTGCCATCGATGGGCAGGTGTCGCCGTGAAGTGGATCGTTGGCCTCGGAGGGGTCTTCGTGACCCTGCTGCTGGTCCCCCTGCTGGCCGTCGCCGCTGTTGTCGGGGCGTTCGCGCGGGTCGCGACGTGCCAGCCGGGGGAGAGGCTCGCGGCGGAGGCGCCCGTCCCTGCGGAGGCTCGCCGCTGGGTCGAACTCGTGCGAGCCGAGTGCCCGGAGCTCCCAGCACCCTGGGTGGCGGCGATGATGGCGCAGGAGTCGTCGTTCCGACCTGCGGTGTTCGCCCACGACGTGAACGGCGGGACTTGGGGGCTGTTCCAGATCAGCCAACCGGTATGGCAGCAGTCCTACGGCGGACCGTGGTCGACCGACCGGGACGACGACGGCCTCTGGGACGTGAAGCAGCCGGAGATCCACTCCACCACGGCCGGGCAGTACCTGTGCGACCGGCTGGCGACCGTGCGGTCGCTGCTGGCCCGCAACCCGCAGTGGCCGGCAGCCCAGGAGCTCTCCGACCTCGACGCACTCGTTGTCGCGCACAACGCCGGTGAGGGGACGCTCGCCCGCTACCCGGCGATCCCAGCCATCACGCGCGATTACCTGGACCGGATGAGCGAGCGAACGGCCACCTGGGCCGAGCCGGGTTCAGCGCCCGGCTGTGCCACGCCCGGCGCGCCGACACAGGTCGTCGTCGCGGCGGGAACCCCGCACGAAGTGGCGCAAGCCGTGCGTACCGCTATGTCGTTCGTGGGCGTCACCGGCGGCTGGAAGAACCTGTGCGACAAGCTCGCTTGCCGCATCTACGGATACGCCAACAGCGGCTACGACACGGCGATGGTGCACTGGCGGACGATGCTGGCCCAGGGTCACGCCCACCCAGGCGACCGATGCCCACCGGTCGGGTCGTTCGTGTTCTGGACTACGTCGCATCCTGCGGGTCACGTCGCGACGGTCGTCGAGAGCGATCCGGGCTGCAGGCTCGACCACATGAAGGTGGTCACCAACGCCTCCGGCGGCGGCGTACATCTGGCGACCATTGCGGAACTGACCGGCGGATCGACGACGTACCTGGGTTGGTCACAGCCAGTCTGCCGAGGCGCACTGATCCGGTAGCGCGACACATCGATATTGGGGGCCAAGTGTCGAGACTTCAGTGCGTTCACGATTCCTCTAGTTGAGAGTTGCCCTCTTGTAGACCCTTGCCGGCAACGAGGAGCCAGGGCGCTCGCGGTGGACACCACTTGAAGAGCGCGCACGCACGCGATCGGTCGACACTCGCCGGTGGGTGGATGCATGTCTCAGTTCGCTAGAACCGCGACTGAGGCATCTCCGTCGAGCTGGTCGCTTGAGCGACAATCGACCTGTTCGCAAGTGCGGAGCCGAGTGTGCGCTCCCGACGCAACTATCGAGTCCGGCGGACGCCTGGGCTGAGCAGTCGGGCCGATCGACGCCATCTATCGACGCCATACTAGACGCGGAGGGCGAGGATGAAGATTCTCTTGATGACAAGGGCCCACACGGCCCAGGGCTTCAAACACAAGGAACTGGCGGCACATCTGCAGCAATCAGGCCACGACGTGACGCGCGCCCGAAGCTTCGGAGACCCGGCGCAGGCACCGTCTGCGTTCGAGCCGGGCTTCATCATCGACCCGGCTGTTCATCCACCGGAGAACTTCGACGCCATCATCCTCGCCGGAACAGCAGATGCCCTGCACAATGGATCACGCTTCCGGTCGTACGTAGCGGGCGGTGGCATCTTGGTTGCGGCTCCAAACCTGAGCGATCTTGAGTTCGTCGACCCTGTGGCGAGCCGCGACATGTTGGGGCATGTCTTCGGGGCCACGGTTCAACTGGTTGATGATCGGGTCGTGTATAGCAATACGCCAATCACCTTCGAGCGCTCTGACGAAGTCGGAATCCGCAACGACTGTGTAATCGCGTGGGGGTTCGCCGAACGGGTCTATCTGTCGACGCCCATGCCGTTGGACGGTAGCGGATGCGATTCCCTGCTGAGCGCGCCCAAGCGCATGGGACCCCTCCGGACTGCTCTCGACTATGTCGACTACCCCGCGGTCGGCTATCCAGTGGCAACAGCCAGGCAGCTAGAACAGGGATTCGCGATTCTCGTGGGCGGCGATGGTTTCGGGAAGACTAGTATTGATCATCCCGACAACCTTGTCTGGCTTGAGAACGTGCTCGGGTACTACCTCGACGAAGTGAGCCGACAACGCGAGGTGTTCTCACCTCCGCCGGGGGCGGATGGGCAAGTTGCCCCGGAGGCTGCCGTTCGCGAACTCCTCGCCCGCGGAGAATCCGAGACGGTCGAGTTCAAGGAGCGTGGCAGGTTCGACGATCCACCCAATGGGCGTGATGAAGCGTCCAGGATGCTGGTCAAGACTGTTGCTGCGTTTCTGAACTCTCGCGGCGGAACCCTTCTGATCGGAGTCAGTGATGACGGAACCGCCACGGGGCTGGGCAGGGACTACGAGACCCTCAGCAAGTCCAACGCGGATGGATTCGTGTTGTGGCTGATGGAAACGCTGGACCACTGGATCGACACCCCTGTCGCGGAGTTCTGCCGGGCAAGCGTGGTGCCGATCGATGGCGAGGAGGTGTGCAAGGTGACCGTTGCGCCTGCACCTGGGCCGGTCTTCGCGCGCGATCGTCGCAGAGACGCTTACAGGGTCTTCTGGCATCGTCGAGGCAATGCAAGCGTGGCCCTCGAGGGCGCCGAACTCGTCCAGTACACACAACTTCACTGGCGAGCATGACGCCCGAGTCCCGAACTAGATCTGCCTGCTCCGCCCATGGGTCGCTTGTTGCTCGGCGTGCAAGCCAGCTGTGACGCGCGCCTTCCCGGACCTTGGCAGTCGGTCTTGTGCGTCCAGGGGAGGTGTCTCAGGTGCCGGCGGTGCCTGTCCCGGACTCTTGCGGGAGAGGGTGTCGGTCGGACCCCAACGCTGTCGTTGGCGTCGCGGCGGGATCGGCCGGGTGAGCCTGGTCGCTGAGTTCGCGGCCTCGTTTTCAGCAGCCGCTGGTCCGCCGCAGGGCCTGCTCGTGGATCAACAGGCGCCGCTTGACGTTCGCCGGGGGAACCCGTGGGGCCCGGGGGCCTGCAGCTTGCCTCCGGCAGGTGGGTGGATGCCCGCGTGGCACGAGTTGACAAGGTGAGCCTTCGCTCGGCGCGAGCCGCAGTGGCGGTGAGTCCGGGCCGTGCGCGCAAGATCGACTGGTGGACCACGTGATCGGGTGGATAGCGCCGCAGGATCTCGGCCAGGCGGTCCTCAACGGTCATCGGTTGCCCCTGTGGGCCGACGGTCAGGTCGGCGTAGGTGAGGGCGTCGGCAACGAGGGAGTACTCGGGCTGAAACTCTGCGGCGAGTTCGCCAGCCAGGCCGCGAGCCTCTGCCTCGACGATGGCTGCAGTGTGGTGTGCAACGAGCCGGCAGAGGCGGTCGGCGGTGCCGAGTGATCGTAGGTGCCGGGCTCCGTCGAGGGAGTGAAGCCCGCTGTCGACGAGGCCGTAGCCGATGTCGTGGAGCCACGCGGCTGCCACCAGGAGGTCGCGGTCCTGCGCGGGGACTGCGCCGGCGATCGACTCCGCTCGTTCGGCGACAGCCACGACGTGACGCCACCGGTCACCTGTCTGGTCGAGCACTCGGCCCGCCTCGTCCTGGGCCGCTCTTGGCTCGGCTGACGCCAGCCCCCTCACCCGGTCCCTCACGGTGCTTCTCCTGCCTCCCCACTTTGCTGGTGGCGACCCGGGCGGCACCCAGCCCTTGCGGCCCAGTCGGCGAGTCTCGCTCGGGCCTGCGCGAAGCCCGAGTGCCACGTAAGCGGCGCGTCCTTGGGTGCGGTTCTGCTGAAGGCGAGTTGCCAAGAGGAGCGGAGGGCGGAGAGTTCCTCGACGAGGGCCCCGTGCTTGTCCCAGCATTCGGGGATGGTGCGCCGGTCGAGGTCGTAGCGGCGGGTGAGCCAGGTGACCCACTCGACCATCTCAGCGGTGACGGCCTGTTCCTTGTCCGGTGGGAGCGCCGGCCAGCAGATGACCTCTGGACCCATGACCGACTTGCGGAGGCGTTCTCCCGGGGTGGTGGGGTTGGTCTTCCCGGTGGCAGTCATAGGGCAAGGCTCCTTGCGTTGGCGATGGCGGGGCCGGGTTCGCTGGCGGCTGCACGTAGGGCAGCGATCGGATCCGATGGCCCCGCGTGCCTCGTCGAGCGCCGTTCGACGAGCGCATCGAACTGGCGCAACACGGCGGAGGTCACCCTGGCGGGCGGCGAACCCGTAGGCGGGAGCAGGGTGTCGCTCTCCAACCATCGTTCCACGCGCTCGTGCAGCACGGCGGCGACGTCGCGGGCGTCGTCCAAGGGTCGGGCGGCGACAAGCCGACGCAGCACCGCCTCCATGTCGTAGCCGGCATCGTCGGCCCTGGTGACGGCGGCGACGAGGGCGCCGAACGCGGGGGAGTCGACTGCTTCGTGGACTTGGACGGGGGTGAGGCCGCACGCCGGAAGCCGGTCCGCCCAGGTGTCGTGCGCCTCGTCCGCGGCGATGGTGGCACGGATAGGCAGAAGCGTCTGGGGACTGGTCGCGGAGATCTGCCGCTCTCGCATGACCTCGGTTGCGCTGCGCTCGGCTGCGTCGGTGGCCAGGATGGCTTCGAGGACGGCCCTGCCCGCCTTGCTCTGCGCAGTGGGGGAGGGACGGCCGCACTCGGGATCGAGGTTCTCTGTCGCGACGTGCAGCACGTTGCGCGAGCGTCCCCTCGTCATGGCGACGTAGAGCGCCTGCCGGCTCATGTCGCCGGCGGTGACGACGTAGCAGTCCTCGACGGTGATCCCCTGCGCCCGGTAGGCGGTGGTCGCGTAGCCCAGGTCGACGTGGTCGGCGACGTAGCTCGACGGCAGGTGGATCTCCGTGGCGCCTCGACCAGCGGCCACCGAGTCGTGAACGAACGGGGTGACCGTGAGCGACCCGTCGGGATGCGTCGCGGTGACCGTCCACAGTGCTCCGTTGCGGACGTGCTCGCCGGTGGGCAGCACGAGGCGGCGGTCGTTGCGGCGGGTGAGGACACGGTCACCGACGCCGACGATGCCTCGGTCGGCCAGGGACGTGCCGCCCGGCTGGACCTCGCCGGCCTCGACCCTGTGCTCGTGGGCGCGCACGTTGAGTGCGGTGACCGTGCGGTTGTCGGCGGTCACGAGCATGCTGCTGCGCCTCTGTTGGTCGCTGTCCCGCCAGGCTCGGAAGGCGTCCTCGAGCACGACGTCGGCGGGCCCCTCCACGATGCGGTCGTGGGCGGCGTAGGCGTCGATGACGGCAGGGTCCCCGACTCTGAGCAGGCGGGTGGCGTTGGCTTCCCACCGGTGGCGGAAGCGCCACAGCAGGGTGAGCTCGCTGGAGCGTCCCTCGCGGGCGAGCAGATGGAAGGCGCCGCCCGCCTCGACCGAGGACAGCTGGTGGGGGTCACCGACAAGCAGCAGCTTGGCCCCCGCAGCTGTGGCCTGGGCCCGGAGTTGGTCCAGGGCCATGGTGCCGGCCAGTGACGCCTCGTCCACGATGACCAGCTGGCCAAGTCGCAGCTGCCAGTGCTGGGTTCGCGCGTCGATGTCGGCGAGTTTCTGCTCGATGTGCCGGGCGGAGGACGGGGACGTAGCGGTCGTCTGCAGCCGCTGGAGCAGGGCGGCGCGGAGCTGGGCTCGTTGTTGCGCCGCTGGTCCGACGGTCTCGGTGAGCCACTTGGCGGTGTTCTCGCACGGGACGCCGAGAGCGAGCGAGAGCTCGTGCGCGGCCGTCGCCGATGGCGCGAGTCCGACGACGGACCCTGGGCCATGCTGGGCCTCCCACGCGTCCTTGAGGGCGCTCAGCGCGGTGGTCTTCCCGGTTCCGGCGGGTCCGATCAGGACGTCCAGGGTCCTCCCGGAGGTCGCGAAGGCGTGCACGGCGGTGACCTGGTCCGGCGTGAGCCGGCGTCCCGCAGCCGTCGGTCGGTCGCCAGCGTTGAGAGCCGCGTCGACCAGCGCAGCGGGGACGGTCGGGCCGGAGACAGCGGCGTTGGCGTCGAGAAGTCGCTGCTCGGCGGCGAGCAGGTCGAGGTGGGTGTGGCGGTGTTCGCCGGGGCGGGAGAAGACGCTCGTCCCGTCCGGCCGCAGATACCGGTCGGGGTAGCCGACCAGGTCCGGGACCTCGAGGCAGACGCTCTCGGCAAGCACGAGATCGGTGACGCGATCGAGCAGGGCCAGGCGGTCGTCCTTGGAGACCATGCGCAGGGCGCGAGTCGTGCGGGCGGCCTCCGCGAGGACGTTCCACCGCGTCCACGTGGAGCGGCGGCCCATCGTGCGTTGCAGAGTGAGCGCGGCCGCACGTTGAATCATGTCGTCGGGGACCTGGCGGAACGTCAGTGGTCGTGGCCGGCCGGCGAGGGCGGCATCTGCGATCTGCTCGGGGGTGCGCCCGGTGATTCGTTGAGCATGGCCGCGCCACTGGATCAGCAGCTCCGGCAGGGAGTGCGGCGTCTTGCTGGGACGGCTCATCCGGGTGGCCTGCTGCCGCAGGCGCATCGCCTCGGCCCTCGTAGGTGAGCGACCATGGCTGGCGTGGAAGTCCGCGGTCAGACCCACCAAGGTCGATTCGACCTGGGCCGCACGGGTGGAGAACGCGACCAGCAGCGGGTCGTCGATGCCGTCGATCTCGAACGCTGGAGAGCGGCGGTCGCCCCTCGATCGCCATGACCAGCCCACCGGGAGCCTGCGGACCAGGTGGTCGGCGACGAGACTGTCGTAGACCTCCGAGATCGCGACGGTGGCGTGGTGCAGGGCCCGGGAGTCCAGCGACCGCCACCGGCCGTCGGGTCCCTGCACCTTGTTGGCGAGTACGACGTGGGTGTGCAGGTTCGGATCGGCCGTCCGGGTGTCGTAGTGGTCGAACGCCGCCGCGAGGAGACCACGGGTCTCGACCTGCGCACAGCCTCCGGCGCCGACGCGGGTGTACACCGCCCGCTGCTCGAGAAGCCGCACCGCGTCGTCGACGGCTTCGCGGTGAGCGGCGGCGACGGCGGCCTGTGTCGGTGCATCCGCCAAGGCCCAAAGCACGCTGGCCGACTTGGGGATCGTGAACGTCAGGTCGAAGCCCGCCACCGCTGTGGGGACTGGACGTGCCCTCTCCTGGCGTTCGATCTCGGCGACGCGGGCATGACGGGCGCCCGCCTCGAGCGAGTCGGGAAGGTCGCCCACCCGCGCAGCGATCCGCTCGCTCAGCGACCGGTAGGTGGGGTAAGCCCGGCCCAGGGGTTCGCCGGTCATAGGGTCGCGGCCCAAACCGAAGAGCGAGACCATCTGCGGCTCGGAGACGCTGGAACCGGCGGGTAGCCCGTGGCCGTCCGCGAGCCCAGCGAGCCCGCTGCCGATCCACCGTCCGGGCGGGTAGCCGCTGGCGGAGTAGTAGGACGACAGGGGAGTGGCTGGGGTTCGGTCCTGGTCGGCGCTGGCGACGTGGCGGACCAGGTAGGTGTAGCCCGACCCGGCTGTGAGCCGGTGCATCGACATCACCGCGTGCTCACCATCCCCTCGCGGCGCTCTACCTAGATGTGTCGCACGGCGGGGGAGAAGACGAGGCCCGGAGGCACGGACCCGCCCTCGAGTGCCAGACGAGTCTCTGCCTGCTCGTGATCGCCGTCTCGGGGTAACGGTCGAGGCGGGGTCGGCGGTCGGCGCTCGTCTTCTCGGGCGCCTGGGGACACATCTGAGTGGGAGGCAGGTGCTGTCCACAGATCCGGCTTGACCTCTGGTGCTGAGCCGGGGCCCGGTCTGACGGTGGCTGCCACGAGTGGAAGGAGCTCGTCATGAGCCACCGTGACTGGGACGAGGCGACCGATGAGGTCGTGCAACGCCTGGGTTCGGGCCTGGAAGCGATCTGGTCGCTGCTGGAGGCGGCCGAGTACTCGACGCTGTCGCTGAGCCTGTTGGACCCGTCAGGGGACGTCCAGCTGTCGGCGGCGACCGCGGACCTGATGGAGGCGCGTAGCGAGCTCGAGTGGATCCGCCCCGAGCTCCAGTTCGCCCAGCAGGCCCTCAACCTCAGCCCCGACGGCGACGGCTCCGCCGACGAGCACCGCACCGCGGCAGTCGCGTTCCTGGAGTCGTCGCTCGAGCTGATCCGCACCGTCCTGCGCGACGAGGGCGGGTCGATGTCGCTGCAGGAGATGGCCGGCCTGGCCCGGGTCATCACCCTCGCCAGCGGCGCCTACACCCGGCTGACCGGACGCCTGGTCACGCCGTGACCGCCGCCAGGCAGGAGCCTGTTCGCTACGGCGACCTGCTCGCGATGGCGTCGGCATCGCTGGCGCAGGCACGGACCGAGCTGTACCGCTCGCCCCTCGGCACGCCGGCGCAGGCACGGGCCGCCGCTGCCGCCCACCAGGACCTGCTGGCCGCGCTGGGCGAGCAGCTCCGGCGGCTGTACCGTCCGCAGCTCAGCCTCGACGACAGCCTGCACGGGACCACGCACCGGAGAGACGGCGCGGCCATAGCCCTGCTCACCGAGCTCGAGGCAGTGGGCAAACCAGCCGACTGGGACCATAAGGCAGGGTTCACCGAGGGCGCGGCCGCATCGCTGGCTCGTGCATCGCGGGAGGTGCGGGCAGCCGCAGACGTGATCGCCACACACGTCGACATCGCGGGGACCCCTCGCACCCCCGACGCGAGCCGCCTGTTCGACCCGAACGTCCGTGGCGACGCGGTGCTCGCTCTGGCCGGGCTCAGCATCGATGCCCACCGGCTGCGCGAAAGTCTCGAGCTGCGGTTGCACGAACTTGCCCAGCAACAGCCAGTGAGGGCGCTGCCATCAGTACCGGACACCGAGGCCCTCGTGGAGATCGCGGAGGGCGTGCTGATCGCGTCGCGTGATGCGCCGAGTTCGGACTCGCCCGGGTTGCTGTCGCTCGGACTCGCACGCCCGCCCCTCCGCCGTTACCACGCAGCCGATGAGCTCTCTGATCGGATTGCACGACTCCGCCGTGTCGCCTGGGAGCTACCGGACCGCGACCACGTCGGCGTTGCCACGTTGAGCGACTACGCGGCGCTGGGAGTCATCACCCACGCCCATGCCATCGCGACGCTCACGTCGGTGGCGCCCGAGGACGGCGTGCCGCGCGAGCAGGTTCTCCAGCCGTACCGCCGCGCTCATCATCAGTGGCTGAACATCCGTCAGCAGCTGCTTCCTATGCGAACCGCAACACCAGCCATGCAGGGTGTTCGCGCCGATCTACTCGCCGTGAAGCGGATTCTCGACGTGATCGCGCCGATCCCAGCAGCAGCGTCCCCGTCGCGGTCGGTGGGCGAGCCGGCCTCGGCGACTGTTGAGGCCGTGCTGGACGCCACCGGACCGATGCCTGAGATCGCGGGGTGGAACGCGAAGGTGATCGGGCGACTCGCAGCGAATGATGAGTTGATGATCAGGGCTCGTGCGCTATCCGGGTATGAGCTGTCCGAGCGAGCCGAGTTCGCCGCCTCGGCCCTCGCGGATGGCTTCGTTCCGACGCCGGCGCATTTGCTCGACAACGTCGAGAGCGCGTACTGCTTGGCCGCGGAGGGGGCCAAAGCGTGCCACTCGCCCCCTCCTGTGCTTCTGTCGCTGCCCTCCGTTCTCGCGCAGGGGTAGGACCGGACGTCTCGGCCTCGGTCGCGTTTCGGACTGTCAACGAGGGTCGGGTCGCTCTTGTCCGTGCCAACGGCGATCGACGCGCTCTGCCCGTCCGGTTGCGTGCGGTTGACCAGGCTCCGGTTGGGCGGGCCGGCGCGGAGCGGCTGATCGACTGCGGCTGAAGCGACGTGGCCCGAGGGTAGAACTGGGGGCCGCCGGGAAGCATCCTCGCTGTGTAGAGTCGCCGAACCACCTTCGGCCTGGTGCGCACCTCGCGCGGTGGCGGCCGATCATGAACGAGGCAATGCGCCGTCTGGACGGCCAGCCCGTCGTGTACGTGCTGTCGGTTGTGAAGGCACGGAGGTTGACGCCCTCTCCCGAGTGGACAGTCACGGTGCCGCATCCCGCTTCATATCGAGAGCCCTAGGCCCAGTTCCGCCAAGGCGCGGGCATTCTCGGCGTGTCGGCGACGCTCGAAAACGGGGCCGATTCGACGGTCGAAAACGGGGCCACCGGTTCGTCGGTTTCTAGTCTGCCGTGTCTTGGGTTCTGATGCTGGGCAGGGTGTCGATGCCGCGGTTGCGTAGTCGGTAGCTGGCGCCTTTGAGGGTGAGGACGTCGGCGTGGTGGACGATGCGGTCGATCATGGCGGCGGCGACGGCTTGGTCGCCGAACACGCCGCCCCAGCTGCTGAAGGGCAGGTTGGAGGTGAGGATCAGGGAGGCGTGCTCGTAGCGGGAGGAGACGAGCTGGAAGAACAGGTTTGCGGCGTCTTGTTCGAAGGGCAGGTAGCCGACCTCGTCGATGACGATCAGCCGGTAGCGGCGCAGCCGGGTGAGCTCGGCGGGCAGCCGGCCGGCGCGGTGGGCGTCGGTGAGGCGGGTGACCCAGTCGGTCGCGGTGGCGAACAGGACCCGGTGGCCGTGGTGGGCGGCGGCGATGCCCAGGCCGGTGGCCAGGTGGGTCTTGCCGGTGCCGGGCGGGCCGAGCAGGACGATGTTGCGGGCTTCGGTGAGGTACCCGCCGGAGGCCAGGGCGGCGATCTGCTGGCGTACGGCGGGTTGGGCGTGCCAGTCGAACTCCTCGATCGTCTTGGCCGCGGCGAACCCGGCAGCACGGATCCGCAGCTGGGCACCGGAGGCGTTGCGGGCGGCGACCTCGCGGTCCAGGACCGCGGCGAGGTACTCCTCGTGCGTCCAGCCGGCGTCACGGGCATGGTCGGCCAGCCGGCCGGCCGCTTCGGTGATCCGGGGGGCCTTCATGGCCGAGGCCAGGTAGGTGACCTGCTTGAGCGCCTCGGTGGCCTCGGTTCTCGTCGTGCCCGCCATCAGGCCACCTCCTCACCGTCGGTGCGGCCGCGGTCGGTGAGACCGAAGGCACGGTCGTAGTCGGCCAGGTCCCGCACGAGCTCGCCGTGGGGGTCGGGCGCGGCTGGTCGGGGCTGCTGGTACTGCTCGCGCAGCACCTTCGCCGCCGCCACGTGGGCAGGGTCGGTGACAGTCGTGCCGCGGGCCCAGACCCGGTCATGGCCAGCGACCAGACGTCCGTCGTGGCGGACCTGCACGCGGTCAAGGTCGGCGTGCACGTCGACGAACCGGCCGATCACGGTCGGGTCGACGGAGTAGTCGTTGCTGTCGATGCGCACGTAGTAGTCACGTCCCAGCCGGACCCGGTTGGTCCATCCCACCACCGGTGGCACCGGCGGCAACGGGAGCATCGCCGCCCGGTCGGCGTCGAGCAGGTCCACCGGCCGTGCCTTGATCGTGCGCACCACCCGGGCGTTGGCGAGCTGGAGCCAGTCCTCGAACTGGGTGTTGAAGTCCGCCGGCGAGGTGAAGTCGCGACCGGGCATGAAGGAGGTCTCGAAGAACCGGTTCCTGCGTTCCACCACGCCCTTGGACTCAGGGTCCTTCGGCTTGAGTCGCTGCAGCGTGGTGGCCAGGGTGCCGGCGAACGCGCCGACGCCGTCGGCATGCCGCTTCCCGCGGCCGATGCCGGTCTCGTTGTCCCAGATCAGCCGTCGTGGGACCCGTCCCAGGACCTGCACCAGCATCCACATCGCCAGGAGCAGATCGGGGGTGGTCCGGGTCGGGATCATCCGCGCCACCATGAACCTGGAGTGGGCGGCGGTGAGCACCAGCACCGGCAACAGCGTCGTGCTGCCATCCTCGAGCGGGATCTTCGTCGGCGGGAACCACAGGTCGCACTGAGCCGCGTCACCGGGCAGCCAGACCAGCCGATCGGCAGGGTCGACCGGACGATGCTCGGGCCGAACCCGTCGGACGTTGTCACGGAACCAGGTGATCGACCCGGACCAGCCGACCCGCTCGGCGATCACCGTGGCCGGCATGTCCGGCGTGGCGGCCAGCAGCTGGCGCACCGCCGGCTCGAACGGCGTGAACGACGTCGGCACCGCCGGCCGCTCGTACTTCGGCGGCCGGTCCGACGCCAACGCCCGCTCCACCGTGGACCTGCCGATACCCAAGTCCCGCGCCACCTGACGCTGCGGCACACCATCTGCGACCAGCCGCCGGATCAAAGCCCAATCCTCCACCGAGATCACCCATCCAATCTGTCTGGGTGGCCTCGTTTTCGACCGTCGCTATGGCCTCGTTTTCAAGCGTCGTCGACACCCAGCCGGCCCTCCGCGGACTTCTTCCACACCCGGATCTCCACCGCGGCCTCACCGAGCGCCTGGGTCAGCTCAGCGACCTCAGCCTCCAGCTGGGCCTCCCTGGTCGACGGGCCGGACTTGCCGG
>Ga0209594_1001203_pt1 | contig 13181 bp, 7 predicted proteins | sample AshMeaCrysSpring_FD_184126 | JGI IMG/M metagenome (GOLD analysis project Ga0209594, IMG submission 184126) | Groundwater microbial communities from Big Spring, Nevada to study Microbial Dark Matter (Phase II) - Ash Meadows Crystal Spring... | ecosystem: Environmental > Aquatic > Deep subsurface >...
GTGTCATTTCACGATACATTTAAGACCACTTATTGAACCAGAACAATTACCAGGCACCCGGACTTTGGCAGAAGCACGGCGCCAGCCATAACACCCAATAATAGATTTTTTAGCATGGTAAAAGACGCTCTCCGCATTGCGGAACTGGAAAGACAACTTGCGGAACGCAATGCCGAATTCATTCAGCAAAGCGAGCAACTGGCGGTAATAAACAGCGTACAACAGGCACTTGCCGAAGAGATGGACATGCAGGCCATTTACGACCTGGTGGGCGACCGCATCCGCGACATTTTTGAGGCACAGGCGGTAATAATTTCCCTTTTTGATCACGAAACCGAAACGGAGCATTTTAAATACGCCATTGAAAAAAGTGAGCGGGTGTATGCCGACAGCCGGCCCATCAACAAACTGCGACGCCACCTGATTGACAGTAAGCAAAAAATTACTATCAATACCCGCGAAGAAGCAGAAGGCTGGTTTGGCAAAGAGGTGGTGCAAGGCACACAGCTCATGCAGTCGGGCGTGTTTGTTCCGCTGATGACCAAAGGGCGTGTTTCTGCCTATATCAGCCTGCAAAATGTGGAAAAGGAAAACGCCTTTAGCGAAACCGAAATCAGACTGCTGGAAACCCTTGCTCAAAGCATGGCCACCGCACTGGACAATGCCAGGCTGCTGAAAGAAACCGAGCAGCGTACGGCAGAATTGGCCGTAATCAACAGCGTGCAGGAAGGGCTGGCTAAGGAACTGGACATTCAGGCTATTTACGATCTTGTTGGCAACAGAATACGCGAGCTTTTTGATGCTCAAGTGGTGGGTATAGCTACTTTCGACCACAAGCGTGAAATGGAGAATATTCATTTTCTGATAGAAAAAGGAGAAAGGTATTACCCGGTGCCAAAGCCCCTCAATACGCTTCGAAAGCACCTGATACAGACCAAAGAAAAAATTCTGATCAATAAGAATTTTGATGCAGTGGCTGAGGCATTTGGCGTAAAACCCGTGCCCGGCACCCAGGCGCCAAAGGCTGCTGTATATGTGCCCCTCGTAATTGGCGAAACTGTGACCGGCTACGTGAGTTTGCAAAATATTGATAAGGAAAATGCCTTTAGCGATGCAGACGTACGCCTGCTGGAAACCCTGGCCAATACTATGGCCGTGGCGCTGGAAAACGCCCGCCTGTTTGACGAAACCACCCGCCTGCTGAAAGAAACAGAACAGCAAAAAGCTGAACTGGGTGTAATCAACAGCGTGCAAGAGGGGCTGGCAAAAGAACTGGATATGCAGGCCATTTACGATCTGGTAGGCGACCGCATAACCAAGCTTTTCAATGCGCAGGCTGTTATCATTGCCAACTTTGACCACGATACCGCTACCGAGCATTTCAAATATCTGATGGAAGACGGACAGCGCTTTTACCTGGCTTCACGCCCTTACGACAAACTGCGCCAGCACTTGATTATCAGCAAGCAAAAAATCGTTATCAATACTAAGTATGCTGAGGCGTATGCAAAGTTTGGATTACGAACCCTGCCCGGCACGAACATGACCAAATCGGGCGTGTTTGTACCGCTGGTGATAGGCGATAAAGTGAACAGCTATATCAGCCTGCAAAACAACGAAACGGAAAATGCCTTCAGCGAAAGTGATGTGCGCCTGCTGGAAACCCTTGCCAACAGCATGAGCGTGGCACTGGAAAACGCAAGGCTGTTTGACGAAACAACCCGCCTGCTCAAAGAAACAGAACAACGAACTGCCGAACTGGCCGTGATCAACAGCGTGCAGGAAGGGCTGGCCCGCGAACTGGACATGAATGCCATATATGACCTTGTGGGAAACAAGATCAAAGAAGTGTTCAATGCGCAGGCGGTAGTTATTGCCACTTTCGATCATGAGCGAGGCACCGAGAACTTCAATTACATGTTTGAAAACGGGGAAAGGTATTACGCTGAGCCCCGGCGTTATGACAAGCTGCGGTACGAGCTCATTATGAAAAAACAGTCGATCCTCATCAACAATAACGTGGAGAAGGCTTTTGCCGACTTCGGATTGAAAGTGGTGCCCGGAACCGGCTATCCCAGGTCGCTGCTTTTTGTGCCCTTGATCGTTGGCAACCGCGTGACGAGTTATGTAAGCCTGCAGAACACGGAAAAGGATGATGCCTTCTCAAGCGCAGATGTTCGCTTACTGGAAACACTGGCCAACAGCATGAGTATAGCGTTGGAAAATGCAAGACTGTTTGACGAAACCAACCGGCTACTGAAGGAGACCGAGCAGCGCACGGCAGAACTTGCAGTGATCAACAGCGTGCAGGAAGGCCTGGCTAAAGAGCTGGATATGCAGGGCATTTATAACCTTGTGGGAGACAGGGTTCAAAATCTGTTTAATGCTCAAACGGTAATAATCGGAAGTTTTGATGCAGATTACAAAACAGAATATTTTAATTACATTTTTGAAAATGGAGAAAAATTTAACCCTGAGCCAAGACCTGTCAATAAATTAAGGCAGTTGCTTATTGATCATAAGTCGCGCATATATATTGCAACCCAGGAGCAGGCAAAAAATGAATATGACCTTACGGCAATCGGGGATACCCAAATGCCAAAGTCGCTTTTATTCGTGCCCCTGCTTTCCGGAAATTTAATCAAAGGATATGTCAGTCTTCAAAATATTGACAAGGAGTATGCATTTACCGACTCGGATATTCGTCTCCTGGAAACCCTGGCCAACAGCATGAGCGTGGCGCTGGAAAATGCCCGCCTGTTTGACGAAACCAACCGCCTGCTCAAAGAAACCGAACAACGGACTGCTGAACTGGCCGTGATCAACAGCGTGCAGGATGGCCTGGTGCGGGAAATGGATATACAAGCCATTTATGACCTGGTTGGCGACAGGATCTGCGACCTATTCCCCGACACCAATGCCCTGGTCATCCGCACATTCGATTACGAAGACGGCACAGAGTATTTCCAGTATGCCATTGAAAAGGGACAAAAGCTGCGGGTAGATCCGAGACCTTTTTTATGGGCCAATAAAATATTGATAGAAACCAGGAAGCCGCTGAACATCGCAGAGAATTTTGTGCAAACTTCCATTGCGCATGGGGGAAAGGGCGTAACAACGGGGCAACCACCCAAGTCGGCCGTATTTGTACCCATGCTGGTGGGCGATGTGGTAAAAGGCTCCATCAGCCTGCAGAATGTGGACAGGGAGCATGCTTTTAATGACGCCGATGTGAGGCTGCTCACCACCATTGCCAACAGCATGAGCGTGGCACTGGAAAACGCACGCCTGTTTGACGAAACGAGCCGTTTGCTCAAGGAGACGAAGCAGCGTACAGCCGAACTTGCCGTAATCAACAGTGTACAGGAAGGGCTTGCCAAAGAACTTGATACCAAGGGCATTTACGAATTGGTGGGCGATCGCTTATGCAGCCTGTTTCCTGAATCACATGCTTTGGTTATTCGAACCTTCGATCACCAGACAGGTCTTGAACATTGGCAATATGCCATGGAGAAATGGGAAAAGCAATATGTGGCGCCTCGTCCTTTAAACTGGCACAGCAAGTTGCTGATTGAAACAAAAAAAACCTTAGAAATAAAGGAAAATTACGTAGAAGAGTCTAAAAAGCATGGAGGCACAGGTGTTACAACAGGTAAACCACCTAAATCTGCTGTGTTTGTACCCATGATGGTAGGAGATGTAGCAAAAGGATCTGTGAGCCTGCAAAATATTGACAAGGAAAACGCATTTACTGAATCGGACCTGCGGCTGCTGACCACCATTACCAACAGCATGAGCGTAGCGCTTGAAAATGCAAGGCTGTTTAATGAAACAACATTATTGCTCAATGAATCGAAGCAGCGCGCTGCCGAGCTCGGCACGGTTAACAACATCAGCAAAGCTCTGGCCTCCTTGCTCAATCCCGATGACCTGATCAATATGGTGGGGGATCAGCTTAAGAATTTATTTAATGCCAATATTGTTTACCTGGCTATCCACAACAAGCAAACCAATATCATAACTTTCCCATACCAGTTTGGCGACAACATGGAACCGCTAAAACTTGGTGAAGGGCTTACTTCAAAAATTATTACCACCGGTCAACCCCTTTTGATTAACAAAGACATGAATGAGCAACGCGCTCAAATGGGGGTTTCCAAAGTAGGCATTGATGCGGCATCTTATCTTGGAGTACCCATTCCGGTTGGTGAAGAAATCATTGGTGTACTCAGCGTGCAAAGCACCGAACAGGAAAACCGTTTCAACGAAAATGACCTGCGCCTGCTAACTACCATTGCCTCATCGGTGGGAGTGGCCCTTAAAAATGCCACCCTTTTTGAAGATGTGAAAAAGGCCAAGATGGAGGCCGAAGAAGCAAGTAAAGCCGCCGAAAAAGCCAACGAAGCCAAAAGCGCCTTCCTGAGCACGGTGAGCCACGAACTGCGTACGCCGCTCACTTCGGTGTTGGGCTTTGCCAAAATTATCCGCAAGCGGCTCGATGAAAAAATCTTCCCCATTGTAGACCGCTCCGATGCGAGGATAGAAAAAACGATTGGCCAGATCACTGAAAACCTGCAGGTAGTGGTAAGTGAGGGTGAGCGCCTTACCCACCTGATAAACGATGTGCTGGACCTGGCCAAAATAGAAGCCGGCAAAATGGAGTGGAGCCAGGAAAGCCTGTCCATGGCCGATGTGGCGGAACGCGCCATTGCCGCCACCACATCACTGCTTGAGCAAAAGCATTTAACCCTAGAAAAGGAAATAGCAGCCGACCTGCCAGAGATCACAGTTGACAAGGACAAGTTGATCCAGGTGATCATCAACCTGATATCGAACGCCGTGAAGTTTACCGACACGGGCAGCGTAACCTGCAAAGTGCGGGCAACCGACACTGATATTGTGGTAAGCATCAGCGACACAGGCATTGGCATTGCACCCGAAGACTACGATGCGGTGTTTGAGCAGTTTAAGCAGGTGGGCACCGATACCCTTACCGACAAGCCCAAGGGAACAGGCCTGGGCCTGCCTATTTGCAAGGAAATTGTGGAGCACCATGGCGGAAAAATATGGCTCGAGAGTGAGCCGGGCAAAGGCAGCACCTTCTCCTTTTCGCTGCCGCTGCAGCAGGCTGTTGCCAACGATAGCAAGCCGCTGTACCTCAACGACCTGGTGAAACAACTGAAAGAGAAGGTGTCGAATGCCAAACTGAATGTGATAGGCCAGAATGCCACCATCCTGATTGTGGATGACGATGACTCCATCCGCTCGCTGCTGAACCAGGAACTGGGCGAGCATGGTTACACCATACGAGAAGCAAGCAATGGAAAAGAGGCGCTGGACAGCGTACGTACCAACAAGCCCGACCTGATACTGCTGGACATTATGATGCCCGAAATGAACGGCTTTGACGTAGCTGCCGTGCTGAAGAACGACCCCGAAACCATGGATATTCCCATTATTGTACTGAGTGTAGTACAGGATAAGGCACGTGGCTTTCGTATAGGTGTGGACCGTTACCTTACTAAACCCATTGATACAGGTATTTTATTTAACGAAGTGGGCAGCCTGCTGGAACAGGGACAATCCAAAAAGAAAGTGATGATAGTGGAAGATGATGCCGGCACTATCAAAACACTCTATGAACTGTTGGCAGCCAAGGGTTACGAAGTAACGGAATCAACCGAGCAGGACCTCATGAAAAATGCCGTGCTAAACCAACCTGAAATTATTATTATGAACGCCGCTCTGTCGTCCAAACAGGAGATGATGAAGACCCTGCGTTTTGAGAAAGGACTGGAAAGAGTTCTTTTTGTTGTATATCAATAGCTACCATTCAAGCTGTAACCATTATTTTGTAATTATGGAGCAAAAAATACTGATTGTAGATGACGAAGCACACATCCGCATGCTGATAGAGCAAACACTGGAAGACCTGGAGGATGAAGGCGTAGAATTTTTGACGGCCGACAATGGAGAACTGGCATTAGCCCTAATTCAGGAGGAGCAACCTCAACTGGTTTTTTTGGATGTAATGATGCCCAAAATGAACGGCATGGAAGTATGCAGGCGCGTAAAAAAAGAGCTTGGCCTGAGCAACGTGTACATTGTGCTGCTTACTGCCAAGGGCCAGGAAGCCGACAAACAAAAAGGCCTTGACGGTGGCGCCGATGTGTACATGACCAAACCCTTTGACCCCGAAGCCATTTTGGCCAAAGCCCGCGAAGTGCTGGGCATTGAGTAAATAATCCGGCAAACATTAGCCCAATCAGTTGTAACGGCACCATTGTATCATGTTCCACAAAAAAGCATGCCACACATTTCACTAAAATCTATACTAGGCAAGCGCAGCGAAACCACCAGCCTGCTGCAGGAGTGGAACTACGCTATACAATGCGATTTGGCCATAACAGACGCGCAAGGCAACCTGCTGTTTGGTACTTCCACCATTGGCAAAGCCGAAGAGGCATCTATAGCCATAGAAGATGAAATTGCCGGCAGGGTGTATAGCAACAACATGGCCGCACCCATTGCAGGTGTGCTAACCATTTTGCTAAAGAAAGAAGCGGAAAGAAAAAAACTGGGGAGCGAAGTACTGAACCTTTACCAGGAGCTGAATGTGATTTACAACTTTTCGGAAAAGCTGGCTAACACCATTGAACCCGATGCTATAGCACAGCAAACGCTGCAGCAGGCCATGCATTCCATTCCGGCCTTAGGTGGAGTGCTGGTACTTTGGAACGAAGAGACACGCAGCCTGGAAATACCGGCCAAAGCCGGCGAAGCGCTTTTTGACGAAGAACAATTACGGGCACACTTTAGTGTTTTGCTACGCATTAGCCAAAGTGGCCAATCGCAAATACTGAGCGACCTGGATATACTGCGTAAAAATAATATGATACAGCCTGCCGTGCACACGCTGGCTTATGCCAGTATGAAGGTGAAGCAGCGCACCATGGGGGCTATTATTCTGGCACACACAGCAGTTGACTACTTTACCGCAGCACACCTGAAACTACTTGTAACCCTGGCGCTACAATCGTCCACAGCCATAGAAAGTGCACTCCTGTACGAAAAGAACCTGCGCGAAGTAAAGGAACGGGAAGAGGCTATATTACGTATACACGAAATCACTAAGAAGTTTGTACCAAGCGAGTTTATACGTTCGCTGGGAAAAGAAACCCTGGCTGATGTAAAACTTGGCGACAAAGTAGAAAAAATTGTTACCGTACTGTTTACCGACATCAGAGATTTTACCAGCCTTTCGGAAAACATGACACCAGGCGAAAATTTTAATTTTGTATCGTCGTTCAACAAGCGGCTGGGCCCTATTATTCGCAAGCACCATGGTTTTATAAACCAATACCTGGGCGACTCCATCATGGCACTTTTTCCGCGCCACCCTTACGATGCGTTGCAGGCTGCCATGCACATGCAGGAAGCCATTAACGAGCTAAACAAGGAAAGGCAACAGGCGGGTTTGCCACTCATTAAAGCAGGCATTGGAATGCATACCGGCCCGCTTATTATGGGAATTACCGGCGATGAACATCGCCTGGATGCTGCCACTATTTCGGACACGGTAAATACCGCCGCCCGCATTGAAAGCCTTACCAAGCATTATCAGTCGGGCGTACTCCTTAGCAGCAGCACTTTTTACCATTTGCCCGACACCGGTAAATTCCATTTCCGCAACCTGGGGCAGGTATTGCTGAAAGGCAAGAGTAACCAGCTAAATATTATTGAATGTATCAGTGCCGACGATCCTCATGCCCCGCTATGGCGAAGCTTGCTGCCACACTTTGAAGAAGGGGTGCTTTGTTTTGAACAAAGCCAGTTTGACCGCGCGGCAACCCTGTTCAAAATCATTATTCAAAAGAATCCGAACGACCAGGTGGCCAGCATCCTGCTGCAAAAAGCTACCCACTATTTGCACCACGGCACCCCGGCAAACTGGAATGGCGCCATTGAATTGATGCAGAAATAAGCCGGCTTATTGTCTTAGGGCTCTGCTAAAAAGCCCTGATGCTGATTTTTTCATGGAACTCTTAACCACGAAAATTCCTTAGAGGCTGTTTAAATTTCGTTGCTGGAATTACCCATAGGGTATTTTTGAGCGAAACGAGACGTTCCGAAAAGTATCGGAATTGCAGGCATCGCCGGGGGCCTATGGCGAAAAATACAACGAAGTTGCTGCCAAAAGACCCATGGGGTGACCTGTGAATGAATTTTAAACAGTCTCTTGGAATTTGCTGAAAGAATGAATACTTCGCTTGCCGTAAAATGCAAAATGAATACAAATCGAATAGTAGAATCTTTGATCATTTTGCCATCTCAAATACACCAAACTACATGCTGAAAATCCAATTCAATGGAAATACTCAACCAACTGTTGGCCATTGACATTAATTACATTGTGGCATCATTGATCGTTCTTTATTTCCTCATGGAAAATCTTTTTGCCACGCAATTCAAGTTTAACAAGATGCCGCAGCACCCGTTGCACAACATCATGATACAAGTAATGCTAACGGTAGGCGGGTATTTTACCGCTATAGTGTTAGTAAGCGCTATAGACTGGCTAAGCCTGCACCGCGTGGGCATTTTGCATTATGTGAACATGCCTGTGTGGGCAAAATTGTTGCTGGGTGTGGCGGCATTCGATTTTACCAACTACTGGTTTCACCACATGGTCCACCGCGTACCGCTGCTGTGGCGCTTTCACCGTGCGCACCATAGCGATACCCGTATGGACGCCTCCACCAACCTGCGCTCGCAACCGGTAGAGTTGCTTATTTACTTTGGAATTGCCAACCTGGTTGCCGCTTCTGTATTCGGGCTTGATGTAATAGCACTAAGCGTGTTCTTCCTGGTTATCACGCCTTATGTTTTTCGGGAGCATACCAATATCCGTTTTCCGCATTGAATAGACACCACCTTCGGTTGGCTGTTTACTACGCCAAACTTTCATAAGGTGCATCATGAGCAAGATCAATACTACACCGATTCCAACCATGCCGATATATTCATCCTGTGGAACCGCTTGTTTGGCACGTTCTAATACAAACCCACTTCGTCTATCACCTTTGGTCTCAAGGAGTTTGCAGACGACCGCAAACAAACCTGGTGGTACCTGTTGGCAAGTCCGTTTTACAACTTACATCATACCACAACTGAAGAAGTAAATCAACAGCTATGAGGATTCTTTGCCTTGCCTTATTCCTCCTGCTGGTAAATAAGGGCTACAGCCAAACAGCAACCGATCAAAAAGAAGTTGTACTCCATACGGTGCTGCGGTTTTTTGAAGCACTTGAGAAAAAAGATACCCACTTGTAAAGAAGCCTGGTAGACAATCGCGGACAGCTGTGGGCAGCCAGCAGCACACCCGATTCGGTGCGTATAACCATGCGCCACTTTGCAACGGATTATCGTCCCCTGGCTACACAAAAAGTGCTGATTGAAGAGAAACCCATTTCGCACCAAATTATGATGGATCAGGGCATTGCCACGGTATGGATACCGTACACGCTGGATATTGACGGAAAGCGCTACCATTGCGGCGTTGATGTGTTTACCCTCCTGCAGTCAAAGGGCAGCTGGAAAATCGTTTCGTGGGTGTACACCGCTGAACCAAATGGGTGCGACAGGCTGATGCAGGAAAACAGCAAAAAACATTGACCCTGCCCGACCTCAGCATTCATCATTACAGATTAAGGGCACCCGCGAAACCCAACTTGCACAAACGGGATATCTGGCACACATCCTATTTGCCAACAACTGAGGATAAAATGCTGCAGGCGACCAAGTATGCACCCCAAAATGGGCACGCACCTTGACTTATTGAGCCAGGATAAATATATTCATGGCCAAAAGGAAAAGCCATGCCTCAAACAAGCGAAATCCTCGGTACCATCAAGCTTTTTGCCGGTCCTTACGATCCGGTTGGATACACCTTCTGCAACGGACGGGAACTGGAAATTGCCCGATTCCAGGCACTATACAGCGTCATCGGCATTCAGTATGGCGGCGACGGCATCACCCATTTTGCCTTACCCAACCTGCAGGGCAAAGAACCCGATCCCAACCTGCGTTATATCATCTGCATTGATGGGAACTACCCTGGCAGGTATTGATTGAAGCCTGCCGATACTTTTCGCATTCTTCATTCCTTCAAATTCACTCAATATCTATGAAAAGCACCTACATTTTAGTCGTTTGCCTCTCCGCATCTATATCTACGCAAGCACAGCAGCAGTTTTCCTTTACCTGTAATTTCAACCACATGGCCTTTCCGGTAAAAAACCTGGATGCATCTGTGGGTTTTTACAAAAAGGTTTTTGGCCTGCAGGAAATTACCAATCGTACGGCCAAGGCTAATATCCGCTGGCTATCGCTGGGCGATGAAAAGGAACTGCACCTGATTGCAGAAACCAACCCTCCGGTGGTAGTAAACAGGAGCCTGCACCTTGCCGTAAGCACCAACAACATGGATGCCCTGGTAAAACACCTGAAAGCCCTTGATATTGCCTTCAGCAATTGGGAAGGCACTGCAAACACTATTAGCCCTCGTGCTGATGGCGTGATGCAGCTATACCTGCAAGACCCCGATGGATACTGGATAGAAGTGAATAACGGGTATGCCGCATCACCACCCGAACAGCAGGTGAAAGATGCCATTTGGAAGCTGGAAGAAGACTATTGGGTGTATGTAAAGAACCGCGATTTCAAGCAATATATCACACTGTGGGATGATAGGTTTATCGGCTATCCCAGCACCAACATCATTGGCGGCAAAGCCAACATTACCAATTGGATTACCGAAATGTACGCCAAGCACCCTCAGCTTGCATTTGCCTACAAGCTGGACCGCAAAGTAGAGAATGTATTTGCCGACATTGTGATTGTGCTTTACGATGCCACCATGCAATGGAAAGATGCGCAGGGAACCGTGAAGGAACAAAGTACCGCCAAGCTAACCCATACATGGAAGAAAACAGAAAAAGGCTGGCTCATCATTGGCGGCATGGGCGCAACAAAATAGCACCTCGACTTACCAAACTCCTTTCAATATCAACTACTTATTACTCGCTGATATGAAACTGACCAAAAAATTGGAAGCAGAGATCAAAGCCTTAATGGATGACTACTGGGATTCCTACTTCAGAGGCGATCTGAAATACTGGAAGAATTTCCTGGTAAATGATTATCGCAATATCGGAGGCACTGAAGAGGAGATCTGGAATACCAAAAAAGAAATACTGGATTATTCTCAACGGATGATGGATCAGATTGTAGAGGTGTCACAGATCAGAAATAAAAAAACGCAGGTCATTACTTATGATCCCTATTTCATGGTCCACGAGTTTATGGACGTCTATATTAAACCGGAAAACAAATGGACCTTTTACGGAAAATTCAGGCTGTCATCCCTGATTCAGAAAATAAACGGAAATTGGAAAGTATTACATCAGCACGGCTCTTACCCAGACTCCCATACAGAAGAAGGCGAAGCGTTTGCATTTGATAAAATCAAAAAGGAAAATACACAATTAAAGGAAGCCGTAAAAAGGCGCACCCTTGAACTGGAAGAAAAAAACCAGGAGCTGAGAATTGAAACGGCTTTGGAAAAGGTTCGTTCAATAGCCATGGGCATGCAGCATGAAAATGATATGCTGCAGGTTTGTCAAATCATAACCGAACAACTGCAGCAATTAGGCATTAGCACCATCCGCAATGTGCAAACGGCCGTTATTGATCAGCAGAAAGGTACTTACCTGAATTACGAATTTTTCAACCGTACCAAAAAAGAAGTCATTACCCAGGTAGCCTACAACGAGCAACAGGATATTAAAGTATTTGTAAGAAGAATTACCAAAGACCCGGACGCGTTTTTTACAACAAGCTTTTCAGGCAATAAACTGAAAGATTGGGTTGCTTATCAGCGCAAGGCAAAGCAATATGTGGACCCCTATACCGTAAAAGCCAAATCGCTGCATTATTACTTCTACGCCATCGAAGGCGGTGCACTGGGTATTTCTACCTATGCGCCATCAACCAAAGAAGAAACAGTACTCTTTAAGCGCTTTCGCAATGTGTTTCAGCTTTCGTACCAGCGCTATGTAGATATTGCCAAAGAAGCAGCACAAGCCCGGCAGGCGCAAATAGAAGCGGCCATGGAAAAAGTGCGCAGCCGCTCGCTGGCCATGCAAAAGCCCGAAGAACTGCTGGAGGTGGCCGAACTGCTGCGTAAAGAAATGGCCCTGCTGGGTGTGGAAGAACTGGAAACAAGTAGCATATATATACAAAACAAGGAAGATGGAACCACCGAATGCTGGTATGCCTTCAAAGACATTCAGGGAAAGGATACAACACTGGTATCGGATGAAATGACGCTGAACCTGCAGGACACCTGGGTAGGTCGCGAGATGTGGAAGTTTTACAGATCACAAAAGAAGCAGGTATCCATTGTGATGCGGGGCGAGCTCAGGAAAGAGTGGATCAATTACTGTGCTCAGCGCTCAAAAGTTTTGAAAGGTTATTACGGTGCTGAAATACCCGAACGCACGTATCACCTGGTAAAATTTGCACACGGCTATATTGGCGCAGCATCGCCGGGCATCATTTCTGAAGATAGCTGGGATTTGCTGCACAGGGCCACTGCTGTGTTTTCATTTACTTATACGCGGTTTCTCGACCTGCAGGATGCAGCAGCAAGGGCACGAGAGGCGCAAATAGAACTTGCACTGGAGCGGGTGCGGGCCAGGAGTCTTGCCATGCACCATACCTCCGAAATGCAGGCTGTGATACATACTGTGCATGAAGAGTTGCTGAAACTGAACCTCTCTATTGTGGGAGGCTCCTTTGTAGTCATCAACAAAGATGTGGATACCGAATTGCGCTGCTGGGGTGCGGGTGGCACGGCAAACACGTCGACCGAAGTGTACGTGCCGCATTTCAATATGCCATTTTGTACCAATTTGATTAAGGGTATCAAGAAGGGACCCGGATTTTTTACAGAAGCGTTTACGCAAAAAGAGAAAATTGCCTATTTCACCGAACTCTTCCGGCATGAGCCCTGGTCAAAGCTGTCGGCCAAAGAGAAGAAGGAAGTGCTACAAGCGCCCGGGAACTATACCAGGTCGGTATGCGTGGCTAAATACACCAGCATATTCATCATCAATCAG
>Ga0209594_1001211_pt1 | contig 13141 bp, 11 predicted proteins | sample AshMeaCrysSpring_FD_184126 | JGI IMG/M metagenome (GOLD analysis project Ga0209594, IMG submission 184126) | Groundwater microbial communities from Big Spring, Nevada to study Microbial Dark Matter (Phase II) - Ash Meadows Crystal Spring... | ecosystem: Environmental > Aquatic > Deep subsurface...
CACCTCGATGTGGTTGAGCAGCGCCTCGGTCAGCTTGCGCCCGTCGAGGTACTTGCGAGCCACCACGCGGATCGCCTCGTTCATGGCCTGGTTGTTGTGCGTGGTGGAGACGATCAGGTTGGCGCGCGTGATCTGGTCCTGCTCGTCGACGCGGTAGTGGTGGATCAGCGTGCCGCGCGGCGCCTCGATGACGCCGACCCCGCGCTCGGCGCGCTCGCCGGTGGCCACGAGGTCGGTGCCGAGCAGGTCGTCGTCGTGCAGCAGGTCCTTGATCAGCTCGGCCGCGAACAGCATCTCGATCATCCGCGTCCAGTGATAGGCGAGCGGCGCGTGCACCGGCCTGCCGCCGCCGTAGTCGAGGAACTCGCGCCGCGCCGCATCGGCCAGCGGCGTGTGGATGCGGTCGCAGTTCTGCACCCGCGCCAGCGGGCCGACCTTGTACCAGCCGGCCTGCGGCCCGAGCGCGCGCAGGAACGGGAACTTCATGTACGACCAGGGCTTGACCTCCTCGAAGATCAGTTCCCAGTAGCGGCTGCAGTTGCCGCGGTCGAGCAGGATCTGGCCGTCGGCGTCGCGCGCGCGCAGATGGCCGTCGTACAGGTCGAGCGAGCCGTCCGGCGCGACGATGGACAGCATGCTGGAGCGGAACGCGCCGAAGCCGTCGTAAAGCGGCCGGTTCGATTCGTGCAGCCGGCGGGCGATGTCCACTGCTTCGCGCGCCCAGCCCACCACGTGGTAGATGTCCGCCTGCAGGCAGGCGCGCTCCTCGGCGGTCAGCGACTTGTTCACGCCGCCCGGGATGGCGCCGGTGCCGTGCACGCGCTTGCCGGCGGTCACCCGGATCACCTCCTGGCCGTACTTGCGCAGCAGCACGCCCTTCTTCGCCAGTTCCGGATGTTCGGCGGCCAGGGCCACCACGTTGCGCCGGGCCACCTCGGAATCGAAGCCGAACAGCAGGTCGGGCGAGGCGAGGTGGAAGAAGTGCAGCGCGTGCGACTGCAGGATCTGCCCGTAGTGCATCAGCCGCCGCACCTTCTCCGCGGTCGGCGTCAGCCGGCTGCCGACGATCATGTCGATCGCCTTGGCCGCCGCCAGGTGGTGGCTGACCGGGCAGATGCCGCACAGCCGCTGCACCATCACCGGCACTTCCCAGTACGGCCGGCCCTGGATGAACTTCTCGAAGCCGCGAAACTCGACGATGTGCAGCCGCACCTGCTGCACGCGGTCGTCGGCGTCGAGCAGCAGCGTCACCTTGCCGTGGCCCTCGACGCGCGAGACCGGATCGATCGCCACCCGGCGCAGCTGCTCCGGATGGGGCGCAGTTTCGAGTTCGAACGTCATGGCATCTCAGTCGTAGTGGATCAGGCCGTGGCCCAGTTGCGGCGTGCGGCCGGCGAGCAGGTCCGACAGGAACTTCCAGATCGCGTCCGCCGACGGCGGGCAGCCCGGCAGGAAGTAGTCGATCTTCACCACCTCGTGCAGCGGGTGCACCTTGTCCAGCGGCAGGGGCAGCTCGGGGTCGTTGGGGATGCCGCCGCTGGCCAGCCCCGGATCGGTGGCGTAGACCTCCTGCAGGCAGGCGGCCAGGTCGAGGTGGTTGCGCTGCGCCGGCAGCCCGCCGTTGATGGCGCAGGCGCCCACGGCGACCAGGATCTTGCAGCGGCTGCGGAACTCGTGCAGCACGTGCACGTTCTCTGCGTTGCAGATGCCGCCCTCGATGAAGCCGATGTCGCAGGCGCCGCAGTGCTTGATGTCGGTCAGCGGCGAACGGTCGAACTCGACCTTCTCCAGCAGCGCGAACAGCCGCTCGTCGATGTCGAGGAACGACATGTGGCAGCCGAAGCAGCCGGCCAGCGAGGTCGTCGCCACGCGCAGCTTGCGCGACGGTTTCATCACTCCCCCCCTCGCGGGGCGCGGTCGAGCGGGCGCGGCGCGTCGCGCAGCGCCTGCTCGCTGACCGGCTCGCGGTCGAAGCGCCGGCTGCCGATCGGCACCGCGAAGCCCACGCGCTTGCGCAGGATCACGCCCACCGGGCAGACCTCGATCGCCTTGTCGGTCACCGCGATGTCGGTGTCGGCCAGCCGGCCGCTTTCGCTGTTGACGATCAGGTGCTTGGTGATGCCGCGGCCCGCCAGCGCGAACACGCCCTTGCCGTCGACCTCGCTGGAGGCGCGCACGCACAGCTCGCACAGGATGCAGCGGTTGAAGTCGAGCAGGATCTCGGGGTGCGAGGCGTCGACCGGCCGGTCCGGGAAGAAATGGTCGAACCGCGGCGTCAGCATGCCGACCTCGTAGGCCACCGCCTGCAGCTTGCAGTTGCCGCTCTTCTCGCACGACGGGCAGAAGTGATTGCCCTCGACGAACAGCATCTGCACCAGCGTGCGCCGCTTCTCGTCGATCTCCTCGCCGCGGCTTTCGACCTGCTGGCCTGCGGCCGCCGGCAGCGTGCACGAGGTGACCCAGTGTCCGTTGACCTTCAGCGTGCAGATCTTGCAGCTGCCGTGCGGCTTGAACTCGGGGTGGTAGCACAGGTGCGGCACGTAGCGGCCGGCGGCCAGCGCCGCCTGCATCACGGTCTGCCCCGCCTTGAACGGGACGCTCTCGCCGTCGAGCGAGAAGGTCAGCGGCCGATCGCCGTCGCTCATGGTCCTGCCCCGAAGTGCGCGCCCGGGTCGTCGCGGCCGGTCATCGCGCGGGCGCGGGCCAGCGCCCCGTCCAGGTCGAACGCCGGCGCGTAATCGAGCGTCACCAGCCGCTGCTCGTAGGCGGGACGGAAGCGCTTGAGCGTGTCGAGCACCGGGTTGCACGCGGTGTGGCCGAGCCCGCAGTGGCTGGCTGCCTGCAGCAGGTGGTTCAGGTCGACGATCTGCGTGAGGTCGTGCTGCGAGCCGCTGCCGGCGGCAAGCTTGTCCATCAGCTTGCGCAGCAGCGTGGTGCCAACCCGGCACGGCGTGCAGAAGCCGCAGCTCTCGTGGGCGAAGAACTGCACGAAGCTGCGCGCCACCTCGAACATGTCGCGCGTCTCGTCGAAGACCATGAACGCGCCGGCGGTGGGCAGGTCCTCGAAGGCGATGCGGCGGCCGAACTCGCTCTGGTCGATGCAGGTGCCCGAGGCCCCGCTGACCTGCACCGCCTGCGTGAACTCGGCGCCGCAGTCGGCCAGCACCTGGGCGACGGTGGTGCCGAACGGATACTCGTACACGCCGGGGCGCGCGCAGTCGCCGGAGACCGACAGCAGCTTGGTGCCGGCCGAGCGCGCCGTGCCGATGCCGCGGTACCACGCGCCGCCGTGCACGGCGATCAGCGCCGCCGCGCAGAAGGTCTCGACGTTGTTGACGATCGTCGGCTGCTTCAGATAGCCGCTGGTCACCGGGTACGGCGGCCGGTTGCGCGGGATGCCGCGCTTGCCCTCGAGCGATTCGATCAGGGCCGACTCCTCGCCGCAGACGTAGGCGCCGGCGCCGAGATGGATGGCGATGTCGAAATCGAAGTCCGGCTGGTCGCAGATGCTCGCGCCCAGCAGGTGCTCGCGGCGCCGTCGGTCCAGCACCGCCTGCAGCGGCGCCAGCAGGTGGCGGTACTCGCCGCGCAGGTAGACGAAGCCGTGCCGGGCGCCGACCGCGTAGGCGGCCACGGTCATGCCTTCGAACAGCAGGTCGGCGTAGGCACTGAGCAGGACGCGGTCCTTGAACGTGCCGGGCTCGCCTTCGTCGGCGTTGCACACCACGTAGCGCGGCGTGGCCGGCGCCATGGCGCAGGCCTCCCACTTCAGCCCGGTGGTGAAGCCGGCGCCGCCGCGGCCGCGCAGGTTGGCGAGCTTGATCTCCTCGAGCACCGCGCGCGCGCCCTGCGGCGCGATCTCGATCGCCTCGCGCCAGGAGCGCTCGTTCGACGCGCGCTCGGTCAGCGCGCCGCTGCCGCGCGCCAGCGCGGCGCGGATCGCCTCGCCCGGGGCCAGCGCGGCGACCAGCAGGATGTCCTTGCGGCGGACGTTGTCCTCGATCGCGAACAGCTCGCGCGGCCAGTCCTCGACCGGCCGTTGGCCGCGCACCAGGTCGGCGATCTCCTCGATGCGCGCGCCGTCCAGCCGGGCGATCGCCCAGCCGTTGACGAGCATCGCCGGCGCCTGGTCGCACATGCCGGTGCACGAGGTGGTGTCGACCGACACCAGGCCGTCCTCGGAGGTCCTGCCGCGCTCGACCCACAGCAGCTCGCACAGCCGCGCCAGCAGCCGCTCGGCGCCGGCCATGCGGTCGGTGATGTTGTCGGAGAAGCGCAGCCTGTAGCGGCCCCCCGGCTTCAGGTGCAGGAAGCTGTAGAAGCCGGCCACGCCCTCGACGCGGGCGCGCGGCAGCTTCAGCGCGCGGGCGATCGTGGTGATCGCCTCGGGACGGATCCAGCCCTCGGGTTCCTGCACCTCGCGCAGGATCTGCACGAGCTCGGTGCGCGCATTGCCGTGCCGCGAGAGGATCGATTCGAGCCGACGCTTCCTGTCGGCCGGCGGGATCGTCGCTGCCCCCTGCATGCTCGTGCTGCCGCTCGAACTCCGCCCCCATGTTGGCCGCAACCATCGGCCCGCATCTGACTCAGGTCAACGCGCGGTGCCTCGCGGCCTCGCGTCTCGATGCGAGCGGCGTCCGGTTGACGCGCGTCAGCGGTCGCGAAGATAAGCCGCGACGTCGCCCGACGCGACAGTGGCGCGACGGTCAGCCGCCGACGAGCGCCGGCGGAATCTCGAGCAACCGCCCGTCGGCCACCGCCAGCACGCGGTCGCCCGCTTCGCGTTCGATCGACGCGCCGCCGGTGAACTCGCCGAACGCCGGCAGCGTCAGCACGCCGTCGCGGAGCCAGAAGCAGGGCAGCCGCAGGCTGTCGTTGGCGGCGCCGTGAAGGCGCACGCAGGGGTGCAGGTGGCCGGCGATCACCGCCGCCCCGCCGAGCCGCTGCGGGTGATGGCAGAAGGCCACCGGGCCCTGCGGCCACGGCTCGCCGACGCAGTCGATGCCGAGCGACGCCGGCGGCGGCCCGGCATGCCGGTCGTGGTTGCCTTCGACCAGCGCCATGGGCAGGTCCGCATGGCGCTCGCGCCAGCGCGCGAAGCTCGCCATCGCCTCGGCCCCCTGCGCCTCGCGCGCGTGCAGCAGGTCGCCGAGGAAGAGCAGCCGTCGCGGGCAGTGCGTCTCGACCAGCGCGGTGAGCCGCGCCAGGCTGGCCTCGGTCGTGCCGCGCGGCACCGGCACGCCGCGGGCGCGGAAGGTCGCCGCCTTGCCCAGGTGCAGGTCGGCCACCACCAGCCAGCCTTCTTCGATCCACAGCAGCGCCCGCTGCGGCAGCGCCCGCCAGCGGGTGCGGCCGAAGTCGAAGTCGATGCTCGCCGCGAAGCGCGCGGCCGCGCGGCTCACCGCAGCCGCTGCAGGGCGTAGCCGCGGCCGCGCAGCGCCTGCAGCAGCCCGTCCGGGCCGAAGTAATGCAGCGCGCCGATCACCACCAGGTGCAGCCGGCCGCCGGCGCCGAAGCGCTCGATCGCCGCCACCATCTTCGGGTGGCGGCCGCGGACGATGCGCTCGGCGACGAAGCGCTGCGCAACCTTGCCGTTTTTCGCCATTTCCGCCACCAGCCGCTCCATCGCCTCGGCATCGCCGCGCGTCCAGATGGCGACCAGCTGCTCGATCTCGGTGCGGCTGGTGCCGTTTTCGATCGTCTCCAGCGCATGGCGCAGGTACTCGACCTGGATGGCCACGGGCGCCTCGTCGAACAGCCGCAGTTGCGCCTCCACGCCCTCGATCTCGACGACCGGCTTGCCGGTGGCCAGTGCGTACTGGTACAGCTGCGCCTCGCTGCCGTAGGCGGGGTTCAGCCCGGCGCCGATGGCCTCCATGATGACCAGCGTGTTGGCCACCATCCACGGCTTCATCCGGCAGCACAGCGGCACGCCGCCGGCCAGCCGCGCTCCCATGAGTTCGAGCCGGGCCAGCGTGGCCGGGTCGACATGCGCCTCGAGGCCGGGGCCATCGGGCGGATACATCGCCCAGCGCTGGGTGGCAGCGAAGCTCGCCTGCGCATCGAACACGTTGGCCTCGAAGGCGATCACCTCGACGCGCTTCAGTTCCGGCCGCTCGGTCAGCGCCGCGGCGCCCGCGCCCGGCCGGCCGACGTGGATCGCGCCGAACAGCAGCACGCGCTCGGCGCCGCGCCGGGCCTCCCAGAGAAAGCCCGGCATCGCCGCGCCGTCGGCCTTCGGCGCTGCCGCCTGGCCGGCGGCCAGCAACGGCCAGTGCAGCAGCAGGACGGCCAGCCCCCCGAGCGTGGCACGGGCGAGGCTGGCCAGCATCCGGTTCAGGCCCGCTCGGTGGCGTGGCCGCGCAGCGTGCGCGCCACGCCGGCGGCGCCGCCGCCGAGCAGGCGCTTGACGTAGCGGCGCACGCCTTCGTCGTCGGGTGCTGCGGTGGCGATGTAGCCGCGGCCGCGCATCAGCTTGCCCATGCCCGGGTTGTCCTTGAGCACGAAACCGACGATCTCGGTCAGGCCGCGGCTGCGCGCGGTCTCCTCGAGCGCCGTCATCAGCGCGTGGCCGAGGCCGCGGCCCTGCCAGGCGTCCTCGATCACGACGCCGAACTCGCAGGAGAAACCGTCCGGCATCCGCGTGTAGCGGGCCACGCCACGGATCTCCTCCTGCTCGCCGCTGGCGTCGATGGCAACGAAGGCGATCTCGCGGTCGTAGTCGATCTGCGTGAAGCGGACCAGCCGCTCGGTGGTCAGCTCGCGCAGCGGCGCGTGGAAGCGCAGGTACATCGTCTCCGGCGACAGCCGCGCCACGAAGCGGCGCTCGGCCTGCGCGTCCTCCGGCCGGATCGGCCGCAGCAGCACCGTTTCGTTGTCGCGCAGGCGGTGCGTGCGCGCCAGCGACTTCGGATACGGGTGGATCGCCAGGTGCGAGTAGGTCGAGTCCGGCGCGAGCGCGCCGTCGCCGAGCACGACCCGCGCGTCGAGCGCGACCGCGCCCTGCTCGTCGACCAGCAGCGGGTTGATGTCCAGCTCGTGCAGGCACGGCAGCTCGCAGGCCAGGTCGGAGACCTTCAGCAGCACGTCGATCAGCGCGCCCATGTCGACCGCCGGCTTGCCGCGGAACGCCTCGAGCATCCGCGCCACGCGCGTGCGCGAGACCAGCTCGGCGGCAAGGAAGCGGTTCAGCGGCGGCAGCGCCACCGCGGCGTCGCGCAGCACCTCGACCGCGATGCCGCCCATGCCGAAGCTGATCACCGGGCCGAAGGTCGGATCGCGGGCCACGCCGACCAGCAGTTCGCGGCCGTTGGGCCGCACGATCATCTGCTGCACCAGCACGCCGTGGAACGTCGCCGCCGGCGCCAGTTCGGCGCAGCGGCTGCGGATCTGCTCGAAGCCGTGCGCCACCTCGCGGCGGTTCACCACCGACAGGATCACGCCGCCGACGTCGGTCTTGTGCACCACGCCGGTGGCCAGGATCTTCAGCGCCACCGGGTAGCCGATCTCCTCGGCCAGCGCCACCGCCTCCTCGGCGCTGGCCGCCATGCGCGTGCGCGCGGTGTCGATGCCGAACGCGGCCAGCAGCGCCTTGGATTCGCGCTCGTCGAGCGTGGCGCGGCCGGCGCCGGAGGCGCGTTCGATGATCCGCCGCGCTTCCTGCGCCTGGGTGTCGAACTCGGCCACCTGGGGCGGCGGCACCTGCAGCCGCATCTGCCGTCCGCGCACGAACTTCGCCAGGTAGCCGAACGCCTCGACGCCGCGCTCGGGACTGCCGGCGGTGGCCATGCCGGCGGCATCGAAGATCGCCCGCCCGCGGCGCGCGTCCTCGCCGCCGAGCCAGGCGGTGATCACCGGCTTGTCGCTGGCCTGCGCCACCGGCAGCAGCGCCCGCGCGGTTTCCTCGGCGCCAATGGCCACCGTCGGCGAGAACAGCACCAGCACGCCGTCGTTGCCGGGATCGGCGAGCACGCGATCGAGCGCCTTGGCGCAGCGCTCGATGTCGGCGTCGCGGATGACGTCGACCGGGTTGCCGTGCGACCAGGTCGCCGGCAGGATCCCGTCGAGACTGGCCACCGTCTCGGCGGTCAGGCTGGCCAGCGCGACCTCGTTGTCGGCAACGCAGTCGGCGGCCAGCACGCCGGGGCCGCCGCCGTTGGAAACGATGGCCAGCCGGTTGCCGGGATCGGGCCGCGGGAAGCGGCCCGCGGCGAGCACCTCGGCCGCCGAGAACATGTCGAAGTAGGCGTTGACGCGGATCGCGCCGGCGCGGCGCAGCGCGGCGTCGAACACCGCGTCGTCGCCGACCAGCGCCCCGGTGTGGCTCATCGCCGCCTTCGAACCGGCCAGGTGGCGACCGACCTTCAGCACCACCACCGGCTTGATGCTCGCCGCCATGCGCACGCTGGACAGGAACGCGCGGGCATCGTGCACGCCCTCGACGTACAGCATGATGCTGCGCGTGGCGCCATCGGTGGACAGGAAGTCGAGGATCTCGGAGAACTCGACGTCGGAGCCGGCGCCGGTGGAGATGACGGTCGAGAAACCAAAGCCCGCCGTCTGCGCGAAATCGAGCATCGCCGAGACCACCGCGCCCGACTGCGAGACGAGCGCCACCGAGCCGGGCTTGGCGGGGGTGCGCGCATAGGTCGCGTTCAGGCCGATGTCGGGACGCATGATGCCGAGGCAGTGCGGCCCCAGCAGCCGGATGCCGCTGGCCCGTGCGCGCGCCAGAGCCTCCTCGCGCAGATACCGGCCCTCGGCACCGGCCTCGGTGAAGCCGCCCGACAGCACCAGCGCCGCCCGCACCCCGCACGCTGCCGCCTCGTCGATCAGATCGGGCACCGTCGCCGGCGGCGTGACGATCACCACCAGGTCGGGCGCCTTCGGCAGGTCGGCCAGGCGGCCGTGACAGGTCCGCCCCGCCAGTTCCGCGTACTTCGGGTTGACGGCGTAGACCTCGCCCTTGAACCCGGCGCCAAGCAGGTTGTCGAGGACGTACTTGCCCAGCGACCCCTGGCGATCGCTGGCGCCGACCAGCGCCACCGAACGCGGCACCAGAGCGGCCTGCAGATAATGTGAGAACAGCATGATCCCGTTGGTTGTGCGGAACCCCGCACGTCGCGACCCACCGATTATGCTGCAGCGCAACGGCTGTGCAAGCCGAGGAAGTCGTCCAATCGATCGACTTCGAACCGACGAGTCCATCACTGTCTGGCGCCGTTGACGCCCGTCAAGGCCGGCGACCGACCGGTGCGTAGCCTGCGACGCAACAGGAGTTCACCGCGATGTCGGCAGAACCCGGACGCACCGGGACCGCAATGGAGGCGTTTCGCCGCCGGCTGCTCGAAATGAAGCAGGCGGCGGCGCACGCCGTCGAGGCGCGTCTGCACGGCCAGGGCGAGCATCGCCACGACGAGGCCGGCCTGCCCCGGCATGCCGACGAGACCGACGACGACGGCGCCGCCGAAACCGCGCGGCAGGCCGATGTCGCGCACCTGGCGCGCACGGCGACTGTCCTGCGCGACATCGAGGCCGCGCTGGCGCGAATCGACAGCGGCGAATACGGACAGTGCGTCGATTGCGAAGAAGCCATCGACGAGCGCCGCCTGCTCGCCTATCCGGCCGCGGTGCGCTGCGCGCGCTGCCAGCAGGACTTCGAGACCCGCAGGAGCCGCGGCGGCGCTCGGCCCTGAGCTGCGTCGAATCGGCGAAACCTGCCGGCCGACCGGCGCGGCGACAATCGCGGCATGCCGAATGCCGCGCTGTTTTTCACCTGCGTGGCGATCTGGGGCACGACCTGGATCGCGATCAAGTTCCAGATCGACCGCGCCGCGCCCGAGATCGGCGTGGCGATCCGCTTCACGCTCGCCGCCGCCGTGGTGTTCGCCTGGTGCGCTGCCCGCCGCCTGCCGCTGCGGCTGCCCGGGCGCGAGCACCTCTGGCTGCTGCTGCTCGGCGCCCTCGGTTTCTGCGCCAGTTATCTCTTCGTCTACCACGCGCAGCGCTACATCGTTTCCGGGCTGGTCGCGGTCGGCTACTCGGCGGCGCCGCTCGTGAACATGGTGCTGGCGCGCCTGTTCTTCGGCACGCCGATGTCGCGCCAGGTGGCCGCCGGCGGCCTGTGCGGCCTGGCCGGCATCGCGCTGATCTTCCAGCCCGAGCTGGTGCGGCTGCGCAGCAGCGCCCCGGTGGCGATCGGCGCGTTGCTGACCGCCGCGGCGGTGCTCTCCAGTTGCCTGTCGAACATGGTGATCTCGGGCCAGCAGGGCCGGGGCGTACGCGGCTGGCCGCCGCTCGCCTACGCGATGGCCTATGGCGCCGCGGGATCGTGGCTGGCGGCGCTGCTTTCCGGCGTCCCGTTCGAAGTGCGCTGGACGGCCTCGTTCGCCGGCGCGCTGTTGTACCTGGCGCTGGCCGGCTCGGTGTTCGCCTTCGGCGCTTACTACGCGCTGATCGGCCGCGTCGGGCCGGCGCGGGCCGCCTACGTCGGCGTGATGTCGACCGTGGTGGCGCTGCTGGTTTCGGCGTCGTTCGAGGGCTATCCGTGGCGCGTGGCAACCGCCGTGGGCATCGCGCTGGCCGTGGCCGGCAACGTCCTTGCGCTGTCGCAGGGCCGCGCGCGGCGCTCCGTAGAATCGAACGCATGAACGTCGACGGCATTGCCTGGCGCTCGATCAGCGAGGACGGTCCGCACGCGGTGCGCGTCGTCGACCAGACGCGCCTGCCCTACGCCTTCGCCACGCTGCGACTGACGACCTGCGACGCGGTGGCGCAGGCCATTGTCAGCATGCAGGTGCGCGGCGCGCCGTTGATCGGCGTCACGGCGGCCTACGGCCTGGCGCTGGCGCTGCAGCAGGACGCCTCGGACCCGGCGCTGGCCGCCGCGCACGACCTGCTGCTGGCGACGAGGCCCACCGCGGTGAACCTGCGCTGGGCGCTGGCGCGGGTGCGCGCGCGGGTGCTGCCGCTGCCGCCGGCCGAGCGGGCACCGGCGGCGTGGCGCGAGGCCATCGCCGACATCGCCCGCAGCCACGGCGGCGTCGTCGACGACGCCGCCATCAAGGTGAGCGGCGGGAGCGAGCAGCCGACCGGCCGGGGCGGCGCGGTCGGCGCGTGGCGCGACGCGTTCATCGGTGTCGACCTCAACACGCCGGTGTCCCTCGGGCTGATCGCCGACACGTTCGAGACGGCGATCACCTGGGACCGATGGCCGGAGTTCGACGCCGTCGTGCGCGAGCGGGTCGAGGCGGCGCTGCAGGAGGTCTGCGGTGGGGGGCGCCTGAGCTGTCGGTTCACGCACGTGTACGTCGACGGCCCGGCCCCCTACTACACGTTCGTGGCGTTCGGCCGCCAGGGCGGTGAGCTCGCACAGTGGGCCGAGATCAAGCACGCCGCGTCGGAGGCGGTGCTCGCGGCGGGAGGCACGATCACCCACCACCACGCGGTCGGCCGGATGCATCGCCCGCAGTACGACCGGCAGCGTCCCGACCTGTTCGCTGCCGCGTTCACCGCGGCGAAGCGCGCCGTCGACCCGAACGGCCTGCTCAACCCTGGCGTGCTGTTCGACGCCGTGTAGCGCCACCGTGCCCTGCCGGCGCCCTGCCCCACCGGCCTGAAGCACCGGGGCGAACGGCGTCACCCGGCGCGCTGCTGACGGCAGTTCGGCGGTGCCCGACGGTCCGGACAGCAGGCCTTGCCGGCGGGTGCACGGTCGTCATGACCAGAGGTCTTCGGGGGGCCCTGGTCGGACGGGGGCCCATGGGCGGGAACCGGCGAGCAGCCGGCTGGCAGCAGGCGACCATCGATTGCTGCGGACTCGTGCTCGACCTCCTGAGCACGACCCTCGAGTCACGCGCCGGACCCCTCGACGGGGGTCCGGCGATCCACCAACACGGGAACGGGTAGACGGAAGGAGTCGAGCTGTGAAGACGACACAGAGGATCACGACCACCCTCGTGCTTGCACTCGGCGGTGTCGGGCTTGCCACCTCGAACGCGATGGCAGCCGCGCCCTCGAACGACCTGCTGCCGAACGCAAGAGCGGTGGCCGTCGGCTTCAGTGAGCTGCTGGACACGACCGAGGCGACGACGGATGCCGACGACGCCGAGCTCAACGCCGAGTGCGGCGCACCGGCGACCGACGCGAGCGTCTGGTACACAATCGTGGGCGACGGCTCGGGCGTCGTCGTCGATGTCAGCGCGTCGGACTACTCCGCCGGCATCCTCGTCGGACCCGGCACGCCGGGAAGTCTCGGGCTCGTCGCGTGCGGCCCGGGCGTGGTGGGCTCCTTCGCCGAGGAAGGCACGGCGTACTACGTGCTCGCCTTCGATGACCAGCTCGACGGGTCCGGCAACGGTGGGTCGCTCAGCATCTCGTTCGTGGCACAGCCCGACGCGCCGACGGCCGAGATCACAGTGGACCCCACCGGCAAGGTCAACACGCGCACCGGGGTCGCGACGCTCACGGGCACGGTGTCGTGCACGAACGGCGACTTCCTCGACGTGTTCCTCGACGTGCGCCAGAACGTCGGCCGGTTCGCTGTTCTCGGCTCCGGCGGGTTCTTCGAGGAGGGGACGTGTGACGGGGAGGTCCGGGCCTGGTCGGCAGAGGTGTTCCCGCAGAACGGCAAGTTCGCCGGGGGCAAGTCGATGACCGTGGCCACGGCCTTCGCCTGCGGGATCTTCGAGTGCGGCCTGGGCTACACCGAGCAGCGAGTGCGGCTGGTCGGCGGCAGGTAGCGCGCCCTCCCGGCGGCGGGCCGGCGGCGACGTCCTGCCCCGCTGCCGGGACCGCCGGAGCAACGCGGCAGGCGCCGGCGCGGCGAGCAGCCGCCGTGGACCACCTACTTCCCGCCCGTCGGTGGGTTCCGGTTCGGGCTGTTCACCGTCCCCCCGGCGGACCGCCCGCTGCCGCCCGACGTCGACCTCGCGGCCGAGTACGCAGCGTTTGACCGCGCGCTGCCCGGCCTCGTGCAGTACCTGGAGCCTGACGAGCCGGGAATGCACACGACACCGACCATCGACTTCGAGGTGGTGCTGTCCGGCGAGGTGGTGCTCGAGCTCGACGACGGCGCCGAGGTGACCCTGCGGCCGGGCGACACGGTGGTCCAGAACGGCACCCGGCACCGCTGGCACAACAG
>Ga0209594_1001213_pt1 | contig 13140 bp, 13 predicted proteins | sample AshMeaCrysSpring_FD_184126 | JGI IMG/M metagenome (GOLD analysis project Ga0209594, IMG submission 184126) | Groundwater microbial communities from Big Spring, Nevada to study Microbial Dark Matter (Phase II) - Ash Meadows Crystal Spring... | ecosystem: Environmental > Aquatic > Deep subsurface...
TCCGACATCGGGAGCCTCCTGCCGGCGGTGATCTCGGGCGCCGAGATCACCGCCGTCGTGCTGTCGCTGCCGACCACCGGCCCGATGCTGCTCGCGGCGCTCAAGAGCCAGGACATGTACCTCGCCGGCTCGTTCCTGATGTTCCTCGCGCTGATGATCGTGATCGGCGTGCTGATCTCCGATCTCGCGCTCGCGGCGCTCGACCCCCGCATCCGCCTCGAGGGGGGGGTAGCCCGATGAGCCGGGAAGCAGGGGCCCCATTGCCTTTCATGGGGATGCGACCAGGCGAATCGGGCAAGCGGCCGACGCGAGCCCTTTCAATGGACGCCACCCGTCCGGAGGCCGCCCGATGAGCCGGGACGCAACGGCCCCGCTGCCGCACTACGTCTCTAGGGAGCCCTTCGACGCGCAGGGCGCGGAGACGCTGACCACCGAGCAGGAGCGCTTCTACCTCGCGTCGCAGTGGCAGCTGATGCTGTGGAAGCTCAAGCGCCACAAGGTCGCGGTGATCGCGGGAATCGTCCTCGCGATCATGTACGCCTCGACGCTCGTCTCCGAGGTGCTCGCGCCCTACCACCTGCACACCCGGCACACCGACTGGATCTACGCGCCGCCGCAGCAGGTGCGCCTGTTCCACGAGGGGCGCTTCGTCGGGCCGTTCACCTACGGCCTAACGCGCTCGCTCAACATGGAGACGCTGAAGCGCGAATACGCCGAGGACACCTCGCAGGTCCACCGGCTGCGCTTCCTCTGCTCGGGCGACACCTACAAGTTCTGGGGGCTGTTCGGGGCGTCGTTCCACCTGGTCTGCCCCGCGGAGGGCGGGACGCTGTTCCTCGCCGGCACCGACCGGCTCGGGCGCGACGTGCTGTCGCGGGTGATCTACGGCACACGCATCTCGCTCACGATCGGGCTGCTCGGCATCGCGGTCTCGTTCGGCCTCGGCCTGCTCTTCGGCGGCATCGCCGGCTACTACGGCGGCTGGGTCGACAACCTGATCCAGCGGGTGATCGAGGTGATCCGCAGCTTCCCCGAGCTGCCGCTGTGGATGGCGCTCTCCGCGGTGCTGCCGGTGACGTGGAGCCCGCTCCTCGTCTACTTCGGCATCACGATGATCCTGGCGACGCTCGACTGGACCAACCTCGCGCGCGCGGTCCGATCGAAGCTCCTCGCGCTGCGCGAGGAGGACTACACGACCGCGGCGCGGCTCATGGGCGCGAAGCCGAAGCGCATCATCGCCCGCCACCTGCTGCCCGGCTTCATGAGCCACCTGATCGCGGCGGCGACGCTCTCGATCCCCGGCATGATCCTCGGTGAGACCGCGCTCTCGTTCCTCGGCATCGGCCTGCGGCCGCCGATCACGAGTTGGGGGGTGCTGCTGAACGAGGCGCAGAACATCAACGTCGTGGCGCTCTACCCGTGGCTGATGCTGCCGGTGGTGCCGGTGATCATCGTCATCCTCGCCTTCAACTTCTTCGGCGACGGGCTGCGCGACGCCGCGGACCCGTACCGCTAGCGGCGCTCGCGCCTCGGCGCCAGCCGTTTCTTGAGCCTGCGACCCGCGCACGCCGCCCGGCCTCAGCCGGCGACGTGCGCCGCCACGCGACGGGCTTGGCCGCGATCGCGATGCTCGAACAGGTAGATGCCCTGCCAGGCGCCGAGCGCCGGCCGGCCACCCGCAACCGGAATCGACAGCGACACCGGCAACAGCGCCGCCTTGATGTGGGCCGGCATATCGTCCGGTCCCTCGGTGGTGTGCGTGATCCAGCGCATTGACGGGGCGTCGGACGCCGGGACGAGCCGCCCGAAGAACGCCTCGAGGTCGCGGCGCACGTCCGGGTCGGCGTTCTCCTGCACGCACAGCGAGCACGAGGTGTGCTGCACGAAGAGGGTCAGCAGCCCTTCCTGGACGCCGCTCGCGCGGACGAAGCGGACGACCTCGCCGGTGAACTCGTGAAGGCCGGGGCCGGTGGTGCGGATGGTCAGGATCGTCTGCATCGCGTGCGCCCTGCCGGCAACGATAGCACCGCGCCACGCGGCCCGGCGTGCGCGCCCGCGCGTGCCCGCTCTCTCGCGTGCGCCGCTGTCCATCATCCGTGGGTCGTGGAGGAGCGCGCCTTCCGGCGGGCCAACCGCGACGACGGACGCGTTCAGTCGTCGAGCAGCCGCCGCCTCAACGCGTCGAACCCGTCGACCACATGGTCGTACTCGCGGTTGGGCTCCGGATCGGGCGGGCCCGCCGGGCCCCACTCGTCGGGCCGCCGCACGAACGCGGTGCCCATGCCGGCGTCCTGCGCCGCGTTGAGGTCGAAGTTGTGGCAGGCGACCATCAGGACGTCGGGCGGGGCGAGCCCCAGCCAGCGCGAGGCGGTCACGTAGGCCTCGGGGTGCGGCTTGTACACCCCGATCATCTGGCAGGAAACGATCGCGTCCCAGCACAGGGCGTTGCGCCGCGACACGTCGACCACCAGCGCGACCGGCAGCATGGTGAACGACACGACGGGAAGGCGCGTGCGAAGCGCGGCGAGCGCCGGCGGAAAGTCGGGCCACGCACGCAGGCGGTGCCAGGCTCGCCAAAGCCGCTCGCGCGCCTGCGTGCCGGGCGCGGGCAGCCCCAGGTGGGCCACGGTCTCGTCCAGCGTCCGCAGGTGGACGTCGTCCATGTCGAACGCCGGGCGCACCTGCCCGACGATCCCCTTCATCGTGCGCCGGCGCCACTCGTTGGCGAAGTCGTGCCTGTCGAAGTCGTGGCCCTGCCACGCGTCGACGTCGGCCAGGGCCTCGACGATCGCGCCGTGCCAGTCGAGCACCGTGCCGCCAGTGTCGAAGAAGACGGCCTTCGGACGGGCGCGCCCGCCGTGCGCTCCCGTGGGTGCCGCGGGGGCCACGCGGCCAGTCACCAGCGCAGCAGCATCCGGCCGGCCAAGCCGCCGATGGCTGCAGGCACGACAATCCCGAGCAGGTACCAGCTCGCGATGAATGGCGCCGCCATCTCCGGGCAGTGGAAGCTGTAGACCAGCGCACCGGCTGCGCCCGCCAGCAGCCCCGCGAACGTCCCGGCGAGCGCCGGCCGCGTCGGCGCAAGCCCCTTCATCGCCCAAAGCGCCCCGGCGAACACCGGGAGGGCGAGAAGCGCGATGCTGATCACGCACGCCGCCCATGATCCACCCATGACGAGCGCCCCACGCGTGCCGGGCGGCGCGGACGCGAGGGCGAGCGCCGCGAGCAGCCCGATCGCGCCCACCGGAACGGCGAGCGTTGCCGCAGCAGCGGCGACGCGCGCCCCCGGCCGGCCCGCGCGCGTGCAGCCGGCGAATGCGCTAGCGAGAATCAGTGCGGGAACCCCGAGCTTGACCCAGAACATCGGGTCGCGCGGAGCCTCGGCGAGGTCGGGACGCACGCCCAGGGTAATGACCATGAGCACCACGGCGGCAGCGCCCCCGCCCGCGAGCGCCGCGGCAAAGCGCCGCTGTGGCGCACCGGGCGCCGTGGCCCCCGCGCCCCGCGCGAGCATCGCGACGAGTTGGTCGGTGCGCATCGCCTAAGCCCGGACCTTCGCGGCCAGCGCCTTCAACCCGCGGTGGATGCCGACCTTGACCGCGGATTCCGACATGCCGGTGAGCCGCGCGGTCTCGGCGACCGAAAGGCCCTCGAGCTTCACGTGCACGATCGGCAGGCGGTGCCGGTCGGGGAGCTGCGCGAGCAGCACCGCGAGGTCGCGCCGGGCGTCGTGTGCCGCCTCGTCAGGCGCGGCGAACAGCGCATCCTCGTCGAGCGGATCGTGCATCGCGTCGCGCCCCGCGCGCCGGCGCAAGAGGTCCACCATCTTGTAGCGCGCGATCGCGTGCACCCACGCGGTCAGCGGCTGCGCGGGATCGTAGGTGTGGCGCTGGTTGTGGACGGCCAGCAGCGTCTCCTGCACGAGGTCCTCCACTTCGTCCGGGATTCGGGCGAGGCGTCCCCGAAGGTAGCCGCGCACGAAGCCGGCGAGCTGCTGCAGGAACGCGTGGTAAGCCGCGTCGTCGCCCGCGAGCCCGCGCACGAACAGGTTCCGAAGCCCTTCTTCCCGCCCGCTCACGCGCACCCTGCTCCCTCGTATTCGTCCGCGACGCCTCGACGGTTACAGGCTGCACGCGCGCCGGACGACGGCGTGAATTCTGCCCGACCACGTAACCGGCCGCCACGGCGCGCCGAACTAGCCGCTGTCCGCACGACCTGCGCAGCCACGCGCCGCGACCGCGGCACACACCCCCACCCTGCCAAGGAGCACCACGATGAACCGCCGCAACTTCACCGTCACCGCCATGGCGCTCGCCGCCCTGGCTTCGGGAACCGCCATCGCCCAGGACAAGATGGGCGGCAAGGACGCGCAGAAGGCCGCTCAGGAGAAGTGCTACGGCGTGGCACTCGCCGGCAAGAACGACTGCGCGGCCGGTCCCGGAACGAGCTGCGCGGGCACCTCGAAGGTCGACTACCAGGGCAACGCGTGGAAGATGGTGCCGCAGGGCACCTGCACCACGATCAAGACGCCGAAGGGCACCGGGTCGCTCACCCCGGTCAAGAGCTGAGCCCCGGCACCGGCGCCACCCGCTCGTGAACCCGCTCACCGCCGGGCTGGGCTTGAAGCCCCAGCACTACGAGGAGGCTCTTGCCTGCCCGGCGGCGGGCCTCTGGTTCGAGGTCCATCCCGAGAACTACCTGGTCGACGGGGGGCCGCGGTTGCGCTGCCTCGAGGCGATCCGGGCGCGCCATCCGGTCGCGCTGCACGGCGTCGCGCTTTCGCTCGCCGCCGACCATCCACCCGACGACGCGCACCTCGCCCGGCTGCGCGCGCTCGCCGTCCGCATCGAACCCGCGATCGTTTCCGAGCACCTCGCGTGGTCGGCGTGGCGCGGCGCCTACTACCCGGACCTGCTGCCGTTCCCGCGCACCAGCGAGGCGCTCGCGCGCATCGCCGCGAACGTCGGCATCGCGCAGGACGCGCTGGGCTGCCGCATCGCGATCGAAAACCCGTCGCACTACCTCTCCATCGAGGGGCACGACTGGGACGAGATCGCGTTCCTCGGCGAGCTCGTGCGCCGCACCGGCTGCGGGCTCCTCCTCGACGTCAACAACGTCCACGTGAGCGCCGCGAACCTCGGTTTCGATGCGGGCGCCTACATCGACGCGTTCCCCGGCGAAGCGGTGGTCGAAGTGCACCTCGCCGGACACTCGCGCGACCCGCTGCTGGGCGACGCGCTCCTGGTCGATTCGCACGACGCGCCGGTCGCGGAGGCCGTGTGGGCGCTCCACGAGCGGCTGGTCGCGCGCATCGGCGCGCGGCCGACGCTGATCGAGCGCGACGACCGGCTGCCGCTGTTCGGCGAACTCCTCTCCGAGCGCGAACGCGCGCACCGCGCGCTAGCCTTCGACCTCGCGGAGGCGGCCTGAACGGCCGCCCGCCGGCGATGTCGCTCGCCGCGTTCCAGGACGCCTTCGCGCACGCGCTCCTCGCCTCGCGCGAGGACGCCCGCGCGCCGCTCGCCTCGCTGGTCGCCCAGCCGGCCTTCGCCGTCTACCGCAACACGGTGATGAAGTCCTGCGTCGACGCGCTTGAGGCCAACTTCCCGGCGGTGGCGCGGCTCGTGGGCGAGGCCTGGTTTCGCGCGGCCGCGGCCGAGTACGTGGCCGGCGAACCGCCGCGCGAACCCTCGTTGCTGGCCTACGGCGCCACCTTTCCGGCGTTCCTCGCGGGCTTCGCGCCCGCGGCCGAGCTTCCCTACCTGGCCGACGTCGCGCGCCTCGACCGCTGCTGGAGCGAGTCGCACGTCGCCGCCGACGCCCCGGTGCTTCGCGCGCAGGACCTGGTGGGCGTCGACACCGCGGTGCTTGCCGATGCGAAGCTCGAGCCGCATCCGGCTGCGCGCTGGGCCTTCTTCGCCGACGCCCCGATCCGCTCGATCTGGAGCGCCAACCGCGGCACCGAAGCGCCCGAGGGCGAGATCGCCTGGCGCGGCGAGGGCGTGCTGCTGACGCGGCCCGACTCGGCCGTCGTCTGGGGCGCACTCGACGCAGGCGCATGCACTTTCCTCGACGAATGCGCACGGGGAGGCAGCGTCGCCGCGGCGATGGACGCCGCGCTCGCCGCCGATGGCGACGCCGATCCGGCACGGATCGCTGCGACGCTGATCGACGCCGGCGCCTTCGCACGCCTCGTCGCCCCCGCCACCGACCGCGCCCTCTGAAGGAGCTTCGATGCACAAGGCCCTCGCAACGCAGGATCTTCGCCAGGCCGGCGTGCGCGCCGCGTGGAACCGCGCAGCAGACCTTCTCTCCCGGGCGATCGGCGACTCGCTGCTGGCGCTCGGCGCGCGCCTCGCGCTCGCGGCGATCTTCTTCATCTCCGGCCGCACCAAGGTCGAGGGACTGATCACCGTGACCGAGGGCACGCATGCGCTGTTTCGCGACGAGTACAAGGTCCCCCTGCTCGCGCCCGAGGTCGCCGCGCACCTCGCGACCTGGGCCGAGCACCTCCTCCCCGCGCTCCTGGTGCTGGGACTCTTCACCCGCCTCTCCGCGCTGGGCCTCCTCGCGATGACGGCGGTGATCCAGTTCTTCGTCTACCCCGACGCCTGGCCGACCCACCTGTCGTGGGCGACGCTCGCGCTCTACCTCGTCGCCCGCGGCGGCGGGTCGCTGTCGCTGGACGCGAAGCTCGCGATCCGCTAGCGTAGAGCGTCCCGCGCCTGCGATCGCCCTCCCGTGTCGACCCCGACGCCCTGGGACCACCGCAACGACCGGCCGCCACGGCGATCGCCCGCGCGCGCCGGCCCGATGATCCGGGCGCTGCTCGCAGCCGTCGTGCTGGCGTCGTCCGCCGTCGCGGCGGCCTTCGACCACGCGCACCCGGCGTGGGAGGCGTTGCTCCAGCGGCACGTGGCCGCCAACGCGGCCGGGACCGCCTCGAAAGTGCGTTACGCCGGGATGATGGCCGATCGCGCCCGGCTCGCCGCGTATCTCGACGCGCTGGCCGCAGTCACGCGCGAGGATTACGGCCGCTGGACGCGACAGCAGCGGCTCGCGTTCCTGATCAACGCCTACAACGCGTGGACGGTCGAGCTCGTGCTGACCCGCTATCCGGGCGTCGAGTCGATCAAGGACCTCGGCAGCGTCCTGCAGTCGCCGTGGAAGCGGAAGTTCGTCCGCCTGCTGGGCGAGGTCAAGAGCCTCGACGAGATCGAGCACGACATGATCCGGGCTCGAGGCGCCTTCGACGACCCGCGCATTCACGCGGGCGTCGTCTGCGCGTCGATCGGCTGCCCGATGCTGCGCCGGGACGCGTTCGTCGCGGAACGCCTCGACGACCAGCTCGACGACGCGATGCGCCGATTCCTGTCCGACCGGGAGCGCAACCGGTTCGACGCCGCCGACGGGGTACTGCGAGTGTCGAAGATCTTCGACTGGTACCGCAAGGACTTCGAGCGGGGGCACCGGGGCTACGACTCGCTCGGGACGCTCTTCGCGCGGCACGCTGACGCACTTGCCGATGCGCCCGAGGCGCGTGCGCGGATCCGCGCCGGAAACTACCGGCTCGAGTTCCTGGAGTACGACTGGGCGCTCAACGACGCCCGTTGACGGCGCCGCCGGCGACCCGATGGGCACGATGACCTGCACGTTGCCGCGACGCCCGGGCGGAGGGCTGGGCAGCGACCCCACCCGGCCGGTCCACGCCGGCCGTGCCGCGCCGCCAAACCGAGGACCAAGCGCATGATCTCCCGCACCCGTCGCACAATCACGCTCGCCGGCCTTGCGCTGGCGAGCCGCCTCGCGATCGCTCAGCCCGCGCGTGCCGCCGAGAAGACGCACCCCGACGTGATCGCGGCCGATGTCCGGGCCTCCGGAACGGACTCCTTCGACTTCGACGTGACGATCTCGTCCCCGTACGACACGCCGGCGCGTTACGCTGATGCGTTCCGCGTCGCCGGCATGGACGGCCGGGTCTACGGCGAGCGCGTGCTGCTTCACGATCACGCCGACGAGCAGCCCTTCACGCGCGACCTGTACGGCGTGAAGATCCCCGCCGGGGTCCGGAGGGTGATCGTGCAGGCGCGCGATCGGAAGTACGGATACGGCGGCCGGCAGTTCGAAATCGGCCTGCCCGGGCGCTGACCGGCCCGATCGCGCGCCCGGTCGCCACGCTTTGCCGCCGCCGCGGGGCGTCGCCGAAGCGGGCTACGCGAGGAGCCTCGGCAGCACGCGCCCCTCCCGGGCAAGGCGCTCGAATGGCCCATCCTCGGCGACGCGGCCGTGCTCGAGCAGCAGCACGCGATCGAAGCCCTTCGCGAGCGCGGGGTGGCCGAGCGCCCAGACCACGGTGCGGCCGCGCGCCCACGCGAGCACGTTGGCGACCACCCGGCGCTCCAGCACGGGGTCGAGCCCCGAGGTCGGCTCGTCGAGCACCAGCAGGTCGGGGTTCTTGATCAGGGCGCGCGCGATCGCAAGCCGCTGCTTCTGCGCGTACGAGAGGCGGGCGCCGCTCGCGCCGACGTCGTAGTCGAGGCCGCGGCGGATCAGCGCGCCCTCCATCCCCACTTCGCGCGCGACGTCGCGCACGAGGTCGGTGAGGCGCTCCTGCGCGTGCGCGCGCTCGTACACCGGCCGGCCGTAGAGGATGTTGTCGCGAATCGATGCGGAGGCCGAGTAGCGCGACGGCTCCACGAACTCGACGACGCCCCGGTCGGCGAAGCGCCGGGCGAACTCGTGGCGCGCCGCGACCAGGCGCTCCTGCATCGACGCGTCGGGGATGCCGACGCGGTGCCGCGCGACGGAGAGCTTGAGGGTCAGCGACAGCAGCATCTCGTGCGAGCGCGCCGGCAGCGAGGCGCGCCCCTTGTCGTCGAGGCGGCGCAGCAGCGCCCGGAAGTCGTCGAGGTCCTCCGGCGAGATGAAGCTGTACTCGGCGAACAGCGGGCTGTCGGCGGGCTCGTTCGCGAACAGCTCGATCATCAGCCGCGCGACGTCGATGCCCGCGGCCTCGAGCTCCGCGGTGAGCCCCAGGTCGTCGAGGAGCTTGCGCACCTCGTGGTTCGCGGCGAGCCGATCCGGCGCGAATGCCGGGTCGATCGGCGCGCCGAACAGCAGGTTCTCCGCGATGGTAGCGTTCTCGAGGTAGCGGTCGCGGTCGAACAGCTCGACCAGCGGCGCGAGGTCGGGGCTGCGCACCCGGTCGCGCAGCCGCGCGCGCGCCTCGAGCGCGAGTGCCTCGAGATCGGCCGGCACCGCGCCGCGGCTCGCGAGGCCGAAGGCGAAGAGTTCCTCGTCCATCGCCACCACGCGCAGCACCTCGAGCCCGTGCGCCTGCGGGTCGTCGACCCCGGTCACGTCGACGTCGATCCAGCTCGCGTTGATGTCGTCGGTCGTGTTGCCGGAGGCCAGCGCGTCGCGGCGGCGCGTCTCCTCGGCGCGCGCGGCCTCCCCGTCGTAGGTCGTGGGGCGCACCTGGCGGTGCTTGAGACCGTACACCAGGTTGTGGAACAGCGTGCCCGAGAAGACGTGCGCGTTGCGCGACGCGTAGGCGATGCGGCTTCCCGTCACCGCGACGTGGACGTCGGGCAGCGACAGCGCGCCGACGGTGAGGCGTCCCGCGCTCGGATGGGCGAGGCGGGCGAGGAGCCGCGCGACGTCGTCCTTCGCGCAGTCGCCCGGCCCCACGACGGCCACCTGCTCGCCCGGCGCGATGGTGAAGTCCAGCGCAGCGACCCGCTCGATCCCGTCCTCGTCGTAGCGCACGCCGCTCGCGACCAGCGGGCCCTCGAGCCGCGGCAGACTCTCCGGCGCGCCGCCGATGAGCGTCTCGGGCAGCATGCCGGGCGGCTCGAACTGGGTGAGGATCTGCTCGTACTTGACCCGCACGTCCTCCTTGGTCTCGTACCACTTGAGGAGCTCCTTCCACGGGTCGATGATGTCCTTGTAGGCGGCGATCACCGCGACCAGGGCGCCGACGGTGAGCTGGCCCTGGATCACGAAGTAGCCGCCGATCGCGTAGAAGAAGAACGGCGTCACCTGCGCGAGGAAGTTGTTCAGGAACTTGACGAAGAACTTGCGCTTGTAGATGTCGACGCGGATGCCGTAGATCGTGCCGAGGCGGCTCGACGCGTCGGCGAGCTCGTAGCGCATCGTGTCGTTGGCGCGCACCTCGGTCACGCCGCCGATCACGTCGCCGATGCGGTCGGAGAACTCGCGGGTCGTCTGGATGCGGCGCTTGGCCTGCTGGTTGATCTTGCGCTGCAGCTTCGGGATAAGCCAGGCCTGCGGCGGGTAGAGCGCGACCGCGGCGAGGCCGAGCCAGAAGTTCTGCATGAAGATGAACGTCATGTACGTGACCAGCAGGCCGAGCTGGAACGCGGGCGAGGCGATCGACTCGCCGATGAAGCCGCCGATCGGGTCGGTCTCCGCCGTGACCATCGGGATGATCTCGCCCGACGAGGTCTTCTTGAAGTGCGGCAACGGGAAGCGCAGCATCGCCTCGTAGAGCTGGTAGCGGAGCCTGCGCACCATCCGCTCGCCGACGACGCCGCGGTAGACGTTGAGCCAGTACTTGATGCCGCCGTTGACGGTGATCAGCGCGAGCAGCGCGAAAGAGAGCACCATCAGGTACTCGAGCTGGCCGAACTCGAAGCCGAACACCGAGACCGGGAAGCCCAGCTTGCCGCCGAGCGCGTCGTTGACGATGCGCTTCGGCAGCTCGAGGTTGACGTAGATGAGGGGAAGGCTCGCGGCCGTGACGACCAGCAGCAGCACCTGGTCGCGCCAGGTGTGGTGCCAGATGTAACGGAACAACGACCGCTCCATGCCGCGCCGGCTCCCCTCGTGTCGCTGCACGCCGCGTGCGACCGCGTCGGTCGCCACTCGCCCTCCTGTCGCGCGGTCGTGGGCGAATGCTACCATCGCCACCGATCATGCTCGCCCCTTCGCCGGGAGCCCGCGCGGGCGCGCCTCGCATCGGGGTCGTGCTGAAGGGCTATCCGCGGCTGTCCGAGACGTTCATCGCGCAGGAGCTCGCCGCGCTCGAGCGGCGGGGGCTTGCGCTCGTCCTGTACTCGCTGCGACACCCGACCGACGCGGCGACGCACCCGGTGCACCGGGAAATCGCGGCGCCCGTCGCGTACCTCCCCGAGTACCTGCACGACGACCCCGGCCGGGTGGGCCGCGCCTGGCGGGTCGCCCGTCGACTGCCCGGCTACCGTACGGCGTTCGCGGCCTGGCGCGCCGACCTCGCGCGCGACCGCACCGCGAGCCGTGTCCGGCGTTTCGGCCAGGCGGTGGTGCTCGCCGCGGAACTGCCCGCCGACGTCGGCCACCTGCACGCGCACTTCCTGCACACGCCGGCGTCGGTGACGCGTTACGCCGCCACGATGCGCGACCTGCCGTGGAGCGTCTCCGCGCACGCCAAGGACATCTGGACCACGCCGGAGTGGGAGAAGCGCGAGAAGCTCGACGCCTGCGCGTGGGCGACCGCCTGCACGCGGGCCAACGCCGAGCACCTGCGGGCGCTCGCCGGCGATCCCTCGCGTGTCGACCTCGTCTATCACGGACTCGACGCGGCGCGGTTCCCGCCCCGGCCCGCTCGCCGGGACGCGGCGCGTGGCGGCGGGCCGGTGGTCATACTCTCGGTGGGCCGCGCCGTGGAGAAGAAGGGTTACGACGACCTGCTGCCGGCGCTCGCCCGGCTGCCCTCCGGGCTCGACTGGCGCTTCGAGCACGTGGGTGGCGGGCCGGAACTCTCCGGGCTCAAGGACACGGCGCGCGCGCTCGGCATCGCCGGCCGGGTGACGTGGTTCGGCGCGCTCGCGCAGCCGGACGTGCTCGCGCGCTACCGCGCCGCCGACGTGTTCGTGCTGTCGTCCCGCGTAGCGGGCGACGGCGACCGCGACGGCCTGCCCAACGTGCTGATGGAAGCGCAGAGCCAGGGCCTGCCGTGCGTCGCGACGGCGGTCTCGGGCATCCCGGAGTTGATCGAGAACGGCGTCACCGGCCTGCTCGTGCCGCCGCGCGACCGCGGCGCGCTCGCCGACGCGATTGCGCGACTCGTCGCCGACCCGGCGCTGCGCGCACGGCTGGGCGAGGCCGGCCGCGAGCGCACGTTCGCCGACTTCTCGCTGGAGCGCGGCATCGACCGGCTGGTCGCGCGCTTCGCGGGCACCGCGGTCGCGCAGTGAACCGGCGGCGCTGATGCGCATCGCCTTCTACGCCCCGCTCAAGTGGCCGGGCCATCCCACACCCTCCGGCGACCGCCTGCTCGCGCGGATGTTCGTCGCCGCGCTCGACGCCGCCGGGCACGAGGTGGTGCTCGCGTCGCGCCTGCGCTCGTTCGACGGCCACGGCGACGCGGCGCGGCAGGCGCGGCTCGCCTCGGTGGGCGCAGCCTTCGCGCGGCGGCTCGTGCGCCGCTGGGCGCGGCCGGGAGCCGCCACGCCCGAACTGTGGTTCACCTATCACGTCTATCACAAGGCGCCGGATCACCTCGGCCCGCACGTGGCGCGCGCCCTCGGCATACCCTACGTGATCGCCGAGGCGTCGATCGCGCCGGCGCAGGGGGACGGCGCCTGGCGCGGCGGCCACGCCGACGCGGAAGCGGCGATCCGCGACGCGGACGCGGTGATCTGCGTGAACCCGGCCGACGTCCCCCAGGTCGCGGCGGCGCGCGGCGCGGGCGCGATCACCGAAGTCATCGCGCCGTTCTTCGACGCCACCGCCTTCGTCGCGGCCGGCGAAGCGGACGCGGCCCGCGCGGCCGCCGCGGCCATCGCGCCGCCGCACGACGACCCGCGGCTCGTCACCGTGGCGATGATGCGCGACGGCGACAAGCTCGCGAGCTACCTCGCGCTCGCGGAGGCGCTGGAGCGCTTGCGCGAGCGGCGCTGGCACCTCGTCGTCGTCGGCGGCGGGAAGGCGGAGGACACGGTGCACGCGCGCTTCGCCGCGCTGGGCCCCGGGCGCGTGACGTTCGCCGGCACGCAGCCGCCGGCGATCGTCGCGGCGCTCCTCTCCGGCGCCGACCTGTTCGTCTGGCCGGCGGTCGCCGAGGTGATCGGGCTCGCGATGCTGGAAGCCCAGGCGTGCGGCGTGCCGGTCGTGGCCGGCCGTCGACCCGGCGTCGCG
>Ga0209594_1001214_pt1 | contig 13132 bp, 11 predicted proteins | sample AshMeaCrysSpring_FD_184126 | JGI IMG/M metagenome (GOLD analysis project Ga0209594, IMG submission 184126) | Groundwater microbial communities from Big Spring, Nevada to study Microbial Dark Matter (Phase II) - Ash Meadows Crystal Spring... | ecosystem: Environmental > Aquatic > Deep subsurface...
CAAGGATGCGGTCCACCGCGATGCCGCCGCGCGCGACGCTCAGTCCGTTGAACGGGATATTCCACACCAGCTTGCGCCAGCGCTCGCAGAGCAGGTTTTCCACGGCGGAGGCCTCGATCCCGCTCTCGCGGAAAATTTTTGCGAGCATCTCGGCCGCGCCGGCCGACCCGCCCCCGTATTCCCCGATCGAGAGCGTTCCGTGTCCGAAGTGATCGACCGTCACCGGGTCGCGCCGGGTGAGGCAGACAAAGCAGAGCCCCCCGAGCACGCGGTGTTTTCCCCAGCGCGCGGCGAGGATTTCCTCATTTCCCAATCCGTTCTGCAGCGTCAGCAAAAGCGTGCTTTCCTTCACCAGCGGCGGCAGCAAATCCGGCAAGGCCGCATTGGCGGTCGCCTTGAGCGCGACCACCACCAAATCCGACGGACCGATTTCCGACGGATCCGCCGCGCATTTCACCGGGTGGATCGTGAAATCCCCGCCATCCGCCGAATGCACGGCAATCCCGCGCTCGCGGGCGGCCTCGTAGCCCGACCGCATCAGGAAGCAAACGTCCACGCCGGCCCGCGCCAAGTGCGCCCCGTAATAAAGCCCGATCGAGCCCGCCCCGACGACCGCGACTTTCACCCGGAGCACCTCCCGAACGCGAAAAAACCGCCGGCTGTGGCCTCGGATTCGCGGGCCGCCTCGTCGAGTGTGATGCCGCGCACCTCCGCGATTTTTTCGGCGACGAGCCGGGTGTGCCATGGCTCGCAGCGTCCGCCACGATACGGGGCGGGAGCCAGATACGGACAGTCGGTCTCGACCATCCACTTGCCGGCGGGGACGGCTGCGGCGGTCTCTATTACCATCGCGGCATTTTTGAACGTCACGATGCCGGTGAACGAAACCAAATGCCCGAGCGCGATCACCTCGGCGGCCTGGTCCGGCGAGCCGCCGAAACAATGAAACACCCCGCGCACCCTCCCGGTATAGGGCCGCAAAATCTCGAGCGTGTCGCTCCACGCGTCCCGTTGGTGGATCACCACGTTCAGCCCCAGTTCGACGGCAAGATCAAGCTGGATGCGGAAAATATCGGCCTGCGCGGCTTTGTAGGCCCCGTTGGCAAGGTCGGCCTCCGTGCCCTCCAGCGTCGCCGCCCCCAAAGCCGCCAGCGGCCCCGACGCCCCGCCGGGGTCGCCCGGAAGCCGGTGATAATCCAGGCCGGTCTCGCCGATGGCGACGACCCTCGGATGCGCGGCCAGCGCGCGGAGTTCGTCCACGAAACCCTCCGGAGCCTCCCCGGCACAGGTCGGATGAATGCCGGCGACGGCAAAAACGTGCGAATATTTCTCCGCCAACGCCACCGCCCGGCGGCTGCTCTCCAGGCTGGTCCCGATGGTGAGGATCCTCTTCACGCCCGCCGCGTCCGCACGATTCAGGACTTCCTCGAAATCGTCCGCGAAATCCGGATAATCCAAATGCGCGTGCGTGTCGGTCAGCATCGGTCGGAGTGGGCCGGGATTGGCGGGCCAGCCCCGCTCTACTTGCTTGTGGCGAAGCCGGAAGCCTCCCGCAGGAGGGCCTCGACTTCCTTGTTCCGCGCCTCGAGTTTCTGGATGCGCTCGGAGGCTGCGGCGAGGAGGCGCTGTTTTTCGATCAACTTCTGCTCGAGTTCGCGCACCCGGCGCTGCAGGTTAATGCGGATCCCGCCCTTGAGCGGCGCGAGGAGGACCGGCTGACCGACCTGCGGCAGGTCGGCGTGTTCCTGCGGCGGCGCGGCCTGCGCTTCGGCGAAGAAATCGGTATCCCGCAGCGGGAGCGAGTCCCCGTTCACACAGTTGATCACCAGTGTGTCGGGCGAAATTTCCCCGCTCGCCGCGAATTCCAGAAGCGTCCCGCTCGTCGTGGGCCCGTAAAGCAAATCCCCGCCCAGATCGACGAGCCAGTCCATTTCGAGCTCGGGGATCATCGGCGGTCGCGTCCAGACCTGCTGGTCGGTCGAAAGGCGGTCCTGCGGATTGATCTGCGCCGACTTCGCCCACTCGCGCACCTTGGCAAAATCCACCGGGCCGAAAACCTCCCCGTTTTCGTGCTTCTTCAAGTACCAGCTCTCGGTTTGTTCGAAGGGCATGGGGGGAGTATCCGATTTCCCGCCGCCGCTTGACAAGCAGGGATTTTGCCTCCGGATATGCTGGACTTCCCCGCGCCTCCGGGCGGATGATGCCCGTCCGCATGAACATCCAGAAAATGCTCAAACAGGCGCAGCAAATGCAGGCGCAGCTCGCCCAAACCCAGGCCGCCATCGCCTCCAAGGTCGTCGAAGCAAGTGCCGGCGGCGGCAAAATCACCGTCAAAGTCACCGGCACCGGCGACATCCTCTCGATCAAAATCGACCCGTCCATCGTCGATCCCAACGATGTCGAGATGCTCGAGGACCTCGTCGTCGCGGGCGTCAAACAGGCCCAGGAAGCCGCCCGAGCGGAAGCCGAGTCCGACATGAAAAAAGTCGCCGGCGGCCTCAACATCCCCGGTCTCGGGCTCTGATCCCATGAGCGTCTGCCCCGATACCTGGATCCGAAAAATGGCGCTCGAACACGGCATGATCGAGCCGTTCGCCGAGCGCCAAATCAAGGAACTCGATGGCGGCGGCCGCGCCATCAGCTTCGGCCTCTCCAGCTACGGCTACGATCTCCGCGTCGCCGACGAGTTCAAGGTTTTCACAAATGTCTTCAACACGGTCGTGGACCCGAAAAATTTCGACGAACGTTCGTTCGTGGACCTCCGCGCCGACGTCTGCATCGTGCCGCCCAATTCCTTCGCCCTCGCCCGCAGTGTGGAATACTTCCGCATCCCGCGCGAGGTGCTCACCATCTGCGTCGGCAAATCCACCTACGCCCGCTGCGGAATCATCGTCAACGTCACCCCATTCGAACCCGAATGGCAGGGCCACGTGACCCTCGAAATCTCCAACACCACTCCCCTCCCCGCCAAAATCTACGCCAACGAGGGCCTCGCCCAGGTCGTCTTCTTCAAATCCGAGACCCCCTGCGAAACAAGCTACGCCGACCGCGCCGGCAAATACATGCGCCAAACCGGCATCACCATCCCGCGGATGTAATTCCCCGGGCAATCAGCAATCAGCAATCGCCAATCGAGTGCCCCTCCCCCCGAGGACCAAAATTTTTCCCATCCCCGCCCTTGCAAATCCGGCGGGCCACGTTTAGTCTCTTCCCATTGGGGGCGTACTGGTTTCGACGTGAAGTTTGAGGCCGTGCCCGCATGCCGGGGATGACTCGTTGGCCCCGTTATCAATCGGGTCAAAAAAATAACTGCAGATCACGAAAATCTCGCACTCGCGGCCTAATTGAGCCGTGACGCCGAAGGGGCGACGCCTGCTGGCCCCCGAGGCGCCGACAGCAGGCTGGTTCAGCGCCGGAGCGACCGCGGCGGGGAATAAGATCGATTTCGTGGACGCTCAGGGGAGCGTGGCGTGGCGGTTCGCAGCTGCTCTCCGAAACCAAAGATCGCCTAAGCATGTAGACGGTTCGTCCGACGGCTTCAGGGACAGGGGTTCGACTCCCCTCGCCTCCACTTCCATCATTATCAATAATTTAGAATCGATTCCTGCGCATAGTAAGACCCATTCTAAGACCATGTGCGCGGTAATCCGGGGAAATTCAGGCACGCATCAGACCCGCTTTCGTAAGTTTGTTGTTGTCGCTGCGGCAGCCGCGAGGAATTGATCCTCCCCCCGCAATCCGTCGGCACGCCGCCGTATCGGACCAAACGCGATGCGGATCGGATCTCCCCATCTGATGAGACCGCCGATGCTGGGCTGACCATAGAATGGGTTCCGCATGGTGGCAGCCGATCCCTCGACAGGCTGCCTGCCGCGAATTTCCTGGATCTGATTTCGCGCGTGCCTCAAGTGCATGTAGGACTTCGGGGTTCTGCGCAAAACCCACTCTGCGGCGTCTCAGTTTCGAGTCCGGCTGAAAAAGGCCAAAAGATTGCCGGCACCGATGGGATCGGTCGGCCACCGGCGCATGAGTTCCAACATGGTGCGCACCTCGGTTCTCCTGTCAGCATCCATGATTGCTTCCTCATGCTGAATCAACAGGGCAAATCCGGTTCCCTTGGAGACATCCGCGATTACCTCACGGATCTCCTCGGGATACGCAGGAGAAAGCTTTTGGTCAACCGGAGAATGGTATCTTCCTCCCGGCAAGCCAACAAATCCAAAGGCCATTATCGCATCCAAGTTGCCCCAGCCAGATGTCCGGGCCCATTCGAAGACTCCCGTTGGTTATTTTGGGGGATCCCATCGGAAAAAACTGCTGACAAGGGTGCCGAATTTGGGAGATGCTGGCATTTTCCGTGAGCGCCCTCTGATTCCATGTCCAATCAAAATCCGGAACAACATGCTCGTGACACGATTGATTCGCTGTTGAGAGCGGCTGGATGGAAGGTTCAGGACAAGGGAAACATCGACTTGCACGACGGGATCGGGCAGGCGGTCCGTGAATACACGACGGATTGCGGCCCCGCCGACTACGTCCTCTTTGTCAACGCCGTTCCGGTCGGGGTTATCGAAGCCAAGAAAGAGACACTGGGCCAAAATATCACCACCGTCGAAGATCAGACAGAAGGCTATGCTTCCGCCAAGCTGAAGTGGGTCCAGAAATCCGGCCAACCGCTCCCCTTCCTCTACGAGGCCACCGGGGTCCTCACCCGCTTCACCGACCAGCGCGACCCGAAACCCCGGTCACGCGAGGTCTTCTCCTTCCACCGACCGGAGACCCTCCGCGAGTGGCTCGCCGTAGGTTCCTCCCTCCGCCGCCGCCTCGCCGAAAACCTCCCACCCCTCGATCCCACCGGCCTGCGCGATTGCCAGATCGGAGCGATTACCAATCTTGAGGACTCTTTCAAAAAAGCCAAGCCCCGCGCCCTTGTTCAGATGGCCACCGGCTCGGGCAAGACCTTCACCGCCATCACCTCGATCTACCGCCTGCTCAAGCACGCCCGGGTGAAACGCGTCCTCTTCCTTGTCGATACCCGCAACCTCGGCGAGCAGGCCGAGCAGGAATTCATCGCCTATACCCCCACCGACGACAACCGCTCCTTCACCTCCATCTACGCCACGCAGCGGCTCAGTTCCTCCCACGTCCCCGCCGACGCCCAGGTTTGCATTTCCACCATCCAGCGGATGTATTCCATCCTTCAAGGTCGGGAAATGACCGAGGGCGAGGACGAGCACAGCGCCGCCGAGTCCGGCCCGCTCAAGCGCAAGGAGCCCTTTCCCGTCCGTTACAACGAAAAGGTCCCGCCCGAGTTTTTCGACCTCATCATCATCGACGAATGCCACCGCTCGATCTACAACCTCTGGCGGCAGGTGCTCGATTACTTCGACGCCTTCCTCGTCGGCCTCACCGCCACCCCTGAGTTCCGCACCTACGGCTTCTTCAAACAAAACCTCGTCTCGGAATACACCCACGAGGAAGCCGTCGCCGACGGCGTGAACGTGCAGGGCGAAACCTACGTCATCGAGACCGAGGTCACCCAGCAGGGCGGCAAGGTCCTCAAGGGCCTCGTCGAGAAAGGCGAAAAACTCACCCGCCGCCAGCGCTGGGAACAGCAGGACGAGGACGAGGACTACTCCGCCAAGAAACTCGACACCGAGATCGTCAACCCCTCCCAGATCCGCACCGTCATCCGCACCTTCAAGGAAAAGCTCCCGGAGATCTTTCCCGACCGCGCCGATGCCGACGGCGAATTCCAGCTGCCCAAGACCCTCATCTTCGCCAAGACCGATTCCCACGCCGACGACATCATCCAGATCGTCCGCGAGGAATTCGACGAGGGGAACCGCTTCTGCAAGAAAGTCACCTTCAAGTCCGACCAGGACCGCACCGACGCAGATGGCAAGGTCATCGAGACGGGTGAGGACCCCAAAACCATCCTCGCCGACTTCCGCAACGCCTACTACCCGCGCATCGCCGTCACTGTGGACATGATCGCCACCGGCACCGACGTGAAGGCGCTCGAATGCCTCCTCTTCATGCGCGACGTGAAGTCGAAGGGCTACTTCGAGCAGATGAAGGGTCGCGGCACCCGCACTCTCGACTACGACGATCTGAAAAAAGTCTCTTCCGCCGCCAAGACCGCCAAGACCCGCTACGTGCTGGTCGATGCCGTCGGCGTGACCAAGTCGCTCAAGACCGCCAGCCGCCCGCCCGTCACCAAGCCCAGCGTCACTTTCCAGGACCTCGCCATGGAAGTCGTCATGGGGTCCAGCGACGCCGACACCGTCTCGTCCCTCGCCGGACGCCTCGCCCGCATCGACCGCCAGCTCCGGCCCGAGCAGCGCGCCGAGTTCGCCCAGAAAACCGGGGGCGTCTCCCTCACCCAGCTCACAAAGAATCTCTTCGCCGCCATCGATGGCGAGAAAATCGAAGAACTCGCTCTGAAACTCGCGGGCCAAACAGGCGGGGACCCCGGTGACTTCAAGCGCGAACAGGCCCAGCAGGAACTCGTCGCCGCCGCCGTCAAGCCGCTCACCGGCGCGCTCGTCACCCACATCGTCGAGACCTGCAAGAAAAACCTCCAGACCATCGACACCCACACCATCGACGTCCTCCTCGGAGCCGGATGGGACACCAGCGCCACCACAGCCCCGCAGAACCAGAAGGACTTCGAAACCTACCTGCGCGACCACAAGGACGAGTTGGTGGCGCTGACCATCTACTACAACCAACCCCAGCGTCGCCAGGAGGTCACCTTCGCCCAGATCAAGGACGTCCTCGACCACCTCAAAGCCAACGCCCCGCACCTCGCCCCGCTCAATGTCTGGCAAGCCTACGCCCGCCTCGACGGGGTGCCCGCGAATGCCACCCCGGTCAGTGAACTCACCGCCCTCGTCGCCCTCATCCGCCGCGCCTGCGGCATCGACCAAAAGCTCGCACCCTTCACCGAGACCGTCCGCCGCAACTACCGCGACTGGATCCTGCGCAAAAATGCGGGCCAGCCATTCAAGCCCGAGCAAATCGCTTGGCTGGAACTCATCCGCAGCCACATCGAAACCTCTTTTCACATCGAGCGGGACGACCTCGACTACGCCCCCTTCGACGCCCAGGGCGGCCTCGGCAAAATGCACCAACTCTTCGGCGACCAAATGGACACCCTCATCGATGAACTCAACCAAGCCCTCGTCGCTTGAAGAATTTTAACCACGGATTGCACAGAGTGCACGGAGTGGGTTCTGAAAGTCATTCCTCAGAGGTTCTCTGCCTGTTCCATTCCTCTTCATTCCGTGCATTCCGTGCATTCCGTGCACTCTGTGGTCAAGGGATTGAACCACGGATTGCACAGAGTGCACGGAGTGGGGATCTGGAATTCGGCCTCGGCAAAATGCACCAACTCTTCGGCGACCAAATGGACACCCTCATCGATGAACTCAACCAAGCCCTCGTCGCTTGAAGAATTTTAACCACGGATTGCACAGATTGCACGGAGTGGGTTCTGAAAGTCATTCCTCAGAGGTTCTCTGCCTGTTCCATTCCTCTTCATTCCGTGCATTCCGTGCACTCTGTGGTTAAAAAATGGACACCAACGAACTCACCGAAAAAATCATCGGCGCCGCTCACAAGGTTCTCTGGACGCTCAAGCCCGGCCTCGATGAAAAGCTCTACGAGCGCGCGTTGGTCATCGAACTCACCAAGCATGACCTCACCTGCGAGGCGCAGCGCGAGTTCATCGTCCGCTACGACGGCCAGCACATCGGGTCCCTCATTCCCGACCTCATCGTCAACGGCACCGTCATCGTCGATGCCAAGGTCGTCACCGCCTTCAACGACAGCCACCTCGCCCAGATGCTCGGCTACCTGAACATCACCGGCCTGAAAACCGCCCTCCTCCTCAATTTCAAACATGCCAAACTCCAGATCAAACGCGTCTCCAACTGACGTGATCTCTCGTCTTCATTCCGTGTTTTCCGTGCAATCCGTGGTTGGAATTTTGAACCACGGAATGCACGGAATGGATGAGCCCCAATCTCTCCCTCTCTGTGCATTCTGTGCACTCCGTGGTCAAAAATCCGCCCTCATCGATGAACTCAACCGGGAGCCGGTGGCATGAGTGAAGAAAGTTTGCCAGTGGGATGGATAGCTACCAAGTGCTCCGAGTTCTGCTCGGGTAGAAACAAGACCTTCAACCCAACCACTGCCACGGAGTCGAGCTACGTGCTTTACAGTGTTCCGAGCCATGCCACAGGCCAACCTGAGATCGTTACTCCAAAGGAAATTGGCTCCAGCAAGCAGTATGTGACGCGCGGCGACACCCTGATCTCGAAGATCAATCCGCACCTAAACCGCACCTGGGTCGTTGGGGATCACCCGAAACAAATCGTGATTGCATCGACCGAATGGATTGTCTTCGCGAAGTCACCAGCAGTTGATCCAGGTTTTATTTCTTTCTACCTCCGCCAGTCAACAGTCCGCGATTTCCTTTGCCACAACGCTTCAGGCATTGGTGGTTCGCTCACGAGAATCAAACCAGCTGTTTTCGACCAAATCCCGCTCCCCGTCCCACCCCTCGCCGAGCAGAAGCGGATTGTGGCGAAAATCGAGGAGTTGTTCAGCGAGTTGGACGCGGGGGAGGAGAGTCTGCGGCGGGCGCGGCGTCAACTCGGCGTCTATCGCCAGTCCCTCCTCAAACAAGCCTTCGAGGGCAAGCTCACCGCCCCCTGGCGCGCCCAACACCCCGACGCTTCTGCTCCCCGCGAAACGACACTTACCGAGTTGGTCGAGATCAAATCTGGGAACGGATTCCCCATGCAATACCAGGACGGCAAAGATGGTGACTTCCCGTTTTTCAAAGTCGGCGACATCTCAAGAAATGCACAAGCGGGTCGCCGGAAACTTGGTCGCGCTGACAATTACATCTCGGCAGCGATTCTGAAGAAGATTCGCGGAACGCTCATACCCCCGAACGCGACAGTATTCGCAAAGATCGGTGCCGCGGTAGCTCTGAACCGTCGGGCGATCACCAGTCAATCATGCCTGATAGACAACAACGCAATGGCTTTGGTCCCATGCGACAAGCTCGATCCTGATTTTCTCTACCTTTTCATGCGCCAGGTCGACCTCGGAGAGAAGACCCGTGGCGGAGCTGTGCCAAGCCTGCGCAAGGGCGACATTGAGGAAATCCCCATCCTGCTCCCCTCCCTCCCCGAGCAACAAGAGATCGTGTGCCTGCTCGGCGGGCAATTCGAGGTCATCGAGCAGAACGAGCGGGAGATCGACGCCGCGCTGAAGCGCAGCGAGGCCCTGCGCCAGTCCATCCTGAAAAAAGCCTTCACCGGCCAACTCGTCCCCCAGGACCCCACCGACGAACCCGCCTCCGCCCTCCTCGCCCGCATCCGAAAGGAGCGGGAAAATACATTGAAAGCAACCGTGCCCTTCCGGAAGCGTCCGCTCGGCAAGGGACGACGGCGGGCGCGTTGACGCCCTTGGGGTCCGTAGAGTAAATTCCATCATGCCTGCCACCGCTCCAGTCGCTCCGAATCCTACCGTCCTTGTCTGGGCACGGCGGGAAAGCGGCTATGCGCCTGAACAAGTCGCCAAACGTCTCGGCGTAAAGGCTGAGCGACTCGACGAGTGGGAAATGGGTGACCGTGTGCCGACCCTGCGGCAACTGGAGGGGCTGTCGAAAATGTATCACCGGCCGATGGGGGTGTTTTTCCGCCCCAAGCCACCGGTTGTTCCGGCACTGGCCACCGAATACCGCCGCCTTCCAGGGCTTTCGCCGGGTCAGGAATCACCTGAATTGCGACTAGCCATTCGGAAGATGTCCAACCGGCGGGAAACCATGGTCGATTTGCTGGAGGAAAACGGCGAGCAGATACTGGATTTCGGGCTGGAGGCCCACTTGACCGAACCGCCTGCATCCGTGGCTGCCCGGCTTCGCCAGGCATTGGGGGTATCCGTAGAGGCCCAACTCAGCTGGGGAAGCGAGTGGGTGGCATGGTCCACTTGGCGCGAAGCGGTGGAGAGCCTCGGTGTGCTCGTTTTTCAATTTCCGGGCGTTGCCTTGGAGGAAGTTCGCGGGATTTCACTACTTCAATGGCCGTTGCCGGTAGTCGGCGTGAACTCCAAGGAGACTTCTCCAGAAGCACGGAGCTTCACGCTCATCCATGAAGTCGTCCACCTGATGCTGGCGGCTGGCAAGGAGGAGCAACCCGCAGCTCGGGAGCCGCGTCACGGTCCCGCATGGCAGGAGGTGGAACGCTTTGCGGAAGAGGCAGCAAGCCACGTCCTCGCACCCGAACCAGTCCTCCAAAAACTGGCAGGAGACGCCCGTGGAGAAAGCTGGAATGTCGCAGCGGTCCCGAAATTGGCCAGGAAGTTCCGTATGACGGCTCTTGCCATGGCAACGCGGCTCAGGTCCTCCGGCTTCATCGGCTGGGATCATTACCGAGAGTGGAGAAAGGATTGGGAAGCGCATTTGGCGACGCTGAAACCGCGCGGGGGCGGGTTTGCCACTCCCGTGGGCAAAACGCTGGGGCGCGCCGGAGTGCCTTTCGTCAAGCTCGTTCTCGAGGCCATGGCAGGCAACCGGATCACCTCGGATCAGGCGGCACGCCACTTGGATCTTAAATTCGAGCATTTCGATACTCTGAAAAACGCTCTCCGCAAGGGTCCGGGGTCAGGAGGTTTCGATGAGTGAAAGGCAGGGATCAAAACGGCTCTACTCGGTCGATACCAATATCTTCATGGACTGGCAGGCGCGCCATTACCCGACGGACATTTTTGCTTCCCTGATCGATCGCGTAGATTCCCTGATTGTGGAAGAGCGGCTTGCCTCCCCCGCTCTCGTCCATGAAGAACTCGACACTGTTGCGACCAGCGAACTCAGCACATGGGCGGAAGCCCGCCCCTCAATCTGGGTTCCGAACGCGGATCTTCTCGAGACCACGCTTTCTATTCAGTCGCGGTTTCCCGGCTTGCTCGATCCGAAAGCGGAATATGAGGAGGCGGACGCCTATGTCATCGCTCTCGCGCAACTCCGCAGTGGGGTCGTGGTGACATCCGAGACCCCGGCCGCCGACAAACGCAAGCCCAAGCGCGAGCTTTACGTTCCGGATGTCTGTCGAGAACTCGGCATTCATTGCATCAACCTGATCGGCTTGATGCGGTTGGAAGGCTGGAGACTTTGATTCTTCCAACAAAACCATCTTCGACCACATGACCACTGAATCCATCGTCTCCAAAGTCTGGAGTTTCTGCCACACCCTCCGCGACGACGGCGTGGGTTACGGCGACTACTTGGAGCAGCTCACATACCTCATCTTCCTCAAGATGGCGGACGAGTATGCCAAGCCGCCCTACAACCGGGATGTCGGCGTGCCCAAGAAATACAACTGGGCCTCGCTGCGCGCACTCAAGGGGGCGGAGTTGCAGGACCACTACATCGAAACTCTTCAGAAGCTCGGGACCGAGAAGGGCATGCTCGGTCAGATCTTCACCAAGGGACAGAACAAGATTCAGGACCCCGCCAAGCTCGCCCGCGTCATCGAGATGGTGAACGACACCGAGTGGACGGTGCTGGATGCCGATGTGAAGGGCGACATCTACGAGGGAATCCTCGAGCGGAATGCCGAGGACACAAAGTCGGGTGCGGGCCAGTATTTCACCCCCCGCGCCCTCATCGCCGCCATGGTCGAATGCGTCGCCCCCGAGCCCGGCAAAACCATCGCCGACCCGGCCTGCGGCACCGGAGGCTTCTTCCTCTCTGCCTACGACTACCTGGTGAAACACCACTCGCTGAACAAACAGGAGAAGGCTTTTCTCAAAACCGGCACCTTCCACGGCAACGAGATCGTCCCCGGCACCCGCCGCCTGTGCCTGATGAACCTCTTCCTCCACAACATCGGCGAGATCGACGGCGAAAGCCTTGTGTCCCCGACCGACGCCCTGGTCATGCAACCATCGAAAACGGTGGACTACGTCCTCGCCAATCCGCCCTTCGGCAAGAAGAGCAGCATGACATTCACCAACGAGGAGGGCGAGCAGGAGAAGGACGAACTTACTTACAACCGCCAGGACTTCTGGGCCACGACTTCAAACAAGCAGCTCAACTTCCTCCAGCACATCCGCTCGATGCTCAAGACCACCGGCCAGGCCGCCGTGGTCCTTCCGGACAACGTCCTCTTCGAGGGCGGGGCCGGGGAGACGGTCCGTCGCAAGCTGTTGGAAACTTGCGACCTCCACACCATCCTGCGCCTTCCCACCGGGATCTTCTACGCCCAAGGGGTGAAAGCGAATGTCCTCTTTTTCGACAACCGCCCCGCCGGCAAATCCGTCGCCACCAAGGAAGTCTGGTATTACGACTACCGCACGAACATCCACCACACCCTCAAGCGCAACCCGCTCCGGTTGGAGAATCTGCGCGATTTTATCGACTGCTACCGCCCCGGCAACCGCCACAAACGCAAACCCACCTGGGACGCCGAGAAGAATCCCGACGGCCGCTGGCGCAAGTTCACCTACGACGAACTCGCCGCCCGAGACAAAACCAGCCTCGACATCTTCTGGCTCAAGGACGACTCCCTTGCCGACCTCGATAACCTCCCCGAACCCGCCGACCTCGCCGAAGAGATTATCGAAAACCTTGAGTCCGGCCTTGCGAGCTTTCGAGCAGTCGCGGCCGCGCTTCAAAGTGCCGGAAGGTAAGCTCAACACACCATTTTCACAATGGTTGAGAATTTGAGAGCCTTTCGACAATCAGGGTGCCAAGCCTCGGTGAGAATCGCTTGGCAAGGTCCACCGAATTGAACTCAATTGTCCAGACGGTCGGTCGCCGGTGGTGCGGCGGTTTTCCAGAATATCAAGAAAGGTTGCCGAGGCTGAGGCATCCATCGGAATGCTCCCAACGTCCGTAACCAGAAGAATTTCGACCTCCTTGCTATCCTCACGAATGATCCTAAAAAAAGAAATCGAACCGCAGAGAACGCAGAGAACGCAGAGAGTAAAAATCTGATAACAAGACACATGGGACGAATCTTTTCGGACGGTTCAGAGTCACCAGTAAGAGGACGTTCCCAAACGGTTTCACTTTTGCGCAAGTTCCTCCCTCTGTGCTCTCTGTGTCCTCTGT